>SXGT01264799.1_pt1 | contig 11706 bp, 8 predicted proteins | sample 3176221 | NCBI WGS metagenome assembly SXGT01 (sample SAMN11356862, study PRJNA531348) | freshwater metagenome | isolation source: freshwater sample F1-120 | place: China: Fuxian Lake, Yuxi | collected 2017-12-25
AAGAACTGTTCCGGAGCCTGCCAACCGGGGGTGCCGGCCAGGGGGTGGAGGTTTGTGGCGGCGTGCAGGCTGGCACCAAAATCGGCGATGCACAGGCGCGGCAGGCCGGCGTGGGCACTGCTCAGCAGGAGGTTGTGGGGCTTGAGATCGAGGTGGCGCCAGCCCAGTTGGTGCAGGGCGCGCAGGCCTTCGGCGATCTGTCGCAGCCATTCCAGGAGCGTCGGCAGGCCCGGCCTGGGGGCCGATTTCAGGTGCTCGTGCAGGGTGCCGCTGAGTTGCTCCACCACCATCACGGGCAAGCCGTCCACCACGCCGGCCCGGTAAAGGTGCAGCAGGTGGCCGGCGCGCACCCGGCGCAGCAGGCCGATTTCCTTGCCCAGGCTTTCTGCCAGTCCGGCGCGCAGGGCTTCCGGGGCCTGTTCCAGGTTGTCGCTGCGGATGAACTTGATGGCGACGGGGTGTTGGTTTTCCAGCCAGATGGCGGACCAGATTTCACCGTAGGAAGATTTGCCGATGGGGGCGGTCAGGCGGTAGTTGCCGCCGGGGCCGAGTTTGAAGGTGTCGCCGACCGTGGGCATGGGTTGGATTCCAGAAGTGTGAAAGACATCTGGAATCTGCGGGGGGAATCTCTACGGCGGTAGGTGGCGCCGATTACATCGCCGGCACTCGCCCGGTGTTTTTCCTTCCCCCGCATGGTTTGGATGTCTTCCAACGGAGCCCTGCCATGACTTCACCTTCTCGTTTCACCCCGCGCAATCTGGTCGTGCAGTTTGCAATCTGGGTTTGCTTGCCGCTGATCGGGGCCTTGGCGGCCTGGCAGATTTACAGCCAGGTCGTGAATGGTCGCCCCACGCCGCCCCGCGACGAGGGTTTGATCCGACTGGCCCTGACGATGCCGGGCACGATCATCGACGTGCCGCGTGATGGTGGCCTGCATGTGGCCGGCGATGGCGCATCCAATTGGTTGATGCTGGGGGGGCGAATCAGCCGTCAGCCCACCCTGATCGATCTCTGCGACCAGCGCAGCCAATCCAATGAGGCGCCTGACCGTCTGTTGCCGATTCTGGTCAGGGCAAGTTGGCAAGAGGTGCAATCCCTGACCAGCCATCGGCCACGCTCGCCTTTGATTTTGCCTCCTGGCGTGGCAGAGGGTTTCCCCAGGATGGACATCACCGGTGAAGCCGCTGAATTCCATCTCGGCGGCACGCTACGCTTGTCGGTACCCGGCAAGGCAGCCCAGTGGCAACTGATGAGCGACGTGGTGGCAAATGCAACGTCGTCTTCCCGTGAAATCGCCCGCGAGGCTTGGTTGCTCTGGAAATCGGCGGCCAAGACTGCGGAAGCCACCTCGCCTGGTTCTTACGATGTTGGCCTGAGGGTTCAACGCATTCAGGACAGCGAATGCCCGGCCGGCCAACTGCGCCTCAGCCTCTACACTGCATCCTCCGGGCAATTGACGACTGACCAGCGCCTGCCGGTGTTCCTGTTTCCCAGGCTGGGGGGCAGCACGGAAATCCATTTGCTTCCTGGCCGGCATGAGATTCCCGGCACTGTCCCGGCGCCGGTGGAAGATCAGGAGCTTTTCGACACGACCGCCGCAAAGGGAATGATCCGCCTGGAGGGTAACGGCCGCCTGGCGGTGGCGCCGTCCGATCTGCCGCAAGCCGCTCTGGCCGGTGTGAAACCGGCAGCCTGGGGTCAGGTCGTCATGGACGACAAGACCCGCGCACTGTTCCACCGGCTGTATGCCAAGGCGGATGGCGCTTATGTTCGGGCGCAAGTGCGCCGTTACAACCAGGCGGCCCAATGGGCGGCCATCCGCGTGCGCTTGAATGCCTCGACCGAGGCCACCCTGGCCGATGGCCAGGGTTTGTGGCGAGCCTACGCGGATGGCCTGGCGGTTCCGGTTACGGCCGGCCTGCCGGCGGTGGCGGCGCGGCTGTTCGACACCCCGTCCTCCGGACACGGCCCGTGGTTGCGCGTGGCCACCTGGCCGGAGACGGGCGCGAGACAAGTCAGATTCTCGCTTACGCCCAAGACCGACATGCCCAGCATGGAGCTTCTCGTTCTGGGGAAACCTGTCAAAGCCGACGGTGCCAAACTGGCGGACTCAACATCGGCTTGCCTGGGACCAGCCTGCACCGCCCCGGACATGATGAACCGGGTCGTGCTGTCTGGGCTACGGGCAGGTGTTCCGGCCAGCCTGACGCTGGTGCCGGACGCTCGTTTCGCGGCGCTGGCGCGGGGCGATGCCGAATTCAATCCGATCCGCGTTGCTGGCGAGCGGCTGGAATGGCGCGCTTCGACCACTGCCCATGGCAACCAGGGCACGCCCCCCGCCAAGGTGGCGATTGTCGACCGCGCAGGGGTCACGCTCTTTCAGGACGGACTGCCGACCGAGGCCGCCAGAGCCGCCAATCTCACACCACTGGTTGGCATTTCCGCCGACGACAGCCACTCGGTCGCCGGCGTGCTCGGGCGCTTGTCCGATCAGGGCCGGGCCACCGCCACGGCACGATTGAGCGTGGATGCGGGCTGGCAGTCGCTGGCTCAGACCGTCGTGACGTGCGTCGGTATCCAGGGCCGAACCTGGGATTCGGCATCGGGTGCCTGCGGTAACCGGATGCTGGATGATCAACGCGACCCCTCGCCCGGCCCCGGTCGCCGTGCCGGGTTGCTGGTCCTCGACGCCGGCACGGGCGAAATCCTGTTGTCCGCCGGCGCGCCGGCGGTGCCAGAGCAGACACAGGCAGACGAGCTGATCGCCTTCGACCGTTTCAATCCTTCCCATAGCCCGTTGCGGCTCTGGAACTGGCAGCACGACGGCGGACTGGAGCATACGACGGGATCAGCGTTCAAGCTGGTCAGCGCCTTAGGATTTGAACATGCCGCCACCCGTTCGCCAGCGCTGAACGCGCTGTTGGAAGGCCGTTCCAGTACCCAGATCAACGCCCACGCAGCGGCCCGTGGCGAGGCTTACGACTCCTGGTCGGGTTGCTATCCGGGTCCTTGTGGCAAGAAAACCGATGTAAAGAACGATAAAGAACATCGGCCTGCCGACTATGCGCAGAATGACCGTTTCGGACTGCGTGAAGCCTTGGCGCATTCCATCAACACATGGTTCGCCTGGCTTGCCGAACAGAGTGACATCACCCTAGCCAGCGGAGCCGACTATCATCTCGCCCTGCCAATCAGCAACCATGGCCTGGATTCCCAGCGGCCGATCTTCAGCGTGGCGCACCGACTCGGCTTCGAGCATCCCTTGAGGCTGGACGACGGCCTACTGCCGGCCGACTTCCGCTGGCAATCCTGGGATGCACTACAAGCCATGCCGTCCACCTTCGATCCTCTGCATGACCGCCACAACGTCCGCCAGCACGCCATCGGCCTGCGCGCCCAGGTCACGCCCTTGCAAATGGCACTGGTTGCGGCGGCCATTGGCGAAGGACGCATCGTCCATCCACGTCTTCTGATCGGCCTAGACGGCAATACAGCCAAGCCGGTCGCCAACGAGCCGCTCGACCTGCGCCTCGACCGTATCCGTGCGGGCATGGCTGAGGTGGTGAAGACCGGGACAGCTGACGGAGTGTTCCGCGCCTCCGGCCCCAACCCGCTACGCGATGGCATTTTCGGCAAGACCGGCACCGCGCCGATGTCGCACTTGGGCCAGAAACCGAAGCTATACATGGCCTGGTTCGTCGGTTACATCGAACCTGGCACCCTACCAGGTGAACGCCGCCGCCTGGCCTTCGCCGCCTGGGTGAGCCGCACTCAGCTTTACGGCGGCCAGCATGCCGCTCCGATGGTTTCAGCCTGGATGGAGGAAATGATCCGCCAAGCCGGCCTGAGCAAGGCCGCGCATGCTGGGTAAAATCGCGGCACGAATTCAACAGTGGGGAGCTGGCATGCTGCGGGTATTTCTTGATCTCACGTCGCCCATCAGGGTGGGCGAAGGTGGCCGACTGAAATGGGTGGTCTGCAATGATCTGGAAGACATCATCAGCGAACTCACCATTGACTGTGACCCCGCCGACCCGCGTCAGATCATCGAACCGGCACGGTTGCCTGGTAGAGTCATCCTCCAACCCGGAGGGCGGGCCACGCTTCATCAGGTTGTGAACCTGAAAGATGCGCGTGACGGTTTCTTCTCCTTCCACGCCGTCCTCCAATTCAGAATCCTGCACGGACGCGTGTACCGCCTGATGCGATCCGAGGCTGTGGAACTGGACGACCTACCTCTTCCAGGCGCGTCGGGGCGCCTCACGCTCAAGGGCAAACATATCCTGGTCGACAACTATCAAGGCGGATATGGCAAATCGATCAAGGTCGAAGGCGAGCAGGTCAACTACCTGAACTCGGATGCCGGCGCCGATCTGGAGATCGAGGCGGATACCATCATCCTTGGCGAAACGCCGGGCCTCGCCAGGCCCCGTGACAATGGCAAACCGGCCAAGGTCCGGGTTCGTCAGGCAGCGACCGACGATGTCCTTGAGCCGATCCTCAATTGGTTCTTTGTGGAGATCGAAGACCCCGAACCCGCGCCCGAACCGACGGCGGACGTTCCTCCTCCGGCACCGGCACCCGTTACAGACCCTCTTGTTGCCGGAATTGCGGAACAGATACCCAGCTACCGCGTGGACATGCATTTCCGCGACCGTGATTGCCAGATCTTTGCCCTGAATGAAGTGACGTTCGGACGCTGGCAAGCTGAAGACAACGACCAGGCCGATGCCTTGCTCAAGACCCGCGACCCAGCACGTCAAATGCGCATCAGCGCACGGCACTTCTCAGTTCGCCGGACTTCTGGCGGGTTTCAACTGGAAGACCAGTCGTCGCTGGGTACCCGCCTCGATGGTTCCTGGCCTGGCACGAATGTCCCCGTGGCGATCAAGGCCGGTGCCCGCATCGAACTCACCCACAACATGCCGGGCATTCTCAGCCTGCACGTCCTTGGTCTGTCCGATCATGCCGTGGTCCTGGGCGAACCGGATCGCGACACGCCGCTGTTCGTCCTGGTCGCGCCGGAAACCCCCGCCGGGCAGCGCCCTGCCAACTGGAATCCCGACCTGCCCTGGATATGGCATCACCAAGGTGGGTTCTGGCCCCCGGAACAGTTTTCCTGAGAGATCGGACGTCCATGCCCACCACCACCCCCCCCTTGGACTTCGGCCCTCGCTTCGAGGTGGCCTGGCGCAGCCTCGTCAGTCCCCAGGGCAACGTCGGTCGCGAAAACCAGGATAACTATCTGGTTGTGGATGGCCATGGGCGGGCTGAATCCCTCAAGGGGCAATTGCCGCATCGCTTCGACATTCCGAATTGGCCGGCCGGCCATATCCGCCTGGCCCTGCTGGACGGGATGGGCGGCCACCAATACGGTCGTGAAGTCACCGAACGCATCGTCGAGGGGCTAGCTGACTTGCCCGCCTGTTCCGAACAAGGCGAATTGGATGAGGCACTCGATGCACTCCATCATCAGGTTCGCGAGGCGTTCGCCAGCGCTACCAAGGCACCGGGCTCGACCCTGACCCTGCTGGAAATTTCACCGGGCCGGGATGCCCTGCTCTACCACGTAGGCGATTCCCGCATGTACGCGGTGACGGCCGAGGAAGCACAGTGTCTGACCGTGGACCATGCGCCACCCACGCGCTATTTCATGCAGGGCTTGATCGATGCCACCGAGTGGCATCGCCAGACCCACGAGGAAGATCGCTCGGCCCTCAGCCAGGCCTTCGGCATGGGCAGTGCGCTGAATTCACTCACCCTGCTCGAACCCAATCTCGTGGCCCTCGGCGCCGAGAATCTCCCGCCGGAACTTGCCAGTCTGGCGGATAGACGCGCCCTTGCCCTGGCACCTGATCGGCTCTACCTCCTGGCCAGCGATGGGCTCTGGGCCTACCCCGAGCCTCATTCATTCATCCGGCGCTGGCCGGAGATTCTATGTGGTCGGGATCACGCACGCCTTGATTACCTGCTAGATGACCTGTTCGAGGCCCACATACTCGGCTCGACGGACTTGGCCGACATCGACAACTCCACCGCAATTTTCTTCCGACTGTCATCCAAGACAGCCTGAACACTGCTCACTCACATTAATCATTACGATCTCGCCAATTAACAGTATTGGCCACACAATTCAACACTAATCCACTCGCTCACACTATTTAACACTTACTACCACATAGACCGTGCCATAATGCGCACAAGTATTCCGATTATGGTGCTCTCATGCAAAAGCCTGTCCTCACGTCCAAAGACCTCGGCTTGGTCGTCCGCGCCACCCGCATCGCCCAAGGCATTCGCGCCCAAGACCTGGCCGGGATCGCCTCGCCGCGATTCCTGACCGACCTGGAAGCCGGCAAGCCCACAGCGCAGTTGGGGAAGGTGCTGGCCGTGCTGGAAGGACTGGGAATCCGCGTCCATCTCGACATCCCCGACGACGTGAGCCTGCCCAGCAACCTCGCCGACATTGAAGGCCGGCGGATTCCGCGATGAGCGCGCGCGAACTGGAGGTCTGGCTGGACAGCGAGCATGTCGGCAGCCTGCTTGACGAGGGCAGCCACTGGGCGTTTGCCTATGCGCCGGAATGGCTGGCCAATCAGCAAGGTTTCGACCTGTCGCCGGGCTTGAAGCGGGCCGATTCGCCCATCGTCGACGGCAGCAATCAACGTCCTGTGCAGTGGTTCTTCGACAACCTCCTGCCCGAGGAAAACGCCCGACTCACCCTGGCCAAGTCGGCCGGCACCGAAGCAGCCGATGCCTGGGGCCTGCTGGCCTGGCTGGGTGCCGAATCGGCTGGCGCCCTCACCCTGTTGCCGCCCGGCGCCACCGCCGGCGAGCCGGGCCAGTTACCCTTGCCGGATGCCGAGCTCGACCGGCGCATCCGCGACCTGCCGCGCGTACCGTTGCAAGCCGGTGCGCCCAAGCGCATGTCCCTGGCTGGCGCTCAGGAAAAGCTGGCGGTCATCCTGCAAGACGACCAGCTCTACGAACCCATCGGCGGCCGGCCCTCAACCCATATCCTGAAGCCCAACACCATGGTGGCCGGCTATCCCCACAGCGCCGTCAACGAATGGTTTTGCATGCAACTGGCAGCAGCCCTGAAGCTGCCGGTGCCGGAAACCCGGCTGCTGCATGTCCCCTCGGCGGTTTATTGCGTGGCCCGCTTCGACCGGCGCGCCGACCCCGGCAGCGGCGAAACCCGCCGCCTGCACACCCTGGACGGCGCGCAACTGCTTTCGCTTTCGGGACAATACAAATACGCCGAGAACACCCTCGACTCGCTGCTCGCCATCGTCGAACTCTGCCGGACCAAGGTGCAGACCCGGCGCGACCTGTTTCGCTGGCTGGTATTCAACGTGCTGATCGGAAACGGCGACGCCCACCTCAAGAACCTGTCGTTCAACCTCGATGCCGGCGGTGTGCGCCTCGCGCCGCATTACGACCTGGTCAGCACCGCCATCTACAGCACGCCTGAACTGGACCCGCAATCACCCCACTGGCCTGACGTGGCCTTGTCCATGCCGATAGGTCAGGCGCGGCGCTTCGGTGAAATCCGGCGCGGGGATGTGTTGCAGGTAGCCGAGGCATTGGCCATCCCGGCCAGGCTGGCGACGGACTATCTCGACGAACTGCTGCGCCATGTTTCGGCGCGGGCGGATGCGGTACTGGAAAGCTATCGTGCGCTGGAGGGAGTGCCGGGGGAAATGCGGGTCGGTGAGGAAAAGACTTTGAGGGCGATTCGGTATATGGCAATTGCCGAAATGACTGCTCGGTTGACCGAATAAAACTTGCCGATCACACCGCTCATCCCCTAATCGAACTACGGCAGCGTCCGGGCCAGACGGAAGCCGAGGTCGCTGCCCCGGCTGCCTGGGGTGCGTCCGCCGCGGATGGCCGAACGCAGATCGGACACGGCGACGCCGTCATGGCGTCAAGCCAAGAAATATTGCGCGACCGGCCTTCGGCCGGGAGGCAAACCCTCTGCCAACCGACCCGTGCGCGCCTTTCGTCCTCATCTCCATGGTGTAAAGAGGTAAAGGGGAAAAGAATTAAGTTTCCTACGCTTCACTCCGGAAGCGTCCGGGCTAAACGGAAACCGTAGACGCCGCTCTGGTAGTCCGGGGAGTCCCCGACGCGGCCGGCCGAGCGCAAGCTCCTCGGACCGCTGTCCCACGAGCCGCCACGGAGCACCCGATAGTTGTCCGTACACCCTGTCGTCCACGCACTCCCGTCTTCGGGCGCTCGGTCGTAATTGCCGTGCCAGCAGTCTTCCACCCATTCCCATACATTCCCATGCTCCTCGTGCAAGCCCCACGGGTTTGCAGGCAGGCTCCCTGCCTCCACCGTCTTGCCCCGGTATTGGCCCTTCGGGCTGCCGGTGTAGCTGTAGTCGCCGTTGTAGTTCGCCTTCGCCACCGTGATCGGACCCTCAAAGCTGAATGGCCCCGTCGTCCCCGCTCGCGCCGCGTATTCCCACTCCGCCTAGCTCGGCAGGCGATAGGCCTTTCCCGTCCGATGGCTGATCCACTTCACATACGCTTGGGCATCTCTCCAACTCACACAACTGACAGGGTGTTGCTCCGTTTGTTCATACCCGGGCGACCGCCAACTCAACCCCGCACGCCATTCCCATTTGTCGGCCTGCGACGCAAAGCAGCCCGACTTTCCCCCCGCATCGGTTTCCGCATCCGTGCGGTAACCTGTGTCCTTCACAAATGCGCGAAACTCACCCACCGTCACTTCATACTTCCCCAGCGCAAACGACTTCACCTTCACCGGGTGCACGGGGCCTTCGTCGTTGTCTCGGCCCACTTCTCCCGCCGGACTGCCCATTTGGAAATCCCCTTCAGGGATCACCACCATCTCAGGGGGGGCCGGAGCAGCAGAAGCCAGCGCTACAGGCGCCGGCGTTGGTTCTTCCTTATTCTTGCCAGCCACGGCCAGCCAGACCCCCGCGCCTATCAGAACCACCAGCAATGCCCCGGCAACCATCTTCCAAGGATTGGGTAGTGGCGGCGGAGGTGGCGGAGGTGGCGGAGGCGGCACTTCCGCCCCAGCCGCCGTCAGGCTCACCACCAGTTCCATCGCCCGTTTCGGCCGCTTGGCGGGCTCATATGCCAACCCCGTTTGCAGCACCTGCCATTGCCTGTCATTCAACTGTACCGGCTTAGTCGGCCAGACCTCGCCCGCCGGCCTCGGGCTGGCAAATGGCAGTCTTGTGGTCAGCAACTCATAAATCAGAACCGCCAGGCTGTAGATATCCTGCTCAGTTGCCGGCACAGAATTCGCCGCCACTTCCGGAGCATGGTAGCCCGCCGTGTAGCCGCGGCTGGCGTCCAGGCCGATCTGGCTGGCCGTGTTGCGCAGGTTGGCGCCGATGCCGAAGTCCAGCAGCTTGATGTCGCCGCTTTGGGTGAGAAAGCCATTCCCCGGCTTGATGTCGCGGTGAATCACACCCTGGCTGTGGGCGTAGTCCAGGGCCTGGGCCACGGGGGTCATCCAGGCCAGCACTTGTTCCAGACTGAAGCCCTGGCCTTTCGCTTCGGCCTCTTTCAGTTCGTCGTCCAGGTCGTGGCCGTCCAGCCATTCCATGACGATGAAGGGGATGTGCAGGGTTTCGTCGATCTCCCAGGAGAGCACCTTGCAGATGTGGGGATGCGCCAGCTTCGAGGCCCGGATGGCTTCGCGTTGCAGCCGTTCCCGGGCGCGGGCGTTGTGCACGTATTCGCCCGGCAAGGCCTTGAGCGCCTTGTATTCGTCCTTGCCGCTGACCAGGCTGTCGGCCAGGTCCAGTGCTTTCCAGACCATGCCCATGCCGCCTCGCATGGGGTTGCCCAAAAGCCGGTAGCGCCGGTTGCCGGCACCCAGCTCGACCCCCGCTTCAAGTTCCAGCCAGGTTGGCGGCCGTTTGCGTCCGCTTTCATGGGAAGACTCGCCGCCCGTGGGGCCGTATTGTTCGTCCAGCAGTTGCCGCCGGCGGCGGTCGTAGTCTTCCTGGCTGATCCGGCCCGCTGCCAGGTCCGCCTGCCAGGCCTTGAGTAGGTCGTAACTCATGATCTTGTTCTTCTATCCCCTGTTCGATTGATCGATTATCGCCGATGCCGGCAGAGCGGAGAATCGCTCCCCGATTCCATCTGATACCTGCCACAGGCCACGTGAAGATGACGAGCAAGCGGCATCATCTAAGACTTGGCGGTACGTTTGCCTGCCTTGGCCAGTTTGGTTGACTTGGTTTTCTTGGCCTTTGCTGTTTTGCCGGCGGGCTTGGCCTGCACCAGGACTCGACTGCTCCGCTTTCCAACATGTTTGGCCACCGCGGTGCCATTGCCGCGCTTCGCCAGCTTTGCCTTCGACCCGGTCTTTTGTCCGCCGGATGCGGACTTTGCCACCATGCGGCTGCCGAGCGCGTTCATTCGATTTCGAGGCGGTTCGGATTTAGCCACGGTCGGCTTGGGTTCGCCGGAGTCGAATTCGGGCACCACCATGGCGGTGCGCCACGCCAGACGCCGGCGTTGAGGATCGCCATCCCAGACCAACAGGGTACCGTCCGTGACAAGCGATGACTGGGCCACCCCGGCCGGAAGCCTGAGCGGGTAGTTGGTGACCGGCGTCCTGCTCACGCCGGTGGGCAGGTCGTCGTTAAATGCACGCAGGGTTTGCAGCGACAAGCCGAGTGACTGCGCGAGTTCCGCCAGCAAGCGGCGTTCCCGTACCAGCACGATGACGTCGTCCCGCTCATCGACATGAAAGCCGTGAGCCACCGGGTCACGCCCGATGATCGCAGCGGCCAGGAAGCGTGGGACGTAGTCGCGTGTTTCCTCTGGCAAGGTGGCGCGCAATGCCACGAAGTCGATCCCTCCGGTGCGCTGCATCGCCCCGCGTATCCGGCCTTCCCCGGCGTTGTAGGTGGCGGCGGCCAGGAGGATCTGGTCCTGGCCCAGGGAGGCCAGGCGGTCGCGCAGGTACTCCCGAGCTGCCAAGGTAGCCCGGACCGGGTCCAGGCGCTCGTCGTCGCTGGCCTTCACTAACATCGCATGAAAGCGCGCCGTATCGGGCATCAGTTGCCACAGGCCCAGGGCGCCGGCCCGAGAGCGCGCGCGATAGCTGTAGCCGGATTCGATCAGCGGCAGCCAGGCCAGGTCTTCCGGCAAACCGAACTCGACCAAAGCGGCACGCAGCATGGGTTGGTATTTCCAGCTCCGAGCCAACGCGCGCTGGAACCAGATACGTTGCGGTCCACGCAGGCGTGCCACCTGGATGGCAACCTCACGGGTCAGGACAGCCATGCCGGCATCGTCCATCGGTGCTTCCCCCAAGTCGGCCAACAACTGGCGCAGCAACGGCCCGGTGGCGTCGATGTCAGCCGGATTTGGTGAAGGCTCCGTGGTGTCTGTCGACAACGAAACAGCCGGGACAGCTATTGACTCCAAGGGCGGTGTGGTTTCCCAATCTTGGGTTCCGATGTTGTTCTGGTCCGGCCATACATTCTCGGTGGCCAATGCTGATCCGGTGATCGTGCAGGCAAACCATACCGCCACTCCAATTGCACATGCCCGCATGTCGATGCTCCTAAGAATTTCCATACGGAGATCATGCGGGGGGAAACAATAGGCCAGGCGACCGGCCAGAGCGTGGAATCAGGGCGTGTGCAGCACAACCTGCCGTTCAATGACCTGGAACTGGCGCAGGACAAATTCAGGAATGCGC
>SXGT01876825.1_pt1 | contig 11706 bp, 11 predicted proteins | sample 3176221 | NCBI WGS metagenome assembly SXGT01 (sample SAMN11356862, study PRJNA531348) | freshwater metagenome | isolation source: freshwater sample F1-120 | place: China: Fuxian Lake, Yuxi | collected 2017-12-25
CAACCACGAGCAGATCCTCAAGGTCAACGACCTCATCAACTCCTTCGACTGGCTCGCTGTCAAGAAGAACGAGGCGTACCCGGCGTTCACCGGTGCCTCGACCAACGACCCTCTCCCCTGGCCCGACGACCTCGCCAGCAAAAAGTCCGGGCAGGTCAACGCGTTCTTCAGATGGAAGAGTGTGGGCGACACCGCCGACGTGGTCGAGATCAAGCTGTTCCTGGTGAAGGCCGCGGACCTCAAGACCGCGTTCACCGTGCCGACCGAGGCGACCGCAGATGTGTCTCTGCGCCGGGTGCAGAAGCTGAAGGTGGCTCCCGGCGCGACGGTGTACTGGACGTTCGGCACGGCCAAGGGCGAGGTCAAGGCCGATGCTCAGGGGATCGTCACCGTTGCTGGGCTCAAGATCACGACGGAGCCGACGACGCTGAGCGTCCGAACCGCGAAGTAGCTCTGTCACGACCAGAGTGGCCGAACGAGGGACGGGAGCGACGGCGTGAGGATCGAACACGTCGCCACTCCATCGAGGAGCAGGGACATGAAGAACGCCTTCGGGATCGTCGCGATCTGCGTGGCTTTCACGGCGGGTGCCGGCACGTCGCCGACTCTGTTCGCCCAGGACAAGAAAGGGCCGCTCGCCGAACTGCCCAGCAAACCGGGTGCGCACGTCGAGAAGATCAAGGCGCTGGGCGACAACGAGTGGCTGAAACTCGGTGCGCCCGCCGCCGACCCGAAGTGGGGCAAGGCACGGGGCAGTTCGTGGGGCGCGAAAGCCCTGATCCTCGCACCGGACAAGCGGGGCGCGTTCCTCTTCGGCGAGGGCGTTCACGCCTACGTCAAGCCGGACGGCCACGTCATGGACGACCTGTGGTTCTACGACATCAACGCCCACTCTTGGACGTGTCTCCACCCCGGAACGAACACCAAGACGTTCACCCAGCGGGTCAAGGACAAGGAACTGCTCATCGACGAGAACGGGCAGTTGATCGACAAGGACAAGCAGCCCATCCCGGTCCACACGCTGGTCCACGCCTGGGGCTACCTCGCCTACGACTCCGACCGCAAGAAGTTCGCCTTCCTCAGTTGGAACGGCACGACGGGCGGACCGATTCCCCGGTACTTCCTGGGCGGCGAGAAGCAGATGGACGAGGGGTTGAAACTGCTGGAAGAGCAACTGAAGGACAAGAAGAAGCGGGTCTACTCACCGTGGTTTTACGACGTGGCGTCGGGCCGGTTCGAGCGCGCCCTAGCGCCCAACTCGACGGCCATCAACGCCGGCGGTTTCCCTCAGTTCCACTACCTCCCGTCCGCGAAGCAGTTCTTTGCCGTGGGGTCCGACACCGTGGCGATTTTCGACCCGGCGAAGAACCTGTGGACCGATGCCAAGCCGAAAGGCCCAAGCCCGAAGGGGTACGACGCCTGCGGCTGCTACGACTCCAAGCGGAACCGCTTCTACCGGAACGACGGCGACGGCTCCAAGGGCGAAGGACTCATGACGTATGACATCGGGAGCAACTCCTGGAGCCACCTGAAACCCACGGGAACCGCCCCGCCGCCGGCGAACACGAACGCGGCGTTCTACGAGTACGACGCCCGTCTCGACGCCGTGGTGGCGATCCACTTCCGGGGACCGGCGACCGGCATTTTCGTGTACGACCCGAAGGCCAATTCGTGGGCCGACCCGCTCCCGTTCCCGGCCAACGGTCCCAAGTTCCAGTACGCCGCCAATACCTTCTACGACCGGGAGTTGAACGCCTACTTCTGCCACGTCGCCGGTGACAGCCGGGACGACGGCGTGATGTGGGTGTATCGCTACAAGAAGTGAGGTCGTCTTCCTGTTCAACGGCCCGTCGACCGGGAGCCGCTGTCAGCGATGTTGCGGGCGTGCGAGGTAAACCGACATGACCGCCGAGGACGCCCGGACCAAGTTGAAGTCGCTCGCCTCGCTCGAAAGGGCGAAGGCATCGACCCGGTTCTTCAAGACGGGACCGGGGCAGTACGGGGAGGGCGACACGTTCATCGGGATCAACGTACCGACGCTCCGCACGGTCGCCCGCTCGTTCCGGGCGCTGCCGTTGGACGAGGTCCGCGCACTGTTGAACTCGCCGGTCCACGAGGAGCGGCACCTGGCACTCTTGATCCTGGTGCTCCAGGTAACGAAGTGCGACGACGATCATCGGAAGCGGGTTTACGACCTGTATTTGGGCAACACACGGTTCATCAACAACTGGGACTTGGTGGACTGCTCGGCCCCACAGGTCGTCGGCGGGTTCCTGATGACCGGGTCGCGGAAACCGCTGCTCGTCCTGGCGAAATCGAAGAGCGTGTGGGAGCGCCGGATCGCCATCGTCGCGACGCAGCATTTCATCCGTCACGGAGAGTTCGATGAGACGCTGGCGATCAGCGAGTTGCTGCTGAGGGACAAGGAGGACTTGATCCACAAAGCGGTGGGGTGGATGCTCCGGGAGGTCGGCGAGAAGGACCGGGGGCTCCTCGAAGGGTTCCTCGACCGGCACGCGACCGCCATGCCACGGACGATGCTCCGGTACGCCATCGAGAAGTTCCCGCCCGACCAGCGACGTGCCTACCTTCAGATGAAGACCCCTTCGAGTGAGGGAGCCGACGATGGCCGTTGACGAGTCCCTCGCCGCCCGCATCCGGGACGCCCTCGCTCGCACGAAGAACGTCGAGGAGAGGAAGATGTTCGGCGGGATCGGGTTCCTGCTCGACGGGAACATGCTCGTCGGCGTCTGGAAGGATTCACTCATCGCCCGGATCGGCCCGGACGCATACGCCGAGGCGCTTTTGGAACCGCACGTCCGCGAGTTCGACATCACCGGCAAGCCGATGAAGGGGTGGGTCATGGTTGAGCCGGAAGGCGTCGATGACGACGACCAGTTGATTGCTTGGATTCGCCGTGCCGAGGCGTTCGTCGGGACGCTGCCCGCGAAACAGAAGGGCGAGTAACGAATGACATCGACCATCCGCACAACCGGCAAGGGCCGCACCGTCGCCGTCGTCGGCGACGTGTACCGGTTCCTGGCAACTGGTGAGGACACGAACGGCAAATACGCGCTGTGGGAGGCGCTCGTGCCGCCGGGCGGTGGTCCGCCCCCGCACGTCCACAACCGCGAAGAAGAAGGCTTCTACGTCCTCGAAGGCGAGATCACGTTCACCGTCAACGGCGAGAAGGTCGTCGCCACGGCGGGCACGTTCGCCAACATGCCGGTCGGCACGCCGCACAGCTTCAGGAACGAGAGCGACCAACCGGCGAAGATGCTGATCTCCGTCGCACCGGCGGGTTTGGAACGGATGTTCTTCGAGGTGGGCGTACCACTCGCCGAGGGAGCGACGACTGCTGCGCCGCCGACCGAGGATGAGATCAAGCGACTGCTGGCACATGCGCCGAATTACGGCATCCAGATCCAACTGCCGAGGCATTGAGCGAGGAGCAACGATGGCGAAAGCGAAGAAGCCCACCGACATCGACGGCTACATCTCGCAGTTCTCCGACGACGTGCGAGCCGTCCTCCGGGACGTGCGGGCGGCGATCCGCCGTGCCGCGCCCGAAGCCGAGGAGACGATCAGTTACCAGATGCCCGCGTTCCGGCAACACGGCATCCTCGTCTACTTCGCGGCGTGGAAGAAGCACATCGGCCTGTACCCGCCGATTTCCGGCGACGCCGCCATCGAAAAGGCCGTCGCCCGTTACGCCGGCCCGAAGGGGAACCTCCAGTTCCCGCTCGACGAGCCGATGCCCCTCGCCCTGATTGAGCGGATCGTGAAACTGCGGGTGAAGCAGGATGCGGCGAAAGCGGCGGCGAGGCGGAAGAAGAAATCACAGCCTTCGGGCAAGCCAGGGCATCGAAATGAACAGCGAGATCGTTGAGTCGCCCGTGTCGCGTGTGGTCGTCCAACATCTCCGTTCCGCCGGCGGACCGATGGGGAACTACTGACCCGGCGGGACGAAGACGTCCTTGCCGCTCTGGTGGGGTGCAAGTCTCGATGGTCATGGGGCCAGCAATTTGACCGGAAAAAGCCGGGCGGAAAGACCTCGCCGCGTGCGCCGCCTCTGGCGTTACGACCCCATTTTCTGGTATGATGCGGGTTGATGAAACGACAGCGAAACCGACCCGACGAAGGGGGAAACCGATGACTGGCGCTGTAGCTCCGAAACGGTTTTGCCACCCGGTCACGAAGCCTGATTGCGGGGAGCGGCGGTCGTGCATCCCGGACGGCACCCAGGCCGTCCAGCCGTTCCCGGCCGAAGGCGTCCAGTACGACAACATGGACCTTCGGAAACCCGACCTGAACGACCGCATCAGCGGTCTTCAAGGGACGGTTCGTTCCTACAAGATGATTTCGGTCTACCCGGACGACCGGGGCCAGCACCAACAGCACGGATCAGGGCCGAACTTCCAGGGCGGTTGTCTGACGCTCTGCACCTGTGCCCACCAAATCCGAGCGGAGAAGAAGAACCCAGGCGAGTGGAGCGGTTCCTGGCTGGCGGGTTTCACCAGTCCCCGGCTGTGTGGCCGGACGTGGTTGTTCTACCTTGCTCAAGTCGAACGAGTTTACCCAACCGCTGCCAGCCATTGGGCGGCGCTTCCCGCACATCTCCGACAGGCGAAATCTACCCGACACAACCGGTTGGGCGATGCGTTCCAACCGAATCTCGCTTCGTTGTGTGCCGATCCTTTCGACGCCGACCACTACCACCCGCCGATGATTGGCCACAGCCACCACAAGACGACCGGGGATGATAACTGGAAGAAGGACATCGAGTTTTACAACGGCCTGTTCGGGCGACACTCCGTTTACCTTGTCGCAAACCCGGAACTGACCTTCCTCTGGCAGACGCCGACCCTATTCTTGAACCACCACCCCAGGAACCAAAGCTGGGAATCCGTGGCCGAACTTCTTGGGCGGCTGGTTGCGGCTCGATAAAAGAGAGGCCCAAGAATGAAATACTGGTGTGCCACAGGCGTGTAGGGTGCCCTCAGCACGGCATGAAGGCGAGTTATCGCTTGAGCAGGGCGTCGGATTGGTTACGCTGCCGGAGTTGCGACCGGTGCGGTCGTGCGACTCGCTCATCCCACTTTGCTTGACCCGTCAAGCGTGTTCGCTTGCAGTGTTCGTTCGGCCACGGAAACCAGTCGCACCTCCGGGTATCACAAATGGCTGTGTGGAAAATCGCCCCAGGTGAAGGTGCCGAGAACTGGGATTTGTTCCGTCAGGAAGGGTGCATCGGCCTCGGCTGGCTGGAACTTCCCGATTACGGTCGCTTCGAGGGCGAAGAAGAGGTGTTGGCGGCACTTGAAGACGAGTACGGGAAAGGGTCGAAGGGGAACGGCGCTGGCGCAGCCAAAATGATCTGGCAGTTTGTCGGTGAAGTCGCGGTGCACGACATCATCGTTGCCAACGAGGGGTACAACAGAGTTGTCGGGATCGGCCGCGTTACCAGCGAGTATCTGGTGCCAACTCACAAGCAAAATCCACTTCGCAAGGACACCACGACCCACCGACATCACGTTCGCCTTGTGGACTGGTTCATTACAGACCCGGTCGATCTGCCCGGTGGCCGCTTCTTCGTCCAGTCCGCACTCTGGCCGCTGGATATCGAGAAGGCCCACCAGATCAGGCAGGCGTACCTCGCGACTTCCCTCAACCTCCAGACGGCGTTGGATCAGTTGCTCAATGGCTATCAAGCGGCAGTCGGCGGGTGCTTACCTGAAGAGGTTGCGGAGTCATCCGGGTTGCTCGAAGGCACCGTCAGTCAAGTCACGGTCAACGCCTACGAGCGCAACCCGGAGGCACGGCGACAGTGCATCGAGGCCCACGGCACCACCTGCTGCATTTGCGGCTTCAACTTCGGGGCGAATTACGGTCCGGTGGCAGAGGGGTACATTCACGTCCACCATCTTCGACCACTGTCTGCGGCCGGTGGTGAATACGTGGTGAACCCGGTCGAGGATCTGCGGCCGGTGTGTCCGAATTGCCACGCGGTTTTACATCTAGGCGGGGAGTGCAGGAGTATCGAGGAGGTGCAGCGACTCCTTCACGAGTACAGTCAGGCCGAATGAACGAGTCTCACTCACTCGGCCGCGAAGTCCGTCACCATCGAGGACGACGAGAAGGGACTATCCCCAGTCGGAGCCGATCCTGCCACCACGCCCTCTTCACGCCACAGGAGCCGAACGCTCTCGTCAGCAGTCACGGCAGAACTCTCTCGAACGTGTGCCCGGCTCGCCTCAAGGCGGCAACCCAAGCCGTTTTGGACTTTCGTATGTCTTGAGGTTACTCGTCGGCTACTCCACACGCTTTGAGGGCCATCAGCGCAAACGCCGTTCCCGCGTTGGTGGTGTAGTGCGCCCGGTCCGCGTTCAGCGACCGGGTGTACCAGCGCCCGGATTCGCGCTGGTTCGCTTTGAGCCAGGCCACGCCCTTCTTGAGCGGTTCCTTCTCGGCACCCATCCCGGTCTGGCGCAACACGTACACGACCAGACCCGTTGCGTACCCGTCGCTGGGGGCGTCGGCGTCGTTCGCCGTGCCGTCGAGCCGCTTCCAGTCACCCAGGGACGGCAGGTTCCAGCCCCCGTCCTTGCGCTGGAGTTTTAACAGGCTCTGGACCGTCTGGTCCCGCTCGTCGGCCGTCATCAGCCCGTCGAGTTTGAGCGAGGCCCACAGGAGCCAAGTTCGGTGGTGCAGGTTCGGGGGACGGTTCTCCTTCAGATACGCCTTCAATCGTGCCACACCGTCCTTCGCCGCTTCGTTCTTGGCGTAACCTTCGGGGGCGTACCCGACTCCCAGCGCGGCGTACACCACCCCGAAATACTCGTCGAGTTCTTGCGGCGGCAGGTTGTGCTTGTTCCAGTCCCACGAGCCGTCCTTCCGCTGGACCGTCCACATCCGGTCCAGAGCCTGTCGGGTGCGCGGGTGCAACTTCCCGCCACGGGCGTCGTCGAACGCGAGGGTCGCAGCCGTGGCGACGATCTCCGTGACGGCCTCGTCTTCCTCCGCGGGCAACCCGGCTCCTTTCTTGCCTTTGTCCCACCCGGCGACGCGACCCTCCAGATACGCCCGCATCCACACGAGCGCCGGAGCCTTCGGATCGCCCAACATCGGGCGGGCCATCAGGAACGGGTAACTGGTGTGACAACTCGAACAGTCTTGGGCCTTGAACCACTGAATAGCCGCTCGGTCCAGAAACTCCGCGCCCTTGGCGAGCGAAAACTTCTTGGCGCGCGGTTCGTCGGCCTTCGTAGGGCCGGGTTTGGGCAGATCGGGCGGCTCATTCCCCACGAGCCCGGAAGTCAGCAGGAGAACGCCAACCAGAGCGCCGAGCAGGCGATTCGGTCGCGGGCACACAAGAGGCATGGCTCACCCCGTCGAAGGTTCCATTTTTGGAGACACAATGACGTGGAACGGAGTCATCAGCAAACACCGGTTACACCTGGGTTACACGTTCCGCGACCGTTGGCCCGCGAGGTGCAGTCGTTGCGGCGATCGTAACCGATCAGATGCGGTCTCAGCAAACAGCAACGAAACCCCCGCCGGCCCGAACGACGAGTGGTTCGGTCAGGTTCACCCACCCGGCGTCGTCGGCCACGGCTTGGGCGATGAGTCCCAGGCGCTCGCCGGTCACTGGGTCGAGGTTGAACACGGATACCAGTGTGCCCGGCTCGACGCCGTCCAGGTGGAAACGGTCGATGAGCCGGTCCTCTTTGAACCGGAAGGTGAAGTGCGGGTCGCGGTACAACGGGATCACGTCACATCCAGTGGTCAAAGCCACGACCGGGCTGACGGGTGCCGTTCGGGCCGAGCACGCGGACACAGCAATCAGCCCACGCCCCCGACCGCCGCTTGTGGCCGGTGGGGATACACGACCAGGAACCCGTACGTCGCCAGCGCGACGACGAACAGCGCGCTCAGCGCGCCGATCCCCGTGTACCAGGCGCTGAGGTCGGTGGTCACGGGCATGTAGATCAACACCTGCTCAACAAGGGTGAACGCGACAAAGCCGAGAAGCCCCGCGCGCAGGAGAACGAAGAGACTCGCGGCGGCGAACGCCGAGCCGACGATACACACCACGGCGATGTTGTCGCCGCCGTGCGCGTACATGATCGCCCAAAGCGCCACGTTCAGCCCCGCCGCCAACCGCGCCCGCCCCCGACACACCAACAGGATCAAGTAGAACAGGAAGAACCCGCGCAGCGCGACCATGAGCGCGATCTGCACGGTCAGGATCAAACTCCCCGCGCCTTCGGTGAAGGTCGCATCCCAGACGACCTTCGGGTCGGGTGCGTAGCCGAGCCACACGGGGAGGGCGCGCAGCAGCAGTAACAGAGCTACGAAACCGGCCGCGGCAACAACACCGACGTGCACGTCGCGGCCGACGAGTGGGTCGCGCCACCGTCCCTGGAGCATCCGGTTCCACGAGATGACCCGCTCAGGGCTGGTCCGGCGCACCCACGGCTCCAGCGCGAGGTACGCCAGCCACAACAAGAGCCCGTCGAACACAACGCGGCCGAGCATGCCTGTGAACATGCTCAACTCGTCGGCCGAATCCGGGACGTGCTTCGCGGCGAGAACCCAGCCGAGCATCCCCAGTGCGATGAAACTGCCGGCCAGTACCGACGCACCGAACGGGTTCGCGCGGCGGCGCGTCCAGTTGCGCCACGCGAACCATCCGCCGATGGGCAGCGCGATCAGGCCCAGCAACATGTTCTTCCGTTCCTGCCACCGCTCCTTCGTGTTGTCGGGGATGAACGGATTGTCGGCCCGGTAGCGCGTGAGTCGGTCGGTTTGCCCGGCGTGCCCGACGTGAAAGTAAACCGGCTTGCCGCGGTACGACGCGGCCTCGACGCGCACCAACAGTTCGGGCCGCTTCGTGTGGCGACCCTCCCACGCCTTCTGCCGGTCGGTGTGGACCGGCGGCACGCGACGGAACTCCGTCGTCTCGCGGAAGGCCCCCGGCTCCAGTCCCGCCGCCTTGAACAGCGCCGCCCAGTTCGGTTCGCCCCCGGTGTCTTCGGGCGGGGCGAACGGCGGAACCGCATGCAACTCCAGCAACCGGCCTTCGAGGTTCAGGAACACGCACAGCGCCCCCGACTCGCGCAGGGGCGGTTCGTTGGGCAGCACGCGGCCCGGCATGCTCCACCCCGACGTGTCGTTCGCGGCGAGGCGCTGCGCGAGGGGCTGCGGGCTTTGCCGATACCAGAAGTACATCACCGGGGGGTCGCCCGTCTGCAGCACCGTGCGGTCGAGCAGGTCGGGGTGCTTCTCGCGTACGTGCTTCAACAGCGATTCGTCGGTGGCGAAGCCGCTCGCGGAGTCGCCCGCCGGCCCGTCGTAGCCCAGATTGCGAAGGTGGTTACGCGCCTCCCGGCTCAAATCGCGCGGTGCCCGCTCGGTGAGCGCCCGGCGGAACAGCGCCGCGTGATCGTTCAACCACGCGGCGAGGAAGAGACCAACCAGCGCGGTCGCGAACAGGGCGAGGGTGACCCGCAGCGAGTGGCTCCTCGAACCGGGCGGGGGGATCTCCTCGTTCCACGAGGGGAGCCGGCCGACGCCGAGCAACCGGTACAGCACCTCGTTGACCGTTGACGGGCGCTGGGCCGGGTCCGGTTCGAGACACCAGAGGATGACTCGTTTGATCGCGGGGTTCAACTCGGCGCGGCCCGCCGGGAAACTCGGTCCTTCCCGCTGGAGGCGGATCAGTTCCTCGCGGGTGACCGCCGGATATGCCCGCCCGCCGGTGAACATCTCGTAGAGTACCAAGCCGAGCGCGTACAGGTCGCTGCGGGCGGTGACCTCCTTGCCGGCCAGTTGTTCGGGTGCTTGGTACAGAACCGTACCGGCCAGAACCTCCGACCCGCGGAACGAGCCGACGCGCCCGGCGAGGCCGAAGTCGGTGATCGTCACCTGCCCGGCGGCGTCGATCATGACGTTCTGCGGCTTCAGGTCGCGGTGCAACAGGCCGCGTTCGTGCGCGGCCGCGAGCCCCTTGCACAGCTGCCGGGCGTACTCGACCGCCGTCACCTCGGACAGGTGGTGGAACTGTTGCTTCAGCAGCGACGCGAGGTCGGTGCCCTCGATGTACTCCATCGACAGGAAATAGTGGCCTTGGTACTCGTGGTAATCGTGGACGCGGCAGACGTGGCGGTGCGAGACTTCGCGCGCGACGAGCACCTCGTTCTTGAACCCCTGCCGTCGCTTCTCGTTACCCGATAACCGGGGCGAGAGGAACTTCAGCGCGACCAACTTGCCGAGCGACTGATCGCGCGCCAAGTAGACCACACCCATCCCGCCCGCGCCGAGCCGGCGCTCGACGTAATACCGGTTCGCCAAGAGGGTACCCTGAGGGAACCCGCGGTACTCGGCCTCCAGTTGCGCCAGACCGCGGACGAGGGCCGCCGGTGCGGTCGCGGGATCGAGACCATTGGCGCGAAGGAAGTCCTCGACGGACCGACCGTCGCCGCCCTTCAGTTCGTCCTCGAACCGGTCGCACAGTTCGTCGTCGCGGCGGATCTCTCCGGCGGGGTCGTGGTCCCGTGTCTCGTCGCTCATGCCGTCTCCCAGATCGCCCGAATGGCGGCGAGCTTGCGCTCGACGGTGGGGACCGACCGGCCCAGTTTGCCGGCGATCTCCTCGTTCGTGTACCCCTCCATTTTCCAGATCGCGACTTCCCTCAGTTGGCCATCACCCAATCGGCCGAGGAGACGCGCGCACTCCTCGGTCACCACGGCCACCAGTTCCGGCGGCGGTCCCGCGTCGGCCACTGCCGCGAGCGGGTCGGGCGTTGAATCGTCGCTCGAAGCGGGCGCATGAACTGCCTTTCCGCCCCGCTTCTCGCGGGTCTCGTGCCGGACCAGTCCGATCGCCTTGCGGGTGGTGATGACGAACAGCACCTGCCACAGGTCGTCGCGATCATTGAGGCGCGGGAACCGGCCTTCCGCCGCTCCGCGGCAGAAACTATCGAATGCAGAAAGGGCCACATCCTCCTCGTCGGCCGCGGCTCGCGGTATCGACCTCAGCCGGGCGCGGGCCAGTGACACGAGGCGGGCGAAGTACCCCGCCCACAGCGGGCCGGCTGCGGCCGAATCACCGGCCTTGAGTTGTTCGAGCCAGACCGTCACGCCGCTCAAAGCCGGTGCGCCGTCCATTTCGGACCCCCGCCGTGTCGTGGCACAGGATTGTTCGCCGAGTATACCCGGCGGCGGACGAAGTTGCGCGGTGATGGCCTCGGCACCCGTTCGGCCAGTTCCAGAGTGTCGCCCGTCCGCGGCCCTCTGGAGTTGGTCGATGATCGCCCTCGAAAACCTCTGCAAATCCTACGACGGGGGCGACACGTACTCCGTGCGCGACGTCTCCCTGACGGTGCCGGGCGGCTCGCTGCTCGTCCTCTTGGGCGGTTCCGGGTGCGGCAAGACGACCACACTGAAAATGATCAACCGGCTGATCGAGCCGACCGCCGGGCGCGTCACGATCGACGGCCGCGACGCTCGGTCACTCGACCCGGTCGAGTTGCGCCGCGGCATCGGCTACGTGTTCCAGGGCATCGGGCTGTTCCCGCACATGACGGTCGCCGACAACGTCGCGGTCGTGCCGCGACTGCTCGGCTGGACCGCGGCCCGGATCGCCGGGCGCGTCGATGAACTCCTCGCGATGGTTCACCTGCCGCCGGACGAGTACCGCGACCGGTTC
>SXGT01946632.1_pt1 | contig 11706 bp, 12 predicted proteins | sample 3176221 | NCBI WGS metagenome assembly SXGT01 (sample SAMN11356862, study PRJNA531348) | freshwater metagenome | isolation source: freshwater sample F1-120 | place: China: Fuxian Lake, Yuxi | collected 2017-12-25
CCTTACGAGAAGTATTTGGTCGAAATGGGCATTGATTCACCCTTACCCCCTAAAAATATGGAATACCTGCTAACGATCGTTAGACCCCGGACGGCCATTTTTGTAAACGCCCTACCGGTACACACTGCATTTTTTCCCCAGGTCCATCAGGATCAGGTCGTAGGCCGCGGCACGCGCCATTTCCACCGCCTCGACGCCGTCGCCGGCAACCTCGGTCTCCAGTCCCGCGGACTGCAGCAGCTCGAGGGCGACTTCGCGATTGACGAGGCTATCGTCCACCAGCAGCAGGCGCGCGCCTGTGTGACGGCGGCGCAGGACCTCTTCCCCGGCAACCGCTGAGTCCAGGCCTGTATCGGCGGCGGCCACGGCGCCGCGGCCGCGCTGCAGGCGGACGGTAAACCAGAAGCGGCTGCCAACGCCCGGCGTGCTGTCGACGCCGACTTCACCGCCCATCAGTTCGGCCAGGCGGCGGGTGATCACCAGCCCCAGGCCGGCGCCACCGTAGCGCCGCGTCATCGAGGCATCGACCTGCTCGAAGGGGCGGAACAGCGCCGGCAGCTTGTCTGCCGCGATGCCGATGCCCGTATCCTCGACCTCGAAGCGCAGGTGCACGCCGTCGCTGCCTTCCTCGACCAGGCGCACCCGCAGGCTGACCTGTCCGCGCTCGGTGAACTTGATGGCATTGCCGGCATAGTTGAGCAAGGCCTGGCGCAAGCGCGCGGGATCGCCGCGCAACCAGGTCGGCACGCCATCGCTGTCGATCTCGAGCGCGATGCCCTTGGCCGCCGCCGGGCCGGCGAGCTGTGCGCGGAGATTCTGCAATACTGCAGCCAGGAAAAAGTCGACCTGCTCCGGCACCAGCAGCCCGGCCTCACTGCGCGAGACGTCGAATATGTCATTGATCACGGCGAGCAACTGCTGTGCGGCGGCATCGATCTTGACCAGGCGCTCGGCCTGGGCCGGGGTCGGCGAGGCGCGGCGCAGCAGGAAGCTCAAACCGACGATGGCGTTCATCGGTGTGCGGATCTCGTGGCTGATGTTGGCCAGGAAGGCGCTCTTGGCCAGGCTCGCGGCTTCCGCCGCGTCGCGCGCCGCCGCCAGCTCGCGGGTGCGTTGCGCCACCTGCCCTTCGAGTAAAACCTGCTGATCCTGCAGCATCGCCTCGATCTGCTTGCGCTCGGTGACGTCGCGCGAGAGCACGATGAAGCGCGGCGCCTCGCCCGGTGCCACCGCCTTGCGCGCCACCGATATCTCGAACCAGCGCAGGCCCTGGGGCAGCGGCAGGGCGAACTGGCTGCCACGCGAATAGCCGGTCTGGTCTGCCTCGCGCAGGGCCGCCAGGCAGACATCGGCTGCCTCGGGCGGCAGGATCTCGGCGACCGTCCGTCCCAGCAGCCGTTCGGGCGGCACGGCCAGCAGGTCAAGGCGCGGCGAGTGGTAGTCGTGATAGCGCCCGTCGCCATCGAGCTCGAACATCAGGTCGGGAATCGCGTCCAGGGTCGCCTGCAGCTGGTTGTGCGCGGCGAGGATTTCGGCTTCGTGGCGCTTGCGCTCGGTGATGTCCTGGGTCACGCCGACCGCCACGGTGGCCTTGCCATCGGCACCGAATTCGACCTGTGCCTCATGCCGGATCCAGCGCATTTCCGCGCCTACCGTGACCCGGTGCTCGTTCTCGAAGCGCCCGCTCTTCAGCGCCGTCAGCCAGGCAAAGCGCACCGACTCGCGGTCCGCCTCATGAGTGCGGCCGAGGTAGCCATCGATACTGCCAACGCTGCCGGGCGGCAGGCCGAAGATGCGGCAGGCTTCGGCCGAGAGTTCCATCCGCCCGGTGGGCACGTCGTACACCCAGCTGCCGATCTTGCCCACGGCCTGGGCGCGGGCCAGGTCGGCCTGGCTGGTGGTGAGTGCGGCAAGCTGCCGCTCCAGGGTGTTACCTGCCTGCTGCAATTCGGTGGCGCGATTCTGGTAGGCGCGCAATATCCAAAGGATCAGGATGGTCCCCAGGCCTATGCTCACGGCTTGCATCAGTCCATGAGTCACCGTTCCCCGCGGCGAGCCCACCGGCAGCAATTGCGTGGTTTCAAGGGTCGTGAGCCCGGCGATGCCTGCCACACAGGCAACGGCCATGCCGATAGCCGCAGTGGCGCCGAAGCGCCAGCCGACATATACGAGCAGCAAGGGATAGCAGACGGTGACCGGGGCCCGTGCACCCCCCGTATAAGCGGCGATGCCTGTGATCAGAAGCCAGCAGCCGACGGCCATCAATATCACGGAGGCACGAACCCGGCCTGTTGCAGCCAGCAGCCAGACCATGGAGAGCAGGAAGGCGGCCGCCAAATGGCCAAAACTGAGCCCAAATCCGCTGTCCGCGCTTTTCTCGCCGAAAACCAGGAATCCAAGGGCGGTGCCCACCAGCAGGAACACGGCCGCGCCAAGATGCCGCGCCGAGAATTCGCGCGACATCCTGTTGTCGAGATCCCTCTCGACGTGAGCGGGTGTTTCCGTCCTTGTCGGCATGGCTTGCCTTTTGGCGCCGCAGATAGCGCACTGGCGATACTTCAGGGAATGCTACTAAACCAAGTGGATTTTACGCCTGTCCGCCGGACGCGTGCTGATGGATGCCTCTACCCCGCCCGGGCGCCGGCAGCACCCCCGGCCTTGCCGGAAGCCGAACTTCCCTGTAGGTTTCGGGCCTTTCCCCAACGCAGGAGCACACATGAAAACCTGGCGACACCTCAGCCTGGCCACACTCACCGCCGCGTCCGTCCTGGCCGCCACCGGCGTCCTGGCCGGCAAGCCCGAAACCACCGCCTCCGGCCTGGTCTACGAATCGCTGAAAGATGGAACGGGCGCCCAGGCCACGCCGGACGCCAGCGTGCAGGTGCATTACCGCGGCACCCTGACCGACGGCAAGGAGTTCGACTCCTCCTACAAGCGCGGCCAGCCGGCGACCTTCCCACTGAACCGCGTGATCCCCTGCTGGACCGAGGGCGTGGCGAAAATGAAGGAAGGCGGCAAGGCGAAACTGACCTGCCCGCCCGGCATCGCCTACGGCTCGCGCGGCGCCGGCTCCGCCGTGCCACCCAACGCGACGCTGAACTTCGAGGTGGAACTGATCAAGGTGATGCGCTGAGCGTCTGGGCCAGGGCGGATACCGGCGCATGATCGCCCGCAACGCGGGCGATCAATTCACCAGGAATTCCGCGAGGACGCCCGAGGTTCGCCGCAGCCGCCGCGACAGCAACCGCGCCAGACAGAACATGAATTGATAGGCGAGCGTCGGGTGCGCCGCAGTCATCCGGTCCAGACCCTCATGACTCAGGGTCAGCAGCTCGCAATCCGCATCGGCCACGCAGGTGGCGGAACGCCGCTCGCTGTCGAGCAGAGCCATCTCGCCGATGATGCGCCCCTCCTTTTCATAGCACAGCAGATGCCCGACTCCTTCTCCTCCCTTGCTGATCGCGATGCGCCCATGCACCAGAATGAGCATATAAGCGCCGGGGTCGCCCTCGTGGAAAATCACATCGCCCTTGCGCGCGGTTATCGACATCAAATGGGGGCCGATGACCTCAAGCTCCCGATAGGAAAAATCCTTGAAGAACTCCAGGCCGTCAAGCAGGTCGGCAATCTTGTTGGTCATGATCAGGCAGTCCTCAAATATGCGCGCCGCCATCCTGCCAGAGACTGATCGATCCTGCTTGGCGGCAGCCCGCCCGACCGGACCATAGGCACCCGTGACCGAACTCGACCCGGCTTCGGCCCGGCATCACCGGCAAGTGGTTCAACTCCTGGAGCGCGGCAACGTCGTCGTGCTTACCGGCGCCGGCTTGTCCACGGCCAGCGGCATTCCCGACTACCGCGACCGCGAAGGCCGCTGGAAGCGCAAGCAGCCTGTTGGCCACCGCGAATTCCTGGCCTCGGCGGCGGTGCGCCGCCGCTACTGGGCACGCAGCTTCCTCGGCTGGCCGGTGGTCGGGCAGGCGCAACCCGGCCGCGGCCACCGTGCCCTGGCCGACCTGGAGGCACGGGGCCGGATCGCGCTCACCGTGACGCAGAACGTCGACGGCCTGCACCAGAAAGCCGGCAGCCGCGCGGTGCTGGAACTGCACGGCGGTGTCGCCTGCGTAGTCTGCCTGGCCTGCTGCGGCCACTATCCGCGCAGCGAGGTCCAGGACTGGATGCGCGCGGCCAACCCCGCCTTTGCCGACGTCATGGCGACGGCGGCGCCCGACGGCGACGCGGATGCGGCGGAAGGCTTTGACGAGAGCTTCGCCGCGCCCGACTGCCCGGCCTGCGGCGGCATGCTGAAACCGGAAGTGGTGTTCTTCGGCGACAGCGTGCCGAAGGCAAGAGTCGGCGCCGTGAGTACGGCGATCGACGCTGCCGCCGGCCTGCTGGTGGTCGGTTCCTCGCTGATGGTGTACTCGGGCTACCGCTTCGCCGAGTACGCGCATCGCCAGGGCAAGCCGGTGATGGCGATCAACCTCGGCATGACGCGCGCCGACCACCTTTTCGCGGCCAAGGTCGAACGCGACTGCGGTGAGTCCCTCGCCAGCATGCTTGCCGAATCATGACCCACGGCAGGGCCGTCGCCCTGATGGTGCTGGTAACGCTGCTGTGGAGCATCGCCGGCGTGGTGACGCGCCACCTCGATGCGGCGCGCAGCTTCGAGGTCACCTTCTGGCGCAGCCTGTTCAACGCCATCACGCTGCTGGTGCTGCTGCTGCCGCTGCGTGGCACGGCGCTGTTCCGCGACATCCTCGCCGGCAACCGCGTGATCTGGTTTTCCGGACTGTGCTGGGCGACGATGTATACCGCCTTCATGATCGCCCTGACCCTGACCAGCGTCGCCAACGTGCTGGTGGCGATGGCCACCGGCCCGCTGCTGACCGCGCTCGCCGCGCGGCTCTTCCTCGGCCACCGCCTGCCGGCGCGGACCTGGGTCGCCATCGGCGTTGCCGGCATCGGCATCGCCTGGATGTTCGGCGCCGAGGCAAGCCGCGGCGCCTCTGTCTTCGGCAGCCTGGTGGCGCTGGCCGTGCCGCTGGCCGCCGCCGCTAACTTCACCATCCTGCAGCAGCGCGCCGGGATCGCCAGGCAGGGCGGGGAATCCCAGGACATGCTGCCGGCCGTGCTGCTCGGCGCTCTGCTCTCGGCCGCCGTGACGCTGCCGCTGGCCTGGCCGCTGCAGGCCTCGGGTCATGACGTCGGCCTGCTGGCCATGCTCGGCGCGTTTCAGTTGGCACTGCCATGCCTGCTGCTCGTGCGCGTCAGCCGCGAGCTGCCGGCGCCCGAACTGGCCTTGCTGGCGCTGCTGGAAGTGATATTCGGCGTGCTGCTGGCCTGGTTCGGTGCCGGCGAGGTGCCGAGCGACACGACGCTCGCCGGCGGCGCGCTGGTGCTGGCCGCGCTGGCGGCGAACCATGTCGCCGGGCGGCGAGCTCAATAGGAAAAATACTTTTCCTGCGCGAGCGAGCCTGCTCCGAATGGGATTGCCTCAGGTGGCGGCCTGTGGCAGCTCGCGCTTGCTGCCATCGTCGTTGATCGCGACGTAGGTGAACTGCGCCTCGGTGACTTTGACCACCACCGGATGGCTTGGGTTGCGCTCGGCAAAGACCTGGATATCGACGGTAATCGAAGTGCGCCCGACCTTGACGATCTCGGCATAGAAACTGACGATGTCGCCGACCGATATCGGCTGCTTGAAGAGGAAGGAATTCACCGCCACGGTAGCGATGCGGCCGCGCGCCAGGCGCATCGCCGGTATCGCCGCAGCAATGTCGCACTGGGCCATGACCCAGCCGCCGAAAATGTCGCCATTGCCGTTCATGTCGGCCGGCATCGGCATCACCCGCAGCACCGGCTCGCGCCCTGCAATTTTCACACCTTCGTGGCCCATGGGTCTGCTCCTTCGTCATTCAGGCTGCCAGTATAGGGTGCCCGGCACCCGGCCGCAGTTCAGCAAGAATCGGGTGGCAGGGTGCGCCCGCATCCCCGATACTGTCCGCCCATGACTGCCGCCAGCCTCTTTCGCCTGCTGTTGCTCTCCGCCATCTGGGGCGGCTCCTTTCTGCTGATCCGCGTCGGCGCCCCGGCCATCGGCCCGGTGCCGCTGATGGAGGCGCGCGTGCTGCTGGCGGCGATCTTCCTCGCCGCGGTCGCCCTGCTGCTGCGCCGGCCACTGGCCTGGCGCGCGCACTGGCGCCACTACCTGCTCGTCGGCTTCTTCAATTCGGCGCTGCCCTTCCTGCTTTTCGGCTACGCCGCGCTGACGCTGTCGGCGGCGATGCTGTCGATACTCAACGCCACCTCGCCGCTGTGGGGTGCGCTGATCGCCGCCGCCTGGCAGAGGGCCCCGCTGGGGGGCCGCACGCTGGCCGGACTGGCGCTTGGCGTGATCGGCGTCGCCTTCCTGGTCGGCTTCGACCGCGTCGCCCTGGAACCCGGCGCCGGCATCGCCATCATCGCCTCGCTGGCGGCGGCGCTGTGCTATGCCGTCGCCAGCAACTACGCGAAGACCGCCCGCAGCATCGAGCCCTTCGCCAACGCCCACGGCAGCATGTGGGCGGCGAGCCTGCTGATCGCACCGCTGCTGCTCGCCTTCCCGCCAAGCACCACGCCGACACCCGGCATTGCGCTGGCCGTGCTTGCCCTCGGCGTGGTCTGCAGCGGCATCGCCTACCTGCTCTACTTCCGCCTGATCGAGGACATCGGCGCCGCGCCGGCGCTGACCGTGACCTTCCTGATCCCCCTGTTCGGCACCGGCTTCGGCTGGTTCTTCCTCGGCGAGGCGGTCGGCTGGCACACCCTGGCTGGCGGCACGATCGTCATCGCCGGCACCGCGCTGGTGACCGGCTTTTCGCCGCGCCTGTTGACGCTGCGCAAGGAGGCCGCAAATGCCTGATCCAGTACTCGACACCTTGCTCGTCGGACCCGGCGGCGAATGGCGGCGCCAATACGAGGCGGTGGCGCGCGCTATCGCCTTCATCCGCGCCAATGCCGCACGCCAGCCGGAGTTGGCCGAGGTCGCGGCCGCCACGCAGCTGAGCGAATACCACCTGCAGCGCCTGTTCTCGGCCTGGGCCGGGCTTTCGCCCAAGCGCTTTCTGCAATACCTGACCAAGGAGCACGCACGGGCCGCCCTGCGCGACTCGGCCGACGTGCTCGGCGCGGCGCTTGACGCCGGCCTTTCCGGTCCCGGCAGGCTGCATGACCTGATGGTGAGTTGCGAGGCGCTGACCCCGGGCGAGATCCGCGCGCAAGGCGCCGGCGTCGAACTGCGGCACGGCATCGCCGCCACGCCACTGGGCGAGGCGCTGTTCGGCTGGACCACGCGCGGCGTATGTCATCTGGCTTTCGTCGACACCGATGCCGCGGCGAAGCTGGCGGCCCTGCGCGCGGACTGGCCAGCGGCGGACTTCGTTCGCGACGACACCGGCGCCGTTGAACTGGCGACGCGCGTCTTTCCCGCGACACTTGCGCCGGGCAGGCTGCACCTGCTGCTGAAGGGCACCAACTTCCAGATCAAGGTCTGGGAAGCGCTGCTGAAAATCCCGCCGGCTGCGCTGGTGTCCTACGGAAGGCTCGCCGGCCACCTGGGCATGCCGCGCGCCGCGCGCGCCGTGGGCTCCGCGGTCGCCGCCAACCACATCGCCTGGCTGATTCCCTGCCACCGCGTGATCCGCGAGGACGGCGAGAGCGCGAACTATCGCTGGGGCGTCGAGCGCAAGCTGGCGCTGCGGGTATGGGAACATGGGCACCAGCCACTGCGCGGCCCCAAGAGCGATCAGATGGTACGGTCAAACAAGGCCATGCCCTTGAGCCGATAGAGCTGCGCCGGCCGCTGCTTTCCACCCTGGAACGCGCCCGGAACCTCCTCCAGGAAATCCAGGTCGCGCAGCTTGCGGCGGAAGGAGCTCTTTTCCAGCGGCTCGCCGAGAATCTGGCTGTAGATTGCCTGCAGCTCGGAGAGGGTGAACAGCTCCGGCAACAGGTAGCCGGGCAGGGCGGAATACGATGATTTGTTGCGCACACGGGTAACGGCGGCGGCGATCAGCTTGGCATGGTCGAAGGCCAGGCGCGGCAGCTTGTCTGCCGGAAACCACTGGGAGTCGGTGGCGGCTTCGGGGGTGACAAGGGCAAGGTGGCACACGCTGATCGACCAGCCGCGGGGATCGCGTCTCCCACCGGAGAAGGTCCCGAGCTGCTCCAGGTAGGGTGGCCGCAGCTGCGCTTTTTCGCGTAGTACGCGGTAGGCGGCAGAAGCCGCGTCGGCGTCCTCCTCCGGGTGGACATATCCGCCAGGAAGCGCCAGCGCGTCCTTGAAGGGTTCCTGGGGGCGCTTCATCAGCGCCACCTGCAGCCGCATTTCCTTGAGGGTGAGCAGGACAACATCCACAGTGACAATGACTTGGTTGGGCATGTGCAGGCGCTTTCCTGAGCGTTTTGGGGAATTCTAGCGAAAATAGTTGCACAGTGCCACTATTTGTGCTTTACTTTGATCGTGGCGTTTTGCCACTAAGTAGTGACGAAACAAATCGGACCAAGACAAAGGAGGTGCACCATGTTCGGCATCGGCTTCATCAAGGCACAACCAACGACCTACCTCATCCAGTACCGCGGCGGCCAGGCCGTGCGCGAAGGGGTCGGTCTTTCGTTCTTCTATTTCCGGCCGACTGCGTCGCTGGTCGCCGTACCTGTTGCAAGCCAGGACCAGCACTTCATGTTCGAGCTGATCACCCTGGACTACCAGTCGGTCACCGTCCAGGGCCAGGTCTCCTTCCGTGTGGCGGAGCCGCACAAGGCCGCCTTGCTGCTCGACTTCAGCTTGCGCCAGGACGCATCGGCCTACGCCTCGGAAGACCCGCAGAAGCTCAAGGCCAGGGTCCTGGCCCAGGTCGAAGTGCTGGCGCAGCAGGCGATCCGCAACCTGACGCTGAAGCAGGCCCTGCTCGGTGCCGAGCCGGTCGCCGGCAGGATCTCGGCCGGCCTGGCCGGCCACAGGGAGGTCGCCTCGCTCGGCCTCGAGATCCTCGACGTCTCGGTGCTGGCGATCAAGCCGACACCGGAAACGGCGCGCGCACTCGAGGCCGAGGCCCGCGAGGCCATCCTCAAGGCTTCCGACGAGGCCATCTACGCCAGGCGCAACGCGGCGGTCGAACAGGAGCGGGCGATCCGCGAAAACGAACTCGATACCGAAGTCGCGGTAGAGCAGAAGAAGCGCCTGATCCGCGAAACCCAGATGGATGCCGAGGCAAGCCTGCGCCAGCGCAAGGCGGAACTCCGCCAGGCGGACATGGAGGCCGACATCACGCTCGAAGAGCGGCGCAAGGCCTGGGTCGAGCGGAATGCCGCCAACAGCCGCATGCTGGCCGAGGCCGAAGCCTACCGTGTCGCCTCGGTCATGGAAGCGCTGGAGAAAACCGATCCTCGCGTGGTGCAGTCGCTCGCCGCGGTCGGCATGCAGCCCGGCCAGTTGATAGCGCAGGCTTTCGGCGGCATCGCCGAACGCGCCGAGCGCATCGGCCAGCTCAACATCTCGCCGGAACTGCTGCGCGCGCTGATGCCGGCAGGCGGCATGGAGGCCGGCCGTGGCGATCCCGCGTGAGCGCAAGGCGGTCCTGGTCACCCGCCGCACCCGGCTGGAGGAACTGGTGGCCCGGTACCACTCGGTGGCCCAGGCGCGCTTCTACATCGAGCACCTGGGCGCCGACTTCTCGGACTACGTCGCGGAACACGACACCTACGTGGCCGCACGCCATGCCGTCGTGGCGGTGCTCGAGGCCCACGGCCGCTACCAGGCGATCGATCGCGCCCTGCTGCCGAATTTCATCTTCGCCGCAGACGACGTCGTCATCGCCCTCGGCCAGGACGGCCTGGTCGCCAATACCGTCAAGTATCTCGACGGGCAACCGGTGATCGGGCTGAACCCCGATCCGCACCGCTGGGACGGCATCCTGCTCCCCTTCGAAGCGCGCGATCTTGGACCCCTGCTGCCGGACGTGCTGCTGGAACAGCGCGACCACAAGACAGTTACCATGGCACAGGCGACGCTTTCCGACGGGCAGCGGCTGCTGGCGGTCAACGACCTTTTCATCGGCCCGAAGAGCCATACCTCGGCGCGTTACGAGATCGCCAGCGGAGAGCGCCGCGAGGTACAGTCGTCGAGCGGCCTCATCGTCGCCACGGGGCTCGGTTCGACGGCGTGGCTCAAGAGCATCGTCACGGGCTCGCTGGCGATCGCGACACAGTTCGCGGCGGCAGGCAGGCCCAGTCACTATGCCGCCGCACCCTGGGACGCGCCCTTCCTGCAGTACGCCGTGCGCGAACCGTTCCCGAGCCGCTCGTCGCCGGCGACGATGGTGTTTGGCCGGATCGAGGCCGGCCGCGCCCTGACGCGGCGCTCCCACATGCCGGAAAATGGGGTCATCTTCAGCGACGGCATCGAGGCGGATTTCGTCGCTTTCAATTCCGGCGTCGCGGCGAGCATTGCCGTCGCGGCCAAACAGGGGAGAATCATCGTATGAGCGCCAACCCGGTCATCCAGGCCACCGAAGGCTGCCTGCTGGGCTGCGCGGTCGGCGACTCGATCGGCTTGCCCTACGAGGGACTATCTATGCGCCGCGCGCGCCGCTTTGCGCAGCTTCCATTGCGGCATCGTTTCGTCTTCGGCAAGGGCATGGTCAGCGACGACACCGACCACTCGGTGTTTGTCGCTCAGGCTCTGATCCGCAGCGGAACGGAACCCGGCGCCTTCCGCCGCGCGCTGGCCTGGCGGCTTCGCCTGTGGCTGCTGTGCCTGCCGGCCGGCATCGGCTGGGCCACGCTGCGCAGCATCCTGCGCATGTGGCTGGGCCTGCGCGAAAGTGGCGTCTGGTCCGCCGGCAATGGCCCGGCCATGCGCAGCGGCATCATCGGTGCCGCCGTCCCTTCCGATCCGCAGCGCCGCCGAGCGCTGGTCGAAGCCTCGACCCGCCTCACCCATACCGATCCCAAGGCGCTCGCCGGGGCGCTGGCGGTCGCCGAGGTGACGGCGCGACTTGCCTCCGGTCTCTGGTCAACACGACCCGCGACGGCGGAGCTGGCTGCCCTGCTCCGTGCCATAGCGCCCGACCCCGACTGGCGGGCAAGTGTCGATTCCATCGTCGCGGCTTGCGATGCGCCCGATCCGATCGCCGCAGCCCACGCAGCCTTTGGCGGACCGGCCGGGGTTTCGGGCTACGTCCTGCACAGCGTTCCGTTCGCCCTGGTCGCCTGGCACCACCATTTCGGCGACTTTCGCGCCACGATCGAATCCGTGGTCCGGGCCGGAGGGGATGTCGACACCGTTGGCGCCATCGCCGGAGCAATGGCCGGCGCCTGCGGTGATCCCTCCACCATTCCGCCGGACTGGATCGATGGCATCGTCGATAGGCCGCACGGCGCTGCCTATGTCCGGAAGCTTGCGCGCCGCATCCACGACGACACGGTCAGCGTTGCGACCGGTTTCTCGCCGCTGCTACTGCCGCGCGGGATCGTGTTCACGACGCTGGTGCTGATGCACGGCTTCCGCCGGCTGGCACCCCCCTATCGCTGATCCCGGGATGCCGGCCGGTTTGCGCTGCGCCCGGCGAGCGGGGAATTCGCCATGCCGCCCGCGCCGACCCCTTCGGCTGAGGCGGAAGTCTCAAGCGGGTATTGCGGGCCCGGGAAGCAGGGCAAGTGGCA
>SXGT01119636.1_pt1 | contig 11705 bp, 14 predicted proteins | sample 3176221 | NCBI WGS metagenome assembly SXGT01 (sample SAMN11356862, study PRJNA531348) | freshwater metagenome | isolation source: freshwater sample F1-120 | place: China: Fuxian Lake, Yuxi | collected 2017-12-25
CAACTGGTAGGCTTGAAAGTGCTGTGAAGTAAGAGGTACCCAACGAGCGTTTGGGTTCCTGTGCGGATGGGGTGGAATTGTTCGCCGGTTGGGCGGGGTCGTCGGAGTTTATCTCTTCCAGCCGGGAAACAAAGTACGCGCCATCGTCATCGGTGGGGTCAGGAATGCCGCAGTATTTTGTCAGGGTGTCCAACAGGGCATCCAGAGTACCCAGTGTACCCATAACCGTAGAGAAATGCTCAATGGCCAGCAGGGAGACAGGAAAGCGGTGAGGAGTGTTGAACAGGCTCATAGGTGTAGACAATCCTGTGTCTGAATACAAGAAAAGCCCTACTTTCAGGGCTTTTCTGTGGAGTGAACCCGAACAATGGGTTTGCTATATCGTGGTCGTTTTGTGGTACCGAAATACCGGGCACTGGTTGATAATGGAGCTAATGGTGGAGGAACTAAAAACATCACTATCCGTAACGTCGAACGTCTTGAAACGTATGGCCGCAGAAGCAAAATCCGTGTGGTTGATGGAGGCTTCAAAGCCGCCATCAAGGGCCACTTTCCAGAAATCCCACACCAGGTAGCTGTCACTTGTCCGATCTTGCTGAACCAGTTGCAGAGTCTGGTACGGAGTTTTACCCGCAGGGGTTGATGTAAGCGGGCCGTCAAGGCGATAGATGGTGACGAAGTTTGTACCTTCAGCCAGCAGATCATAAAACGTCAACACTGGAAGACCATCCAGATACGTTACTTGCGATATAATCGCTTCCACGGACAGGTTAGTTCTAACTTTGTCACCAGGCATGATCCCCGCGAGCTTGGCACGCAGAGACAATTCTCTGGACGCAATCTCCAACTCAGACGTGTCACTTGACCCCACAACCCAGTCTACTGACTGCCCCAGTGCCATGCGCCAGTTACGAGCAGAAAACTCTCGAAACACAAACTGAATCGTAGCCAGTTGCCGCACGACGTTCCGGTCGATCAGGGAGGATGTGCCGTTCAGCACATCCACCTGAGTCAACTCAAAACCTAACGTCACCCCATCCACCACACCTACAGAATGGCTACTGGTTAAATTTCCTGCTTGGCTTAAATCCGCTGCACGCACCTCAAAACTACCCAACAGGAACTGATTAGTGACAGCATAGCCCAGTAAGGCCATCAGAGACCTACAGGCAAGGACGAGTATCGCCAGGTAGGCGACTGAGCTATTTCATCGGCCACGTGCGACAAAACACCGCGAGTATCAGTCAAGGTCGGCTTCAGAACCTTGACCTGAAACTGCGTCGAGGAGAACTGAGTGACATCCACAGACAAGTCCATGCCAGATTCCAAAGAACATTTCCAGAACTCGTAGACCAGCGGGATTTTTCCGCCTCTGTCCAGGTGAATAAGGCTGGCAGTGAAAAACCGCTTATTGGTGTCCAGGTTGCCAGCACCCACCGTCTCGCATTTGGAGATCGTGAAAACCGTGTTAGTCGGTATACTTCGCCCTGCATTCCTGACTGTCAGTCCGGGATTATTTGGTGCCGTAGCTGAATTAAACGACACGACTTCGGTAATTATTGGGTTGGCAGGATTACCCGCGTCAACCAGGCTCAAAGTGTCACCCGGTTGCACAACAACACCGGGCCGGTCAAGTGCAACAGCAACGCTCCCCACGTAACCCTTAGGTGGGCGGATAACAAAAGAGGCCATGTCTGCCTTCGCCTTAAAATAGACTTCAATCTCTGCAGACGTAGCAGCCGTTACATCCTTTGGAACCACAAAAGAAACTGCTTGAGCTGCGTTATTAACAGAGTAAGAACTTGCATTAACTACCAAAAAAGACTCGACCTTTTCTCTTTCATAATAAACAGTAAACGTCTTAGCAGTAGTCTTTTTTGGTATCGTCAAAGTTAATTTGTATACCTTATTTACAGAAAAATCAGGGGAAGTAAGACGCACACCGGAGTCCGTGTTAGAGGCCAAGATAAAAGCCTTACCTGTAGTTGAGATACTAATAGCGGTATCTTCACTTGATTCCTTATCAAGATCAAAGCCTAACGGAATACTTGCGTAGCTGTCTGACCCTAGTGACGGAAAAGCTATTTTCTCGCTGCCGACAAAAACCGTAGAACCTACAGCAGCAGTAGCGGTAAAACCGCCAGCATCAGAGTACTCAGACACACCTTCGCCCATCAACATTCTAAGGTTTCGTGCTGAGTATTCTCGCAGCGTAACACCAAAACTGGAAAGAGAGGATGTTACTGCGCTGTCAACGACTCTGCGCGGGTAAGACGCACTGAGCGTTGTCGTATTTATTTGAGAATTGAGATTGAACGCTTCGGCAAGCCCGACAGACTGCGCGGAGGATAGTCTCCCTGCCTGGGATAGCGGCCCAATCCGAAGTTCAAAAGTGCCAATTAAAAAGTGGTTTGTTACTGCGTTTCCAAGTGAGTATGCCATGACAAAAACTCTCTGCGTAAAATTAAATGCGGCTTAAGCGTCGGGAGTAGACGAATAACGGTACAACGGGTGTTTGCTTATTGTTGATGCCAAAGCAGGGTAAATGTCTGTTTTGTCAGACTCAGTTGGCTCAAGCACATCCAACACTAAATCTACTGACGAAAAGTCTGTAGCATTCAGCGACAAATTTAGCCCTGACGAAACAGCTACTTTCCAGAAGTCAAAAACAATCGGAGCCTCGATGGCCCTGTCCTTCATAATCAGGCTTGCTGAGAGGTAACTAACGCCCGTCTGATTTCCCATTGAAACCGGGTCAACCAAGGCGATCCCGTAGTCGCCGTGATACCCAACATGAGCGTCAAAAGCCAGACCAGGAGTAAAGTGTATCGTTCTGTATTCGTCATCAGTTTGGTTAGCAGGAACTGAATCATCAGTTACAGTGACAAGCTGAACTTCATCGTGGTTTGACTTATCCCAAAGCAGCAAGCGTGTGCCTTTCAAGATAGTTGTGTTTGTGTACCTGGCATCGTCTGCAGCAAGAAGCATCGTCACGCCTTTTTTATAGTTGGTAGCGTTTAACTCTATTGTGTCGCCTTCCGCAAGTGACGAGACAAACGACGACGAGCTATCAGAGTCAAACGACACTGTGGCTATCCCTTCATCAACAAGTGAATCAGCGACGGTTGCGTAATACGCCAAGCCCCCCGTTGTCCTAATTGTTGCGGTATAATCCGTAAAAGACGTGTTTTCTTTGTGGGCAAAAGATACAGTTTTTGATTCTAAGTCAATAGCAGTAATGGGTGTGGAAGCAACAGAGCTAGCACCTGCATCGTTTGCAAAAAAGCCTGAATATGCTTCAGTAATTGTAGTAATTTTTGCGTGTGCGTTTACAGCAATAGTTTTAGGTGTGGCTCCTGTTGTTGATGGCCAAGAGGTACTTTCGTTTGGGCCTATGTACTCAACTTTTGCCGTCCTTATCCCACCAGCTACACTGTAGTCTTTAATAACAAACTGAAGATTAGAAACAGTTAGCTTCATATTGTTGTACGCACCAATAACACCAGAAAACTCAGAGGACAACTGTACAGTGTTTCCGGTTGTTGTAGTCGGAGCAACGTAAGCCGCACTGCTGGTTACGGCACCAAAAAAGTTCATCCTCAAGTCTTGATTGGCCCCACGTAGCCGATAATGCGTTGCACCTGAAGGCGGAGCTTTTTCAAGCGTTATTTGGACTAGACTCCCAGATGCTGCCGCTGCGGTTATCTTTATAAATCTCTCCGAAACTCCACCCAATGTTACGGTTGTTCCTGATCCAGTCCCTGTTGCAGTGCAAAACTCTACATATTTGCCGACTAGCATAGATATGCCGTCTGCCACATTAACGGCAGCAGTAGCTTTAGCTGCAGTACTGGCAAACACTTCAAGTTTGGTAACGGCTGCTGCTCCTGTTCCTGTTGTTGTTATTTTCCCTGTGTACGCTGCAATTAGTGCAGCAGGAACAATCTTACCGACAAACAACGGAAGGTATGCGATATTATCCTTATCCGCAGCACCGTATGTGGAGATCATATAGTATGCTAAGGTGCTTGTGCCCCAAGGAGTGCTGGTGGAAGAAAAAGTTATTTTGCCGGTTGTTGAATCATAAGTAGTCCCAGAGTTTACCTGAGTAAATTTGCCCGTGTCGTCGATAACCCATACTTTTCTGTTCAAATTTGAGAGATTAACAGTACCTCCTGATGTCAAAGCAAGATTTGACACTGTAATTGACGGCTTTTCCCTGGTACTTATAACAGTCGCAGAAGTTAACTGAGATGTTGTATTACCTACTACAATGCCACTCTCTTCTGTTAACCCGTTACCAAGCAGCATGTTCATGTTGCGAGGGGAGAACTCCCGCAGAGTCGCGGTAAGTTGGGTGGTCTGACTGACAATATCGGTATCAATCAATTCTTGAGGGAACAAACCCATCAGGTCAGCAGACTGCTGCTGACTTCTGACAGCAAACCGGTCAATAACACCCACTGAGTGGGCGGATGTCAGCTTTCCTGCCATGTTCTGCGGCCCTACCCGCAGTTCAAAGTTTCCGATTACAAACTTGTTGGTGACTGCACCGCCTAAGATCGCCATAAATCCCTCCCTGGTCGGGTGTGTTGGTTGAAAATATCTGTCTGCATTATAACGTAGTTTGGCACAATATCGTTAGCCAGACGACCGCATACGCAGCTTTAGTCTTTGCAGCCAGACTTTACCGGCTTCGGCTGCAAAGCCGCCCATCAAGGGGCGTGAGTATTCTGCGTTGCCAAAACGCCACTGCCAACCCAAACTGTCTTTGCGAAGGTGTATGTCCGGCGTTTGCCAACTGCCTTTACGCGGCAAGGTCGCGTACATAAACGAGTTCCTGACAACAGTGTCCAGTGGGTCTGGCATCCGGGGCAGGGCAATAACAAACTTCCCTCCCTCAAACCGCTTTTGCCCTGGCTCAAGTGCTTTGTAGTTCTTCAGAAACTGGCTGCTGATGAACTTACTGGCCCCGTACCCGTTCGCCGAGGCAGGCGGTCGCCATGCCCAATCACGCTTGATTCCGCTCGCATACTGAGAAAACCCGGCGCGAGTTTGGCCTGATTTGGTCTTAAAGACCTCGGATTTAGGCAGACCCTTCCAGGCTTTTCTTGAATCTACATAGTCCGAAGCAAGGAAAGACCATTTGCTGGGTCTAACCTTTATGTTCATGGGTTTCTTGAAATCCTCGGGAACAACTCTCCTGAGCGGCGGGTTGTCCCGCACCCAGGCTTGCCTGCTCAAAGGTACAAAATCGTCAGGATTAGCCGTGAAATGCTGTTTCAGTTGACTTAGCTCAATCGGAATGTCCGGTATCTCGGGATAAAAAGTTGGCACATCCGCAGCTTCCGCATCCGTGTCGTCTATGTCGTCTATGTCGTCTATGTCAAACACACCCGCAGCTTTTCTATTATATGCGCGACCCAACACAGGCACGGCCCACGGCCCATTGCCCAACAGCTTCTCAATGCCGTCCAGCAAGCCAAAAAAGTAGCCTTCTGTCAGCAACGCTGCCTGCCTCTGTTTGTTGTACAGTGCCCCTGTGGCAACCCTTGCCGCGATCCCGTTGGCCAGAATGTCCAGTTCCACCTGGATGCCCGGACTGTATTTCGGGCCGTAGCGGTTGCCGTGTTTGGCTTGCAAACCCTTCTTGGGGTTATCTAGCGTGTCAGCGGTCAGCGTGGTCTTGGTGCCCCATGTAAGCACTGACGACTTCCCGACCAACTGGGGATAGTTAACCTTGGCCTTGAACCGTCTGGATTCTACTGTGCGTGTCATTATACACCCGCAACATTTAACTCAGCATCAAACCGTTGCACACGGGCCAACACACTGACCAGTCGCAACCCGGCATTGCGATCATACTGTGCAGGCATAACTCCAGCAGCAACAATGTAAATGGTACCCAGTGTTGTAACTGGAGGTACCCCTTTGGTGTAATTCATGACCGGCATGGATACATGCTCACTGAAGATTGTTCGTACCAACGACACGATGTCAATGCTGACAAACTGCGCCGGGTCTTTGGATGTTTTTCCACCAATATCAAACTCCAGCGTGTACAAGGGATCGACCGGATACGGAATAAAAGACCCCATCGACCAGGCCAGTGCAATCTCATCAGACTGCAACAAATCGCCTACTGTAGCCGCACCGTCCAAATCAAAGTATTGCAAACCGTGAGAAGTCGCTAGTCTGGATGCGTGGTGATCGAGCGTTGACTTAACGTACAAGGGGAAGCGAGACGCACCATCAAGACTCATTGTTTCTTCCTCATGGCTTTCACGACAGTAAATCCGTTGGCTTTGTACGTTTCCCTAACGGCATAGAACGCATCCGTCACCCTCAGTTCGTGCTTGACAGTCAGAGCGCTTACCCCGGCCACGTCCGGCAGAATGATGGTCGCTTCCGTAAATCGCACCTCATCAAACAAGGACGACGTGACCGTGCCGCTTCTGTCCAGACCGCACGGGTACGCAACGGTGTCAGTGCTGCTCCGGGTTGCCGGTCTTGCCAGGCTGTCAGACTCAATGACAGGAGCCGACGTTTGCTCATAAACCCATGCAAAAGTGTCCGCCCTGTAAACGGGGTAAGCCAAACTGTAGCGGCTGCTGTCGTAGTTCGTGTCCGGATTTCCGACCAGATACACTTGCCCGGTTATTCCGCCCACACGGATAGCCTTGGCCCTTAGCGGTGTCTGAACCAACAAGGTACGCCAACGTGGCGAGGTAGAGTATGCCTGCTCACGATCCGAGGCCAGCAGCCGTCCACTGGGACGGTTGCTGGTGACCCACGGGTCACCCGTGAGCGTAGAATCCCACACGTCCAGCAACAGCGTGTTGAAGTAGTTGGCCGCGTGGCTGATGTCCATCAGGCGTTGGTCACCGGGTTGTAACTGGCAGCCACACCCATGAAAGGGTTGAACTGCGCCGCGCTGGTTACAGTCGCGGCAAAGCTGTTCGCTTCCAGATATGTCCGTGCCATACGCATGTCCTCGCGTAACGTAACAGCCAGCAACGTGAAATCTACCGGCTGCCGTTCCATCTCCGACTTCCCGTCCGACACCCGTTGAGATGACAGCAAAGCCAATCGCTTGCAGACCTCAAGCGCACAGAATGCCGTGCAGTACAAGGAAAAATAACGCACGGCCTGCTGGTCAGGGCTGAACATTACCTGGTTGTGCAGAGGTATCCATGCGGTCAGATCAGCTTCAAGGCGCACCGCCAGATCGAGGTTATCCATCTGGCTGTCCGTGACCTCCCGATCAGTCAAGCCCAGCGCACCGCGCACCTTGTCGGTTGTGGTGTAGGACAGGATGGTACTCATGGCTTACAACCCGATCCGGGCCTTCTCCGCCCGTCCCCAGTCCCGGCACTCCTCTACGTAGGCATGGTACGCATCGAAGTCCGCCGACGGCTGAGTACGCAGTAGCTTGACTTCATCGTGAAGCTGGTAGCGATCAGCAATCTTGCCCCGCACCATGTCGTTGATGTGCCGCACATGCACACTGTTCTTTCTGAGCGTCTCCCGCAATTCATCCGTCAATTCAACGGGTTCAAGGATGATCTGCTCGGGCTGTTCGGGTAGCTCCATCTCATCAGGAACATGAACGTAGGTGTAGCCGTCGTCCAGTTGGGCGAGTACGGTTACACGCGGCGCGTCAATGTCCGCAAAAACGGACACAGGGGATAGCAGGTGGTAGGTGGTGAACTCATCTGCAACAGGTATGTAGCGAATAATAGAGGACATGATTTATCACCTTAGTTGTGTTGAGAGTTGTGTTTACGCTATCGCTGCAACGCTGTTAGAAAGAACCAGCCGACACGAACCGAACTGGCTTTTCTTTATGCTTGTGCCGACCGCAACGGCTTATGCAGGCCAATCAACTTTTGGCAACCATTCGATGAAATCCTCTACCGAAGGGGCTTCAACTCCATCACGCAAACCATCCACTAGGGTATAGTACACTTTCCAAGCAGCATCCCGCGCATTAACGGCGGCGCGAGCTTCAGCAGCCCAGAAAGAGTCACTGCTTAAAGCGTAACTTATGGCATCCTCTATAGAAAAGAAATCTCTTTCCTTAGCCATAGAGTCTAAATGTATCTGGACAGCTTTAGCAAAGGTAAGAATCTCTTGAGCCTTAACTTCTTCCAGTTCGTCCTTAGTTAATGGAGACACTTGTACAGAGATAACATTATCACCACTAATGTAGGGGGCAACTGGAACCAATTTTTGAGTTTTTGCGTCATAGGGGATAGTGTCTAGGACAGGTTTGACGCTGTTCTCACTTAACCAAGTTTCTTCTGGCCCTGAATTTGGAAAAGACATATTGGGAAATAGATTAGTTAATTCACCAAGCTGAACAATTAAAAGATTGCCTTGTATAGAGGCTAGTTGAGCGAAAAGCATAAAGTAACTCCTAGATTAGAGTTAAGGGGGTTAAGTCTAATGCAGTAAACGGTAGTACTACAAACTCATCGAGATAGCCTGTGAAAGAATCACCAAAGTATGTAGTATAGAATCCATTGCCCCCAATAAGAGGTCTAGTTGAGTCGGCAGGAGCTAAGTAAGCAGTCATAGCGTATGTTCCTTGGCTTACACCGTTAATATACATAGTTATAACTCCACTGTTGCGGATTAGGGCTACATGTGTCCACTCATTTACTGGAACAGGTGAAATAGACCCTATTCTATATCCGTGATCTATGTAGAGCGTTACGTAGCCAGAAGAACGAAAGAGGGTGATATTATTAGAATACTCTGTACCCTTCTTTCTAAAGTCCATCAAGATTCCGGAGAGGGTAGTAGGGTATATCCAAAAAAGAATAGAAAAGTCACCAGGAAATGTAAAACTTGATGCTGTTTGTGAAGACAACCAGGCATTTCCCCCCGGAAAACTTAATGACCTACTTCCAGTCTTATATTTAGTCGCTGACGTAGTGACATTGCCGTAGGTGTTCAGCGTGGTTTTTGATGTGGTATCCGTGAAGGAACTAGGCAAAGGGTCGTCTTCTCCAAGAAGCAAACAAGACACTTGCCCACTCTTGAGAGAGTGCGATAAATAGTCATCTGCAGTTACACTAGCCGCAGCCATAATAATCCTATTAACACTCATACAGACTCCTATTACCTCTTACTTACTTACTTACTTACTATCTTTTGCAAGAACAAGCCCACGCCACGTAACCCCACCGTCATGCGTATAGAATCCAAGAATATCTACACCAGAAGCGGTTAAAGTAGGTGCAGTACCGCCTGCCCACTTTATATCTTCATTTGTCTTGCCTTTCCACCAAGTCGTAGTAAACGCACCACCATTAGTTAGTTCAAGAATAAAACTAGCTACAATTCCGGAAGCAGGAATGTTACTAACTGTTAAAGTCGTAGCAGCAGTGATTGGCTTTGTGAAGACACTACCGAGACTCAGGTCGATAGCATTAGCTACCATAGCAACAGAGGCTAGACTAGAGGTGTCAACCCCGCTTGTTCCTGTGCCTATGCCATAAAACGTCTTACCAGGGGCCAGCACCACGTTAGACTGTATGAGGAGCGTATCCCCACTAACGGCCTTGAGCGAATCTACATTAAGCAAAGACACTAGATAGTCCTCCAGATTGCACTAGATTCCACAGTAGCACTGATTGCGTAAGCGATAAAAATGGGGCCAATAGACACACCATTGTTGTTCGCGCTAACAACAATGTCTTGTGATAAAGTTTTTGGTTGGTAGCTACCAACCATGCGTTAAAGTTTGCAGCATTGACCTGCTGAATCGTCGCCAGATACTGATTGTTGACTCTAACCCCGCTGGAATCAATAACAAATTCCCCATTACCACCTGCCCGAATGTTGCTGGCTTTTACTTCAGGAACATTGAGTTAGTCAAGGGCTACCACTACGCAGGTGCCCGTAGCCAGTGCGGTGAAGTGCAGGTAAAAGCTGTCGTTGTTAATGTCAGTCTTACTGACGATGGTGATATTGCCGTTCTGATCCTTTACCTGGTACCAGATGTTGGTGGTTCCAAGGTTATGGTTGACCGTCCAGGTGGTATTTGCCAGACCTTGCGTATGCACATAAAAGTTTGTGCTGCTGGCAAACGGATACCAAGTCTCAAGGTCACCAATCTGCAGGTAGCCAAACAAGCATGTGTCTTTGAGAATAAACTCTCCAACACGCGGGTTAGCAGGGAAATCATTGACCGGCTTGGCAAACACCAATGCGCCAAACAACTCCAGGTCACTTAAACATCTCACAGCGTTTGTCATAGTGTTAAGCCGTGTTTGGCAAAAAGTTAATCGTCATGAATCACCGGGGCACCTACAAACACAACCGTGCCGTCCAGAACCTGTGATAACAAGGATAGCAAGAAATACTGTTCAGATAAGAAGGATAAAGGGTCAGAGTGGGCTTCAAGCTGGCTGAGGTTGCCTTTAAGCCGGGTAATCCATTCACTGGCCTGTACGTTGCTGATACTCATGAAAAACGCGCTCCAGGGCTTCATAGTACCGTTTGATGAATGTGATGTTGGCCTTGTACTGAGCGATCTCATGCTCGTCACTGAAGTCTGCCGTAAGCGTCATATCGTGCAGTTCGGCAAGTGCATCATCCAAACAGGCAATGCACTCGTCCCGCGACAATGTGGACAGTTCGACAGACTTCAGTGGCCAAGTCATCCAGATTACAGGCTGGCCATGCTGGTGACGGTCAGTCTGATGTTGCCAGCAGCAGTCAGATAGACATCCATCGAGTTGGCACTGGTGGCCTTCACGCTGGCTACGTCATTGCGCCATTCGCCATTGTCACGCTGCACCCACAGGCTGAAATCCACAAACTGGCTGTTCAGGTTATGGGCAAACGTATGTTGGGTGGCAGCAGACGCAGAGGCAAACGTGGCACGACGGGCGTTGTAGTCCGTGCGTACCAGATTGATCGCAGCCGTGCTGGCACTGTTCAAAGCAACAAGGTCAGCATCCAACTCATTGATGGCACCAACCAGCGTATCTTTTTCAGTGGTGGTCAGGCTCGTCAGAGTACCGATCTTGCCATTGACCTGGCTCTCAACCGTGGTAACACGAGTATCCAGAGCAGAATCAGCAGACTGGCGTTCAGCTACTTCAGTGGAGAGACCAGACTCAAGGGTGGAGACACGGGCTTTGAATGCCGCATCAACGTCAACCACAAAGCCGCTGTCAGAAGAGCCAGAGACGGAGATGTAGCTGGCAGTACCATTGACCTGTGAATTGGTGTTGTCAATGATGTCAACACCGCCGACCAGGTTCCAAACCAGGCCGTCATTCAGGTTGGCCTGAAACGGAGCAGATGCCGCAGTCTCCTTAAACCAGCCAGACGTGGAGACCTTGTAGTAATCGCCGGGGTCTTTCTGGGCAATCGCTGACAAGTCAACCGCAGAGGCTGCATCGGCACCGCCTGACAGTGGGCCTACATAATTAAACGCAGAACCCAGTGCGTCGATGCGCAGGTCTAAGGCTTGTTCAGCCGCAGTGGCGCGAGTAACTTCAGCCGCCAGATCGGTGGTCAGAGTGGCTTCAGCCGCAGTGGCGCGAGTAACTTCAGCCGCCAGATCGGTGGTCAGAGTGGCTTCAGCCGCAGTGGCGCGGGTGATCTCAGCCACCAGATCGGTGGTCAGAGTGGCTTCAGCAGCGGTTGCACGAGTGACCTCATTGGCCAGGTTAGTGGTCAGCGTG
>SXGT01903123.1_pt1 | contig 11705 bp, 5 predicted proteins | sample 3176221 | NCBI WGS metagenome assembly SXGT01 (sample SAMN11356862, study PRJNA531348) | freshwater metagenome | isolation source: freshwater sample F1-120 | place: China: Fuxian Lake, Yuxi | collected 2017-12-25
CTGACCGGCCCCGGAGTAGATACCCTCTACCGTGCGGGCTTTGCCTACATCTCCGACTTTTTTCAGCGCCAGGGAGTCTCCAATGTGAGTTGGGTGTGGTATCTGAATACCGATCTGGAGGAACCTTTGTACTATTTTCCTTCGGGTGGCAAAGTCAGGTATATGGCTTTAAAAGCGCCCGCTTCTGCGGATGACCCTGAGTCATGGATAAAAGTCAAACTTCGGGAGTTGCCCAGCCAATTGCCCGTATTAATTATGGGCGATCTGGATCCGTCCCGCGTAAAGCCTTTGCTGCAGGAATTTCCAATGGTTCAGGCATGGGTCTTTTCGGGTTCAAACCCGGATCTCCCCGGGGGCGTACCGTCGATGGTAAGAACTTTGGGGAAAAATTACCTGGCTCCCACCGTTTTTGCCGAACGGGGCTCTCATTCAGGTGATAAACTCCCTCAACGCGCTGCTTTTTTTGAGCAAAGCCCGGAAAAAGGATTTATATGGAAGGTGGACGGAAAGCCCTTTTATGTAAAAGGGGTGGCCTATAATCCGGGGCATGACTGGCATGATGGCGAAAGTCCCCTGGTACAGTCAGTGCTTGAGCGCGACATGCAGGACATAAAGGCCATGGGCGCCAATACGATCCGGCGGTATGCACCGGGTATTTATGACTATAACATCACCAGAGAAGCCGGCAGGCAGGGAATGAAGGTGATCTACGGTTTCTGGTTTGATCCACAGATTGATTACTACAAGGATACGGCGGCTGTTACCGCCTACAGAAAAGAGGTGGTGGAGCGGGTTCGAAAATTTCAGGATGATCCCTCCATCATTGCATGGGGAATCGGGAATGAGACCTGGGGAATCATGAAGCACTATTTCAGGCCTGCCTACCTGGTGCGGGTTCGAAATGCCTACCTCCGGATGCTGGAAACCATGGCGCAGGATATTCAGGCCATCGATGGGACCCGGCCGGTATTCACCTCCATGGAACACAGCCGCGACCTGGCTTCAGAACTAAGGGCTGTCCGGCGTTTGGTGCCAAGCCTGGATTTTGTAGGAATCAATTCCTATTTCGAAATGCAAATCAGGCATCTGGACTCCTTATGCACCCGGCACTACCCCGGAAAACCGTATCTGGTAACTGAGTTTGGGCCCGAAGGGTACTGGGATGTGGAATACACCGAGAAAGACGAATTTGGCCACCCCAAAGAACCGGCTGATTTTGCCAAAGCCGCCAACTATGCACACCACTGGCAAGATTATGTGCAGGCAAACCAGGGACATAACCTTGGGGGAGTAGCCTTCTGCTGGAAAGACCGGATGGAGGAAACCATCTCCTGGTTTGGGCTGACGGACTTCAAAAACAGGAAAAAACCGGGGTATTATACCCTTCAGTCGGTTTGGACAGGAAAACCGTTTGTGTTCCCCATGGAGGAAATCTTTATTTCTCACCCCTGGCAGGTACGGGGGCGCGTGGATATAAAACTGATCACCTCTATGCTGGATACCCTGCCGGATAACCTCCGGTTTGAATGGTCTATCCGCGAGGATAATATGCTGCGGCCCATGAAAAACTTCACGGTATTGGAGGGTGGCAGGAAAATTCAGGTAGATATGAGCAAACTCCGCGAAGGTCGCGAGTACCGCGCCTACCTTCACCTGTACGACCCGGAGGGCAGGGTAGTGTCAGCTTCGGTTCCATTGGTAGCAAAACCTCAACCCCAACCTTGATCTATGAAAAACAAAGCTGTTTGGTTTCTGGTGGGAGTCATTCTCGCCCTCATGCCGGGGGCATGCGTGAGCCCGGTGGGAAATGAGCTGAAGGATGGCCAATGGACCGATACCCGGAAGGTTTACATCCGTCAGTCAGGCAATAAGTTTGAGCTCATCCGTAACGGGAACGTCTTTTATATTAAAGGCGCATCCGGCAACGGCGACTACCTGCCGGAACTGGCGGCCGCCGGTGGCAACTGCATCCGGATTTACAGCCATGAATGTGCAGGACAGATACTGGATGAAGCCCAGTCATTGGGTTTGGCTGTAATCATGGATTTACCCGTGCCTAAGGTCCGGCACGGATTTGATTTTGACAATGATCAGGACATCGACAGCCTCACTACAGAGATTTTGTCGATTGTAGAAGCCTATAAAAACCACCCGGCGTTGCTGATATGGTGCCTTGGCAATGAATATGACCTCCAGAATACCAATGTCGTCCGACCCTGGAAGCGGCTCAATACCATTGCAAAAAAAATGCACCAGGCGGACCCGGACCATCCCATTGTGAGTGCCTTACATGAGGGCCCTCCTGAGCGGTACGAAAAGGTGCTGAACCTATGCCCCGAGTTGGATGCCCTTGCCCTGAACCTGTTTGTGGAGGTGAAAGAAATAGAAGAAGCATGGAAGAAGGTGAAAATGGACAGGCCGCGGCCGTACCTGCTCTCCGAATGGGCACCCAAAGGCACCTGGCAATCGGCACAAACGGCCTGGGAATCGCCCGTAGAGTCTAATGCCTGGCAAAAAGCGTATGAGTATCAGTGGGTATTTGAGCACATTGTGCGGAAGGATACCTTAAACTGCCTGGGTAGCTGTGTATTCTTTTGGGGGCAAAAGCAGGAGCGCACCCATACCTGGTACAGCATTTTTTCTGAATTTGGAAGAAAAACGGACCTCACCGATGCACTTGCCAAAGTCTGGTCGGGCGAGATGCCTGAAAACCCTGCGCCGGTGGTCCAAAGCATAACCCTGGATGGGTTTGGTTCAGATTCCGTCGCCTTTTTAAGGGCCGGGCAAATGTATACCGGGCGCATTACCGGCTATGACCTGGACAACGATTCTCTTTTTTGTTCATGGGAGATCCTGAAAGAAGGCAAGTACCGGGCCACCTTCGGCGGGGAAAAAGAAACCAAGCCTGTGCACCTTGACAGTCTCGTTGTAGAGCAGCACGAAAACTGGATCCGGTTTCGCGCCCCGGCGGCATCAGGTCCCTACCGGCTGTATGGCTACATCGAAGATGCGCAGCTGGGTATTTCAAGCTCAAACATTCCGGTTTTTGTCGTTCATGCCCGGCCGGAGGATTTTCTGGCAAAATGAATACCCTGCGGGTTGCTTTAGACCCATATCCTGTGAATAGGCAGCAGAAGAAGCAGTTTGAATGATGAATTAATTTTTTTTTGCTTTTTTCAGGCAAAAGGTGCCTGCGAAATGATATTTTTGCATTGAGAATATTGTGACACGGGAATTATACCCCCTTTCGGATTTTGTCCGAAGGGCTTTCTTGCAGATCGGGGGCTTCTTATAACCGTTGGATACATGGGCAATAAGAGGGTATATGCCAAACTAGCCATATTTGGGCGTTCAATCAGGCGTATGGCGTTTGTACCCAAGTCAGGCTTATTGTTAAAGGAGAACCAGCCAAGTGATGGTATCCTTAAAATTCCTGCACCCACACAGGGTGAGCGATGGATTGTGCGGGCACTGGTGCTGCTTGGGGTGCTGTCCATGGCATTGTTTGTGATTTGGTTCGCAGACCCCAATCACGTGGGCAACAAGCCACTTTACTTTTTACTCACCTTTGCCCTTGGTTTTCGCCTGCTCCGCCTGCTCCACGAATGGTACCATTACCTGGGTATTTCAGTACCCACTCCGCCTGTTTCTACCCGAACCTGGACGGTGGACATGGTTACCACCTTCTGCCCCGGGGAGCCTTACGACATGATTGTGAATACGCTCAAAGCCATGAAGGCTGTGACGTATCCGCACGAAACCTACCTGTGCGACGAGGGCAACGATCCGTACATCAGGCAGGTTTGTGAAGAACTGGGTGTACACCACGTGTACCGCGGTCCGGTAAAGACCAATGCCAAGGCAGGCAATGTAAATTATTGCCTCGAAAACCATGCACGTGGCGAGATAACCATCATTCTCGACCCCGACCATGTGCCCATTCCGGAATTTATCGACCGGGTTTTGCCCTACTTCGAAGATCCCCGCATCGGGTATGTGCAATGTGTGCAGGCCTACAGCAACCGCGACGAAAGCCTGATTGCCCGCGGGGCTGCGGAGCAGACCTACCATTTCTATGGCCCGATGATGATGTCGATGAACACCTACGGAACTGCACAGGCCATCGGGGCCAATTGTGCTTTTCGCAGGGCAGCCATTGACTCCATCGGTGGGCACGCGCCGGGATTGTCGGAGGACATGCATACGGCCATGCAACTGCATGCCCGGGGCTGGAAGTCGGTCTATCTGCCCGAGTTGCTTACCCGCGGGCTGGTGCCTGCCACTATTTCGGCTTACTACAAGCAACAGCTGAAATGGTCGCGCGGAACCTTCGAACTGCTGTTTGTGGTGTTTCCCAGGCTGGCCAAACGCTTTACCTGGCGCCAGTTGATTCACTACCTCACCATTCCGATGTTTTTCCTGTATGGCCTCATCGGGTTGATTGACCTTACCGTTCCGATAGCTTCTCTTGTGATGGCCCGGGTACCCTGGCATGTAAACCTGGTCGAATTTGCGCAGGTAGTGACCCCCATGCTGGTCATGTCCATGCTCATCCGGCAATATGCCCAGCGGTGGCTGCTGGAAGAGCATGAGCGGGGTTTCCATATGATGGGTGGAATCCTGATTTCCGGTACATGGTGGATATTCCTGCTGGGCTTTGTTTACAGCCTGCTCCGGATTAAGGTGCCGTATATCCCCACACCGAAAAATGACGAACCCACCAACGAGGTGGCGGTCAGCCTGCCTAACCTGATCGTGGCGGCCATTTGTGTTGCAGCTGCCGTATATGGATTGCAGATCGACTGGACCCCATATTCCATTGGCATGGCATTTTTTGCCCTGTTCAATGCCCTGATTATGGGAACCATTGGTTTGCTGGGCATGCAGCGCAGCCTGAACACCTTCACTGAAAAAACCAACCTGCGCAAGGTAGTGGGAAAATGGCGCTCCCGCTGGTGGTACCTGCGTCACCAGTTTTTGTACAGCATTTTGCGAAACAGTTCGCTGGTGGTAGCGCTGGTCATTATCCTGGCTATCGGGGGTTTTTCATTGCTGCGCTACGAAATGCAGCGCCGCTCCATTGAGTTTCAGCCGCCAAACCAGAAAAACACAGGCTTTTTCTATGCCGGGCTCAGCACCTCACCGGGGCAGCTTGGCCAGCTGGCCACTTTTTTCCCCGACAAAAGTATTCCTTCCGGGCTCAATGTGATTGCGATTCCGGCGGCGAAAAATGCGGAATCCTTCCTTAGCCTCAATGACAGCCTGCTGCAGGTGGTGCAGGAGCAGGGCAAAATACCCCTCATTCGCTGGCAACCGGTTGACGGGTTGTTTCAGCATATGGAAATTGATTCTGCTGGTCAGCGAATGCCCCTGTCATCATGGGATGAGTATTTGCTGGCCTGCACCGAGAAGGTGAAGAAACTGAAAGGGCCTGTTTTTCTGCAGTTTGCTCCGCAGCCGGACCTCGCAAACCGCGGATGGGGCCCCGCAAAACCGATTGATCCGGAGACATACCGCACCGTTTGGCGGTACGTACGGCAATACTTTGTGCTTCAGGGAGTTGGCAATGTGGCCTGGGTTTGGACACCCGGTTCGCCTGAGCACATTTTTGATTATTTCCCGGGCAATGGTTATGGTTTGGTGGACTGGATTGCCCTTACTGAATCTCACTCCGATCCACTCGACTACGATTGGTATGAGCCCTGGCGCGAAGAGCTGGAAAACAGTTGGCTTACAGCGTATAAACCGGTGATGCTGTATAATACGTATCCCCGCACGCAGCTTCCATTTCTGAGTCAGGTGCAAACCTCCGTCCGGCAACTACAGGAAGTCCATCCTGAGGTGCAAAGCATTGTGTTGTCGATCGAGTTGGGAATAAAGTCCCCGGTACGGTCCGCCAGTGCACAAATGATACCGCCTGCTCAACCGGTTGCGGGTCAGGCAGCTGTTCATAAGCAGGAGTCCGGGGAACTCAGGCCCATGTTTGCATCCAACGAGGCGGTTCGCACCCGTATCGCAGGTGAGGCGGGTGAGTTTTACCTGGAGGTGGACGGGAAGCCCTTTTTTATGAAGGGGGTTGTGTATAACCTGGGCAGTAACTGGCGTGACGGCGACTATCCGCTTACCCGCGAACGGCTGGAGCGCGATTTTACTTTGATCAAACAAATGGGAGGAAACGCCATTCGCCGCTACAAACCCGGAATCTATGATAAGAACCTGCTCCGGGTTGCGGATGAAATGGACATCAAGGTGATGTATGGCTTTTGGTTTGATACCAATGTGGATTACTACACCGACTCGGCAAAGGTGGAAGCCTATATCCGGGAAGTGGAGGAATCGGTGCGGAAGTATAAGGACTACCCTTCGGTACTGGCCTGGAACCTCGGGAGTGGCACCGCATATTATCTGCGCGACTTTTTCGGCCAGCCTTACCTGAGCCTGGTAAGAACCAGTTACGTGAAAATGTTGGAGGAAATGGCCCGGAGAATCCATGCCATTGACCCTACACGCCCGGTATTTGCTTCGCTGGAGGACGGCAATGAATCGGCTGAAGCCATTCTTGCCATCAAGAATCTGGCCCCATCCATTGATGCCATTGGGTTTAACACCTTTTTCGAAACCCAAACCAGCCTCTTGCCGGACCTTATGGCGCGCCACTACCCGAACAAGCCTTATTTCCTTTCGGAATTTGGACCGCAGGGTCACCAGGACATTGCCCTCGCCCGGCAGTCGGACGGTTTTTTGCTCGAAACATCCACCTATGAGCGCTCCAGGCAATATATCCGCAACTGGCGGGACCACGTGGTGAGCCAGGAAGGCAAAATCCTCGGTGGGTTTGCCTATTGCTGGCAGGACCGCCTCCTGGGCTCCGCGGTGTGGTACGGCCTCACAGATTATGAGGGCAGGCTCAAACCCGGCTATTTCGCACTGCAAAAGGAGTGGACCGACCAGCGGCCGACCATGCCCATGCGCAACCTCGAAATCAAGGTTCCGCCGTCCATGCTGATTCCCGGAAAAGAATACATCTTTTCCGCAATCACCTCCAATCCTTCCGCGTCTGAAGGGTACGATTACGAATGGTACCTCTGTAAGGAGAATTACCTCAAGCGGGTGGGAGGGGTAAATGTGATGTCCGGAGGGAAGAAAGTGAAAGTAACCGTGCCGGAGTCGCCGTCCAATTACCGCCTGTACCTCCACATTACCGATCGGAACGGGAATGTGGTGACGTCCTCAGCACCCCTTAAGGTCGAATGGCCCGTCAAAACGAAATAACTCTGCCAACAAGCGCACCACACCATGCTGTTTACCAACGCTGAATTCGGGGTATTCTACATCCTTGTGTTCGCGGCCTACTGGCTGCTGCGAAAAGAGCGCATCAAAGCGCAGAACCTGCTTATCCTGGTGGTGAGCTATGTCTTTTACGGCTGGTGGGACTGGCGCTTCCTGACCCTTATTTTCCTGAGTTCGCTGGTCGATTACGTTTGTTCTATCCGAATCGACGAAACCGAAGATCAGCGCACCCGGAAGGTCTGGATGTGGGTGAGTGTGGTGTTTAACCTGGGCATGCTGGGCTTTTTTAAGTACTACAATTTCTTTGTTGACAGCTTCATCGACATGTTTGCGGCTTTCGGGGTGGAGCTTCATGCCCGCACCCTGAATATTATCCTGCCCGTAGGGATTAGTTTTTACACCTTCCAGACGATGAGTTATACACTGGATGTGTACCGCAGGCAGATGAGTGCTTCGAAGGACCTGATGGCCTTTTTGGCTTATGTTTCCTTTTTTCCGCAGTTGGTGGCCGGGCCTATCGAGCGGGCGAAGGACCTGCTGCCGCAGTTTTTCAAGGAGCGAAGTTTTGATCTGGTAAAAGCGAAGGACGGGTTGCGGCAGATGCTGTGGGGGTTATTTAAAAAAGTAGTAATTGCCGATTCCGCCGGCGAGGCGCTGGATGCCCTCTTGCCATATTATGAGCAGCAGCCGGGCATAATGCTGTTTATGCTGCTTTGGTTTTTTACCATTCAGCTCTACTGTGACTTTAGCGGATACTCCGACATTGCCATTGGTACCGCCCGGATGATGGGCTTCAACCTGTCCAAAAACTTCGATTATCCTTTCTTTTCGCGGGATATTCTGGACTTTTGGCGGCGCTGGCACCTGACACTGACTTCCTTTTTCCGCGACTACCTCTACATGGGCTTGAGCAACTTTAAGCTCGTGCGGAAAAAACACATCATCATCCGCAACTTCCTGATTACGTTCGCAGTGAGTGGGTTGTGGCACGGTGCCAACTGGACCTTTGTGATCTGGGGTTTGCTGCACGGGCTGTTTCAGATACCCTACATCCTATTTCCGGGTATCCGCACCGACAACCGCAAGCTCAAGCCGCCTTTCAACTTTAAAGGCACCCTGGTTGCCACCGGGCAGATCATTTTCACCAATTTCCTGAACACATTTGCCATTGTTTTTTTCCTTTCGCCGAGTGTCGGATTTGCCCTGGATTACCTCAGGCGCACATTCAGCCCCAGCCTGTTTCAGATGCCTCATGCCTATAAGTGGCTGGCGGTAGCTATTCTCGCTTTTTTTGCTGTGGAGCGCTGGGCCATGCTGAAGGGAAAGGTATTCCCTCTCCAACTGGATGAATTGCCCCGCTGGGTCCGCTGGACCATTTATTATGCCCTTGTGCTGTTGATTTTGTACTTCAACTACGAGCGCCGCACCTTCCTTTACTTCCAATTCTGATTCCATGCGCACCTTCGTCAGAAATGTGATTCTGTTTTTGCTGCCCGTGGTGGTGCTGATGGCTGCCATGGAGTATGTTCAGCGGCAACTTCCCAATGAGTACACCTACCGGAAGACACTGTTTGAGCAGCGCCTTCCCCGGATTGAGACCATTATCCTTGGCAGCTCGCATACCTACATGGGTGTGAATCCTGCATTGCTCACGGACAAAGCCTTCAACATGGCGTATACTGCCCAGACCCTTTACTTCGATGACTGGGTGCTAAGCCGGTATATGGATCAGATGCCCCGGCTCAAAACGGTGATTATCCCCGTTTCTTACCCCTCCTACGGGGCTGAATCCAATCTGCTGCCCGGCGATTACAACCGGAGCAATCATTTTCACCTTTTTTATGGCGCTTCGAAGTTCGTAAATTATACCAAGGCCCCGCACTACAGCTGGATGGCTTTGTTTACGGTAAAAGGCTCCGTAGAGCGCACCATCGACTACTATCACCGCGGCAAGCCGCTCGTAGAGGCAGATACCAACGGATGGTATGGAACCGACGATCACCGGGAGCTGAAAAAGAATGCCAAAGACTCGGGTACCTTCCACGACAAATTTTATGCAGAGAAAGTCATTCCTGTGAATACAGAACGGGTGGCTCACATGCTGCAGCTGTGTAGGGCAAAAGGCGTGCGGCCATTATTGATTTCCACCCCGATGTAGTCCGGTTACTTTCAGCACACCCAGCCAGCCAGGTACGACCGGATGGTGGCCATAACTGATTCGCTGGCAAGCGTTTATGACGTGAAATACTACAACTTCAGTAAGGATACGACCTACTCCGACGGGGATTTCTTCGATTCCAACCACCTGAACCGCACCGGTGCAGGGAAGTTTACCGCCGTGCTGGATTCAATCATTATGGCAGGAAAGTAGATAGCGGGCGGATTTATTTCAACGGGAAGGATAAGCGGTTTTTCTTTCACCGGGAAAAGTCGTAATTTCGATGCAGAATGTTACAGGGTTGGAAATACCTTGTAGGGCGTAGTAATGTCGCCTTTCATTACTGATTACGCATCGGAAGTGACCATTCGGTTCAGTAAGTCAAAAAAACAAACGGAAATCTTACGAGTTTTACTTACCGAATCAGGACAAATCTGCTTTGAACGACCCAAATACTATGAAAAAGCCGCTGGTTTTGTTACCTATCCTGCTGTGCCTGCAAATGGCATGGGCACAGAATGGGTTTTACTATGGCGACAACGGGCCTGTTTTCCTCCAGGAGGATCGAAGCAGGGTTGTGTTGCACTTTTTTCAGGAAGTGAATTTTGGAAAAAACTTCCTTCCCTTTAATGAGTCCCTGCGCAAGGTGATTACCGGAACACCGGTAAGCAACCGCGCCATCCTCGATTTTACCTCTGACCAGCAGGGCACGCCCTATGAAATTGCCGCCTCTCTCGGCCTTACCGGCCCCAACCTGCGCAGTGCCTCCTTTGGCATCATGCTCGATGATGGATTTCAAATGGGCCTCTCTCACCGGATTCTTTACCAAAGGGCTACCGACGAGGCCGAGCTGGATGTGTTCCTTTCTGCCTTTGAGGGCGTTTCCAAAGGAAAAACCCCGGTAGGCCAAACCTTTATTGAGGTAGTGGATATTGAGAAGGTCATTTCCCTTTCCATTGAGCTGGCTGAGTCGGGCCTGGTGTATTATGCTCACCCTGACTTTCTGGCTAAGGTTACCCTCTTGAATGACCCGCTATATGACGTTCAGTTTTATCTGCACAATACAGCCCAGAGGATAAATAGCTGGACCGGGATTGTTGATGTGGATATAGATGCTCCTGAGGCCTGGGCTATCACCGAAGGTGACTCCAATGTTATTGTGGGGATTGTGGATGTGGGTGTGGAAGACCATGAAGACCTCTATGACACACTGGGTGTTTCGCGGGTGATGGTTGGCTATACCACTTCGAACCCGGGTGTAGGTACAGGGCAGCCACTGGATACCTTCCGGGAAGCCCACGGACAAGCCAGCGCCGGTATTATCGCCGCCTCGCACAATAACCTGGGCGGCCGTGGGGTAGCCCCGCATTCAAAGCTGTTGCCTGTTCATGTGATAACTGAATCAACAACTCCTCTGAGTGAGTTTGTAGATGGCGTAACCTGGGCCTGGAAAAATGGTACATGGGTAATGAATAACGGCTGGACGTATAGCAGTTGTTCCGCTTCTTTTCCGAGCATGACTGCGGCTATTGACAGTGCTACCCAGTTTGGCCGCAATGGTTTGGGTACCGTTGTGGTTTTTGCAAGTGGAGCAGACGGGCAAAATTGTGTTTCCTATCCCGGTAACCTGCCAAACGTGCTCGCAGTTGGAGCTTGCAATTCCCGCGCGGGTTCCACTGCGTATACCAACAAAGGGCCTCAGCTGGACGTCGTAGCACCATCTTCTCCTAACTCTTCTAATGCCAACGTAGCCGTGATGGACAGGATGGGGAATTATGGCTACAATAGCCAGGCGGTGTATATTCAAAACAATGACTACTCTGATTTTAACTACACCAAATGGTTTGGTGGAACATCTGTGTCGTGTGCCACGGTATCTGGAATCGCAGCATTGGTGCTGAGCGTAAACTCAGGCCTGACCGAGACCCAGGTACGAAATACCATTACCTCCACCGCAGTGAACCTGGGAACACCCGGATTCGATAATACCTTCGGCCACGGCCTTGCCAATGCCTACAACGCCATTGTCGCCGCTCAAGGCCTGCTGCCCATTGAGCTCTCCAGCCTGGAGGCTCAACTGAACCGCAACGCGGTGGACGTGAACTGGATTACAGCCAGCGAAGTTAACTCGGACTACTTCGGTGTGGAGCGCAGCTATAACGGTGCTATCTTTGAGCAGATCGGTCAGGTGAAAGCTTCTGGCAATACCACGACTCCGGTGGCTTACACCTATAAAGACGAAGATGGCCGGTTTGGC
>SXGT01938016.1_pt1 | contig 11705 bp, 11 predicted proteins | sample 3176221 | NCBI WGS metagenome assembly SXGT01 (sample SAMN11356862, study PRJNA531348) | freshwater metagenome | isolation source: freshwater sample F1-120 | place: China: Fuxian Lake, Yuxi | collected 2017-12-25
GATCTGCATCGCCGGACTGGTGCAGGGCTTGTCGGAGGCGATTGCCTTCGGCCAGAAGGCCGGGCTGGACATGAACCAGGTGCTCGATGTGATCGGCAAGGGCGCCGCGCAGAGCTGGCAGCTGGACAACCGCGGCAAAACCATGGTGGCCGACCAGTTCGACTTCGGTTTCGCGGTGGACTGGATGCGCAAGGACCTGGGTCTGGTGCTCGACGAAGCCAAGCGCAACGGCGCCCGACTCCCGGTCACCGCGCTGGTGGACCAGTTCTATGCCGACGTGCAGGCCATGGGCGGTCAGCGCTTCGACACGTCGAGCCTCATCAAGCGGCTGAAGTAGGCGCCTTACTTCGCGGGCGCGGGCTGCGTCTGCATGCCGGCGAGTTCGGCCTCGGTGACCATCTCGAAGGCCCGAATCACACGCGCCACCCCCGAGGTGTTGCGGGCGATGCCGGTGGCGCGGTCGGCTTCACGCTGCGTGACACGGCCCATCAGGTAGACCGTGCCGCGTTCGGTGGTCACCTTGAACGCGCTGGCCGAGATGTCCTTGGCGTCCACCAGGCTGGCCTTGATGCGACCGGTGATCAGTGTGTCGGTGGCGCGCTCCTTGAGCGACGGGCTCGCCGTCACGCCCAGTTCGTTGATCACTTCCTTGACGTTCTCCACCTGCGACACCATCTGCCCGACCTGGGTCTTGATGGCTTCGCTGGAGGCTTCGCCGGTGAGCAGCACGCGCCGGTTGTAGCTGGTCACGGCCACGCGCGCGCGCCCTTCGCCCAGTTGGCCCATGATGCGGTTGCTTGCGCGCAACTCGATGCTCTGGTCGTCGAGCTGCGCACCCGAAGTGCGGCGATCCACCACGACCAGCGCGCCGGTGGCGGCGCCTGCCACCATCAAGGGCGCGCAGGCCGAAAGCGTGGCACCGAGGGCGGCCACGGCCAGGCCGGCGGCGACGATTCGGTTGAAGGAGCGGGGGTGACGGGGCAGGTTCATGATGAACTCTCCAGATGAGGAAGTGAAGCGTCGGGCAGGCCCAGCAACTGGGCATCCACACCGTCGCAGATGCAGTGCAGCACCAGGTGATGCACTTCGAGGATCCGCGCCGGCAGGTCGTGAGGCACGCACAGGTGCACGTCGGTGTCGCGCAGCTGCTGCGCGAGCTGACCGCCGCGCGCGCCGGTCAGCGCCACCACGGTCATCTCGCGCTCGTGCGCGGCCTCCACCGCAGCCAGCACGTTGGCCGAATTGCCGCTGGTGAACAGGGCGAGCAGCACATCGCCGGCCTGGCCGAGCGCACGAATCTGGCGCGCAAACACCGAACGGGCGTCGAAGTCGGTGGCGATGCCGGTGAGCACCGCGGCATCGGACGAAAGCGAGAAGGCGGCGAGTTCGGGGCGCTCGCGGTCGTAACGGCCGATGAAGCGGGCGGCAAAGTGCTGGGCCGCCGCCGCCGAGGCGCCGGTGCCGCAGGAGAGCACCTTGCCGCCACCCGTGACGCTGGCCAGCACCGCGGTGACGGCCGCCTCGACCTGGGGCGCCAGCGCTTGCGCGCACTGGTACTTCAGATCGGCACTGTCGATGAACTGTTGCTGGATGCGTTGCAGAAGCATGGCGCGATCATAGCGGCGGGGGGTTGTATCAAAATGCGCCGGAGGCGTCGAAAGCGGCGCGCAACCACTCGATGCGCTCACCGTCGAGCAGCACCACATCGAAGCGGCATGGAGGCTCTGAGCCCAGGCGCAGCAAAAAGTGCCGCGCCGCGAACACGATGCGCCGCTGCTTGAGGCCGGTGATGCTGGCGCCGGCGCCGCCCCGGCTGGTGCTTCCGCGCTGACGCACCTCGACGAACACCAGCGTGCCGTCGGGCTCGCGCATAATCAAATCGACCTCGCCGCCGCCGCGACCCGGTGTCCTGAAATTGCGCTGAACCAGCGCAAGTCCATGGCGCCGCAGATGGGCCAGCGCGGTGTCTTCGGCGGCATCGCCGCGCGCCTTGGTGGTCGACGCCGGTGTCGGCGCCGGCCCCTGATTCCTGGAACTCCACATTGTCGGCAAGCACTCCATCCCTGTTGCAGGCCGCTCGCGAGGCGGCGGCGCACCAGCATTATCCGCAGGGCGCGCTGTACATGGTCGCCACGCCCATCGGCAATCTGGCCGACATCGGCCTGCGTGCCTTGCAGGTGCTCTCGCTGGCGGACACGGTGGCCTGCGAGGACACGCGCCACACGGCATCGCTGCTGCAGGGCTATGGCCTGCACAAGCCGCTGCTGGCCCTGCACGAGCACAACGAAGCCGAAGCCGCGCAGACCGTGCTGCTGCGCCTGCGCGAAGGCCAGCGCGTGGCCTACGTGAGCGACGCCGGCACGCCCGGCGTGAGCGATCCTGGCGCGCGGCTCGTGGCGGCCGTGATCGCCGCAGGCCTGCGCAGCGTGCCGGTGCCCGGCGCCAGCAGCATCACCGCCCTCCTCAGCGTGGCCGGTCACAGCGGATGGGATGGGCGCTTCGTGTTCGCGGGCTTTCTCTCCAGCAAGGCGGCCGAACGCCAGCGCGAGGTGCGAGAACTGGGTGAAGACGCCCGCGCCTGCGTCCTGCTGGAGGCACCGCACCGCATCGAGGCGCTGGCCAGAGACCTCGGCGTGCTGGGTGCGCGCCGGCTCACCGTGGGCCGCGAACTGACCAAACAGTTCGAAGAGGTGGCCCAGCTGCCAGCCGGGGATTTCGCGGCCTGGCTGCAGGCGGGCGCGCACCGCACGCGCGGCGAATTCGTGTTGATGGTGCACCCGCAGAGCGCGGAAGGAGCAGCGAGCGGCGGGCCCGACGCCGCCAGCCTGCGCACCCTGGACCTGCTGCTGGCCGAAGTGCCACTCAAGACGGCTGTGCGGCTGTGCGCCGAGATCACCGGGCAGCCACGCAACGCCCTGTACGACGCAGCCCTGGCACGTCGCCAGGCAGACCTCGAATGAATTTCAGTGGATGACGCGGGCCATCGGATCCGCACCGTTGCGCCGGTGAGGCGCTTCGACCGGCTCAGGCACCTCGGTGGCCTGCACGTCCACCACATCGCCCATGGGACGGCCGGCGCCGCCGGGCGGCCACATGCCTTGCGTGTAGCGCTGCGAGGTCTGGCGAAAGCGCGAGAACACCACCGCTGGCGCGGGCTTGCGACCGGTGACGATGGCCCACAGCGACAGGCACAGCACCAGCACCAGCGTGGCGAGCAACAGGCCCAGCACGAACACCATGGCCACCAGGCCCAGGGTCAGCTTGAGCACGCCGCGCACCAGGCGGGCGAAGAAGTCGAGGATTTCGTTCATGGATGACAGAGGCCCTGGTTCGGCAGGAGTTCCAGAACTGGCGCACACGCCAGGCATTTCTGCCTGAAAAACCGGCTTTTCAAGGCAAACGGCAAGCAGATGGGCCCATTCTGCCGCTTTGCAAGATCGGGGGCGACCCCCATCGTGGCGCTCTGACCGGCATCACGCTGATATGCTCGTTCTCCATTGCGCGGCGTCGCCGCGCGCGCTCCCCTGGGCCCCCATGAAACCGATCTACCAGTACTTCTTTCGTGGCCTGATCACGTTCCTCCCGGTGGCGCTCACCATCTGGGTCCTGTTCATCTTCGTCGCCTGGGTCGAGTCGGCCGCGATGTGGCTGATCCGGCCCATCATCGGCGATTTCTACCTGCCGGGCCTGGGCATCGTGCTGGGCGCGGCCATGATCGTGGGCCTGGGTTTTCTCATCTCGCAACCCGCCGCCGCGCGCTGGCTCGCCTACCTGGAGCTGCCGTTCACCAACCTGCCGGTGGTCAAGAGCATCTACTCCTCCCTCAAGAGCTTCGCCGACTACTTCTCGCCGCACAAGAAGGAAGTCCAGCAGCAGGTGGTGGTGCTGCGCATGCCCGGCAACGAGATGTCGATCGTCGGTCTGGTCACGCGCCAGAACATGGAGGGACTGCCTCCGGGTCTGGCCGAGCTCGAACAGGTCGCCGTCTACCTGCCCATGGGCTACATGATCGGCGGCTACACGGTGTTCGTGCCGAACAGCTGGATCACCCCGATCGAGATGTCGGTGGAAGAAGCCATGCGTTCGTCGCTGCTGGCGTGGATGGCGACCTCGCGCGCTCCCGAGGCAATCGCGCCGATCGACCCCACGCGCTGAAGCCGACATGAGCATCCGCCACCTCGACGCCCTCTTCTGCCCGTCGTCGGTGGCGGTCATCGGCGCGTCGCGCCGACCGGGCAGCGTGGGTGCCACCGTGTGGCGCAACATGAACACGGGGGGCTACAAAGGCCCCCTGTACGCCGTCAATCCCCGGCATGCCCAGCTCGATGGCGCGGCCTGCTTCAAGCGCCTGGCCGACCTGCCGCACGCCCCCGAGCTCGCCATCGTCTGCACGCCCGCGCGCACCGTGGTGCCGCTCATCACCGAGCTCGGCGCTCTCGGGACGCGGGCGGCGATCGTCGTCACCGCCGGCCTCAGCCCCGCCGAGAAGCAGGCCATGCTCGACGCCGCCCAGGTGCACACGCTGCGCATCCTCGGGCCCAACTGCATCGGCTTGCTGGTGCCGCGCCTGGGCCTGAACGCGAGCTTTGCGCACCGCGACGCGCTGCCGGGCGAACTGGCGTTCGTGTCGCAGTCGGGCGCGCTGGTCACCGCCATGCTCGACTGGGCGGGCTCGCGCGGCATCGGCTTTTCGCACTTCGTCTCGCTCGGCGAGCGTGCCGACGTCGATTTCGGCGACATGCTCGATTTCCTCGGCAGCGACGCCCACACCCGGGCCATCCTGCTCTACATCGAAAGCATCGACGCGCCGCAGAAATTCATGTCGGCCGCGCGAGCGGCGGCGCGCAACAAGCCCGTGATCGTGGTCAAGGCCGGCCGCTCGGCCGCCGGCCAGCAGGCCGCCGCGTCGCACACCGGCGCGCTCGCCGGATCCGATGCCGTGTTCGACGCGGCCATTGCGCGCGCCGGGATGCTGCGGGTGGACACGCTGCAGGACCTGTTCCTGGCGGCCGAGACGCTCTCGCGCTTTCGCGACAGCCGCGCCGAGCGCCTGATCGTGCTCACCAACGGCGGTGGCGCGGGCGTGATGGCGGCCGACGCAGCCGCATCGCAGGACGTGCCGCTGGCCGAGCTCGATGCCGACATGAAAGCACGACTGGACGCCGTGCTGCCGCCCAACTGGTCGCACGCCAACCCGGTCGACATCATTGGCGACGCCCCGGCCGCGCGCTACGTGGCCGCGCTCCAGGCGCTCGCGAGCGACCCGGCCAGCGCCGTGCTGTTCATCCACGCGCCCACCGCCATCGTGCCCAGCCTCGAGATCGCCCAGGCGCTGCAGCCGCTGGCCACCGCCACGCCGCAACGCCTGCTGGGCTGCTGGCTGGGGGACGCGGCGGTGGCCGAAGCGCGCGCCCTGTTTCGCGGCGTCGGCGTGCCCGACTTCAACACGCCCGAAGACGCGGTTCGCGCCTTCTCGCTGCTCAACACCTACCGCCGCCACCAGGAAGAACTGCTGCAGACACCGCCGGCCCACAGCGCTGCGCGCCCGGTGGACCTGCCGCGCATCCGCGCGATCGTCGAAGGCGTGCTCATCAGCGGCCGCGAGCTGCTGACCGAACCCGAGGCCAAGGACCTGCTGGCCGCCGCCGGCCTGCCGGTGGTGCCCACCAGCATGGTGCCGGCCGAAGCCGGTGCCGCCGTGGAAGCGGCCAATGCCATGGGTTACCCGGTGGCGCTCAAGATCCTCTCGCACCAGATCACGCACAAGTCCGACGTGGGCGGCGTGCGCCTGAACATCGGCAGTGCCGCCGAACTGAAGGAGGCCTGCGCCACCATGCTCGAACGCGTGCAGGCACAGCAGCCCGACGCCACCGTGGAAGGTTTCACCGTGCAGCCGATGGTGCGCAAGAAGCACGCGCACGAGCTCATCGTCGGCGCCAGCGTGGACCCCGTGTTCGGCCCCATCGTGCTGTTCGGGCAGGGGGGCGTGGCGGTGGAGGTGCTGGCCGACCGCGCGCTCGCGCTGCCGCCGCTGAACACGCCCCTGGCCATGGCGCAGATCGCGCGCACGCGCGTGGCGAAGCTGCTGCGCGGCTACCGCGACGAACCCGCCGCCGACATCGACGCCGTCGCGCAGGTGCTGGTGGCGGTGTCGCAGCTGCTCGCCGACGTGCCCGAACTCGCGGAGCTCGACATCAACCCGCTGCTGGCCAACCACGAGGGCGCGGTGGCGCTGGATGCGCGCGTGCGCGTGTCGGCCTCTCGGCCGGCCGGTCCGGCGAACTTCGCGATTCACCCCTACCCGCAGGAACTGGTGGAAACCTTCACCTGGAAGAACCAGGTGCTCACGCTGCGCCCGATCCGTCCGGAAGACGAAGCGCAGCACCGCGCGTTCCTCGAACAGCTCGACCCCGAAGACATCCGCCTGCGCGTGTTCTACAGCCGTCGCACCATCGAACACAGCGAGCTCGCCCGCCTCACGCAGATCGACTACGCGCGCGAGATGGCCTTCGTGGCGACGCGCATCGGGGCCGACAACGCCGAGGAGACGCTGGGCGCGGTGCGCGCTGCGGTCGATCCCGACAACCACACCGCCGAATTCGGTGTGATCGTGCGCTCCGACCTCAAAGGCAGCGGCCTGGGCCACCGTCTGATGAGCAAGCTGATCGACCATCTGCGCGCGCGCGGCACGCAGCGCCTCTCGGGCACGGTGCTCAGCGTGAACACCGGCATGCTGGAACTTGCACGCTCGCTTGGCTTCCAAGAAGCGCACAGCCCCAGCGACCCAGGCGACCTCGAGGTCCGGCTGGTGACGCTGGACCTTCAATCCCCCGCCGATCCCGCGCCATGACACCCATCCCTGCCCGCCGCCTCTTCATTGCCAGCGCCGCGGCGCTGGCGGCCCCCGCCTGGCTTTCGCCCGCGCTCGCGCAGGCGCGCGCGCTGCGGGCCACGCCCAGCCAGACCGAAGGCCCGTTCTACCCGGTGAGCCTGCCCGCCGACAGCGACGCCGATCTGCTCAGGAACGGCAACGTGACTTACGGCAAGGGGCAGCCGGCCTGGGTGGAAGGCACGGTGACCGACCTGGCCGGCGCACCGGTGTCGGGTGCGGTGGTGGAAATCTGGCAATGCGACCACGCGGGCCACTACCACCACCCCGGCGACGGCGGCCGCGCCGACCCGGCCTTCCAGGGATTCGGCAAGGTCGCCGTGGGACGCGACGGGCGCTACCGCTTTCGCACCCTCAAACCGGTGCCCTACAGCGGTCGCACGCCGCACATCCATGTGAAGGTGCGGCTGGACCGCATGGAACTGCTCACCACGCAGCTCTATGTGCAGGGCGACCCGGGCAACGAGCGCGACTTCCTCTGGCGCCGGCTCAACGACGAAGGCCGCGCGGCGCTGACCGTGCCGTTCTCGAATGGCAGCGACGGCGTGCGCGCCAGCTTCCCCATCGTGGTGCAGGCCTGATGGACTCGTTGACGCAGATCGCCCTGGGTTCGGCCGTGGGCGTGGCCGTGATGGGACGGCGCACCGCCGTGTGGAAGGCCGCGCTGTGGGGCGCAGTGGCCGGCACGCTGCCGGACCTCGACGCCTTCATCGACCACGGCGACGCCATCCAGAACATGACGCGCCACCGCGCCGAAAGCCACGCGATCTTCGTGCTCACCTTGTTCGCACCGGTGATGGCCTGGATCGTCTCGCGCATCCACGGGGAAGCCGCGCTGTTCAAACGGTGGTGGCTGGCGCTGTGGCTCGTGCTGATCACGCACCCGCTGCTGGATGCCATGACGGTCTACGGCACGCAGTTGCTGCAGCCTTTCAGCGATTACCCGTTCGGTGTGGGCAGCATGTTCATCATCGACCCGCTCTACACCGTGCCGCTGATCGTGGGCGTGGTGGCGGCGCTGGCCCTGAAATCGGTGCGCGGCCTGAAGTGGAACGTGGTGGGGCTGGTGCTGAGCACGCTGTACCTGGGGTGGAGCGTGGTGGCGCAGCAGCAGGCCACGCAGTTGGCGCGCGCCTCCCTGCAGGCCGAAGGCATCACGCCCGAGGGCTTGCTGGTGACGCCCGCACCCTTCAACACCGTGCTCTGGCGGCTGGTGGCCACGACGCCCACGCACTACATGGAAGCTCACCATTCGCTGCTGGACCGCAACGCGCGCATCGAGTGGTCGGTGCACGATCGCGGGCCGGCCTTGATCGAGCGCTACCGGCAGGACCCGAACGTGGCGAAGATGGCGGCGTTCACGCACGGCTTCTACAGCGTCTCGCAACGCGAAGACCATCTGTACCTGACCGACCTGCGCATGGGGCAGGAGCCGAGCTACACCTTCCGGTTCGACCTCGGCACCGATGCGGCCCGGGCCAATGGCGGGCACCTCCCGACGCGCGAAGCCTCGCGGCCCGACATCGGCACGGCCCTGCCCTGGCTGTGGCGCCGCATCCGCGGTGAACAGCTGCCTTCGCCGCTGGTGCCGGCAGCCACGCCGCGATTCACATCGCCAAAGTGACCGCGATGATGAACACGCCAATGGCGAGGTTGATCGCGACCCAGGTGCGGATGGACGCGAGCGCCGCACCGCCTGCAGGCCAGTCGCTCGCGGCCACGGCGCGGCCAAGGCGGTTGAAGAGCGCAAAGCGGATGTGGCCGAAGATTGCAATCATCACGATGCCCAGCGTGGCCATGATGGTCCAGTCCATCGGCATGTTGAACTCCAGCCCGGCCTGAACCGATTCCTTGGCCACGCGGCCGATCATCCACAGCCCGGTGGCGAGCACCAGGAGCACCACCACCAGCACCGCCGTGAAGAAGCGCTTGAGCACGCCGTGCATGAGGCGGATGCGCAGCGGCGGCTCGAGGAACTGCACCGCCGGGCGCAGGAAGAAATGCGCGAACACCATGCCGCCCACCCACACGACGATGGCGAGCACGTGAATCAGCTGGAGGATGGCGTAGATCATGGGGTGCTTTGTTTTATTGAAGGTTCAGACGTCGAGCAAGGTGCCGTCGGGGCGGCGTTGCTGCAGCCGGTAGGGCGGAAGGCCTTTGAGCATGCGCCTTCCATACGATTGGCGCAACAGGCGGGCATCGTAGCAAACCACCACCGCTTCATCGGTTTCGCTGCGCAACGCGCGGCCAGTCCATTGCAGCAGGCGCGCGCCAGTGGCAGGCACCACGAGTTCGCTGAACGGGTCGCGGCCCTGGCCCTTGAGCCAGTCGGCGCGCGCCTGGCCCACCGGGTCGCTCGGCGATGCAAACGGCAGCTTGGTGATGAACACCCACTCGCACAGTTCGCCGGGCAGGTCCAGCCCCTCGCCAAACGACTGCAGGCCGAACAGGATGGAGGGGCCGCCCGCCGCCACACGCTCGGCGTGGCGGCGCAGCAGCAGCGTGCGCGAGGCATCGCCCTGCACCAGCACGACCTCACGGAGCGCTGCGTGTGCACCGCGCTCCATCAGCGCCTGGGCCTGGCGCATCTGCACGCGCGAGGTGAAGAGCACCAGCGCGCCGCGTTTCACCGCCTGAAGATCGGCCATCAGCGCGGCGAGCATCTCGCGCGTGTAGGCGTCCACGTTCTTCGGGTCGGCCTCGGTCTGCACCACCACCAGGCGGCCTTGTCGTGCGTGGTCGAACGGGCTCTGCACTTCGCGCGCGGCCACCGCGTCGTCGTACACCAGGCCCGACTCGGCGAGGAAGTGATCGAAATTGCCGCAGGTGACGAGCGAGGCCGATGTGACCACCGCCGCGCGCACCTGGCTCCAGAGATGGTTGCGCAACAGGCTGCCGGGTTGCAGCGGGCAGGCGTGCGCGGTGAGCGTCACCAGGCCATGGGCCAACCCTGCCTCCAGCCACTTCGCCAATGGGGGCTGGCCGTCGCCGCCGTCCTGCAGCCACAGCGTGGCGGTTTCCTGCGCACTCTGCAGGCGTGGCGCGAGCACGCCCAGGCGGCTGTAGAGCTTGGCGCAGCGCGCCGCGTCGCCGGGGTTGTCGCGCGCGTTGGCCTTGAGCTGCGTGGCCAGCGCCTCGAACACCTTGAGCAGCGCGCTCGCGTTGGCGTGCAGCTTCTCCACCGTTTCGCGCCAGCCTCCCGGGAGCTGCCCGCCTTCGAAGCGGTCGATCGTCTCCCGTTCGGATGGAACCGTAGGACGCCCGGTGAGTGCGCCGATGCGCTGCATGCCCAGCCGCGCGAGTTCGGTCTGCGCGCTTTTCAGCTCCCTGGCCAGCGTGGCCACGTCCGCGGTGGGCCGGTGTTCCAGCGCGCCGGCCACTTCTTCCACCGCGCGCGGCAGGCGGTCCAGCCACCGGCCGTTCATGAGGTCCATCGACGCGGTGAACTGGCCCTGCGCCACGCCCGGCAGGTGGTGGGCCTCGTCGAACACCACGTAGCAGTCCTGCGGCGATGGCAGCGCGTGCAGGCCGAGGGTGGAGAGCAGCAGGTCGTGGTTGACCACGATCACCTGCGCCTGCGCCAGTTTCGCGCGCGCCTGGTAATAGCTGCAGCTGTTGTAGCTCGGGCAGTGGCGCGCGGTGCAGCTGTGGCGCTCGGCCGCCACCGGGCCCCACAGGCCCCCTTCGGGCGGGTCGTCGAGGCGGTCGCGGTCGCCGTCCCAGGTGCCGCCGTCGAGCTCGCTCGCCCACTGCGTGTATTGCACGCCGCGTTCCTTCCAGCGCGCGCTGGCGTCCGCGCTGGGCGCGCTCTCGTCGCCTTCGAACAGGTCGGCACTGGCCGCATCGCCGCCGCTCAGCTGATCGAGCTTGAGACGGCACACGTAGCGCCCGCGCCCCTTGGCCAGCGCGAAGCTGAAAGGCTGCGGCAGCACGGCAGCGAGCGCCGGCAGGTCCTTGGCCATGAGCTGCTCCTGGAGCGCCACGGTGGCGGTGGAGATGATCACGCGCTTCTGTTGTGCGAGCGCCAGCGGAATCACGGTGGACGCGTAGGCCGCCGACTTGCCCACGCCGGTGCCGGCCTGCACCACGGCGATGCCGCGCGCGGGCAGGGCCGCGTCGCCACTCACCGCGCCGTCGCCCGGCGTCACGCCCGAGAGCGTGTGCGCAATGTGGGCCGCCATCTCGCGCTGCCCGGGCCGCGCGCGGTAGCCGGGCGCCTTCGCCACCACGTGGTCGAACGCCGCCAGTGCGATGGCCTCGCGCGCCAGCGGACCTTGGGGCAGGGATTCGGCGGGGGGCGTGGCGGGGGCGTCGGGCGCCAGTGCGATGGACATGCGGGCTTGAGAATGCAAAGCGCGATTGTCCCAGACCCTGCGCGAGCGTCCGGGTCGTCGGTTGCACAGCGCACAGACACATCAGGGCGTGGGTCTTAGTTTGCGCACTACCCCAATCGACCACCCAGGAGCTCAAGATGGTCTCGCTATCCCACGCCGCGCCCGCGCGACTCGCCACCCCCGTCCTCATCGCCATCGCCACGCTCACGCTCGCCGCCTGCGGCGACACCGCCAAGCTGCAGGTGGACACCGGCTACGGTCCCGATCCGCAGTTGCCCGAACCCGTGACCACCATGATCCCCACCGTGAAGGTCGCGCCCGCGCAGCCCTGGCGCGAAGGCCAGACCCCCACGGCCGCCGCCGGCACCACGGTGCGCCAGTTCGCGGGCCAGCTCGACCACCCGCGCTGGGTGCACGTGTTGCCCAACGGCGATGTGCTCGTGGCCGAAACCAACGCGCCCGAGCGGCCGCTGCGCGAC
>SXGT01751283.1_pt1 | contig 11704 bp, 10 predicted proteins | sample 3176221 | NCBI WGS metagenome assembly SXGT01 (sample SAMN11356862, study PRJNA531348) | freshwater metagenome | isolation source: freshwater sample F1-120 | place: China: Fuxian Lake, Yuxi | collected 2017-12-25
CACCAGTACCAGTTGTCCACCACCAGGGTGTCGTGAATGTAGCAAGATCGGGACCGGTCAAGGCGGACGCCCTCGAGCTCCCGCGGCCCGAAACACCCGACAAGCACCAGGAGCGCGATCATTCGGTCCTCGCGAGGTCGGAGTCGTCGGCGTCGTCGCGGTGTTCGTCTTCCCAGTAGTAGGCCCAGAACACACGCGTGGCGTTGGCGCCGCACCCCTCCAGGTCGGAGGTCACCGAGGTGCCGGTGAGCTTGAGGTAGTACAGGGCGCCCGGCGTGACGCTGTCGAGGCTGGCGCGCGCGCGGTTGTCGGTGCCGTCGTCGGTGGCCACGGTCACGGTGCCCTCCTTGATCTGCAGCTTCACCTGGTCGTTGTCGGTGCCCGCGTCGTGGCGGTGGTCGTACCACCAGGCGGTGGCCTTCAGGATGCCGACGTCCTGTGGCATGGTGCCGTTGGGGGTCATCGCGATGGTGACCGTGGCGCCGTGGGTGACACACGTGTTGCCCTCCGCGTAGCGGAACGGGTTGTCGGCGCCGCCGCTGTTGAACATCCGCAGGCGCACCTGCCCCGCGCCCCACAGGTTGTCGTAGCCGGTCGCCTTCGGAGTGGCGGTCGGCAGGCCCACCGACGGGGTGGGCGAGGAAGGGTCGAACTCGTCGGTCCGATCGCCCATCAACATTATCGTGGCGTACAGGGCGCCGGGCGTGTTCAGGTCGGCGTTGCGCTCGGTGGTGAACCAGTCGCGCACCAGCTCGGCGCCGCCGGCCACCGCCGGGGCGGCCGCGCTCGTCTTGGTCATCGTGTCGACACGACAGGGGGTACCGACGCCCCAGTCCGGCCCGTAGTGACACTCCGCTCCCGTGCCCGGGTCGACCGGCCAGGTGTAGTGCGGGTAGACGAAGTCCATGCTCGACGGCCCGACGGCGCCAATGATCGTCCGTCCGCGGCCTTCGGTGCTCGTCCCGCCCCGGGACGACTTGTCGTGGTCGGTCTCGAGGCTCGTTCCGGTGATCGCTCCGGCGCCCACGGCGAAGACCCCGATCGCGCTCCCCGGCGCGCTCACCGTACAGTCGGTAGTCGAAGTGTGAAATGCGTTCCCGGCCGACTTGAACAGCGCCACCCCGCTCTCGAACATGTCGTTCCACGCGATCGACCATCCGTCCCGCCCCTCGCAGGCGGGGTCAGCCCCCAGACTTTGGGACACCGTCCCACTGCGCACCGCGCCGTACCCCAGCCACAAGGTCTGGACGTCCACCGCCACGGCGGTGGAGCCGACCCAGACCTCGGACCCGCGCGCCACGCCGCTCACGTCCCGTTGGGCCGCGGAGGTGGTGAGCGCCGGGTCCTGCCCCTGGGTCAGGTCCCCGACCAGGATGCTGACCGCGCCGTTGGCGTGGGCTTCGCCGGGGTCCCAGTTGCCAGCGGCCCAACAGAACGTCCCGAGCAGGCACTCCATGGGGTGGATGCGCAGCCCCCCGCTGCCGTCTTCGAAGCCGAGGTTGTCCTGGAGCAGCTTGAACCCGTCGCCCTCCGCATACCCCAGGTTTCCGGAGCCCTGGTAGCCCGCGTTGTAGAAGGCGGTCGACTGCAGAAGGTCTTCGAGCTCGATCCCGTCGATCGCCGGCCCGGGGATCGAGATCGTGTGCCCGGCGTCGGGCTCGCCTTCGGTCACCGGCGTCACGCTCACGAGGCCCGGGTGCCGCTCGACTTCGGCCAGGCACGCCGGGCTGAGCCACGCGTCGACCATGAGCGAGCGTGGGCTCTCCCACACCACGCGGCCCCCACACGCCTCCACCGCCGCGCCCAGCGCCGCGACGGGCTCCAGACCCTCCTCCTCGCGGCCGAGGAGGAACTCCTCGCGCGTCAGCTCGGCATCGGCCTCGGTGAGGATGAGCCCGTCGAGGATGTCCCGCGCCACCGCATCCGCGAGCGTGGGCGGGCTGGTACGAACGGCCGCCTGGTCGAGCGCCAGCATCACCTCCACCGGCCCTCCCGCCGCGTCCTCAAGCGCCGCGTCGAGCTCGGGCGACACCCACAACGCCGCCGCGTCGGGCTCCACGGGCTCGGCGACGTCCTCGTCGACCTCGACGTCGAGCACCACGACGAAGGACCCGTCCTCCATCACCGTGCCGTCCGCCGCCTCCTCGATGGCGCTCCCCCACGTCAGGCGCGCCACCATCGCTTCGCTGTCGCGGTAGCCGAGCGCCGCCAGCGCGTCGAACGCCGCGTCCCCCTCTTCGGTCAACAGCGGGTGCGCGTAGAGTTCGCCCCCTGCCTCGGCGATCGCCGGCGCATCGGCGCGGCTCCCCGCGGCGCGGGCGGTGGCGACGAGACAAAGTGCGCCCAAAATCCACGTTCCTCGGTTGTTCATCAGGAGCTCCGGTGAAGGAGCTCCGGTGAAGGAGCTCCGGTGAAGGAGCTCCGGTGAAGGAGCTCCGGTGAAGGAGCTCCGGTGAAGGTTGCGGCGAGGATACCACAGCTCGCGACGCCGGCGCCCGACGAATCTGCGATTCGTAGACTGACCGCCATCGACGGGAGCGCCGTCCCCGCGCGCCGGGCGCGGGGCGGACCCTGCCCGCCTCCGGCTGGTCACGCCGCGCCCGCCAGACGCGTGCTAAGCTGTTGACTCGTCAAGTCCGTGTCCACCCCCGCTTCCCCACCCGCCGTCGACCGTGAAGAGGAGCCCATCGCGCGGCACCTCCCGCTGCGCGCGTGCCCGGGGGCCTTCGAGCGGTGGGTCGAGGTGGCCGACGAGGCGGGCCTCCTCGCGCTGATCAAGGCCGCGCGGGCCGAGAAGCTGCCGGTGCGCGTGGTGGCGCCGTTCGCCGACGCCCTGCCGCCGGACGGGGGAGTCTCCGGGGTGGCGCTCCGGCTCGGAGTGGGCTTCGAAGCGATCGAAGCCGCGGGTGCGCACTGGCGCGTGGGCGCGTCGGTGCCGCTGGCCCGCCTGGCCGTGGTCGCCAATTGGAAGGCGCTTCGCGTGGCCGGCGGGACGGTGGGCGACGCGCTGGAGGACGGCTGGCTCGGCCCCGCGGTGGTGCGCACGCGGCGCTTCAAGGGCCGCGGCATCGAAGAGATCGAGGGGTTTACCGCCGAGCCCAAGGCGCTGCCGGTGGCGGTGTGGCTCGACCCCAAGGGGACGGTGAAGCCGGCGCGCGCGGGGACCGCCTTCCTGGAGCCCGGCAAGCGCACCGAGCTGCGCGCGACGCTCGCCAAGGCGCGCCTGGCCACGGTCCGCCTCTACGACGCGGCGTTGGCCGAGGACGATCCCGCGGTGCTCGTCAACCGTGGCGACGCGTCGCCCAAACAGCTTCGACTCTTGATGCAGGCCGTGCGCGAGCGGGTGCACGTGGCGACCGGCATCGAACTTGCAGACCGGTTGGTGCCCCCAGGGCGGGGCGGGAGGTTCTGATGGTGGACAAATCGACGGCGAAGGTGGGTGTGCTCCTCGGGGGAATCGCGCCGGAGCGACCGATCTCGCTGAAGTCCGGCGCGGCGGTGTCCAAGGCGCTGCGCGCCCGTGGGTGGGACGTGGTCGACATCGACGTCGGGCGGGACCTTCCGGCGAAGCTGGTGGCCGCGGGCGTCACCCACGCGTGGTTGGCGCTGCACGGCCCGCTCGGCGAGGACGGGTGTGTGCAGGGCCTCCTCGAGGTCATGCGCATCCCGTACACGGGCTCGGGCGTGCGGGGCAGCGCCATCGCGATGGACAAGATCGCGACCAAGCGCATGATGGCCGGCACCGGCGTACCGATGGCGAAGGACCGCACGTGGCGCCATGGCGAAGAATTCCCGACTGACGTGGCCTTTCCCGTGATGGTGAAGACCCCGGAGGGCGGCTCCACCCTCGGAATCCGCAAGTGTCACGACGCCGGCGAGCTCGAGGCAGGCCTGTTGTATTGCCTGGACTTCGCCGAGGAGGTGCTCCTCGAGCAGTTCGTCGAGGGCTACGAGATCACGGTCGCCGTGCTCGAGGGCACGCCGCTCCCGGTGGTGAAGATCGAGCCGCTCAACGAGTTCTTCGACTTCGAGGCGAAGTACCAGAAGGGCAAGACCCGCTACCTCGTCCCGGCGCCGATCCCCGACGCGGTGTCGGCGGCGGCCCAACGCTACGCGAAGGCGGCGTACGAACGGCTCGGCCTCGCCGGCGTGGCGCGCGCCGACTTCATCGTCGACGCTGACGGAACCCCGTGGTTCCTCGAGATCAACACGCTCCCCGGCATGACCGAGACCTCGCTCTCGCCGATGGCCGCGGGCCAGGTCGGCCTGAGCTTCGAGGACCTCGTCGAGCGGCTGCTCCACGGCGCGAAGTGCTGGGTTCCGGAGTTCGACGCGGCGAAGTAGCGCTAACGAGGGGGGCAACCCTCACGGGCGTACGCGTCGAGCGTGCCGGCCTGGTTCGGCAACACACGATCCCGCCACGCCGCCACGGCGTCTGGGCAGGCCATCCCGGTCGCGACGCGGGCTTCCACGACGAGCGCGGCCCAGGCTGCATCGAGGTGGGTGGGATCGGCCACGGGGTGCGTTCCCAGCGCGTCGAAGGCCGCCCGGGCCGCTGCGGAGTCGGTGCCGGGCGGGGGTGGGGTGGCCGGCCAGGAGGCGAGCTGGGCCAGCGGCTCCCGGAGCGCGCGGGGGGCGAGGCCGCGGGTGGCGAGCACGCGCAGCTCGGCGCCCTTCCGGATCCACGACTCGCGGTAGGTCTCGCCGGAGGTGGCCACCACGTTGAACGTCATGCCGGCGTCGAAGTCGTCGCCGGCCCGGAGCCCCGGGACGGTTCGTGTCACAGCGTTGCTCCGCCACCCCCCGATCGTGAAGAACAGGTAGATGCTGGAGCGGCCCATCGAGCCGCGGCGCGACTCCAGGACGGTCGTGGCGTCGTCGTCGTCTTCGAACAGCATCACGCCCGCCGCGGCGCGTCGGCTGCCCTCGGTCCATGTGGCCGACACCGCGGCGCCCGCACCCTGCACCCGCTGGAGCCGGTACTCGTCCATCAGCCGGGCCGCATACCACCACGCGCCGGTCACCTCGACGGTGGGCTCGCCGAGCGCCAACCCCAGGCGAGCCGGGAAGTCGGCCGGTGGCCAGTCGGGACGGGCCTGGAGCGCAGCCAGGGCCTCCAGCGCCGCGGCCTCGGGAGGGTCGGCGATCAACGCCCACGCGGCCTCGGGCCCCGCCAGCTCGGCGATGGACTGGACCGCCGCGTAGCCCACCACGTACGGACGCAGCTCGGGCGTGAGGTCGGCGCTCCCGAGCCGGTGCAGGCCCGCCTCCTGCCGCGCCTGCTCGCGCGCCGCGCCGCTGAGGGCGCGGTCCGCGAGCCAGGTGGCGTGTCCCTCGCGGATCATCGTACCCGCCACGCTTCCCGGCCCCCCGTACTGATGCTGCAGGGCGTGCGCCAGCTCGTGGGTGATCACCGCGAGCGCCTGGGGCCGGGGGTCGGTCCGCCGGGCCTCGGCGCGCCGGAGCATCTCGCGGAGCTGAGGGATGTTCACGTAGATCCGTCGCGTGGCGCTCGAATACACCGCCGTCGCGGTGGTGCCGGCCGCCTCCAATCGGGTCGCGATCTCGGGGGTGATGGGCCCTTGTCGCCGCCGGAAGTCGGCCGCGAGCGCGAGCGTGATCTCGGCCGGTTCTCCCAGGTAGAGCTCGGGCAGCTCCGCGAACTTCCGGCCGGCCACCGCCTCGAGCTTGGGGGCGGCTTCCCGCAGCATGCCGCGGAGGTCGTCTTCTGTGAGTCGGACCGCGAAGGCGAGGGAACACATCAGGAGCCACATTTCGGGAGCCTACCACGGCCGCATCACGCCACGGCGCGGGCTAGACGCCGGAATGCTCCTCGCCACGCTCTACGCCTGCACCCCCGCCGTCCAAACCGCCGAGCCCGGCGGCCGGGACTCCGGTCGGGCCGACACCGCCGACACCGCCGACACCGGCCCTTGTCCGAGCGGAATGTCGCAGGTGGGGGAGACGTTCTGCATCGATGCCTACGAGGCCACGCTCGAGGAGCGCGGCGACGGCGCGTGGTTCGCTGCGTCCCCCTACGCCACGGTCGATGGGCGCGAGGTGCGCGCCAGTGGGGGCGGCGGGCGGGTGCCCCAGGGGTACATCTCCGGCGACGAGGCCGATGCCGCCTGTGTCGCGGCGGGGCGGCGACTGTGTACCACCGACGAGTGGTTGCGCGCGTGTCGGGGCCCGGACGAGTGGACCTGGCCGTACGGCGACAGCTACGCCGCGGCGGCATGCAACGACGCCTATTCCGGCGGACACCCCGTGTGTGACTATTTCGGCACCTGCGACGGTGTGTGGGACACCGAACACATGAACGATCCCGGCATCAACCAGCAGGAAGGCACCGTGGCCGCCGGTGGCGAATACGCCGCCTGCGTGGGCCCCGAGGGGGTGCACGACATGCACGGGAACCTGCACGAGTGGGTGGCGGACGGCGAAGGCACGTTCCGCGGCGGGTTCTACGCCGACGCGTCCATCAACGGCGCCGGCTGCGGGTATGTCACGACCGCGCACGACCGCGGGTACCACGACTATTCGACCGGGTTCCGCTGCTGTGCGGATCTGCGGTGAGGTTCGGGGGGCCGCGCCGCGACCGTCCCGAAGGCGGCCGGGGCAGTCGCGCGGCCCGCGGCCGTCAGGGGCGCACCACCTGGATCTCCGGCCACGCAGCGAAGTCGTGATCGGCGGTGGCGAGACGCCCACCGTTGTGCATCGCCAGTGCAGCCAGCCAGACGTCCTGCAACGCGCCGGCGCGCGCAGCCGTCCTCCCCGCGAGCCCTTCGAAGGTGACCCAGCATCCGGGTGACCTGGATACCTCGCGCCACCCGGGGCTGCCGCGCAGCGCGCGGATGAACTCGAACGCCTCGGACGGGGACGCGGGTTCCGCAAACACCTTCCGATTGGTGACGATGCGAAGGAACCCGAGCGCACATTCGTCCGGAACGCCGAACGGCGCCCCCCGGATACCCTCCAACCACGACCGCCACTGTTCGTGCCCAGGCGCGGTCGGCTGCCACGCGTAGATCAAGACGTTGACGTCGAGGAGGATCACGCTTCGTCCTCCGCCAGGAGCTCCTTGATGGTCCGCGGCGACAGGTCGACGCCAGGGCGGAGCGCGCTCGGACGCCCGCGAGGCAGCGACGGCGCGGGCACGGTCGCCAGGTGGTCGAGAAGCAGGCAGAGACCATCGTTCACGACGTCTCCCAGGGTGGCCCCGCGATCGAGGGCGAGCTGCCGAGCCCGTCGGAGGAGATCCTCGCGCACGTCGATGGTCGTTCGCATGCATCATGATGCCAGCACGCGGCGCGCTCGTCAAGGGGCGCCCGGGGCGCCCGGGCGCGGGCCGGACCCGGCGCGCCTCGGGCCGGTCGCGCCGCGCCCGCCCCACGGGGCTCGGGTCGGTTAGCCCCGACCGGTGCACCTGTGGCTCCAGCTCGTCGTCGCCTGCCTGTCCGGCGCCGGGTACGGCCTCGCGGCCGCGCCGGTGGGGTGGAGCGCGCTCGGGTGGGTCCACCTCGCCCCGGCGTTGGTGCTGCTCGTGCGGGCGCCCACGTGGCGCCGGGGGGCGCTCTTGGGGTGGGCCACCGGCGTGGGCGTGTTGGCGAGCTGCTACGGCTGGTTGGCGGAGACGGTGGTGCGGTTCGGCGAGGTTCCATGGGCCGCGGGCGTGGCGGCACTGGTGCTCTTCGTAGCCGTATTCGCGGCGAACTGGGCGATGTTCGGGGCGGTCGTCGCGGCGTTGCGCACCCGCTTCGGTTCGGGGTGGGTCCTCGTGGTCGGGTGGGTGTGGGTGGCGGTGGAGTACGTGGTGCCGGCGTTGTTTCCGCACCTGTTGGGGTCGGTGTACTACCGCAACCCGTGGGTGTGGCAGATTGTGGCGGTCTTCGGCCCCCGGGCGCTCAGCGCGCTGGCGGTGGCCACCAATGCCGCGCTTGCCGAGGCGTGGCTCCGGCGGCGTGAGGGGAGGCCGCTTCCGTTGGGAGTGCTCGCGGTGGTCGTCGGGGTGTGGCTGGCGAATGTCGGCTTCGGGGCGTGGCGCCACGCCCAGGTCGAGGCCGCCTTGTCCGCGGCGCCCACCGCGCGGGTCGGTCTGGTCCAACGTGCGGAGTTTCCCGGCCCCGAGGCGCGGGGCCCGGAGTCGCTCGACGCGTGGCTGGCGCTGAGCGAGCGGCTGTTCGAGGGGCGACCGGCGGCTGCGCAGCCGGAGCTGGTGGTGTGGCCGGAGTCGGCGGTGGTCCTCCCGCTCACGAGCAACCGGGTGTGGCCGGCGCTGCAGGAATTCACCACCCGACGCGGTGTGGGCGTGGTCCTGGGGGGGCTCACCCGCAAACGCGACCCCGCGGATCGCGCCCGACGTCTGAGTTGGAACAGCGTCGGCCTGTACGGCCCCGACGGGCGGATCCACGGCGTGTACAGCAAACGAACGCTGCTGGCCTTCGGGGAGTACCTTCCGTGGGGCACCGGCTGGGTGGCCCCGTATGTGAAGGGGGTGTCGCACCTGCAGCCGGGGGAGAACCCGGTGGTGTTCTCCGCGCCGTCGTTCCGGTTCACCACCCCGGTCTGCTACGAGGCGATCGTGGCCCGGCAGCTCCGCGAGCTCGACGATACCGACGTGATCGTGAACGTGACCAACGATGCGTGGTTCGGGCGCACCGCCTCGCCCCACCAACACGCCATGCTGGCGGCGGCCGCGGCGGTCACGCTGGGCCGGCCGCTGGTGCGGGTGGCGTACACGGGCGCGTCGATGGTGGTCGAGCCGCACGGGGACATCGTCTACGAGACGACCCCCTTCACCGAGGTCGCCGAGGTGGTGTCGTTGCGCCTGGCCACGGTCGAGGCGCCGTACCGCACCTGGGGCCGCCTCTTCGAGCCGGTGGCGGTGGGGGTGGCCGCGCTGGCCGTGGGTGCGGCCTGGGCCCGAAAGGGCGGGCGCTGAGGCTCATCCCGGCGGGTGGAGGTCCAGCTTCCCCTCGAGCCAGCCGATCGCATCGTCGGCCACGGCCTCCCAGCCCGGCTGACCGATGATCCAGTGCGTCCGGTCCTCGAACCGGTGCAGGTCGGTGACGGCCGGGCTCGCCCGCTGCATCTTGTAGGCGGCCTCGACCATGCCGGCGCTCACCGTCCGGTCCGCCCCGCCGGCGATGAACAACAGCGGCTGACGCCGGGCTTCGGGGCGCACGCGCATCAGGTCGGTGAACGGCGCGGCGGCGCCTTGTTTGTAGACGCGCGAGGGGGTGGGGACGACGTAGGTGTCGTAGGCCGCACGCGCTTCGGCCTCCGGCTGGGTGTGCATCCAACCCCAGTGGAAGTCGGCGAACGACATCGTTGCGATCGGCCCCGCGAACAGCGCCGGGCCGCCGGCCTTGAGCGCCGAGAACGAGGGGAGCACCCCCTTGGGCGGCGCCGGGTCGATCGCCACGCCGGCCAGCCCGACGCCCCGGTCGAGCAGCAACTGCACGAACAGGCCCCCGAAGCTGTGGCCCACCAGGAGGACCGGCCCATCGACCGCGGCGATCTGCGCCTCGTAGTGGGCGACGATCTCCTCGACCCCGACCGACGCCAACGCGGGGTCCGGCGCGCGGACGAGGTCCGGGACGGGCCGGTCGTCGTGCGGCCACGCAGGCGCGACGACGCGGTAGCCGCGGGCCTGGTAGCGATCGATCCACCCCTGCCAGGAGGCAGGGGACATCCACGCGCCGTGCACGAGCACCAGAGTGGGGAGCATGGGCGGTTCCTCCGGGCCGAGGGTAGCACGACGGGGTAGGCGCCGCGGATGTGGCCTCACGTCCGCGCCGCGCTGATCCTGCTGCACGTCGTGGCGGTGTTGCTCGCTGCTTCGCCCTCCCTGCGCGGCGGGATGCAGCGGTCCGGCTGGGCGGATCCGACCGTGCAGGCCGAGCTCGACGCGTGGCACACCGTCGCGACCACCGTGGGTTGGACGGTCTCGCGTCAGCGGTTCGAGGACACCTTGTGGCGAGCGGCCGTGCGCCTGATGGACACGCGGCGTGCGCTCCTGACGCCATTCGCCCCCTACCACCACTACCTTGGCACCGATCAGTCGTGGCGGATGTTCGTCGCGCCGCAACGCTTCCCGTCCCGGTTGTGGATCGAGGTCGAAGAGGCGGGGGCGTACCGGCCCATCTACGTGGCGCGTGATCCCGACCACACGTGGAACGCCGCGGTGCTCGACCACGACCGGATGCGTACGTTGGTGTTCCTGATGGGCTGGAAGGCCTACGACGACGTGTACACCCGGTGGGTGGAGTGGTTGGCGCCCCAGGTGGCGGCCGACTTCCCCGACGCCACGCGCTTGCGCACGCGCTACGCGAGGCAACGTTCGCCGACCCCGGCCGAAGCGCGCAGCGGCACGACGGCCGCGGTCACGTTCCGGCGCACCGAAGTGGTCGAGCTGGAGCACTACCGATGAGCGTCGACGTGCGCGGTCGGTGGGCCCGATGGGTGGCCCTCACCAGCGAACGGGAGCCCGCGGCGGCCCTGGCGGTGTTCCGCGTGGCCATCGCGGGCGTGGTCCTCTACACGGTGGGCACGGTGGTGGCGGCGGGCCTCGTGCCGACGTTGTGGATGGACTTCGCCGACGGCGGGTATCGCGACAACGACGGCGCCGGTTCCTGGCTCATCTCGGCGCTCGGGGGGCCGTCGCCGACGGTGGTGTGGGGGGTGGTCGGGGCGGCGTTGGTCGGGGGCGCCTGTCTCGCGGTCGGGTTGGGCACGCGGGCCGCGGCGGGGGTGTGCCTGGTGTCCATGCTCGCCCTCGCCGACGTCAACCCGCACGTCCACGCCGGCTACGACGGCCTGCTCACCAACGCGCTGTGGTTGTTGGTCCTGGCCGACGCCGGCGCCACCCTCTCGGTCGACGCGTGGCGGGCGACCGGCAGTTGGGCGCCCCCGCGCACCACCCTGAAGGTGTCACGATGGCTCGTGGTGGGCCAGCTCGTGTTGATGTACACCTCCAGCGCCGTCCACAAGGTGAGCGTCCATTGGGTCCCGGGCGGCGAGCTCGATGCGCTGTACTACGTGATCCTGCAGCCCGACTGGGCCCGCTTCGCGGACACCACGGCCGTGGCGCGGGTGTATCCGCTCACGCAGGCGGCGACGGCGGCGGTCTGGTGGTTCGAGCTGCTCGCTCCCGCGCTGTTCTGGTTCATGGCGTGGCGCCGCCGGGGGAGCGTGGCGGGGCGCCGCCTCGTCGGGGCCTGGGCGACCTTCGGCATCACCATGCACCTCTCGATCTGGGCGCTGATGGAGGTCGGACCCTTCTCGTGGGTGTCGATCGCCCACTACGTCGCGCTCTTCGGGGGCGCGGCGCGGGCCGGGCAAGACGCGGCGACCCGGGGCGCGGGTCGGCTTCGTTGGGGGGAAACGCCTGGCGTCGGGCGAGACGAGGTCACCCCCGGGTCCTGCCGGGCCGGGTGAAATTGGCGTTCGCTCCGCTACAGGTTCGCAAGCGAACCTGCGCTCCGCTCAGCCAATTCCACCCGACCCGTCACCCGCCGCGTCACCGAACCGGCCCACGGGGGGCGGCGTTTGGCACAGCGGCGGGACGCCGAACCGCGAGGGTCTTGCTGCACCGGCCCAGGTCGGTGAGCTTGGCGACGCCGAACTTCGAGCGGTATTTTGGTGGGCGTGGCAGCGGCGGTGAACCGGCGCGGCGGGAGGCGGGAGATCGCGCGACGGCGGG
>SXGT01151833.1_pt1 | contig 11703 bp, 13 predicted proteins | sample 3176221 | NCBI WGS metagenome assembly SXGT01 (sample SAMN11356862, study PRJNA531348) | freshwater metagenome | isolation source: freshwater sample F1-120 | place: China: Fuxian Lake, Yuxi | collected 2017-12-25
ATCGCCGCCGGCGTCAACCTCAACTTCTGGCCCATGGGCGTGTTCTTCCGGCACACCGGCGCCTTCTTCATCCGGCGGTCGTCGCGACAAGACCCCGCGTACGGTCGCGCGCTCCGCGCCTACGTTCAGCGCCTCATGAAGGACGGCCACACCCTCGAGTTCTTCATCGAGGGGGGGCGCAGCCGCACCGGGAAGCTCCTGCGCCCGCGTTACGGCCTGCTCGGCCATGTGGTGGACGCCGTGGTCATGGGCCACGTCCACGACGCGGCGCTCTGCCCCACCGCGATCGGCTACGAGCTCATCGTCGAGGGTCAGAGCTACGCCAAGGAGCTCTCCGGGGGCTCCAAGGAGGCCGAGAACGTCGGACAACTGGTGAACGCAGCGATGGTGCTGCGGGAGCGCTTCGGCCGCGTGCACGTGAGCTTCGCCGAGCCGCTCAGCCTGCGCGCGCTGCTCCTCGCACGCGGCATCAACCCGGGCGACGGGTGGCGCTCGGCGGACGAACGCCGGGACGTCTTGCGCCGCGTCGGCTACCGGGTCCTCGGAGGCATCAACGGCGCTGCCCACGTCACCGCGAGCTCGGTGGTAGCCTTTGCGCTCTTGTCCACCACGGCGCGGGGCCTCACCGTCGAGGCGATCGAGCGCCGGGTGGGCGCCCTGATCGACTACCTCCTCCGGCGGGACGTGAGCCTCGCCTCGGGCCTGCTCACCCCGCTGTCGGTGCATCGCCTGCGCCTCAGCCGCCTGGCGCCCCTGCCGGGCGACGGACGCGGCGCCACGCTGCAGGCGCTCGCGGGAGAGTCGGAGCGCGCCCGCGCCTTCGGGAGCATGCTCTCGGCCACGGTCGGCGAGGTGCTCACCCTCTTCGCCGAGCGGCACCACGTCACCCGCGAGCGCTTCGGCGCGGGGAACGACGACGAGGTCATCACCGCCACTCCTGAGCGCCGGGTCTTCCTCGACTACTACAAGAACACCGTGGTCCATGCGCTCGCGCGCGAGGCGATCCTGGCGGTGGCGCTGGTCTCCCGCGACCAGGCGGACGCCCTGAACCGCGACCAGGTCGAGGAGGAGGCGCGGTTCTTGTCCGGGCTCTTGCGCAACGAGTTCGTCTTCGAAGACCGCTTCGACGCCGCCTTCCCGCCCCTCCTAGATAGCTTCGTCGGCGCCGGCCTCGTCCGCACGCACGACGACGGGCGCTTCGACCTCCCGGGGGGTGTCCACCTCGCTCTTCGGGTCTTGTCCAGCGCCATCCTCCCCATCATCGAGGGCTACCTCATCACCGCCCGGGGCCTCTTGCTTGTCGGCCCGATCCCCGAGGCGCACGCCGAGTTCAGCAAGCGCCTACAGTCTCTGGGGCGGCGCCTCTGGCACACCGGCCAGGTCGCGCACGCGGAGTCCATCTCCAGCGTCGTCTTCGACACGGCGCTCGGCTGGCTCGAAGAGGAGGGCTTCGCGCGGACGGAGTCCCGACCCGCGGGCCGCCGCCAGGTGAAGCTCTGGGGCGTCGGCCGCCGAGGGCCGGACGGCCTCGTCGCGTTGATCGGCCGGCTCTCCGACGCCACGCGTGCCGCCAGACTTTGACGCACCGGCGCTCCTCGGGAATGCTCCGCGCGATCGGGACCTCTCGCCCCCTCGGAGACGCGTCATGCTTCGACCCCTCGTCCTCGCCCTCGCTCTTCCCTTCACCGCGCTCGCCGCAGGACCTGCGGAGTCGCTGCTCACCGCCATCCAGAAGAAGGACGCCAAGGCCGGCGCGGCGCTCTTGAAGCCGTCGGTGCGTTATGGCGCGGACGGACGCGACACTACGCTGCCCCAGCCCGCCGAGAAGGTGCTCGGGAAGATCTTCAAGGGGCTCGAGCAGACCTTCAAGGGTTTGCCCACGGAAGCGTTCGACTGCACGCGCGCTGGGCGCGAGCTGGGCTTCATGGCCACCGAGTGGCAGGAGTCGAACGCCGCTCTCGCCGAGTGGGTGCGGGGCCTCGCCGAGCGGCACTGCGAGGGCACCGAGAGCGCCCCGCCCACGTTCCATTTCGTGAAGCGCCTCGACGGCGACCGCCCGCACTCCATCGTCGTGATCGAGGGCGGCGGCGACGTGCCGGAGCTCTCGGGCTTCTACCACTTCTGAGCCGTTCGCTGGCGCCTCACCCGCCACCCGCGAGTGATCTCTCGCTCGGTCCGGAGCAGCGAGCACAGGAGGCCAACGCGCACGTGAGTCCGCCCGGTTGGCGCCAAAGTGGCTGGCGCGGAGTCACTGTTGTACTTGCCGTGGCAGTCGCGTGGATCGCCGCTGCGGCCCGCGCAGAGCTGCCCTTCGACTTCCAGGCCCGCACGGCACTGGCCACGGAGCTGGCGGCCAGCATCGCGGTGTTCGAGGTCCCCCTCGCCCCAGCCGATCCCGCCCTCACCGCCACCCCAGACGGCGGCGTCCCTCTCTACGTGGAGGCGCTCGCGGTGGCCGCGCTGGATACGGCGGGCAACACCGTGTGGCTCACGAGCGGCCCAGTCGTTGCCGAGGCCGCGCCCGCCTGGGCGACGCGACAACAGCTCCTCGGAGACGGCGCGATCGCGCGACTGTCCGCGGACACGCCCAAGCTGAAGCGCCTGGTTCGCGCCCGCGCCGTGGCCCCACTCGGAGAGGTCCGCCGCGTGGCCGTGGTCACGCTCCCGGCGCCGGAGGGGGCCTTCGACGGCCAGGCCCCGGTCCTGGGGGAGGTGGTCGTAACGCCGGCGGATGACGTCACAGTGCCGGGCCTCGCGCTGGTCACGCCCGCGCTGCCACTGGGCTGCCCGCTGTTCGACGCCGAGGGTCACCTGATCGGCCTCGTCTTCCGGCCCCACCCCGATAAGGACCACGTGTGGGCCGTGACCGGCGAGTGGCTGCGGGACGCCCTCCGCCCCGAGGGCCCACCCTGGGACCCTCCCCCACCGCCGCCGCCCCCCGCGCCCGGGCTGCGGGGTCCGAGGGGGCAGCGATGAGCGCTCCAAGACCGCGCAAGCGCTTCGAGGAGGCCGTGCGCGCCACCCTGGTCCGCCGGGAGCTGCTCGGCGGGCCGCCAGAGGAGCGCGTCCACGTGGCGTGCTCGAGCGGCGCCGACTCCACCGCGCTGGCCTTGGTGCTCCACGCGCTCGGACACCCTCTCTCGCTGGTCTACGTAGACCACCAGGCGCGCCCTGACACCGCCGACGACGCCGCCTTCGTGGCCGCGCTCGCCACGGCGCTGGGGGCGCCGTTCACTTCGCTGACCCTCCCGGACGGCGTGCGCCCCACCGAAGACGCCTGGCGCGAAGCCCGCTACGCGGCGCTGGACGGTCTTGCCCCGGGCCCCGTCGCGCTCGGGCACACCCTCGACGACCAGGCCGAGACCGTGATCCAGCGGCTCCTTCGCGGTACGGGCACCGCCGGCCTAGGGGGCATCCCGCCGCGCCGTGGCCGCTACGTCCGCCCGCTCATCGATCGCCGACGCAGCGAGAACGTGGAGTACCTCGAGGCGCTGGGCCAAGCCTGGCGCGAGGATCCCAGCAACGCAACAGCGCGTTTCCAGCGGAACCGGGTCCGTAGCCGCGTCCTGCCGCTGCTGGAGGCCGAGGCCCCGGAGGTGGCCGTGCACCTCGCGCACCTCGCCGATATCGCCCGCGAGGAGCAGCTGGTGCTCCAGAGCCTGGCCCGCGACTTCCTCTGCGAGAACGGCCTCGTACGCGGTGCGCTGGCTCGGGCGCCCGCCGGGCTGCTAGCCGCGGTACTTCGCGAGGCCTGCCCCGTGGTGCCCTCGGCGGAGCGGCTGGCAGCGCTGCGTGGGCTCGTCCTGGGTGGGCGCGGCGTGATCCAGCTGAGCCAGGGCTACGCCGCGCGCTTCGACGGGAGAGGTCGGTCGGCGCGCCTGGTGTTCGTGCGACCAGAGGTCGGGGGCGCCGGCTAGCTCTCCTCGAGCAGGCCGTGGGCCCGGAGCACGGACTCCACGACGCCCGCCGCCCACTCACGGACGTCGGGCCGGGTGACGAGGTCGTTCCGAAGCTCGAGCTCGAGCGGCAAGGCGCCCACCACGGCCGCGCATCGGTCGGGGCCGTACATCACGGTCCCCGGCCAAGGCTCGTTGAACCGCACGTCCGCCGCCCCCAACGGGCCGCCGGACGCTGCCCGGAACGCTTCGAGGAACGCGCGGGGGAGCGGACTGTCGTCGTCGTGGTGCAGCACACCCACCTGCACCTCGCGTCTCCTGCCCTCGTAGCACGGCGTAAAGCTATGAAACGACAGCACGAGCCGCGGCGTGTGCGCGCGCACGAGCGCCTCGGTCGCCGCGTGGTAGGGGCGCCACAGTGCGTCGATTCGCGCCAAACGCCCGGCCGCCGAGAGCCCGCGATTCAGGGCGAGCTCGTGCCCGTCGCACTCGCTGCGCATGAGCGAGGGCTCGTGGAGGTCGCGGTTCGGGTCGCACTGGAGTCGAGAGAACCCCGCGAGCACGGCGCCCAACCCGAGGCGGTGTGCCACGAGGCGGGTGAGCTCAGCTGCGCCGGGATCGTACGCCCAGTGGTCGGTGGAGACGTGCCGGTCTTCTTCCGGCCAATCGCGAGGACATCCGAGGTCGAGGTCCCACAGCGCGTTCGACGCGTGCTCGCACGTGAGCACCACGCCGGCCCGGCGAGCCGCTCTGATGCGCTCTACCACCGGGAGTGCGTGTCCGAGGGGCGCCGCCGGCCATCCCGCACCCGCTCCACCAGACCGGGCTCCCTCGCGGCCGTCATTCTCGCCCGCGCCGCTGCTCACGACCCGTCCTTGGGTCCGCCGATCCAGCCCTTGCGCCAGAACCAGGCAAAGAGGCCGCCGCCGATCAGGCCCATCAGAGCCAACGCAAGGAAGTACCCGTACTTCCAGCGCAGCTCGGGCATGTTGAGGTCGGACACCCCACCGTCGAAGTTCATGCCGTACACACCCGCTACGAACGAGAGGGGGATGAAGATGGAGCTCATGACGGTGAGCACCTTCATCGTCTCGTTCATCCGGGCGCTGTCCGTCGCTACCACAAGGTTGATGAGCCCCTGCTCCAGCTCTCGGAACGCGTCCGCGCGGTCGATGACCTGCGTGGTGTGGTCGAGCACGTCGCGCACATGCGGGATCGTGTCCGGGCGGATGAGCTCGCTGTCGGCCAGCATGCTGCGCAGCGCGTCCCGAAGCGGCACGAGCGCCCGGCGAACCCTCAACACGTCCGCACGCAGCGTGAGGAGGCGCGCAACTACCGTCCCGGTCCGGCCCCCGAGCACCTCGTCCTCGAGCCCCTCGAAGCGTTCCTCGACCCGCTCCGTCACGTCGAGGCAGGCATCCACCACCCCGTCGATGAGCGCGTGCGCGAGATAGTCGGGACCCGCATGGCGTATGCGCCCATGCCCGCCGCGCAGGCGCTCTCGCAGCGCCTCGACCCGCTGGAGAGGAGGGCTGGAGCCGAGCTGGATCGTGAGCAGCGTGTCTTGGGTTAGCACCACGGCAAACGAGTGGAGCGCCACGGGTCCGTCGGCGCGCTCGCCGACCGGCGCGCGAAGGTGCAGGTAGACGGACTCACCGAACACCTCCGCCCGCGGCCGCTCGCGCTCGACGAGGAGGTCGTCGACGATGAGGGCGTGGAGGCCGAAGACCTCGGCGATGCCGTCGAGCATTTCCCGGTCAGGCTCGCCCGAGAGGTGGATCCACCGCACCGGCAGCGGCGGATCCTGGCGCAACACCTGCTCGAGCCGCTGCCAGGCAATCGGGCCGTCACGGTGAAGGCCCCCAGGCCCGTAGGCCATGAGCCAGACGTGGGCCGCCTCCTCCGTTCGAGGCCCCGGGGGATGCTTGTGTGATCGCCGTCGCGCCATGTGGGCGGAGTTGTGTCACCGGGTGGCGCGCGAAGCGAGTTTCACGACGCGAGCAGAGCGCCGCCCTCGGTCAGGGGGCGTCGTCGAGGCCCCGCCACTCCGGCGCCTGCTCGCGCCATTCGAGCGCCTCCGGTCCCGCGGAGATCTGGAAGCCCAGGGTCCTCAGGAAGTCCGCTACCACGGGCCCCCACAGCGCTGGACCATCGGCGGATCCGAAGACGCGGTGCCCGTCATTCGCATAGGCAGGGAGCTGCACGAAGGTGGCGCGGGCGGGGCTGGCTTGGGCCCACGCGCTGTAGATGCGGCGGGCGAAGCGCGGCCAGAAGAACGTGTCGTTCTGTGCGTAGACGAAGAGGGCGGGGACCCGCGCGTCCCGCGCGAAGTGGCCCACGGCCGTGACCAGCGCCTTCTCGCTACAGTTTCGATTCGCTGCCGGGGAGCCGCGCCCTCCGGCGAAGTTGAGCACCGCCAAGAGCCCCTGCGGCCGCCTGGCAGCGACAGCGAGCACCCCGAAGCCCCCGGCGGACTGCCCCTGAGCCAGGAGGCGCGCTCGGTCGACGTAGGGCTGCCGCCTCAGCCACTTCAGCACGGCCGCGATGTCGACCGCGGTGGCCTTTCCGGCGCGGATGTAGTCGGGCCGATCGCAGCTCCCGAAGGACTCGGCGTACACGCCGCCCCCCGGCCCGTACCCGCGCCGAGCCGGGACGGCCACCACGAAGCCGCGTTCGTAGAACCAGCGAGCCGCCGCGGGGTAGTCGGGGCGCTTCGCTCGGTCTTCGGCGCGACGGGGCGCCCCGTGGTTCAACACGATCGCCGGGTGCGGCCCAGGTCCGTCAGGCACCCAGAGGCGCGTGAGCAGCTCGGTGCCGGCGACCGGGATGTGGACGTCGCGTACGGCCGCGGTGGCTGCCGGGATCGGGGCCGACAACAGCAGCAGCCATGCCAGCTTGCTCAGCCGCACGCGAGTACGAAGGGCGCGACCGTCTCGTCCACGATCGCCATCATCCGCTTGTCGAGTACGAGGCCCATGTGGTCCACCGTTCGGGGGTCGTCCGCAAGCTCGCCCACCACACGATGAACCACCGGCGCCCGAGACACATGCCCGAGGAGCGCCCGTGCCGCGGCCGGCGGACACATCCAGGCGTCGCCGACGCTCGTGACCGACAATACGGGCGCCGTGATCGCGGACAGGCCGGGCAGCACCTCGCGCCCCGCCACGATGTAGCGGTCATTCGTGAAGATCTCGGCCAGCTCCTTCACGTAGCTGCGCGCCTCGTCATCGCTGCCCAGGCGGAGGCGGCGGACAGGGAAATACCCCAGGGCGCGCGTGAGCTGGGTCCACGCGGCCAGCGTGGCCTGACGGTGCAGCCACGCGAGGCGATCCGGGACGAAGCGGCTCATCCAGACATTGCCCCCGAGCGAGACCAGCCCCGCGAGCGGCAGCTCCGGGAACAGGGCCCAGGCGGCGAGACCGCCATGCGCGCCCAGGCTGTGGCCGATCCACACGGGGCGCCGCCCAGCACGCTCCGCGACCCACCGCGCGGCCGCCGGGATATCCTGGACGACGATATCGCTGTAAGTCCAATCAGCGGCGCGTGCCGTGGGGCCGGAGTCGCCGTGGCCCCGGAAGTCCACGGTCCACGTCTCGATGCCATGGGTAGCGAGGCGCTCGGCGAGCCGCTTCAGGGTGGCCCGACCCACGAACATCGCGTGGCCCACGACCGCTACATGGCGGCGCCGACCGACAGCGGGGAAACACTCCACGGCGAGGGGCCAACCATCGCCCGCGGGGACCCGCTCCAAAGCCACCGTCAGCTGCGGCCCGAGCCGAGACGAGTGAGGTCGAGGTACGAGAGATACTGCTGGAGCTCGCTGATGGACTCGCGGATGTCGCCGAGAGCCCGGTGACCGCCCTTCTTCTCCACCTTGATCCCGTAGCGCTCCCGCAGAATCACCTTGAAGCTCGACACGTCGACCATACGGTAGTGCAGGCGAGAAGCGAGTCGCGGCCACCACGCGTCGATAAAGCGCCGGTCGGTGTGAATCGAGTTGCCGCAAAGTATCGGCCGATCGTCCCGCTTCCAGTGCCGGTCGACGATGCCGAGGAGCGCGTCTTCCACGTCGCGCTCGGGGCGGCCATTGGCCACCGCGGCGGTGAGCCCTGACTCCCCGTGCTGCTTCGTACACCAGGAATCCATGGCCGCCAGGACTTCGGGCGGCTGGTAGACGATCGCCTCGTATGCCTCGAGCTCGCAGAGCTGGATGTCGCTCACCAGCGCCGCCGCCTCGAGGATTCGACAAGACGTCACGTCGAGACCGCTCATCTCGAGGTCAATCCAGAGGAGCTTCACCCGCCGAGCTCTTCCACGAGCTGGACGTACTCCACCATCGCGTCCTCCCGGCTCATGCCGCGACGGGAGGCCCACGCGTCGTACTTTGCGCGACCCTTGATGTCGAGGAGCCCGGGGCGGTCGCCCTTCGCGTCCCCGTCTCGGGCCTGCTTGCCGAGCCCGTACATCTTCAGCTGGAGGTGCGTAGCTGCGGGTGGGAGGGTCTTCGAACGCTCCCACGCGTCCTGGAACGCGGTCTCGATCTCGTCCATCTCAAACTCCTCGCGCGGTGGGGAAGCCCCACTGTTCAACCACCCCTCGGAACGGCCGCGGACTATCGCAGGGGACTCGGTCCTTGGCAACCGGGGGACTGGAAGGCATCCGCATGGAAGCCATTGTCGGCTGCTCCGGCGCGTCGTAGCCTCCGCTCCACCCCCCCCGGAGAAGACCATGAGCGACCATTTACGCGAGCTAATCGCAACGAAGCTCGGAGCCGTGTCCAACAAGGACCACTACGCGCTGCTCGAAATCAAACCAGACTCAACCACGGAGACCATAATCGAGGCTTGGGCGGTGCTGGCACGACGCCTCGAGCTCCGCGGCGTGACCGATCCAGAGGTCGCGACCAACGGGCTTCGCCTGCGCAAGGCGGTGGACGAGGCGAAAGCTATTCTCACCGACGAAGAGCGCCGAAGACAATACGACAGGGACCGCAAGGGCGTTACGGTCCCCGTGCCGAAGTTCCACCGCGATCCGCACGAAGACGCCAAGTTCTTACGCCTGCTGATGACCCCGTTCGACCGCATGAACGGCAAGGAGAAGGAGATCGCGAAGTCGCTGCACCAACGCGGCGCGGTGCTCTTTACGCGAGGCGACCTCGAGGGGGCCGAGAGGTTCTTTCGCCGCGCCCTCGATCTCGACGACAGCGTGGGCGTCCATCACCTCCGAGTGGGGTGGGTGATGCTGCAACGCACCGGGCCAAGCGACACCGCGCGTCAACACATCGAGCAGGCCGTGGCCTTCGACACGAACTCGTCGGAGGCGCACTACGCCCTCGCCTCGTACTGGAAGGCGGTGGGGGACCACGACAAGTATCGGAAGGAGCTCGAAGCCACTGCCCGCGGTAAACCCACGCTGCCGAAAGCCGAGATGGAGCTCGGGGCGCTGAAGGCCAAGGAGCGGCGCCAGGCCGAGGCGGACGCGCGGGCGAAGCGCATCGAGGAGGCCGAGAGGCCGATGTTCAGCCTGAAGCGCCTGTTCGGGCGTGACAAGAGCAGCTGACCCAGAGCGCGGCCAGGGCCTCGCAACCCTCAACGTCGCGCGCTGAGAAGCGGTCGAGCACCGGGCTGTCGAGATCCAACACCCCCAGCAGTCGATCCGCCTGGAGCAGGGGCACCACCAACTCCGAGCGGGACGCCGCGTCGCAAGCGATGTGGTCCGGGAAGGCGTGTACATCGGGCACTCGCTGGGTGGCTCGCGATCGCGCCGCTGCGCCGCAGACCCCTCGACTGAAGGGGATCCGGATGCAGGCTGGCCGGCCCTGGAAGGGGCCCAGGACCAGCTCGTCTCCTACGTTCCGGTAGAACCCCACCCAGTTGAGGTCCGGCAGACCGTGAAAGAGCAGCGCCGCGAGGTTGGCGGCGTTCGCGATGGCGTCGCGTTCGCCCTCGATCAGCGCCGCATACTCGGCCAGCAGCTCCGAGTAATCCCCGCGGATCCGCGCGCTGGGCCTCACGGGGCCGGCTTCCCGTTCGTCAGGTTCATGTTGGGCTTCCGACACGAGTCGTCCGGGGTCTCGATCCGGCACCTGGACCAGACACACCACGCGGCCACGAACTTGTTCGAGTCGCCTGCGCAGGCGAGCAGCGCTGGCAGGGCGTCCGGGTGTGCCAGGTGGCCGAGGGCCCGCGCCACGTTCCACCGCAGCTCTGGTTCCTGGGCGGTCAGCAGCGGCGCGAGCGCTGCCACAGCCGGCCGTCGTTCGTCACCTGTGAGCTCCTCGGCGAGCCGAAACGCCGACTCCGCTCGCGGTTTCCACCCACACCGCTCGTTGCCGACTGCCCGCAGGTGGGCCTGGACTACGTCGCCGCCGCGCGCCCACGCGACAACGCCGAGGGCCTTGCAGCGCACGGCCTCGTCGTCCCCTTCGGCCAGCGCCGTGAGCGCTGCGAAGTCGCGCGCCCGCGCTCGCTCGCCCACGAGGTCCATGGGATCGGCGGCGCAGGCCGCGAAGAAGAAGGGCAGGAGCCTGAATCGCACCAGTCTACGATGGCCGATCGCGGTCCGGGTGAAAAGCCGGCCTAGCGCTTCCTGGGGGGACGCTTCGCTGCCATGAGGTCGTCAAAGCGCCGGCGCTGCTCAGGAGTGAGCACCCGGTAGAGGGCGAGCCGGCCCTCGTCACGATGCGCGTCGAGCTGCTGCCTCAGGTCGGCCAGCTCGCGTCGCTTCGCCTCGATCGCCCCGCGGTCCGGCGACTCGGCCCGCCACAGGGCGTCGAGCTCTTCCCGGCCCTGGCGCAGAGTGGCCCGAAGCGGCTTCACCGTAGCCTTGCGGCTCTCGCGCTCTGCGCGAAGCTCCTTCCTCTGAGCCTCGCTGAGGTCGAGCTGCTTCAGCACCCCCCGCAGTCGACCGGACCTCTCGGGGCCCTGCTCCGGTCCGGCTCCCGGCGGGGCGGCTGCGGAGAGGGGCGCCGCCAACAAGAGCACACCCAGCCATGCCCCCCTTCGGGTCCAAGGTCCAAGCACCGAGATCCGTGACTCTTTCGTCTTCATGCGTCCTCCTAAGACCCGACACGATCCGCCGGACCGCAGAGCAACCACCGTGCCGGGTCGAGAAGCCGCGTGCCGACTCAGCGCTCGATGCTGGGCCCCGACAGGCCGTCGCGACAGCTGTAACGCTTCCTTGACACCAGGGCGCGTGGTATCCCTCGCCGCCCTATGAAGCGCGTCCTCATCGCCAACCGGGGCGAGATCGCCGTCCGGATCATTCGCACGCTGAAGGAGCTCGGGCTCGAGTCGGTCGCCGTGTTCTCGGAGGCCGATGAGGCCGCGCCGCATGTCTTCCAGGCCGACCGCGCCGTGTGCCTCGGGCCCGCGCCCGCCGCCGAGAGCTACCTCAACCTCCCTCGCCTCATCGAGGTCCTTCGAGAGACCGGCGCGGACGCCGTGCACCCGGGCTATGGCCTGCTCTCGGAGAACCCGGCGTTCGCCGAGGCGGTGGCTGACGCCGGTGCCGTCTTCATCGGGCCTCCGCCATCGGCGATGCGCGCGATGAGCAAGAAGACGGATGCCCGCGACACGATGATCCGCGCCGGCGTCCCCGTGGTGCCCGGCGGCACCATCCACGACGCGGAGCGCATCGGTGTCCCCGTGCTGGTCAAGGCCTCTGGCGGCGGCGGCGGAAAGGGGATGCGACGGGTAGACCGCCTCGCGGATCTCGACGACGCGGTCGCGTCGTGCCAACGGGAGGCCGCGAAGGCGTTCGGCGACAGCCACGTCTACCTCGAGAAGCTGGTGCTTCGTCCCCGCCA
>SXGT01665397.1_pt1 | contig 11703 bp, 7 predicted proteins | sample 3176221 | NCBI WGS metagenome assembly SXGT01 (sample SAMN11356862, study PRJNA531348) | freshwater metagenome | isolation source: freshwater sample F1-120 | place: China: Fuxian Lake, Yuxi | collected 2017-12-25
CCCCACAACCACTCCTCTCGGTACCTTCACCCTCGGTGCTGTGAATGGTCCCATCTACATCCGCATGCCTGACGGGCGCATCATCCCGCTTCCTCCCAATATGCCGGTTCCTGCAGGGGCCGTCCTCCTCGGGCAGATCCAACCCATCACTACATCTCACCCTGCTGCCGGAGACACCGGACCTGCTGCGGTTGCGGTCATTGCCTCTGGTGCAGGTGCTGGACTTGCGTGGGTGCGGAGGAGAAAAAGGAACTACGGAACTGAGGAAATAGGGAAATAAGGATGACCTTATTTCCGTACTTCCGTAGTTCTTTATTTCCTTATTTGAGAATGTCCTTTAAATACTGCCCCGTATAACTCTTCTCCACCTTTGCCACTTCCTCCGGCGTTCCTTTAGCGATCACCAATCCTCCACCATCGCCTCCATCGGGGCCGATATCGAGCACGTAGTCGACAGATTTCACAACGTCGAGATTATGCTCGATAACGAGTACAGTGTTGCCTTTGTCCACGAGGCGCTGCAGAACGGAGAGCAATCTCTTGATGTCTTCGAAGTGCAGTCCCGTCGTGGGTTCGTCGAGAATGTAAAAGGTCTTTCCTGTTGCGCGTTTTGTGAGTTCTGTTGCCAGCTTTACGCGCAGGGCTTCACCGCCGGAAAGAGTTGTTGCACTTTGTCCGAGGTGAATGTAGCCAAGTCCGACATCCTCAAGAGTCTGCAGTTTCTTTTGGATGGAAGGGATGGCCTCGAAGAAATCGAGTCCTTCACGGATGGTCATGTCGAGCACTTCCGAGATGTTCTTTCCTTTGAAGGTGACTTCGAGTGTTTCACGGTTGTAGCGCTTTCCTTTGCAGGTCTCGCATGTCACATAGACATCCGGAAGGAAGTGCATTTCGATCCGCTTGAGTCCGTCTCCCTCGCACTCCTCGCACCGTCCTCCTTTTACGTTGAAGCTGAAGCGTCCAGTTTTGTAACCGCGGAGCTTAGCTTCGGGCGTTGTGGTGAAGAGGTCGCGTACATCGGTAAAAATGCCGGTGTAGGTCGCGGGGTTACTGCGCGGCGTACGTCCGATGGGGGATTGGTCGATAACAATCGCTTTGTCGAGGTGCTCAATGCCTTCAATCTTCCCACAATCCTGTGGCTTCATTTTTGCTCCATTGAGTGCGCGCTGAAGCTCCGGACCGAGGATGCCGTGGATCAGGCTTGATTTTCCCGATCCGGATACGCCCGTGATGCCGATGAAGGTTCCCAGTGGCAACGTGACATCGACATGCTGCAGGTTATGGTGATGTGCGTCGTGGATCACGATGGATTTTCCATTTCCTTTGCGTCGCGTTTTTGGCGCTTCTATGAATGCTTTGCCGCTCAGGTATTGCCCCGTCACCGATGCGGGATTGGCAATGAGGGTTTCGGGTTTTCCTTCAGCAACAATGGATCCTCCGTATTTTCCTGCACCGGGGCCGATCTCCAGAAGATAGTCGGCGGTGCGGATGGTTTCTTCATCATGCTCCACGACGATCACGGTATTGCCAATGTCCCGAAGCTTCGTGAGCGTGGAAATGAGACGAGCATTGTCGCGCTGATGGAGGCCGATGCTTGGTTCGTCGAGGACGTAGAGCACGCCTTGGAGAGCAGAGCCGATCTGTGTTGCAAGGCGGATGCGCTGGGCTTCGCCTCCGGAAAGAGTGGCTGCAGAGCGCGAAAGTGTGAGATACGTGAGGCCAACATTCTGCAAAAAGGAGAGACGGGAAATAATTTCCAGAAGTACTTTTTTGACGATGGTGTATTCGTAGGATGTGAGTTGATTGGGTTCATTGGGTTTATTAGGTTCCTTATTGGGAACAAGCCCTTCGAAGAACACCTTTGCTTTGTCCACACTCATATCCGTTGCTTCGACAATATGTTTTCCTCCGACCATTACCCCGAGGATTTCTCTCTTCAGGCGCAAGCCTTCACAAGCGGTGCAGGGCAGTTCCTGCATGTATCCTTCAATCTGTGACCGGACGTAGCTGCTATCCGTCTCGCGGTGCCGGCGTTCGAGATTCGGAATGACGCCTTCGTACGTGGTCTGAAACGTGTTTTGAAAGCCCTGAGCGTCCACGTGAACAGTGAGCTGCTTAGGGTAACCATAGAGGATGATTTTACGGATAGGGTCGGACACTTTTTCCCATGGGACATCGAGTGCGAATCCCATGTCTTTGGCAACTGCTTCGAGAACTGTCGTCATGAATCCCATGCGTGTTGCGGAAGTCGCCCACGGATGGATGGCGCCTTCGTTCACGGCGAGTTTGGTATTGGGGACAATCGTCGTAGCGTCGATCTGTAAGATAGAACCGAGACCGTGGCACGCGTCGCACGCGCCGTGCGGGGAGTTGAAGGAGAAGCTCCGCGGTTCGATCTCGGGTACCGAAGCCTCGGGGTGGTCGTTGCACACAAAGCGCTCCGAGAAGCGGATTTCTTCGTTACTGTCCATATCCAATACCACGAGCGATCCCTCGCCTTTTTTGAGAGCCAACTCAATGGAATCTGCGAGTCGCGTGCGATTGGGGTTACCCTCAGGTTTGATCTCTAGATCCTTCACCATAATGCGGTCGATGACGATGTCGACGGTATGATTTTTTTTCGGGTCAAGGACGATGTCTTCATCGACAGTGACGATCTCACCGTCGATACGCATGCGTACAAAGCCTTCTCTACGAATGGCATCGAGAATCTTCTGGTGTGCACCTTTGCGACCGTCGATGAGTGGAGCGAGGATGGCAACTTTCCGCCCCTCAGGCATGCTGGCAATCGTATCGACGACTTGGCTGGAAGATTGCTTCTGGAGTTTTTTTCCGCACGTTGCGCAGTGCACGCGGCCCACTTTTGCCCAAAGCAAACGCATGTAGTCATAGATCTCCGTAACCGTTCCCACGGTCGAACGCGGATTGCGTGGTGCAGTTTTCTGGTCGATGGAAATCGCTGGAGAGAGCCCTTCGATGCTATCCACCTCCGGCTTCTCCATCTGTGCGATAAACTGCCGTGCATATGCACTCAGAGACTCCACGTAGCGTCGCTGTCCTTCTGCGAAGATCGTGTCGAACGCCAGTGTGGATTTTCCGGAACCGGATAGCCCGGTGATCACGGTCAGCTGGTTTCTTGGGATCTTCACATCGACGTTCTTCAGGTTATGCATCCGGGCGCCTTTGACGGTTATGTAATCCATAGAGTGTAAAGGAGGAAGACGTGGACGAGTAAGGAAGTGGTTCCGTAGAGACGTACCGTTGGTACCTCTCATGTACATAAAAAACGCCCGGCGCGCGCGGCGGGCTGAGCCGCAAGCTTACCAATATTTCCGACTGCTGTCTAGGGTTAGGGGGTAAATAGGAGACAGATTTCTCTGTTTCGGAGTGGAAAGTACATACCGTGAGGAGGAAACTCTTCGATGTGTTCACAGGAATCATTGAAGCAACGGCGACGGTACTCAGTAATACTTCCGGAGTATTGGAGGTTGCGTGTCCTGCGGTATTTACCGATCTCCGTATAGGAAGCAGTGTTTCGGTAAATGGTGTTTGTCTATCGGTCAAAAAGTTGAACAAAAAATGTATTCAGTTTGATGTGGTTGCGGAGACATTGGCAAAGACCACGCTTGGTTCATATAAAGAAGGAAGTCTTGTAAATCTGGAAAGAGCGATGAAAGCGGATGGGAGACTGGACGGCCACATTGTGCAGGGGCATGTTGAGGCGACTGGTGAGTTAGTGGAAATGAAAAATGAGAGATTGCTACAAGTTCATGTGCCTTCATTACTTGTTGCTAGCATCATCCCCAAGGGGTCCATCGCTATCGATGGTGTATCTCTTACAGTTGCATCCATTGAGGGGGATTGCATCACTATGGCGCTTATTCCGCATACAATCGAGAACACGACTCTTGGGAACTTAAAGAAAGGTGATCGTGTGAATATTGAGACCGATGTACTCATGCGCTACAGGGCAAAAATGGACTAATTCTTCATTCTCCATTCACACTACATTCGTGCGTACTTCATCTTCCAGCTCCGGCTTGCTCAAAGCAGATCCCTCCTGGCGTATTGGCATTGTCTATTCCTCCTTCTATCCGGAAATCATAAGTGTGATGCGCGAGGGTGCTATCCAGGAATTATTGAAGAGCGGCATACAGGAGTCGTGCATTGTGCAGTATGAGGCGCCCGGCTCATTTGAAATTCCTCTCATCGGCAGAAATCTTGCCGAGAGGAAATCCGTCGATGCCCTTATCGCTCTGGGTGTCATCGTGCAGGGAGAGACACATCATGCAGAGTTGATTGCAGAGGAGTCTGCCCGCGGGATCATGGATGTGCAGTTGCGGTACGGCATCCCCTTTGCCATGGAAATATTGTTCGTCGAAGATCTTTCTCTTGCCCGCGACAGGACAGACAAGGGAGTGGCTGCAGCAAGGACAATACTGAAGACATTGTCTCTCATGATGTAAGCACTCATCCTCCCGTCACGCCCCACTCTTCGCTATCCGCAATTGCGTTCAAAACATGCAGTGCTATGCTGTATGTTACTTTCCGCCCCTTTCCGTGCGTCCAACACTCTCCGCTTTCACTGCTATTTCCGTCGCTCTTGCATTGTTTTCCTCTTCTGCAAGCGCCGCAATCTTTCCAGATGTTCCTGAAGATCATCTCTACCGTGAAGCAATCGAGCAGCTTTCAGGCGCGGGGATAGTGAATGGTAACGATGATGGGACATTTGCTCCGGAGCGGTCCGTGAATCGCGCGGAAATGCTTGCGCTTCTGTACCGTGCTTCAGGTCGTACGCCGGATCCCACTGCTGGGAATTGTTTTCCGGATGTCGCAGGATGGTATGAGTCCTACGTGTGCGATGCTGCAGCAAATCGCTTTGTACAGGGATACCCCGATGGCAAGTTCAAGCCGGGAACTTCCGTCAATCGTGCTGAAGCTCTCAAGATGATCATCGGTATGTTCGGCATCTCTGCCGTGAAGTACGGTGTGGAGCAGCGTGACATCATCAAATTTGTCGATGTGTCGACATCGGCGTGGTACAGCGGGTACCTCTATACAGCATTTGCCTCCGGAATTTTGCCGATAGCCGGTCAGGAAGGTGCGCGGTTTTACCCTGAGTGGCCGCTGATGCGTGGAGAGGCTGCTGCATACATTTCCAATGCACTGCGTGTGGAACTGAAACAGGATCGCGCGAGCAGTGCTGCGCAGCTATCCAGTGCCGCACAAGTGGCATCATCTGCTGCAGTATCTTCAGCTGGGGCAGTAGCGAGTGCAGCTGCAGCATCTTCCACTCGTCCAGTTTCTCAGGCCGTGCTCTTTCCATTCACCACGAGCGGCAAGTTTTCAGCGAAGCAGACATTCTCCTACACGTTTACTGTCCAAAGCGACACAGTTGCGCTCACAAAAGTGCAACTTACAGGAGATAATGGCTCCGTCTCGTGTCGTTTGTATCTTCTTGGCAAAGAAGGGTTCAGTACAGAGTACTACTTAGGAACACAAGAGGGTCAAACCTGCACACTGCTCACAGCGCTTCGCGCCGGTAATTACCAGCTCCAGTTGCAGCCGACAGTTGCTGATGCCAGTTTTACTGTTGATATGAATACGTCTTCAGGTGACGGCAATGATGGCTACCGCGAGAGCAAGCGCATTCTTCCCGGCATCGGAAAGACGGTTACCCTCATGCCCAATAATTACGCTGACTATTACACGTTCAGTGTGGCCAATGAAGTGAGTATGAAACTGGAGCTCAGCAATGTCAGTCCTCTCAAGTGCATGGTGAATCCGCTTGATGACGTTGATCTTGCCAGCTTCTCCGGTCCGCAGTGCAATCAGAAGTACCTGTATCCAAAGGGAACGTACGTTGTTTCTGTCGGCCGTGGTGCTACAAAGAGCGCCAAGCAGACGTATACGATTATATTGCGATAGTATCGTTTTCTATCCGTTTGAAGTGCAGTGTTGAGGCTATGAGCTTTGAGCTTTAAGACAATTTTGCTTATAGCTCATGGCTAAAAGCTCTAAGCTATTGCCGTATGGTATTCACCTCCATTCCTTCGGCTCTCGATACGTTGCGCAGCGGTCGCATGATCATCGTCGTGGATGATGAGAACCGCGAGAATGAAGGCGATCTGGTGATGGCGGCCGAGCATACGACAACTGAGAGTATGAATTTCATCATTCGCAATACTGGAGGTGTTGTGTGCCTTTCTCTGAGTAATCCCATCGCCGATCAACTTGATCTTCCGCTTATGGTCGAGCGCAATACGTCGCGATTGCAGACGCCGTACACCGTTAGCATTGAGGCCGCGGAAGGGGTGACGACCGGCATCTCCGCTGCGGATCGTTCCTGTACCATTTGTGCAGCGATCAATCCCGTAGCCAGACCAGAAGATCTGCGTCGTCCCGGGCATGTATTTCCGCTGCGAGCGCAAAATGGCGGTGTGCTTGTGCGCGCCGGACATACGGAAGCTTCGGTGGATCTTTGTAGACTATCCGGCCTTCGCGAAGGGGCTGTCATCAGTGAGTTGATGAATGCCGATGGTTCGATGATGCGCCTTCCGGAGATTGAGATCTTTGCCGCGAAACACGAGTTACCCGTCGTGACGATTGCGGATCTTATTGCCTACCGCAGGCGCACGGAAACATGTATCCGTAAGGAAGCGGAGACAGATCTGGAGACGGATACCGGCTCGTGGCACCTGAGCGTCTACAGCGATACGTTGCGTGGCAGGGAGCATGTTGCTTTGGTGAAGGGCACGATCGATCCTATGAAACCCGTACTTACACGCGTGCATTCGGAGTGCCTTACGGGAGATGCATTTGGATCGGTGCACTGTGATTGCGGCGCGCAGCTGCATGCGGCAATGGAAGCGATTACGGCAGAGGGATCAGGAGTCATTCTCTATTTGCGTCAGGAAGGCAGGGGCATCGGACTTGCCAATAAAATCCGCGCCTACGATCTGCAGCAGCGCGAGGGGATGGATACCGCAGAAGCCAATGAAAAACTCGGATTCCCTGTGGATCTGCGTGAGTACGGCATCGGCGCGCAGATTCTCCGTGATCTTGGAGTAGGGCATCTGCGGCTCCTTACAAACAACCCGAAAAAAATCATCGGACTCGATGGCTACGGTTTGCATATTGTCGAGCAGGTGCCGCTTCGCATTATTCCTACATCGGAGTATCAGAGAAAATATCTCATCGCGAAGCGTGAAAAACTCGGACACTGGTTACCGCATGTGTGAAAAATTATTTTTTACGAGCATTTTCCCGTTTGCATAAACGATCACATTTTTATTTCTGCGCCGCACGAAATTATTTGCGGAGCGCATAATTGCATATAATGAAATCCTACTTACTTCTTTCCCCGCTTCTATCATGGTTAAGCGCAAGAAGGCTAAGGCCAAGAAGACGAAGAAGGCTTCCGCGAAAAGGAAGACCGCAACGAAGAGGAAGACCAAAAAGAGGAAATAGTTTTCTTCTCTACAGAAAGCCCACATTTCGATGCGGGCTTTTTGTTTTGTTAGCGAAATATTTTTTACGGTGCGTTGCATTGCGTCGATACTATTGTTCCAATTCTTCCAGAATCCGTTCCAATTCTTTCGACTGTTCGTGCATCACAGGATCCAGCTTCCATGCTTTTTGGAATGCATGGAGACCTTCCTTATACATTTCTTTCTTTCCATATGCTGCACCGAGCTTGCTCAGCGCGGGGACATTGTATGGATCATCTGCTAGTGCACGTTCTAGAAGAACTATGGCTTCATCAGCATCACCGCGGTCAAGAAGGATCGATGCAAGATTGATGAGGGCAGTAAGATTGTTCGGGTCGAGTTCGATTGCCTTTCGTATATATTCCTCAGCCTTGATACGGTCACCGATTTCTCGGTATATGACACCCGCATTGTTGTGCGGCGCTGAATAGTCGGAGCGTATAGCAATCGCTGTATCGTACAGTGCCAGCGCCTCAGGGTACTTGCCGCGCTCCTGCTCGACCACTGCGAGATTGAAATGGATCACCGGGCTTCCCGGATTTTTATCCATAGCATCCCGAAAGAGTGTTTCGCTGTCTCCCCAAAGCACACTTCGCTCAAACGATGCGAAAGCGAATGCCGGAAGGACGGTAATGCCCACGATCGCTGTCGTGATTGTTACCGGTACGTGCCAACGTGATTTTTGAAGGTGTAACCACGCGACAGCGAGGACATAGAGCAGTCCGATTTGCGCGATGCCGATGTATCGGTCTGAGGCGAAGTACAGCCCGCCCATTTTGGAGAAGTTCGCAAAGGAAGGTGCGAGCATCACCAAAAAGAAGAGCAGTGAAAATAGCGGTGCTCTGCTCCAGCGAAGTCCATAGATCGTTACAAGAGTTGTGAGGCCAATAAGCAGCATCGGCACTGCAAATTCCATTCGTGCCAATGAGATTGGCGTGGCTTGGTGATAGATCGATGACAGAGAAAAGGGAGCGAAGTAGGTCACGGGGTAGAAGACGATAGCTTTTGAAGCCAGAAGAAGGGTTTTCAAGGGCGTGAGCGACCCGATATTTTCGGTTTTTCCGAAGAGTGCGATCACGATGAATACTGCCGAAAGAACAACAAACGGTACGATTTCCCTGACCGTTGTACGGTTGATGACTCGCTTCTCACGCCAATCCATCAGTAGGAGTATGACTGGCAGCAGTACTACGGAAACCTTGGCAAGTAGTGCAAGCGCAAAGAGCGCGATGGCACTCCGGTACCTCTTGCGATTTCCGGATGATCGGTAGCTCTCCCATGCGAGAAGGGTTGCAAGAAAGAGGAAATTACTGAGCATGTCTTTGCGCGCGCTCACCCAGCAGACTCCTTCGGAGTTCATGGGGTGGATAGCAAAGATGAACGCTGCTGCAAAGGCCACCCATTCCGTCAGGCTCCATCGTTGCAGCAGGCGGTAAACAAGAATGGAGCTTCCAATGTGCAGCAGAAGATTGGATAGATGGAAGACTGCAGCATTCATGCCGAAGAGCACATGTTCGATTTGGTACGACAGAAATGTCAGCGGGATGTAGAGCTCTGGGTCGTACGATGTGAATACCGCCCATATGGAATACAGGGAAAGGTGCTTCACGAGAGGATTTTTATAGACGAGCATGTCGTCGTCCCACACAACAAAACCGTTTCCCAGCGAATAGGCATAGATCGCGAAAGGAACGAAAGTGAGAAGGATAATTGGGAGCCAACGCTGGAAACGAAAATTCTGCATTATTGGCTTTCTGTGAATGCGGAGTAGTCGAATGGTGCCCCCGGCAGGAATTGAACCCACGACCTCCTGGTTCGAAGCCAGGCGCTCTATCCAACTGAGCTACAGGGGCACGTATGCTATGTTAGTGGTTTATTGGAGATCGCGCAGGCACTTTTCTATTTTGCTATGATATATCACCGTGAAGCGACTCATTGTTTCCTTTGCGCTTATTCCTACATTTGCCTTTGCGCAGGGGAGTCTTCCCGTTGCGTTTCTCGATGTCCTTGGCCATCCGCACGAGTCGTATATAGAGCTTCTGCACAGCAAGGGAATTGTGCAGGGGTATGGGTACGGTATCTTCCGTCCGGATATCCTGATCAATCGAGCTGAGTTTTTAAAAATCCTGATGCTTGCTGCAGAAGGATCGGAGATTTACGACACACGAGATCGTTCGTGTTTTGAGGATTTTCGTGGAGAACGTCAGTGGTACTGGCTTCATGCCTGTGCGGCAAAGGATCGCGGCATCGTTGAAGGGTATCCCGACGGCACATTCCGCGGTGAGAAGTCTGTGAATCTTGCCGAAGCTCTGAAGATTGCAGCAGGTGCGTGGAAGATCGAACTTCTTCGGCCAATACAGTCACCGGTGCGGTGGTACGATCCCTATATGGAGCTCGCGTCGAAGCGGGGACTCTTGAAGTACTTTCCCACCGATCCAGAGCACCTTCTTACTCGTAGTGAGATGGCCTACCTCATTGCGGAATTCGGGGAAGAGATTTCCTACGTACAGCCGCCAGTTGAATCCTCTTCATCTTCCTCTGTGTCTTCGGGGAGGCAAGTTTCATCTCGTTCCAGTAGATCTGTAGAAGAGCCCGGTATCTGCGGTAACGGCAAGCTGGAGTATGGCGAGCAGTGCGATGACGGCAATGTCGTGGACGGCGACGGTTGTTCGAGCATTTGCATTGTTGTTTCTGAGCCCATACGCCATGGAGCACTTCTCATAGATCAGCGTAGTCTTGGTTCGATTGCCAGGGCTGCAGGAGGCAGAGATATAACCTTTATGGCATTTGATGCCACCGCATCTCGTCAGGATGTCTGGATAACGGGACTAACGGTGCGGGCTTCCTCGGGAAGCCTTACGACAGCTACCGGATATCGTCTGCTTGCGGATGACGACGGAGACGGCATAGCGGATGTGATTGTCGCAAGGGGGAAATCTCAGGGCTCGCGCGTCGCCTTTGTAGATTTTCAGGTTCAGATTCCTGACGGGGTTTCTGTCCGGATGGAAATCCATGCAGATCTCTCACCCAACATTTCCGGTGTGAGTCTTGGTCTTGCCTTTGATACTGCTGATACGGGATTTATCAGTGCTGCAGGTGAAAGGGATGGAGAAGATCTTCTTGGCATCGTTCTCAATGCCGCTGATTGTGACCAGAGTCTCTGTTGGATCCGCGTGCGTACGGTACCGTTGGATCTTGTGACGGTGCAGACCGTGGGTAGTCTGTACATCACGCGTGATAGCATTCCATCTCCGAGCAGACTGGTACTGGCAGGGGAATTCAGCGACACGCTTTTGCGACTAACATTCAATGCTGTCGATGAAGATATTGCTGTGCGCAGCGTGGCGATACGTGGAGCAGCTTCAGCCGTGGAACGTTTGGAACTTTTTGACACAGGATCAAGCATTCCTTTTGCCATTGCGCGTACTTCGCAGTGTCCTGCGCTCACCTCCGGTCAGTTTTGTACAGCAACGGATTTTACCGTAAAGCAGGGCACAGAACGACGTGTGCTGGTTCGCGCAGTTCTCAAATCAGACACCGAAGGTGCATTGGGCAATGAATCCTTTGCGCTCAGCATTTCCGAGAGTACCGGAGCAGCACAAGCGGTCGATGCACGCGGAGTACGTTCCGGTGCGGATCTTTCCCAAAACGACGGGGACAGCTCCGCAGAAGGCGAGATTTTTGTGGGCGTCAGTGGCCCCACAGCAAATGCGGCAATCACCGGTCCTACGCATGATGTCGTTTTAAGTAAATTGGGATCCATCATCGGCGATCATAGTGATGCGGATGACACGCCTGTTCCGGTAGGAGCTTCCACAATCGCTGCATTCAAATTTACTGCTTTGCAGAATCGCAACTCAAAGAACGGACTGAATGACGTAGAGATTCGCACAATCGTATTCACTGTTTCAGCAAATAATGTCGAGGTGGATCCGGATTCCTTTGAACTCTTCAACATACTCGACTCAGGCATTCGTCTGCCCTGCACGGCTAACCAGTCGACGCTGGAGATTACGGTAACCTGCACGGGCATTGCTTCCACACTTTCTTCAGACATCGATGCTGGGGAGAGCATTACTCTTGGATTGCGTGCAGCAGTGACGGACTCTGAGGTGATTGCCGGCGGAAGCTCGCTTCAGGTGAGACTTGTGGCACTGTCCGACAGGAGCACGCTTGGCACCATCGAGTGGCACGACGGAAGCAGACTTGTGCG
>SXGT01312627.1_pt1 | contig 11702 bp, 11 predicted proteins | sample 3176221 | NCBI WGS metagenome assembly SXGT01 (sample SAMN11356862, study PRJNA531348) | freshwater metagenome | isolation source: freshwater sample F1-120 | place: China: Fuxian Lake, Yuxi | collected 2017-12-25
CGTCGAGATCGACGGCGCCGTCCACGACGACGCGGAGCGGCCCGAACGGGATGCGAGGCGCACGACGATCCTCGCGCGCCGTGGCGTCCCCGTCGTTCGCCTCGAGAACGCACGACTGAACCGGGAGACCCTGCGAGAGGCCATTCTCCCGTTCACATGCCCCCTCTCCCTTCAGGGAGAGGGGGACGGGGGGTGAGGTCTGCGCGGGCGCCCCACCGCCTCCACGGAACCTCTTCGCGCGCGAAGCGCGACGGGTGGGGGCACCCTCGCTCGAACGAATGCCCTATCCGATCGGCATTGCACCTAATCCCCTTGCGCCGGGCCCCGTCCCCCCGACGGGCATGCAGACGGCCTCCGATCAGCGCCGCTTCAGCGTGACGCGGAGGACGCCGCCGCCGGCCCCTCCTTGCAGGAGGAAGCGATACGAGTTGTCGCAACCGGTCCGGAGGATCTCGAAGGGCACGCGATCGGGGGCAGGTCCCGCGTCGAACGGGCCAACCCCCTCGATGAACGCGCACTGGTACGAGAGGCTGAGGCCGCCGCCCGCGCCGAGCGTGGCCTTGCCGGAGCGGCGCGTGACCGGCTGCGCGGCACCTCCGAGGCTGACCTGACGCGTGCGGGTGAAGTTGCCCGCCGCGTCGATCACGAACGTCTCGCGCCAGGATCCGCCGCCGGCGCCGCGCTCCGCGACGATCGCGTCGTAGATGCCGGGGGGGGGCAGCGCGCCGCCTCCGTCGATCGTGTTGCCACCGTCGAAGGTCGTGAACGGGGCCGCGACCTTGCCGAACTCGAGCGTCCCGCACTGCCCGCCGCCGTCCGTGATCGGCGCCGCGTACGCGCATCCGCTGTCGGCGACCGCGCCATCCACGCCGGTACCACCGTCGGTGCCCGTGGCGCCGTCCGCGCCGGTGCCGCCGTCCGCGCCGGTGCTGCCGTCCGCGCCGGTGCTGCCGTCGTCGCCGCCGGTGCCGCCGGAGTCGGTGTCCGTCGTGGTGGAGCCGTCGTCGCCGCCGCTCCCGTCGGGCGACGCCCCGATCGACGTGTCGTCGTCGCCGCACGCGAGCACGAGGCCGCCACACACCATCGAACCCGAGAAGCAGAGAAGGCCGAGCCGGATGAGGTTTCGCATGACGCTCGAGTATACAAGGATCCATCGCGCGTGCCACCGCGCGAGCGCGGCACGAGCGCCAGCCGCTCCCGTGCCGGTGAGGCGCCCTCGGCCGGAGCTGTGGTAGACCCTGGCCATGTACTTCCAGGAGCTCATCCTGACCCTGCAGCAGTTCTGGACGAAGCGCGGCTGCGTCCTCGTGCAGCCCTACAACTCGGAGGTCGGCGCGGGCACGTACAACCCGGCGACCTTCCTGCGCGCGCTCGGGCCCGAGCCGTGGAACGTCGCGTTCGTCGAGCCGTCACGGCGTCCGACCGACGGGCGGTACGGCGACAACCCGACCCGGCTGCAGCAGTTCCACCAGTTCCAGGTCAACCTCAAGCCGTCGCCGCTCGACATCCAGGACCAGTACCTCGAGTCGCTCCTCGCGCTCGGCACGAAGCCCGAGGAGCACGACGTCCGCTTCGTGGAAGACGACTGGGAGTCGCCCACACTCGGCGCGTGGGGCCTCGGGTGGCAGGTGTGGCTCGACGGGCTCGAGATCAGCCAGTTCACCGACTGCCAGCAGGTCGGCGGCTTCGACTGCCGGCCCGTGTCGGGCGAGCTCACGTACGGGCTCGAGCGCATCGCGATGTACCTGCAGGACCAGGACACCATCTACGACGTGGCGTGGGCGCCGGGCATCACCTACGGCGAGATCGCGAAGCGGGCCGAGTGGGAGTGGAGCACGTACAACTTCGAGGAGGCGGACATCCAGGCGCACTTCGCGCTGTTCGATCAGCACGAGCTCGAGGCCAAGCGGCTCCTCGCGCGCCATCGCGACCCGCTGAAGAAGCTCGTCTTGCCCGCGTACGATCTCGTGTGCAAGGCCGCGCACGCCTTCAACGTGCTCGACGCGCGCGGGGCGATCGGCGTCACCGAACGCGCGCGCTTCATCGGCCGGGTGCGCGCGCTCGCGAGGGGCGTGGCCGAGGCGTACGTGGCCCAGCGGACCGCCCTCGGTTTCCCGCTGCTCGCACGGAACAGCGAGGCGGCGGAGTAAGGCGTGACGGAGCGCGCGCTCGCGGTCCGACGCGCCGCCCCTGCGGATCTGCGCGCCGTCCTCCGGCTCTTCGCGACGGAGATCGAGGGTGACCGGTGCGACGAGGACGCGCCGCTTCCGGGGTGCTACGGCGACGCGCTCCGGCGCATGGCGAGCGATCCCGACAACATGCTCGTCGTCGCGGAGGAGGAGGGTCGCGTCCTCGGCGTCTTCCAGCTCACGTTCATCCAGCACGTCGCGAACCGCGGCCGCCTCACGGCGCAGATCGAGAACGTCGTCGTGGCCCCGGGCGCCCGCGGCCGCGGGGTCGGCACGGCGATGATGACGTGGGCCATCGACGAGGCGCGCCGCCGCGGGTGCTTCCGTGCGCAGCTCACGAGCAACAAGCGGCGGACCCGCGCGCACGCGTTCTACGCGCGGCTCGGCTTCGTGGCCACGCACGAGGGGATGAAGCTCGTGCTCGCGCCGGTGTCGGCGTGATCTACGTGACCACCTCCGTGATCGTCCCCCGCAGGCCCGAGGTCGTGTGGGGGTTCCTCACGGACGTGACGCGGCTCACCGTGTGGGTCGAGGCGCTCGTGAAGGCCGACCTGGCGACCGATCGGCGAGCGGGCGTCGGCATGACCCTCGACCTCGTGCACGCGACGAAGCGCGGGCGCACCGTCGCCACCTCGGAGGTCACCGCGTGGCGCGAGCCCGAGTTCCTGTGCGTCGAGACCCGGTACGGGGACGCCTTGCTCTTCGACCGTGCGCGCCTCGCCCCCGTGGTCGTCGCCCCCGAGGGGACGGGCGCGGGGACCGGCACCGAGCTCGTCGTCGAGAGCGAGTTCATGCTCGGCAGCAAGGTCGCCGAGATCTTCGGGCGCCCGTACGGGCTCTTCGGCGCCGAGGACCGGAACCCGTTCCAGCCGATCTACGAGCGGAGCCTCGCCGCGCTGGCCCGGATGATCGAGGCGGAGACCTTGCGACCCTACCGGTGAGGCTCAGAACGTCCCCGCCACGCCCACCGTGCTCCCCCCCGTGACCGGCGTCAGCGCCGGGTGCCACGTGACGTCGGGCACCACCGGCGCGGGCACGTCGCGCTCCATGCCCGAGGTCAGGATCCACCCGAGCGCGAGGCCCGCAGTGGTCCCCGCCGTGGTGAGGCCGAGCGTGGTCCGCGCGTGGGTCTCCGTGTGCGCCGCCGCAAGGTACACGCCGCCGAAAGCGAGCCCTCCCGCGAGGCCGGACAGATCCACGATGCGCACACGCGTCGTCGTGGGCGACACCCTGCCCGCGAGCAGCATGCCGCCGAGGATGCCAGCGTTGTAGCCCGCTCCTCCGGCGAGCACGCTCGCTTCCGTACGGTGAGGGCCCTCGGGGACGATCGCGCCGGCCGCCATACCGGCGATCGCGCCCGACCAGATCGCCGTGGACCCGGTGAACGAGATGCGCCCCTGCGTGGTCTCGACGCCGCTCGCGATCGCGCCGCCGAGGACGGCTCCGAGGGTGGCGCCGCCCCACAGGACGGTGGCCACGTCGGCGGGCCTCCACCGCGGCGCGTGGCCGAGCTCCGCCCGCGCGCTCTGGAAGCCGGCGAGCCAGATCGCCTCCCCGAGCCCGAGGTAAGCGCCGGCGGAGATCCCCTGCGGCAGGCCGCGCGGGAGAGGGCGATAGCCGTCGACGAGGGCGACGGTCAGCACGGGGGCGGACGCGAGCACCGCGAACGGGATCGTGGCGGTGAGGGCGGAGCCGGGCTCGGCCTGCAAGAGGAACCACCCACCCGTGCCGATTCCGTAGAGGAACGACGTCGTGTAGAGCAGCCACAGCTCGTCTCTCGACCGGCGCGGACGCGCCACGCCGTAGAGCGCCATCCGCGTCCGCACCGAGAGGGCGCGCGAGAGATCCGCGAGCTCGACGGCGCGCGCCGCGTCCGGGCGCGACGGCGCGGTCTTCGCGAGCGCGCGCAGCTCCTCCTCGGCCTCGTCGTACTGGCCCGCGACGAGGTGGGCGCGGGCTGCCTCGTAGCGGGTCTGCCAGCTCGACGCCGAAGCGGCTGGCGCGCGCGTCTCGGGCAGCGCGTCCTCCGCGTGCGCCGACGGGCCCGTCGTCGCGAGCGCCGCGACGAGAGTCGCGCTCGCGAGACGAGGGATCACTGCGGGGGGTGACCCGGCGCGGATCAGAATCGCCATGACGTCGCCCCCGTGATCGCGATCTCCGAGCGGGAGGCCGCGGCGCCGTGCACCTCGCCCTCCCGCACGCGGCCCTCGCCCTCGAAGCGCAGGCCGATCCCCGACCGCGCGTGCGTGAGCCCCGCCCACACCGTGGCCACGACGCGCCGATCGGAGATGCGCCCCACCGGCCTCGGCTCGCGCTCGTCGAGGCCCTGCAGCGCCTGGATGCTGTCCACCGAGGCGCGCACGCCGGCGTCGAGCGCGCCGAGCAGCACCTGGACGCTCGGCGTCACGTTGACGCCCAGGCCGTGGGCGTAGTTCTTCTCAGCCAGGACGGAGGGCAGCGCCGAGGCCGCGTCGTCCGGGGAGCGCGCGCGCGCCCGGAACGCGTCGAGCGCGTAGGGCGTGTACCCCGCGAAGATGGCCGACACGTCGAGCCCCGAGCGGAGGCGAAGGCCGCCGCGGTGGAGCGTGTGCTCGGCGCTGACCCCGAGCGGGCTCGTGGTGACGACGAGATCGAGCGGGCGCGCGCCGTCGCGATCGAGGTCGTGCACCGTGTAATCGAAGGTGACGAGCAGGCCGACGAAGCCCCCGTGTCCGCGCAGCCGGCCCTCCCGGTCCGGCTCCACGTGGTGCTCGTAGAGGCCCGCGGGCACGACGCGGGTCGAGAAGCGCGCGTCCACGAGGCGGGCCGACCCGGGGCTCCCCTCGAGCACGAAGCGCGCGACGTCGGCATGGCGAAACGCGACGCTCGCGTGGCCCGCGCCGTCGTAGGCCGGGAGGCCGACGAGCCGCATGTCGACGCCTCCGCGCGCGCTTCCCCGGGCCCGCCGCGCCTCCGGCGTCGACCCGCTCTGCGCCGCGAGCCGCGGGCCGCCGTACACCATGAACGCCCGCCACGCGTCTGTCGCCAGCCCGTTCCGGTCGCCCGGCGCGTGCGCGTGCGAGCGGCCATCGGCCACGTCGAGGAGCAGCCGCATCGGCGTGAAGAGGAACGCGAGCACACCGTTGGGCACGTTCTCGCGGCTGCGCGCGAAGAACGCCCCGAGTCGCGTGAAGGTCTCCCCGATGGCGACTCCCGCCGCCGGGGTCACGACCACGTCGTTGACGCTCACCACCTCGCGGAGCTCGGAGAAGTACTCCCATCCCAGCGACGTCGCGGTCGCGTACCCCGCGGACTCGAGGATGGACAGGTCGTTCGCGCGGGCGCCCATGTAGAACATCGTCCCCGCGAACGGGTGGCTGATGTAGTTCGTGTTGAACTGGTTGCCGTCGACGCGCCAGAGATCGCCCGAGAGCTTCCGCTCGAACGTGGGCCAGTCGTACCGGAGATCCCACCGCCGATCGCCGGGCCTCGGTGTCCCTCCGCGCGCCCCCGTGTTGAGGAGGTAGTCCACGTTCCCCACCGCGAGGAGGCCGATCTCGACGAGGATCGCACGGAGGTAGCGCGGCTCGGTCGGAGGTTCGGCGGCCGGGGGCGTCGAGGGAGGTGGCGCGAGCGTCTCCGCGTCGGAGAACGGCGGCGTCTCGGCGCGCGCGATGGATGGCGCGACCCCCACGAAAATCGCCGTGAGCGCGGCGGCGGCGCGCAAGGTTCGGGTCATCAGAACAGCCCTCCGAGGGCCGCCCACACCGACGACTCCGTCGCGCGCGCGCGGGCGTCCGCTACCTCGCTCAGGCGGACGCGCGCGTCGCCACCGAAGGTGAGGCGGACCGGCGGGATCGGCGCGAAGGCGACCCACGCCCGCGCGAGCGTGCGGCGATCGCGGAGCGGCACGGGGTCGACGACGTCGCCGCGCCGGTCGAGGCCATCGATCCCCCAGTAGGCGTCGATCTGCGCGCGTCCACCCGCCTCCAGCGGTCCGTACCGCACGCGGACCTCGGGCGCGAGGTCGGCGCTCCAGGCGTAGTGGTAGCTGTTCTCGCGCATGATGCTCGGCAGCCGTTCGATGTTGCCCCCCTTCGCGACGTACCCGTCGAGCGCCAGCGATCGCACCGCGGCGAAGCCCGCGTGCGCGTGGAGCCGCGTGCGGAGGCTCAGCGCGCCGGCGAAGAGCTCGTGCTCCACGTCGAGGCCCCCGACGTGCACGCTCGAGATCGGATCCTCGACCCTCGGGCGCGTCCGGTCCCACCTGTGGAGATCGTAGTCGAACCCCAGGGTCGGCCCCAGGTGCACGCGCGATCCGCCAAGCGTCGCCGGGCCGCGCGCGTCCTCGCGGAGCTCGCGGTGGAACCACGCGACGGGCGCGACGGTCGTCGCGAAGGACAGGTCCGCGAGCCCGATGTCCGCCCATGTCGTGTCGACCGCGACGCGCGAGAAGTTCCCATCGGTGACCCACCCCGAGGAGGCCCCGGGTGCACCCCAGCCCGGGACGTCCTGTATCTCCGCGCTCAGCCCGAAGCGCGCGTCGGTGCCGCGCGTCCTCCCGCCCTGAGCGGTCACGCCCGCGCCCGCCCACACCTCGAACGCGTGGCCGACCTCGCGGGTGAAGCCGAGCGCGTCGGTGTCCGTCGACCGTCGCGGCTCCGCGTCGTCCGCCCAGTCGTGCGCGTGCTTGGTCGGCCCGAACGCGATCCCGAGCGCCCGCGTCAGGAACGTGCGCCTCCCGCGATCGAAGAACGCGCCGAGCTGCATCGCCGCCTCCCCGACCGCGGCCCCCGCGATCGGCGTCACGATGATGTCGTTGACGCTCACCTGCTCCTTCAGCTCCCCGACGTACTCCCAGAGGAGCGATCCGGTGAACGAGACGAGCGTCGACTCCGCGATGGATAGCCGGTTGGAACGGGCGGCCAGGTAGAAGACGCCACCCTCCATCGTGTGGGAGAGCATGTTGGTGTCGAAGCGGTTCGTGTCGAAGCGGACGGCCTCGAGCAGCAGCTTCTTGCGCAGGGCGGGCCAGTCGTACCCGAGATCCCAGTCCTGCGTGTTGCTCGCGGTGTACTGGTACCAGACGAGGCCCACGGCGAGCGCCCCCCCGAGCTCGAGCGCGGTGCGGAAGTAGTCCTTCTCTCCGTTGCGCAGGTACTGGAAGGTGCTCGTCGGATCGCGCGGGACCTCCTCGGCCCTGGCAGGTGCCCCGCTGGCCACCCAGGCGCAGCCCACCACGGCGGAGAGCGCGAGCCGCGCGAGGCGTTTCCATGGATACACCGCGCCGCTTCTGCACTCCCCGTGCCGGGAGGCGGATCAGCGAGCGATCACTTCTTGCAGTTGCGGACGCACGCCTCGAAGTCGGTGGCGCACTTCGCGACGGCGCCCTCGCGGGCCTTCGCGAGCGCGTCGCACTCGCGCGACTTGTCGTTGAAACCCGCCAGGTCCTTGGCCTGGAGACTCGCCTGCGCGGCCTTGAGGCACTGGTTCACGGGCGACTGTTCCCCGGACTGGCACTCGTAGGGCTGCCCTGCGGTGCAGTCGTTGTGGCACGCGGTGGCCTCGGCGGTGAGGTGCTCCTTGCCCTTGCACGCCGCAGCCGCGAGGCACGCAAGCGCCGACAGCGTCAGGAGGGCTCGGACGACGGTCACCCGCTCATTAGATCATGCGCCCGGAAGGGTGTCGAACTTTGCTCTCGGTTTCGACGCAGACTGGCCGCGATCTTGCTGAATGGCGCCTCTCGTGAGGCGCGCCCCGATCCTCGTGCTGGCCTTCGTCGGCTTGCGCACTCTTGACGCGTCGGCGCAATCGCTGCGCCTCGGCGCGGACGCGGTGGCCCAGACGAACGCCCCTTCGCCGGCGGGCCTCCTCGTGCTCCAGGGCGAGGACCGGCGGCGGACCTGGCTCTCGGTGGAAGGGCTCGTGTGGACCGGGGCGCGGCCCGACGGCGCGGGGACCTCCCCCGGCGAGCATGGGCGCAACGTCGACGGCGACATCCTCTCCCTCTCGGGGCGGCTGCGCGCTCCCCGTGGCCTCGGCGATCTCCGCGGGGGCCGGTTCGTCCTGTCCACCGGCGCGATCCGCCCCATCCACATGGATGGCCTTGCGGCCCTCGCCCGCGCACCGTCCGGGACGAGCGTCGAGGTCTTCGGCGGTACGCCCGTGGCCGCGCGCCTGCGAGATCGATCGTACGACTGGCTCGTCGGTGGCCGCGTCGCGCAGTCCGTCTCGACCCGCGGCGTCCTCGGGCTCTCGTACCTGGGCCGCCGCTCGCGCGGGGACATCGCCGACGAGGAGATCGGCGCCGATCTCGCGATGGTCCCGGTTCGCTGGATCGACCTCGCGGCGCGAAGCGCCTACGACCTCTCCTCGCCCGGCGTGGCGGACGCGCACGCCTCGGTGGCCGCGCGGCGGGCCTCGCTGCGCGTCGAGGCCTTCGCCTCGCACAGGTCGCCAGGCCGCCTGCTGCCTGCGACGTCGCTCTTCTCGGTGCTGGGCGATCTCCCCTCGCGCACGGCAGGGGCCACGGTGCGATGGGACGCGGCGCCGCGCCTCGATCTGCTCGCGTCGGCGGCGGGACAGACGGTCGGTGGCGATCCCGGAGGCAACGCCTGGCTACGCGCGACGCTCCGCCTCGACGATGGCGGCGAGGGCCGGCTGGGCGTCGAGGCGCGGAGGCAGGACGTGTCGAGCGCGCGCTGGACGGGGCTCAGGCTGATCGGCGCGCACCCGCTCGGTCGCGGGCTGCGCGTCTCCTCCGAGCTCGAGCTCGTGCTCCCCGACGCGCCGCGTGGGCGCGGCGCCGTCTGGCCGTGGGGCCTCCTCGCGCTGGGCTGGCGATCGGGGACAGGGTGGGAGGCCGCGGGCGCGGTCGAGGCGGCGTCGACCCCCGAGCGGCGCGCCGAGGTGAACGCGCTCGCCCGCCTCTCACGAACGCTGGAGCTCCCGTGAGAGCGCGGCTGACCCTCGTGATGGTCCTCTGCCTCGCGCTCGCCGCGTGCGCGAGCGTCCTCGGGCTCGGTCGCACGTCGCCCTCGCGCCCCTTCGAGCACCGCGCCCACGTGGACAAGGGTGTGAGCTGCGTGCAGTGCCACGCGGGGATGGGTGCCGCCGACGCGAAGCTGAAGCTCCACCTCCCCACCACGGCCGACTGCCGGCGGTGCCACCAGAAGCCGCACGACGAGCGCACGTGCTCGGGCTGCCACGGCGAGGCGCACGTCCGCGCCGAGACCGAGCTCGCCCGCAGCCACTCGCGCTTCGAGCACGGACCGCACCTGCGCGCGGCGAAGGGCGACTGCGTCCGGTGCCACCTCGGCGCGGGCGAGGCCCGGGCGGCGGTGCTCAGGCCCAGCATGGCGACGTGCTTCGGCTGCCACGAGCACCAGGGTGACTGGCGCGCGCGGGACTGCGATCGGTGTCACGTCGACCTCGCAAGGGAGAGCACGCCGCCCTCGTCGCACCTCGTCCACGAGGGCGACTTCGTTCGCGAGCACGGCGTGCGCGCCGCCGGGGCGCGCGACCTGTGCGCGGCGTGCCACTCGGAGAGGCAGTGCGCGGGCTGCCACGGCGCGAAGACGGCGCCCGGCCTGCCCGCGCGACTCCGCTTCGACGAGATCCGCCTCTCCGGCCTTCACCGCGCGGGCTTCCGCTCGCGTCACGCCGAGGAGGCGCGCGCGCAGCCGGGGATGTGCACGACGTGTCACGCCGACGGCGCTTGCGTCGAGTGTCACCAGCGAACGAGGGTCGCCCCGGGCATCGCCCCCCGGAGCCCGCACCCCGCCGGGTGGATCTCGGCGTCGCGCGGCAGTCTCCACGGCCCCGAGGCGCGGCGCGATCCCGCCGCGTGCGCGGGGTGTCACGGCGGCGCGGGCGAGCAGCTCTGCGTCGGGTGCCACAAGGTCGGCGGGGCGGGGGGGAGCCCGCACGGGCGCGGGTTCACCAGCACGAAGGACAGGCTCCGGGACCAGCCGTGCAGGATGTGCCACGGGGTCGGGCCGTGACACGCGCGCGGCGCATGGCGCTGTCGGTGATGCTGATGGCGGCGCTCCTGGTCGCGGGCGCGATCGCGGTCCTGCGCCGCCCGCCGAGCGCGACGGATGAGGTGCCGTCGGAGCTCGCGTCGTCGGTCCTCGTCGACCTCCCGGGCGACGGCGGGGTGGACGGGAAGGCCGGCGCGTGCATCGCGTGCCACAAGGAGCCGCAGGGATCGCTGGCGGCGATCCGGGCGCACTTCAGCACGGCGTGCGTGGACTGCCACGGACCGCACGGCTCGGGGAAGGCGAAGCCGAAGCCCTGTGGGAACTGCCACGACGGCAAGTCGGGACCGCACACGAAGGCACACGCCGACGCGGGCGCGCAGGGCAAGTGCGCCGACTGCCACAAGCCGCACGCGCCCGCGAGGGAGGCGCGCGCGGCGTGCGCGAGCTGCCACGGGATCCGACCCGCGGCGAGGCCCAAGGCCCACGAGCCGTGCGGCGCGTGCCACAAGCCCCACGCGTTCCGCGCCAGCAAGACCACGGTCTGCGCCGGTTGTCACGGCGCGAAGCCCACGCTCGTGGCGAGCAAGGTCCGCGAGCACGCGGCGTGCGCGAGCTGCCACGCGCCCCACGCACCAGGCGGCGCCGGGGAGGCGTGTCGTTCTTGCCACGCGGGCCAGAAGGTCGCGCACGCGGGCTCGGAGAGCTGCGTAGGTTGCCACGCGCCCCACGCGGGGGACGCGACCCGGTCGTCGCGTGCTTGCAGCGCGTGCCACGAGAAGGTCGCGCGCTCGGACACCGGCGCGCACGCGGGCGGGACGTCGTGCCAGGGCTGTCACAAGCCCCACGCCCCGGGACCGGCGACGCGCACGGCGTGCGCGACGTGTCACGACAAGCAGAGCAAGCTCGCGAGCGCGAACCGCGGACACGCCGACTGCGCGACGTGTCACCGCGCGTCGACCCACAAGCCCGGGCCTGGCGTCGCGTGCGCGACCTGTCACGCGAAGGAGCAAGCGAGCGCGCCCGCGGGGCATCGGAACTGTGCGAGCTGTCACGAGACGCACAGCGGCGCGCGCGTCGCGGGCGCCACCTGCACGACGTGCCACGTGAACAAGGCCGGAGCCCCCCACGCGCGCGCCGGAGCAGGGTGCACGACCTGCCACCGCGCGCACGGTCCGGGCGGGGTCGCGTCGCCGCCGACGTGCACGACGTGTCACGCGCGCGCCGCGCTCCCCGGCAACCATGTGGCGACGGGCCACGGCGCCTGCACGACGTGCCACACGTCGCACGCGAAGCCGAGGTCCGACCGCGCGACCTGCACGGGGAGCTGCCATGGCGATCGGCGGGAGCACCAGCCGCAGGTGAAGGTGTGCAGCGGGTGCCACGTGTTCGCGAAGTGACCGGCGCCCGCGCGACGTTGAGGAGCCCGCGCAGACCTCACCCCCCGTCCCCCTCTCCCTGAAGGGAGAGGGGGCATGTGAACGGGAGGGAGGCCGGGAGGGTGAGGTCTGCGCGGAGCCCGCGCGCACCTCCCTCTCCCTTGAGGGAGAGGGAG
>SXGT01623869.1_pt1 | contig 11701 bp, 5 predicted proteins | sample 3176221 | NCBI WGS metagenome assembly SXGT01 (sample SAMN11356862, study PRJNA531348) | freshwater metagenome | isolation source: freshwater sample F1-120 | place: China: Fuxian Lake, Yuxi | collected 2017-12-25
CCGCGTCCGTGCCCGCCCCCGTGTCGCCGGTGCCCGCCGCGACGCCCGCGCCCTCCACGCCTGCGCCCGCACCCGCGCTTCTCGCAGACGCGAAGGCTGCGGATCCCGCCGTACCGCCCGTGGCCATCGTTACCCCGCCGGCTCCCGTCGGGGTCACCCCGAAGCCGATCACCAAGCCCGCGCCGACCACACCGACCACGCCGATCACCACCGCCGCTCCGGCTCTGCGCACGGTGCCGGCCCCGCCGACCACACCGGCCACACCCACCACACCGGCGGCACGCACGGCCCAGCCGACCTCCGCCTCAGCGCCGACGACCAACCCGATACCCGCGGTCGCCCCCGTCGCGCTGCCGGTCCAGCTTCCGGCACCGACGATGCCAGTCGCCGAGCCGGGCCGACCTGTCGACGATGACACCCCGCGCGTCCTTCCAGCCGGCGCCGCGCCGCCCCGTGCGCTGGCCGGCCTGGGCGTCACGACCGCCGACTATCCGCGCGCCGCGCTCGCCTCGCGCACCGAGGGCACCGTCATCGTCAAGGTCATCGTTCACATCGATGGCCACGTCGAGCTCGTGCGCTTTCTGCAGTCCGATCCGAACTTCAACGACGCCGTCCTCGGCATCCTCAAGCGCCTGCGCTACGCGCCGGTCGTCTTCGAAGGTCGCCGCATCGCCGTCTACCAGAACCTGAAGTTCCCGTTCACGCTCAACTGACTGTGAGCCTCACGCGCGCGCCCGCCCCCAACGCGCCCGACGCGCCCGCCAGGCCATGAGCGCGCCCGCGACGAGCCACCCTCCGAGGCCCGCGTCCCCGCCCGCAGCGCAGTCGCCGCCGCCGCTCTGCAGCACCACGTCGCACGCATCGCCGACCCCGTCGTCGTTGCGGTCGGCCTGATCCGCATTCTTCACGAGCCGGCAATTGTCGACCGGATCGACCACCCCATCGGCGTCGGTGTCCTCGCACGACGTCAGGCCCTCGTCTGTCTCGTCGTCGCAGTCGTCATCGAGGCCGTTGCAAGCCTCGACGTTGCCCGCGCCCGCCTCGTCGCACGTGACGCCTTGCTGGTCCGGCTGGCACACGAACACCCCGTCGGCGCAGCGGCCCGCATCGCCGCCATCGCAGGCCCTCCCCAGATCGGCGTACTCCTCGTCCGTCGCGCCATCGCAGTCCTGATCGCTGCCCTCGCACGTCTCCGCCACCGCGCCCGCCACGGGGTCGCAGCTGTCGTTCGGCGTCCCGGCGTCGCACGTCGCCTCGCCGATGTTGCCCTCGCACGCTCCGACGCCGCAGGTCGTCGCGTGCGGCACGAACTCCTCGTCGGTGGCGCCGTCGCAGTCGTTGTCCTGCCCGTCGCAGACCGCGTCGTCGGCCGTCGCCAGCCCCGGTTCGCACCCGTCCACGGCGGCGCCTTCGCGGCACACGAACGCCCCGGTTCGGAGGCACGCGCCCACGCCGCACACCGTCGCGACCCCGATGTAGTCCTCATCGCTCGTGCCGTCGCAGTCCTGGTCGAGCTGGTCGCAGGTCGCGTCCGTCTCGGCCTGCTTGGCGCCGGGAACGCAGGTGTCGTTCAGGATCCCGGCCGCGCACGTCGCGAATCCACTCGCCGCGCACACGCCCGCGCCGCACGTCGAGGGTCCGTCGACGAAGTCCTCGTCGGTGTCCCCGTCGCAGTCGTCGTCGACCCCGTCGCAGCTCGCGTCGTCGTCAGAAACCGCCGGCCCCGGCTCGCACACATCCGTCACGACCGCCTCGATGCATGCCTTGGGGACCATGCGCGTGCAGGCGCCGATCCCGCAGGTCACCGTATCGCCCACGAAGTCTTCGTCGTCGGCGCCCGAGCAGTCCTCGTCCACCCCGTCGCAGGTCCCGTCGGTCGAGGAGAGCGGCGAGGCCGGCGTGCAGCTGTCGACGATCGCGCCGCCGCTGCAGCCGCGCACGCCGCTGCGCGCGCAGACCCCGACCCCGCAGCTCGACGCGAGGATCGTCACGTCCTCGTCCGTCTGACCGTCGCAGTCCCCGTCGACCCCGTCGCACGTCTTGTCGGTCGCCTCGGCGGGCGCCCTCGCGGCGCACGTGTCGCTCGTCGTCCCGCCCACGCACGCGAGCGTCCCGTCGTCTTGGCAGGCCCCCTTGCCGCAGGTCGTCGCGGTCGGAACGTAGTCCTCGTCGGTGCTCCCGTCCTGGTCGTCGTCGACCCCGTTGCACAGGAGATCGTGGCACGCCCCGAGCCCCGTGCACACGAACCCGCCCGCCGCCGTACAGGCCAGGCTTCCGCATTCCTGGCCCGCGACGCACGTCTGGCCGGTCGTCGGGCTGCCGGCCGCGTCGCCGGACTCGTCGGTCCGTCCGTCGACGTCGTTGTCGAGGCCGTCGCACACCTCGGTGAGGCCCGCGCCCTGGTCCTTGCAGCAGAGGACGCCGCCCTGCAGATCGGTGAGGCGCTTGATGACCTTCGAGCGCTCGCCGCCGATGATGTCGCCGCACGACCACGCCCACTCGGCCGCCTCGGCGTACCCCCAGTCGGTCGCGGGGTTGTCGCCGGCCGTCGTCACGAGGTCGCGCAAGCCCGCGCACAAAGCGCCCGCGACGCGTGCCAGCCCGCAAGCCGCGGTCGTGCCGCCGGCCAAGCCCAGGTTGCCGCACCCGAACAGGCCCGTGGTCGGATGCGGCGCGTTGACGGTGTCGCGGCACTGCCCGAGCTCCGACCCGGCGCGCGTCAGGAAGAAGGCGCCCCCCGGCGGCGGGGCGAGCGGCTGCAGATCGCCGCCGACGCCGAACGCGCCGGACCCATCGTTGGTGTACAAAGCATCGATCGCATTGGCGCATGGATCGCCGGCGCCCGTGCGCTGCACGAGGTCCGCGCCGCCGCGGCAGAGGTGCCAGCCGCTGGCGCACAGATCGGCCGCGACGCAGCCGGTGCCGCTCGCGTTGATGCCGTGGTTGCCCGCCTGTTGGGCGGGCGAGGTGCAGCGCGGCGCGGCGTCGACGCCGGGGACGTCCCAGGCCCCGCCGCAGGCCGCCACGTAAGGGTAGCGCGCGGCGTCCATGTAGCCCTCGCGCGTGCCGTCCGCGCAGCCGATGGTGGCGGCCGAGGCGTTGACGCACGGGAAGGGGAGGCCCTCGTCGGTCTGGTGGTCGCAGTCGTCGTCGAGGCCGTTGCAGCGCTCGGGGCGCTCGGGGTGCGTCACGACGCTGAGGAGGCAGGCGCCCGCGTTGCAGTGATCTTCGCAGGCGTCGCCGTTCGCGCAGTCGCAGTCGAGGCTCATCGTATAGGTGAAGTTGACGCTGGCCTGCGGGATGGTGAAGTCGCGCGTGGCGCCGTCGGGGAAGATGGCGCCCGGGTCGTAGGGCGAGGGCTGCGGGGCGTGGACGCGAACGGTGTAGGCGCCGGGCGGGACCTGCAGCGTGGCGCAACGACCCTGGGCGTCGCTGACCAGATCAGTGACGATCGTGGTGCCAAGGCCGTCGAGCAGGTCGACGCGCCAGGCGGGCAGCGGCGCGTCTGGGAACGGGCCCTCGGCGTCGAGGTCGCGAAACTGGACGATGATGGTCAGGTTGGTGGCGTGCGCGCTGATCCCCGCGAGCACGGCGAGAGCCGCACCGAGCCTGAATGCGCCGCGCTGGAGACGAGAGGAACGCACACGAACTCCGTCAGCCCGCCCGCGGGGGCGAGGGGCCATCACTCGGCGCGAGTATAGCGGAGAGGTCGCTCGCGTCCATGCGTACGGCGTCCCACCGTCGTCGGCGGTCGCCCAAGGCGGTCCCGTGAGTCGCCATCGGCGCTCTGGCACCGGCGGCTGGGCGCCCGCGAGCGGCCCCTCTGGACACCAGCGGCAGTCCTCACGGTCAGCGCACGGGGCACTCGAAATCGACAGCCCCGTGGCCCGAGCCCGCGTGAAACGCGACCCCGTAGGTCGTCTGGAAGCGCAGCCCGTCCGCCACGACGCGCACGTGCGTGAGGCGTCCATCGCCCCCGTAGCCCACGGTCATGACCTGGCTGGCGGGCGCCAGAGTCTCGGGCTCGAGGAGGACGAACGTGAGGGGTGAGTTGCCCTCGCCCGCGATCGGCATGTCGTCGGGCATCGCCCATGCGAGCGCCATGACGTCCCCCGACGGCGCCAGCACCGGCTGTCCCGAGGTGCGCGGCGCGGGGTTTCCCGTGTCGGGCCCGGGGCCGAGCGCGACCGCTGCGCCTTCGAGTTGCCCACCCGCATCGATCTTCGCGAGCCCGATCGACGGCCACCCGTTCCACGCCGCGAGCCACCCACCCTTGCGTCTCGGCGCAAGGGTCGGGTAGGCCCCCTCGATCCCGGGCGGCGACAGCGTCGTCACCTCGCCGACGCGATGCCCCCGCGCGTCGAAGCGCGCGAGCCGCACCTCGCGTCGGTCGGTCGCGCGCTCCCAGATCAACAACACCCCGTCGTCGGTCGGCCGCGCGTCGAAGTGAACGTCCCCATTCCCGACGTCCTCGGGTCCGACCAGGGTCGTCGCCTCCGACAACGGATCGCCCGCCGCATCGAGCGCGAGAGACATCAGCACCGGGGTCCACCCGGTGCCCGCGTAGGTCAGCCAGACGACGATGAACGCGGCCCGCGAACCCCCATCGCCGGGCGGCGGCAGCGCGAGCAACCGCAGCCGTTGGGTCGCTCCAAGTGTCCCAGGGAGCTCCTTCGGAGCGACGAGCGCGGCGCCATCCACGGCCAGCCGCGCGAAGCTCATCCGAGTCGTGTTGAGCCACGGTTGCCACGCCAGCGCGAGCTCGCCGTCGCCCCCGACGGTGTCGAGCGCTCCGATCGCCGAGGTCACCGATCCCGATGCGAAGATCGACCCCCCGAACGTGTGGTCGCTTGCCGCCGGGTGGACCGCAATCCAGTACCGCCATGCGTCGGCGTCATAGCTCTGCGCCTCGGTGACGAGGAAGAGGCCACGCGTCGTCTCGGCATATTCCGCGCGGAACGTGCCGCCTGGCGGCGTGAAGCCCGGGAAATCGACGGCCGTGCAGGCGTGGAACGGCGTGGCGGGGGCGCGTTGTAGGACGGGCGTCGTGACCGCCGCGGCGGCGTCATCGCTCGGCACGTCCAGGCTCGCGTCGGGAGCCGCGTCCGCGCGCTGCGCGCCGTCGGCCTCGCCATCGCTCGCGCTCGCCGTGTCGTCCGCGGCCGCGCCGTCCGGCGTAGCGGGCACGTCCGTTTCCGCGTCCCCGGCCGTCAGTGTCTCACCCTCCCGGTGCGTGCCGTCCGCGGGGCACCCCGCGAGGATCAGCGCCCATGCGCTCCAGACGGTCCTCGCCGACCCGTCGCGCCTTGCTACTCGCACGTTTCCTTCGCGAGATTGCACGTCTGTCCCCCTGGGCAGTCCGCGGGCTTCTTGCACGGGACATGGCCTGCGACCCGCACCGCACGCGTCCGCGGCGAGGCCACGCGGAACTCCACGCACCCGCCAGCCTCGAGGCTCGCCGAGTCGGTCGTCGCACGCGTCAGCTTCCCGCTCGGAAACCCGGAGATGCCCGCATCGAGCAGCGCGTCGACGATCGTCGCCGAGACGATCGCGCGCCCGGCGTCCGCGAAGTCGCACGTCAGGAACATCGGCGACGAGCCGTGTTGGTCGATGAGGATCTGGAGCTCGACCCGCGTCCGCACCGGCTCGTCGCCCGGGGCCGGCGTATCCCAGCGGACGGTGATCGCCTGGCCACGAACCAGGTTCCAGGTGTCGTCGAGCGGCGCGATCGGCGAGAAGCCGAGCCCGCCCAGCGCAAGTGCCGGCGTCCCGTCGCCGTTCGAAAGGCGGATCTCGGCGCCCGGCTCGAACGGCGGATTCGCGAGCGACGTGTTCGAGTAGTCGAGCGCCGGCGCCCGGGCGTTCATCACCACCGGCCCGACCAGACCCGTGATCGTCACCGTGCCGACATCGTAGTTGAGCGGATAGGGCACGCACACGCTGTCGAGCCCACACGCCTGGCCTGGCTGACACGGTGGGTCGCAGTTCGGATTCATCTTTTGCATCAACTTGCAAGCGCCGTCGCGGACCGCCTCGGTCATGAGCGTGTTCGGCACGATGCCGTTCGCGACGGCGCCCGTCACGATCGCCCATTGCCTCTGCGCTTCGACCGCGAAGCGCCCGTAGCGCTCGGCCGGCTTGCAGGGGCCATCGAGCGTGATGGGCGGCGGCGTCACGGTCTCGCCGGTCTCGCCGGTCTCGTCGGGGCCGACCTCCTGGAGCGTCTCGACCTCGGCAACGACCTCAGTCTGGGTCGCCACGTCAGTGTCCGGCGGGGACGTCGTGTCGTCACCGCCGTCGCCCGCGGAGTCCACCGCCGAATCCGCCGCGGTCGCCGTCTCCGCCCCCGTGTCCGCGGCCCCGCTCGACGTGTCCTCGCAGGCGGCCCCGAGCGCGACGGACGCGCCCGCGAACCACACCCACGCTGCCCCCGGTCGTCGCTTCGTCATGCTGCTCTCGTCCTCGCGCGCGGTGCTGGCGCTGGCGTCGTTCACGGTTGATTGCGCGGCTTGCCCACCACGCCGACGTCGAGCTCGAAGAGGCTCCCGTCGTCGCGGTTCTGTACGTATAGCCGATCGCGGCGAAATCCGCCCTGGCCGTTGCCCCAGTGCAGGTTCGGGATCCACAGCGCCCGCAGGTGCGCGATGTCCTCGACCTTGGCGCCGTCGGGGCTGATGCGCCAGAGGATCCCGGCGACGTACTCGGTGACGTAGACGTTGCCGCAGGCATCGACCTCGACCCCGTCGAGGTTGAGGTGCCCCTCGGTGCCACCTGCCGTGCAGTAGAGCGCGCCGAACGAGTCGTCGCACGTGCCCTGCGCGAGCCCGTTGTAATAGAGGTACGCGCACGCATCGTCCGCGTCCTTGCCGTCGCAGGCCGCATACTCGCTGCCGACGCAGGTGAGGATCGCCATCGGTAGCCCTTCGATCGAGCTGCCCACGCAGCTCCCCGGGTAGGTCGTACCTTCGATGACCGCGCTGCAGGCCTCCGAATCATGCATGCCCATGCAAGCATCCACGTGCGCCTTGCCGGTCTCGGGCTGGCAGATGAGACCCTCCCAATCCGCCGTACAGAGGCCGCCGAGGCGCGTCCCGTCGACGGCGAATTCGCATGCGTCGCCCGCGACCTTGGCGCGGCACGCCTTGCGCCAGGCCTCCGCGCGGACGCACACGAGCGCGTCCGAGCACTCCGCCGGCGTCGGGTCGAACTGGCTCAGCGTGCAGGCGTCAGCCGGTTGCTTCCCGATGCAAGCCACGACCGCCGGATCGAACTCGGCGCAGTAGAGGATGCCGAAGTCGTCCTTGCAGGACCCGATGTGCTCGCCGCCCAGGGTCCGGTACGAACAGCCCGCGTCGACCGCGAGGCCGTCGCACGCCACGATCTCGGGGTAGCGCGGGATCGGCGGCGAGCAGACGAGGAAGCCCGTGAGGTCGTAGACGCAGGTCCCTTCGGTCTCGGCGCCTTCTTGAGTGTAGGTGCAAGCTTCGTCCTGGAAGAGCTCCGCGCACGCCGCGTAGGCGGGCCCGCTCGGGAGCGCGTCGCAAGAGAGCAGGTCCATGCCGAACGAGGCACTGCAGGTTCCCGCCATCGTGATCCCGCCGCCGCCCGTGTACTGGCACGGTGCATCGACGGCGAGCTCGAGGCAGGCGAGGGTGGCCGGGTTCGTCTCGCAGGTCAGCGCGCCGAACGCCATCACGCAGACGCCGGGCACGATCTTGTCCCAGGTGCAGGGGTCGCCCTCGGCCCGCAGTGCGCACGGGTCACCCGGGATCACGCCGCTGTCGTTGATGTCGCAATAGAGCGCGCGCCCGAGCGTGACACACGTCCCGGCGGTCCCCTCGAAGTTGCAGCCGTTGCCTTCCGCGAGCCCGCTGCAGATCGCCTTGCTCGCGTCGGTCGGACCCTGCGGCGGGTCCATCGGCGCGACGCCCGGCATGATCGCGAGGATGCCGGTCGCCTCGGCATAGCCTTCGTTGTCGAACGGGATCTTGTAGACGACGCCGTAGCCGAAACTGCCACAGTAGAGCGTTCGGTAGTCGGGCGAGAAGCTCAGTCCGTTCGGCGCCAGAAGCCCACGCGCGACGATCGTGAAGGTGCCCGTGTCGGGGTCGACGCGCCGCACGCGCCCGGCGTTCTGCTCGGCCACGTAGATGAAGCCGTCGAGGTCCACTTCGACCCCGTTGGGGTAGGCGAGACCGCCGAGCACCATCGTCACGATGCCTTCGGGCGTCGCCCGATAGAGCGCCTCGCTACCCGCGTAGATGAGGTCGCCGTTCGCGAGGAAGCGCATGCCGGCCGCGGCGCCCGATTGAGGCACGAACAGGGTGGTCTTGCCTTCCTTGGTGACGCGGACGAGGTTCTGCTCGGCGTCGGCGCCGACGTAGTTCCCGTTGCCGTCGAACTGGAAGTCCTCGGAGTTCGTGAAGCCGGGGATGCTCTCGATGCCGAGGACCTGCGTGGGGAGCCCATCGCAGGCGGGTGGGACGATCGTCTCGGTCGAGGTCTCTTGGGCCGTTTCGATGTCGTCCACGGTATCGATGGGTGGGGGCTCCGTTTCGAACTCCGCGCCCGTCTCGCCATCCTCCGCCGTCTCGGGAGGCAGCTCGGTCTCAGCGTCGGGCGTCGTGTCGGAAGGCGTTTCGGCGTCCGTTTCTTCAGTCGTGGTCTCGTCGCCGGTGGTCTCCGGTCCGGCGGTGTCGGCGGCCGTGTCCGTGCGCTTGGTTTCGTCGTCCTCGCAGGCGGAGCCGAGCGAGAGGGCAAAGGCTGCGAGGAGGGTGCCAGCGTGTTTCATCGGTCTTCCGTTTGAGTGGAGCGTGGGGCGATGCGCCGGGGCGCGGACCGCGGGGCCGCCGAGAGCCACGCCGTCAGGTCCGTCTCCTGACACCCGAGCACGCTTGGGCCGAAATGCGTCGGCGACGATATCGTGTGGCCGCCGCGACCGCAAACCGAAGTGACGTCACGCGGCCTCACCCGGTCCCCCCGAAACGACGAAGCGCACCCCGGGTCGATGCCCGGGATGCGCTTGGTCCGTAGGACGAGGCCGATGGCGTCAGCGACGCCCGTGACCCCGGCCCCGGCCGCCACCGTTCCAGCTACCCTGCTTCCCGCGGCGCTCCCCGCTCCAGCCGCCGTGATTCCCGCGGTCTTTGCCGCCGCGATGGCCGCCGCTCCAACCGCCCTGCTTGCCCCGGTGACCGTCGTTCCAGTTGCCCTGGTGGCCACCATTCCAGCTGCCCTGCTGGCCGCCATTCCAGCCGCCGTGAAAGCGCGCCTGGTAGCGCGGGCTCGTGTGTCGGTAGTGGAACCCGTAGTGGAACCCGCCGCGGAACCCGCCGCTGGCCATGTGCGCCCGGTGCGCCGCGCGCAGGTGGAGCCGTGTCGACGGCAGCCACTGATCGACCCCGCGGTAGCGGACGTGATAGCGGCCGTTGTCGATCGCGAGCAGCGTCCCGGTCACCCAGTCGCTGCCCCAGTACACTTGGACGCTCGGCTCATAGAAGGCCGTCGGTGCGAACACCGGATCGTAGACCGGCTCGGGTGCATAGGCGGGCTCGGGTGCGTAGACGGGCTCGGGTGCGTAGACCGGCTCGGGTGCGTAGACCGGCTCGGCCGGAACCACCGGCTGGGCGGCGGGCGCCTGGCTCGGGGCGCGCACGCGCGAGGCGTCGACCCACTCGTCCGACTCGGACGTCGTCTCGAGGTAGTGGACCAGGTAGCTATCGCCGCTGGTCTGAAGGATCTGCGCGGCGTACCAGCCGTCCTCCGCATAGACCTCGACGACCCCGTCTTGGGCGGGCGCGGCCGCCGGCTGCTCCTGAGTGTCACAGGGTTGCGCGGAAGCCGCCGTGGCAAGGCCTCCGATAGCGCACACGCTCGTCGCAAACGAAACGATCAATCGGCGCATGGTCGTGTCTCCTAGGGGGGTCACCGAAACGGCGACTGGGCCCGGACGGAGCATCACTTGGTATGTTCGGAGCTCCCCGGCGATGCCGCCGGCGGGGAACACCACAAACGCCGAAGGGCCACCCAAGTGGCCCTCCAGCGCGCCTGTAAAGATTTCGTCAGGGCGCGATCCGATGCTCGGGCACGCCGCTACTTCGGCTGGGGCACGCCCTTGTCGGGCGTCGGCTCGCGAACACCCTCCTGCCTGCCGTCCCAGAGCTCCATCCGCAGCGCGCTGATCTTGCCCCCCAGCTCCTCGATCTTCGCGTCGTCCGGGCCGCCATGGGTCCCCGCCTCTCGCTTCGCGACGCCGTCGACCAAGCCCATGATCACCTCCTTGACGGTCCCGCCCCGCGGGTACTGCCCCAGGTGCAAGACGACCGTCGAGCCCTCGACCCAGGCGGCCTCCGCCGTCACCCCAAGCTTGCCGATCACTGCAAGGATCTTGGCGTTCTCCTCGCCTTCGCGCTTCTCGCGTAGCGTCGCGAGCTCCCTCTGGAGGCGCTCGATCTCGTCCCATTTGGCGGCTTTGTCCTTGGGCAGGTCGGCGGGACGCGGCTCGGACCACTCCCGCGAACCACCCATCAACACCATGCCGGCCGCCAGGGTCTGGTCGACGAGCATGAGAGCGCCGAGGTCCGTGCGCTGGACGAGGGTTTTGAGCCGGTCGTTGCCGAGCAGGCCAGGCATTGCTCCCGCGCCCTCGAGTTTCTCGAAGCGCGCGAAAGTCGCCTCATCCGTAGTTGCCACGAGGTATGTCCCGACGACGCGGATGAAGAGCGTCCGGTCCTCGATCGGTACGCGCAGGGTCTCGGGCGCAGCCCCGCCCTTGTCCTGTCGGAGCGCGCCAGCCGCCACCGCGAGGAGGCGCTTGGGCAGCTCGACGTCGCTGAATCCGATGTAGGCCGCGCCGCCGAGCGCGCTCGGACCCTTGCCGCTCCGCATCGCTTCGACCACGTCCCCGGTTGCGACCAGGCCAATCTCGCCTGAGAGCTTGCCCAGGACGTCCTTCTCCAAATCGATTCCCGTGGCTTTGCGCAGCTCGGCCGCGCCCTCCTCGAAGTCGTCGCCATCGGTGGCCATGACGAGCTTGGCCAGCTCGAGGTATTCCTTCCAGTCGACCTTGCCGGCCAGGAGGAACGCCGGCGCTACGTCGAACAGTGCGACCGCTGGGATCACCTTGCCCGCCGGCTGAAGGAGCTTGGCCAGCGGCGAGCCCTCGCCGACGTCCAGTCGCCCCGTCGCCTCGATCGCATCGTCCTTGATCGTCGCCGCGAGGGTGAGCGTGCCGGCCGATCCCGAGACCGTTTCCATCAGCTGCAAGAGCGCGCCGGTGCGCCGCGAGTCGCCGTGGGGCCGCGCGACGAACATCCCCATGATCCGCTTGAAATCGAGGTACAGCGCGATGTCAGCCTCACCCGCGCGCGCTGCCGCCTTGGCATACCGCTCGTTGGCGAGAACGCTCTTGTCCGGGGTCGTCGTGGCCAGGACGCCCGCGAGCGCCTTCGCGTCGACGCCGTCGCCGAACGCCACGTAGGCGACCGTGTCGGTCAAGAAGAGCGCGCCCTTGTCCGAGCCCTCGATGCTGTAGAGCGTCCCGTCGCCGCGCGCTTCCTTGGCGAGCTTGAACGAGGCCTGGGCGGCGAGGTCGCCCAGGGCCGCTTCGAGCTTGGCGCGGTCCGATACCGGCAGAAACGCCACGTACCCTTCCGTGTTCGGGTCCGGCCACGCGATCCCCGCGACCCCGTTCGGATCGATC
>SXGT01063829.1_pt1 | contig 11700 bp, 14 predicted proteins | sample 3176221 | NCBI WGS metagenome assembly SXGT01 (sample SAMN11356862, study PRJNA531348) | freshwater metagenome | isolation source: freshwater sample F1-120 | place: China: Fuxian Lake, Yuxi | collected 2017-12-25
ACTGCATGGACTGCTTCGCCGTCTGCCCCGAGCCACAAGTAATCCGGCCCGCGCTGAAAGCCATCGGCGGCACGCCACCCGTAATCCTCGAAGCCAACTGCACCAACTGCGGCCGCTGCATCGATGTCTGCTCGAAGGATGTGTTCGCCTTCGGCACCCGCTTCAACACTCGCGTCCTGTCCGTAACCGGCGTCCCGCATGCGGCGCCGAAGTAGCCAAATAAGTGATCAACCGTCAATTTCGTCTGGGGAGTCCATCATGAAGAAAACCGTCACCATCCTCCTGGCATCGCTGCTTACCGTGGTCGTCGGCTGCGCCAGCTACGAGCCGCTGGTCTCGATGCGCGGCGCCGATGTCGCCGCAGCGGACAAGGCGCCCGGAGAACTTGTCTATGCCGGCAAGCGGCCGGGCACGCAACCGGTAATTGCCCGCACCTTCAGCACACAGCCGCCGCTGATCCCCCACGCCGTGGACAATTTCGACGAAGTGACACTCACCGAAAACCAGTGCCTGGATTGCCACGGCCCCGCCAACTACGTGAAGAAGACCTCGCCGAAGCTGGGCGACAGCCACTTCCAGACGGCGACCCAGGTCGTCGATCCCTCGCGCCACAATTGCACGTCATGCCACGTGCCGCAGGTCGACGCACCGGCCTTGGTCGAGAACCGCTTTATCGGCAACCTCAAGCAATAGCTATTGTCGTCGCCGGGCACGGCGCCACGCAGGCGCCGCAACCCGTGCAGGTGTTTGCGTCTATCTCTGGCACTGGGGGCCCGCCAACACGCGGGCTGAAGCGAATCGCGGCGACCGGGCAGTGTTCGCCGCAGATCCTGCATTCGGTGCCGCGATGGGAAAGGCAGTCCCTTCCCACCTGAGCCTTGATCGCCCAGGGCCAGATCTGCAATTCGCTGTCCTGCAGCGCTCCGTCGCGGCAGGCTTTCGCGCATTCGCCGCAGAAAGTGCATTCGCCCCGCGAAAAATCGACTTCCGGGTAGCCGTTCTTGATGCTGATGATGGCAGTCGGGCAAACCGGTGCGCACCCACCACAGCGTGTGCAAGCGCGCAGGAAAAGGGATTCCGCGAGAGCCCAAGGCGGGCGCTGGAGAGGAATGCCTGAGCGGATGCGCCCCCGCAGGAAATCACGCCGACTGACCATCAGGGGATTCTAGACCTGCACGCAGGGCAAATAAGCCGTATCGGCAATGACGAGAAAATGAAAACACCGCAGGCCGGCGTTAATTCGCCAGCCTGCGGCACTAGGGCTCAGCCTCCCGCAAACCGGATTCAGTAGGCAGAAAGCCCTTTTCGGTGCAGTTCCCGCAACCCGACGTTCATGCGCGCCGCGACCATCGAGAGTAAGCGCAAGCCTTCCTGTGTGCCTGGATCGCTCACCAACTTGAGCAGGCCACCAATACCGCCACCGGTCGGCGGCATTGTCGCCAGTTCCCGACTTGCCTCGGTAAATGCGTTGGACATGCAGATCAGGAAAGCCTGGTTTTCCGGCCTGTCCATCTCGCGCAGCAGGTGCAGCAGGCCCTGGTTGCGTGTCAGGCGATCGAGCATGTTGATGCCCTCGCTGAGCGTCGAGGCGAGGCGGTTGACAATGTCATCATTCATCGCATCCTGGGCGGATGTGACGAGCTGGGCGAACTCGACCAGGCGCTGCAGGTCGTTTTCGTTGAAGTTCGACATGGGCGTTTCATTCTGGGTGGTCATGGCTCGATCTCTTCAGAGTAGTCCGCGCACGCTGGTCCAGTACATCTGGTTGTAGGAAAGCTTGAACCAGTGCATGGGTTTTGACGGCGGTTTAAGGTCAGGCGGATTCAGGTAATTGAACATCGCGTAGGTCGCCTTTTCGTGACCCGCCTCGATGAAACAGTATACCTTTCCGTCATAGTCACGCACCGGCGAGCCGATCTTGATGATCGAGGCGATGTTCTCGGCCACCACTTCGGCCTGGAAGTGGGCGGCGGAGCCGGTCTTGCTCACCGGCAGGTTGGTGGTGTCGCCGACCACGTACACATTGTCGTGGCCGTTCATGGTCAGCTTGTAACGGTCGGTCGGAATCCATCCGCCCTGCCCCATGTTGTCGCGCTCGATCACCTCCATACCGCGGTGCTGGGGAATCACGATCAACAGGTCGTATTCGACCTCGGTGCCTTCCTCGCTCTTGAGGATCTTGTTCTTGGCGTCCACCTCGCGGATGTTGAACAGGGTCTCGTATTCGACGCCCATCTTGTCGAATTCCGGCTTTGCCCATTTGGCGACGTTCTCGATGGTGTGGATGCGTCCGATCGGATAGTAGTACTTGAGGTTAACCTTGTCGCGAATGCCGCGGGCTTTGAAGAAGTCGTTCAACGCGAACATGACCTCCACAGGAGCGATCGGACACTTGTGCGGCACGCCTACTGCCACTGCAACCCGCCCGCCCTGAAACTCGCGGAGTTTCTGGTACATCTTCACCGCTGATGCCTCGGTATAGAAGAATTCTGCCCCTTCGGTAAGGCCGGGGGTTTCGTCCGGGACCATGCGCGAACCGGTAGCTATGACGATGATGTCGTACTCGTAGGTCTTGCCGCTCTCGGTCTTGACCTGGTTTTTGTCGAGCAAGAACTGCTTGACCGGATCAACATGAAAGTTGATATTGGGTTCGAGAAGGCTGGCCTGATCGCGATACAACTGGTCCGGAGCCATCTGGCCGAAAGCGACGTAGAGGAGGCCGGGCTGGTACATGTGCCGATCCGACGCCGAGAGCAGGGTGATGCGCACCTTGCCGGAACGCGTTTCAGGCCCCAGGCGGCGCGCCAGATTGTTGGCGATGATGGTGCCGGCGGTTCCGCCGCCAACGACTAAGATTCTCATTGCTTCCTCCTATTCATTTTTCCGGACGCTCCCGATTGCCATGCTCGGTTCGCGTTGCTTGCCTGCCGCTTATTTGGCCTTGCGCACCTTGAGATGCCAGACGCCTTCGATCTGCTCGGTGCCAACCATCTCATGCCCAACTTTCTTGACCCACTCAGGTATGTCGTTGGCCGAACCGGTATCCGTCGATAGAAGTTCGACAACATCGCCTACGCTCGCATGTTTCATGTAGGAAATCAGTTCCATGAGCGGTCCGGGGCAGAACGTGTCGCGTGCATCGATTGTCTTGGTAACACTCATATTCGTAACTCTCCTATTGATTTCCGGTATTCGAGATGCCGCCTCTTAGAACGACAGCAGTTGTGCGCCTTCGGCATCGCTGAGGAATTTGGTTAGCCCCGTCGGCGGGCCAAAGGATGGATCCAGATCGTCCTTGGTGATCTTCAGCAGATCGAGTGCCATCGAGCAGGGCAGCAGGCTCGCATCGCCAAGGTCTGCCGCATGCTGGAACAATTGGCGGAACGGCGGAACCCCCTTGCCCATGAGCTGGCCAAACTCGCCCTCATTCGGTGCCTCGTCGTTGTTGCCTTTGATGAAGTACTTGACCGCATTCATCGAGAAGAAGACAGACACCTCATCTCCTGTGGCCGCGGCGACGGACGCGATCATCGAGGCCATCTGAAGTTTTTCACGGGTGCCTGAAACGCACACGATGTGCAGCTTTTTTGCCATTGAATCCATGCCTCCAAAGGTGCCGCAAACCACGTGCGGCGTGGACCGACAATTTTTCGTTTTGCTACGAATCCGACTACGTATCCCGTATCGAATCTGCCTGCCTCACTTGTGCCAGCTATATTTCTTGATGAGAACCATGCAGAGGCTATCAAGGACATATCCCACAGCGCCGATCACGAGGATCATGGCCATCAGGTGCTCATATTCGAGCGACTCCCGCGCATCTTCGATGGTGTAGCCAAAACCAGATGTCACGCCGAGAAATTCGGCCGGTACCAGGACGATCCATGCAACGCCGACTGCAAGGCGGATACCGGTCACCACGTCGAATGCAATGGCCGGGACGATGATCTCTGTGACCATCTGCCAAGGAGTAGCGCCAAGATTTCGCGCCACCTTGAACCAGGCCGGATCGACCTTGGACAGGCCGGCGGCCGTGGAGAACATGATCGGCCACACCGCGGCAATCGCGATCAGGAAGATGATTGCTGAATCCCATCCGGCGAAGACGATGACCGCAACCGGTTCCCAGGACAACGGGCTGATCATGCGCATGAGCTGGAACGGCGAGTTGGTCAGCTCCCGGAATCGCTTTTTCCGGCCCATGATGACACCGATGGGCACGCCGATCGCGATCGCAAGCAGCAGCCCCATGCCGAGGCGATAGCCGCTGGTTTCGAGAGCTTTGGGGATCAGCCCGCTACTCCACATGTGCGGAATCGCCTTGAACGCCGGGACCGGCCCGAAGCTGGCGAAATGGGACAACTTCGGATTCAGGGTCGCGACGTAGATGGCCAGCCACCACAGGGAAATCAGGATTGCCAAGCCGGCAAAGAAGTATGCCGTTCCGGTCACGGCATTGCCAAATGCGACCGACGACCGTGACTGCGCGGCAGCAGAATTGGCCATCGCGGCTGCGTTATTGCTCATGTTCCGACATCTCCGCGATGCCAGCTGAATCGTTTGATCAGCGCGGCACAAATGGTATCCAGGGCGTATCCGATGATGCCGATGGTCAACACCATCGCCGTCAAATGATCGTAGGACAGTGTTTCACGGGCATCCTTGATGGCATAGCCCAGGCCGGAGGTAACACCGAGCAGTTCGGCAGGGACCAGTACCACCCAGGCAACGCCGAGCGCGAGTCGTATGCCGGTGAAAATGTCGAAGCTGATCGCCGGAAGGATGATCTGGGTCAGCATCTGGAAAGGCGTAGCGCCGAGGTTGCGGGCGACTTTAAACCACGCGGGATCGACCTTCGACAAGCCGGCGGCCGTCTGGTACATCACCGGCCAGACCGAGGCAAAGGCGACCAGAAAAACGATGGAACCATCCCAGGAGGAGAATACCAATACGGCGATCGGCATCCACGACAGCGGGCTGATCATGCGCAACAGCTGGAATGGGGAATTGCTCAACTTGCGGAACCACGTGATGCGTCCCATGAGGATACCGATAGGGACCCCGATCAGGATCGCTATCAGCATCCCCGAGCCGAGCCGGAGCCCACTGGCATAGGCGGCATTCTGTAGCTTGCCCATTTGCCAAAGCTCGGGGAAAGACTGCAGGGTCGGTATCAGACCGAATCCGGCGAAGTTGGCCGTTTTCGGATTGGTGGCGATCATGTATCCGCCGATTCCCCACAGGACCGCAAGTATTGCGAGGCCCAGAACAAAGTTCACCGCGCCTCTCGACGCGGCGAGTGCGAACCGGGCCCCGGCGCCTCCCGTCACACCGGCGGCGGCCGAAGCCGCGCCGGATGTGGCGTCGTTGCTCATATCGAGATGACTTCCGTGCGAGTGAAGGGATCGCCGGATTTCGGTACGCTATGGTCGTTCTTCCACTTTGGATTGGCGTCCAGTGCCTTCTTGATGAAGGTGTAATTGACCAGATCGTTGGCGACAAACTTCGGATCGAGCTTGTCGAGAAATCCGGCATCGCCGGTGATCATGGTCTTCTTCAAGTCATTGACCACGAGCTCGGTAGCCGAACGGTAGGGCCAGGCCTGGAAGTTGATGCGATCCATGCCCCAGTCCTTGTTCCTGATCGCGGCGGCGTTCCCCGGATACGGGATGTCGTAGAGCATCATCGCGCGGGTCACCACTTCTTTCGGGAAGGGCAGGTAACCCTTGCCATCCTTCGAGAGCATCTCGGCCATCGCGGCACGGTTCTCGACCAGATGGATCTGTGCGGCGACGATGGCGTTATGCACCGACTGCGCCCAGGCTGCGCGCGCCGGATCCATGGTGTCCTGTTCGTGCATCACCACCACACAGCAGGGGTGACCTTTCCAGACGTCACCGGTCATGCGCAGCATCTTGGCGCCGGCACGGACTTCGCCCAGCGCATTGAAGGGCTCGGCCACGCAGTAGCCGTCGATCGATTTGGCAGCCAGGGCCGGCGGCATGTCCGGCGGGTTGAGGACGATGAAGTTGCACTCGTTGGGCGCCAGCTTGGCGTCCTGCGGCTTGATCACCGGCGTGATGCCGGCGTCGCGCATGATCTTCTGCGAAATGATGTTGTGGATCGAATACCAGAACGGCACGGCGAACTGTTTGCCGCCGAAGTCCTTGGGCGAATTGATGCCACTGTCCTTGCCAACGACGATGCCGGAGCCATTGGTATGGTTCCAGGCCGTAATCTTGATCGGGAACTTGTTGCCGTATCGCATCCAGATCGGCACAGGGATCAACAGGTGGGCCAGATTGAATCGATGCGAGGAGAAGGCCTCGACCAATGGCGACCAGCCACGAAGCAGCGTCGGGGGTGCGGACTCCAGGCCTTCCTTCTTGAAGAAGCCCATCTCGTGTGCCACCAACAAGGCGGCGGCATCAGTGATCGGGAGGAAGCCGATACGAACTGTGGGATCCCACTTCTTTTCCTGGGCAAAGGTCGCCCTGGTTGGCATCAGGCCGGCCAGGGCACCAAGGCTGCCCCACTTGAGGAGCTCACGGCGATTCACACCGGTACCGAGCACGCTGCTGAACAAAGGATCGTAATCGATCACCAGCTTGGGATCGTTGATGCCATCGCCATGCTTCTTGTAGTCCTTGTGCGTCTCATCGGACGGATGATGCTTGCCAGCAAGCGAATCGCAAAGTATGCACATGCTCGGTCTCCTCTGGGTAATGGTGTCCTGCCCTACATGGGGTCAGGCGTGCTGTGTAACACTCTCGGTTACGGTATTGACTTCGGCTTCGTTGCCGCCTTTCGCACCGCCGGCAACTTGTGCGGCGGTATGGAAGGCTTCCATAAGCCGCGAGCGCATGGACTGCACGGCGGGATCCTGCCTTTGTCGGGGATCGTCCAGGCCAATCTCTATTTCGTCCATGATCTTGCCGGGGGCGCCCGCCATGATCACGGCGCGATCAGCCATCAGCACCGCCTCGTCGATGTCATGGGTAACGATAATCAGGTTGAAACCCAGCTTTTTCGCGATCGAACGGACATCTCTCTGTAGCGACGACCGGGTGAATGCATCGAGGGCAGAAAACGGTTCGTCAAGCAAAAGCAGTTCGGGTTCCATGACCAGGGAACGGGCCAGCGCCACACGCTGCTGCTGTCCTCCGGAGAGATCCTGAACGCTGACATCAGCGTAGTCCTGCAGTTCCACAAGGCGGAGTGCTTCGTCGACCCGTTCGGCTTTTTCCTTTTCCGGCCAACCCGCAAACTTGAGGCCGACCCCGACATTCTGCGAAACCTTCATCCAAGGATAAAGATGCGGTGCCTGAAACATCATCACCCAGCGCGATGACGGGCCATCAACCTTCTTGCCGTCAAATTCGATCGTGCCTTCAGTGGGCCGGTTCAGGCCCGCGATGATGTGAAGCAGGGTTGATTTGCCGCAGCCGGATCGACCGATGATGGCCAGCGCCTCACCACGCCGGGCCTGCAACTTGAGATTGCTGAAAGTGGGATTGCCACGAGTGCTGTACCGATAGCCCAGCCCGTGAATGTTGATTTCGACTCCTCTAATTGACACCGATCGTTTCTCCGTGACTGTTCTATTGGAGTCCCTGACAGCCGGGACAGCGTCCGGTCGAAACCGGATCACCGCCCGATTGACCGTTCCGTCTTTCTGGAAACTTCCTGCGGCACAAGCGGAACTGATGCGCTGGGTATTCGCTTGTCAAATCCGCAAGCCCTACAAACTGTTTCCCCGGCTCCCTTCCTAGGTTGCGCTAAGCCGCTCGTGGATTTCCTTCATCCGCTTTTTCAGGTCTTCGGGATTGACCAAACCACGCTTGATCAGCGAGTGGGTTAGCGACAACAACTGACGCTCAGGGAAAGGAACATCCTGGTAGAGCGTTGCGGAAAGCTCATCTTCCTCCCAGCGACGCTCAAGCAGGGGGAGTGGCGCATCCATCGCATCACGCACCACATCGCCAGCCAGCCAGCGCTTCTCGGCCGCAGCCATAGAGGAACACGAGCCGGCCGCCAAAGCTTCGCACATGCCATCAAGGCTTGTCTTCCAGGGAGGATCGGGGTTGGTCACGCCATACTGATCGGCGAGATCACCCCAGACCCGACCGTGCTCCTTGATGTCCTCAAGTAGCGGGACTTCCGTCCAGTTCGCCGCGCACTCCGCCATTTCGGCGGGTGCGTGCATTTTTTCGGGTACGGGCAAGATGACTCCTCCTTTTAATGCTGCGCCGGCTTCGCCGCGCGATGTACCGGCAACTCAAGGTTGGACGTCACACCAGGCTTGGGCAGGGCAACGCCGATCAGGCAATCGCGCGTAACAATCTCGGTCAACTGGTCTTCAGTCCAGCCATCAGTACCGGCCGGACGAACCGGCATGACGATGAAGCGGCACTTCTGGTTGGAATCCTCGACACGTACATCAACCTCCGCCGGCAGGGTCAGCCCGAACTCGGCAAGCACCTGCCGCGGCCAGCGAACCAGACGCCGACGATAGTTCGGGGTCCGATACCACTCTGGCTGGAATCCCAGGATAGGACGGGGATAGCAGGAGCACAGGGTGCAAACGACAACATGATGCACGCTAGGCGTGTCTTCCAGAACACGCAGATCGGTGTAGTCGCTGGGCGTGCCGAAACCTGTCGGATTCAAATAGTCGACGCCGACGGCCTTGCTGGCGGCAATGGCATCGGTCATGACTTGCTTCTTGTACTCGGGATCGAGCCAGGCCTTGGCAACCATGCGCGCCGCCGGCGTAGGGCCGATATGCTCGGCGAACTCGGTGAATTTGCGGTGGTCTTCGGCGGAGAACAGCCCCTTCTCGATACAAATTTCGCGAACCGCAATTTCGAGGGCCTCGAAATCGCTGATTTCGTCCACCATCGGCGCAGATTCGTTATGGCCGTGATCGTGATCGTGTGACATGTAATTCCCTTCCTCTTTTCAGGTGTCGATCGGCCGGTTAAACCGTCTCGAGCCAACGCTCGGAGAATTCGGTCTGCAAGGTATCGTTGGCAAAGGCGGCCGGATACTCCGGCCAAAGGTCCACTTGCCTGAAACGTACGATGTAGAACCACTCGGACTTGTCGACGTGCCCCCAGGCCTCATCTTCCGGAGCCGGGCTCTCGTGCGTAACAACGGCGACCTCGCCTACCGCGCCACGGGTGTACACCTGACAGCGCGTATAGAAAATGTCCGGCATATCCTTGATGCGAACGCGATCACCCACCTTGAACTTGGGCGGTCCGCCGGCGGCGCCAATGAAACATTGGGGATCCCCCTTGCCGGTGGCGATCCTGGCGTGATGGGTTCTATCGTGCTGGCTCATGGCGCTTTTTCACCTCGTCGATTTTGTTGATGAGTTCGGTAAGGGTGATGTGATGCCCCTCTACCAGAATCCGCGCTGCGGAAAGCAGCCAACGGCCATAGTAGGGCAGACCGAGGTACTGGCTCGTTCCGAGATCGACGTTCTGCATGCGACGCCGCTCTTCGGCACACCATACTCCGCGCCACGCCAGGCACTCGGTGGTGACATAGGCCCGATATCCCCAAGCCTCGGACTCTTCTTCGGTCCACTCGACCGGCACGTCCACCTGCCCACCAACATCGTGGGGCGACCGGGTGTAGGCGCGGAACATCTCGTGGGTGAGGTCGGACGCATAAATCGCCTTGCCCGTCTGCTGCACTGGCGGCTCGATTTCGACCACCGCCTGCAAATGCCGCAGCACTTCGTCTCTGGTACTTGATGACATGGCTGGACTTCTCCTTTGACTGTTTTCTTGCGGAACGGCTATTTCTTAACGCGCAGGTTCGGGCATTTGATCCTGAATACCAGGCCCGCTGGAACTTTTCGTCGAATTCCGAACCCCATCAACAACTATGCGGAAAGTCGTATGATTATGAGTTGCTTTCACGACTACAACAGCCCGCCACAAGTAGTTGATGATTAAATTTTGTTGGATTCAAGCAAGTTTGTCCAAGACTATTTTCCGATCCGCCACATAGGAATTGGTTATGCATTCGAAGCTGATGTTCCCCCGTTCGATCAGTTATTTGCTCTCGGTTGCCGAGAATCACAGCTTTACGCGGGCGGCGGAAGCGCTTCATGTGACCCAGCCAACACTTTCGCAGCAGATCAAGTTGCTGGAAGAGGCACTGGACGTGCAACTGCTCGATCGTTCCGGACGAACCGTGAAGCTGACCGATGCCGGCGAGGTGTATGTGCGCCACGCGCGTCGCGCGCTTGAAGAGCTTGACGCGGGGAAAAGGGCGGTCATTGAACTGGAAGATCTCAGTCGCGGCTTTCTGCGCCTGGGCATGACCCCGATCACCGAGTACCTGATGACCTCGCTGCTCGATGAATTCAATGCCCGCTATCCCGGGATCATGATCAGCGCCATGGAAATGTCGCAGGATGAGATCGAATCCGGAGTGGCCGATAGCACCCTGGACGCGGGGATTGCCTTTACCCATACCCAACCCACCGAGACCTGGTCCAACAAGATCGAACTGCATACCCTGTTCATGGAGCCGCTGAGTCTTGCTGTCGGCACCGGACATCCGCTTGCAGGACGGCAGATGCCCATGGGCATCGGCGTCCTACAGGATGAACCTCTGATTCTCCTGAACCAGAATTTTGCGCTGCGCCGGCATTTCGACCTGTATTGCCTGGAGCATGGCGTCCGCCCGCGCATTGCCATTGAAACCAATTCGCTCAGCATGATGGTGCAGTCCACCAGCATGGGCAGACTGATCACCGTCTTGCCAACCACGATCGCTTGCACCCAGCCCGGACTCTACGGTGTGCCCTTGCTGCCCGAATTGCCGCATCACACAATCGCCCTGATCGGCCCCAAGGATACCTACAGAAGCCCGGCCTGCCGCGCCTTCGGCAGGCTCGCTGCGGAATGGAACTTCGGCCGGGCTCCGATATCGCTGGATGACGAAGCCGAGCCGGCGGCTGTCATGGGAGAGCGCGTTCCCGACAAGAATGATCAGACAACCCGCCGCAAGCTGGGATCACCGGAACTGACCGCCGCCCGCTGAACGGTTCCGGATCGCGACCTCGATCAGACCACGTTTCCCTGGATCGCGGCGATGACTTTCCCGCCGACCTGAATCGTGACTCCGGCTGGACCTTTGCCAACGCGCAGTTGTACCATTGAAGGCCTCCGCACCTCATCGCCCTGCTCGATTCGCCAGGCGAGTTTCTGCGGATCGAATACTTGGTGCTGTACCAGATAGGCTCCCAGAAAAGCGGCGCCGTTTCCGGTTGCGGGATCTTCACGAACGCCATGCGCCTCGAAGAAAAACCTCGCGGACAAATCATTCCCGGGATGGCGAGTTTCGCTGCAGAAGAGATACACGAGCGGGGGGAAGCCTTCCGCAGCCAAACCGGCATACGCCGTCAGGTCGAGTCGGCTGCGCCGCAGGGCATCAAGACTTCGCAGCGGAACTATCATCGCGGAGGTGCCGGCCGCCATCTGTTGGACAGGGAATCGGGTATCGATATCCGCCACCGATATCCCCAGCGCCGAGGCAATCCTTGCCGGATCGACACTCGCCCCGGGAGTAACCGCTGGTGCCGCGAACCACAGGACTTCAGGCGCGCCCGGCGCTTTTTCGAAACTCACCGGCACTTGGCCGACATCGAGATTCAGGTTGATGGTTCCAGACTTGTCG
>SXGT01650354.1_pt1 | contig 11700 bp, 13 predicted proteins | sample 3176221 | NCBI WGS metagenome assembly SXGT01 (sample SAMN11356862, study PRJNA531348) | freshwater metagenome | isolation source: freshwater sample F1-120 | place: China: Fuxian Lake, Yuxi | collected 2017-12-25
GGCGAAGCAGGCCGCGGCTTCTCGATCGTGGCCGAGGAAGTGCGCAGCCTGGCGACGCGGACCAACGAAGCGATCAGCGGCATCACCGACCGCATCCAGCGCATCCGCGACAACGCCAACACCGCCAAAGGCAGCATCGCCACCGTCAGCGATCTCGTCGTCAAGGTGGCGACCATGCAAGGCCGCGTCGCCACCGCGATCGCCAGCCAGGACGAACACGCGCGCACCATCGAAGCCGCCGCCACCGCCGCTGGCATGCACGTACGCGGCTTCACCGGAGAACTCGATTCGCTGGCCCGCGCCGTCGCGTCGTCGAAGACCGCCAGCAACGGACTCGGCACCGCCGGCCTCGAACTCGAGCGCTCGCTGCGCGATCTCGGCTTGCTGGTGCTGCGGCTGCAGGGGCGCGCCACTGACGCGACCGCTCCTGCATCCGCGACCTAACCGTGCGCGACCGCCATCTCGCCGGCTTCGCCGGTGACTGGCGGCATCTCCGCCGCCAGGGTCTCGGCCTGCACTTCGGCCGTGGCGGCGTCCGGGGCCGCCCACAGGAGATCCGCCAGGCGCAGATGCACCTCGGGGCGGGCGTCGCGCAGCAGACGCTCGAGCACCGACAGGTCCGCCTCGTCGTCAGGGAAGCGCGTCTGCATCAACGGGTGGCTGCGCGAACTCTCGACCCAACGCGGTGACGACAGCGGCCGGTAGCGACAGAACCACTCGAAGTGCCACGGCAGGAACCGCATCGCCCGCTCCTTGCCCTTCTCGTCGTCGCGGAAGTGCACCTTCATCATCTGCGCCAGGTTGTGGTAGACCGCGAGGCGCTCGCTCGCAGTCGGCTCCCACGCCTGCTTCTCGGTGATCTCGCGAAACAGCCACGGCTTGATCAGCGCCCCGCGCCCGACCATCACCGACGCGACGCCGCTCTGCTGCCAGCGTTCGTGCGTCTCGTACCACGTCAGCAGATCGCCGTTGCCGATCACCGGGATCGTGCGTTCCGCGGCGATGCGGGCGATCGCGTCCCAGTCGGCGGCGCGTGAATAGCGCTGCTCGCGCGTGCGGCCGTGCACCGTCAACGCAGCGGCACCCGATTCCTGGCAGATGCGCGCGACCTCGCTGGCGTTCTGCTCACTCTCGGTCCAGCCGAGCCGGATCTTGACGCTGACCGGCACCGGGATGCCCTTCACCATTTCTTCGACCAGCCGACCGAGGTGCGCCGGCCGCTGCAGCAGCGTCGCGCCCATGCCGCGCTTCACGACGTCGTGGATCGGGCAACCGCAGTTGAGGTCGACCCAGAGCGCGCCGCGTTCGGCCGCCACCTTGCCGGCGACGATCGCATCCGGGGCCTTCGACGCCGCGATCTGTGCTCCGAAACAAGACTCGTCCGGGTGCTTGCGGAGCAGCGCCAGCTCGCTCTTGCTCTTGCGCACGACCTGGTACGCATAGGCCATCTCGCCCATCGTGACGGTGCAGCCGTGCTGCAGCAGCAGCCGGCGGAATGGGAGGTTGCCGCCCTTGGTCAACGGCGCGAGGAAGACACGGCCACGAAAGTCCATCGGCGGATCCTGTCGGGGGACGACGACGGAGTCCATTGCCGATATCTTTGCGCCCGCCACCCCACGTCACTCATGCAACCCTTCCACCTTCTGGGGGCGTTGACCGCATTCGCGGTCGGCGGCTCATTCTTCGCCATTGGGTCGCACGATTCCGGCCCGGGCGCACCGCCCGCGGTGATTGCGCCGCCGCCGACGCCGCCCGCAACCGCCGATGGGCACTTCGTCCTGGTGGTCGAAGGCGATCGCAATGCACTCACGATCGGGCACGCGCAGCACAAGGTCGCACCATGGGCCGGCGTGCCGAAGGGCCTCACCTCGAACTGGCTGCTCGCGATCCGCGGCGATCGCGGGGAACTGCTCGCCGAAGTGCCGCTCGACGTGTCGCACTTCGCCGTCGGCGCGGCCGAACAGGGAACCTTGCAGGTCGAAGGCTGCGTGGTGCGCAATTCGCGCATCGCCATGCTGGTCAACGTGCCGGCGTTCGCGACCGCGACGACCTACACGATGAGCCGTCCCGACGACGCCGGACGCCGCGTGATCCTGGGCACGATCGAAGGTGCCACCGTGCGAATGCTCGCCGGAGGTGGCCGATGAACGCTCGCCTCGCTTCCTTCGCGTCGCTGGCACTGCTCCTCACGGCGCTGCCCGCGCAGAATCCCGTCGTCACCACGGTGCTTTCCAACGGCACCACGCAGACGCGCTACGACATGGTGATCCTCGGCGACGGCTACCAGGCCGCGCAGCAGGCGCAGTTCAACCAGGACGTCACCACGTTCCTGACCGCGCTGTTCCAGAAGCAGCCGTACCAGACGTTCGCCGCGTACTACAACGTGCACACGGTGTTCCGCGCCAGCGTCGACAGCGGCGCCGATCGACCCGACGAGACGCCGCCGGTGTTCAAGAACACCGTCTACGACTGCACCTACAACTTCGGCGGCACCGACCGCTGCCTGTACGTGCAGAACACGTCCCAGGCGCTCGCTGATGCGGCGCTGGCGCCGGCCAACGAAGGGCGCGTGATGGTGCTGGTGAACGACACGCGCTACGGCGGCTGCGCGGCGACGTTCGCGGTGAGCTACAACGGCTCGTCGATGAACGAGGTCCAGATCCACGAACTGGGCCACAGCCTCGGCCAGCTCGCCGACGAGTACGACTACCCGTACGTGAACTACACTGGCGGCGAGCCTGCGTCGGTCAACATCACGACCTCGCCGACCGGCCAGAAGTGGTCGATCTGGCACGGCACCGACGGCATCAGTGCGTTCCAGGGTGCTGGCTACTACCTCAACGGCCTCTACCGGCCAAAGTCGAACTGCCTGATGCGCTCGCTCGGCGCCACGCTGTGCCGCGTCTGTCAGGAGAACATCACGAAGATCACCAACTCGATCGTGCGGGTGATCGCGACCACGACGCCGGCGACGACGGCGGTGAGCGTGTTGGTGCCGACGCCGCAGACGTTCTCGTTCACCCACTTCGTGCCGGCCGGCAACGCGCCGACGATCACCTGGAAGCTCGACGGCAACGTCATCGCCGGCGCCACCGGCACCAGCTACGTGCTCAACCCGAACACCGTGGCGCTGGGCGCGCACACGCTGGTCGCGAGCATCAAGGACAACTCGCTGCTGGTGCGCACCGATCCGGCCAGCGTGATGACCGAGACGCACACGTGGAACGTCACCGTGAGCGACCCGACCATCGCGCAACTGCGCGTGCCGGGATCGACGTCGAGCCTGACCTTCGCGCCGCCGGGCGCCACGGTCACGCTCGGCGCCACCGTCGTCAACGACGGCCCCGGCGGGGCGGGCGCCTTCGACGTCGAGTTCTTCCTCGGGCCGACTTCGACGTGGTCGGTGAACGACGTCTGGCTCGGACGCGTCACGGTGCCGAGCCTTGCCGCCGCGCAATCGACGACGGTGAACCTCCCGGTGCAGTTGCCGTGGAGCTTGCGGCCGGTGCTGCAGTACGTGCACTCGGTCGCCGACCGCATCGATGTGGTCAACGAGTCGAACGAGAACGACAACCACCGCGCGTTGCCGATGTTCGGGCAGGCCGGCTCCTGCGTGACGAAGCTCGAGTTCCTGACGCCCCTGGTGCCGCTGAACAACGCGAGCCTGTCGCTCGCTGCCGGCGGCACGCTGCACCCGACCATCGTCGCACCGTGCGCCGATCCGCTGGCGACGCTCTACCTGCTGGCGTGGACGGGTTCGGGAACGGCGCCAGGCATCACGCTCGCCCCCGGCGTCGTGCTGCCGCTCAACTACGATCCACTGACGCAGCTCGGACTCGACGCGCTCAACGGGCCGGTGTTCGGCAACTTCCTCGGCGTGTTCGATGCGCAGGGCCGCGGCAACGCGACGTTCTCGTTGCCGCCTGGCGTGCCGCTGGCAACCGGGCCGACGCACTTCGCGGCGCTGCTGCTCGGCCAATCGCAGTTGTTCGCGGCCACGACGAACGCGATCGCACTGACGCTGCTGCCCTGACGGCGCGGCGTCAGTTTCTGCGCGACGTTCGATTCCTCGCGGCGTAGATTCCCGCCGCGCGTGCACGCAGCACGCGCCAATCCGACCCGTCAGGAGATCCACGATGCGACTCAGCCTCCCGTCCGTTCTCACTTTGCTGCTCGTCAGCGCCACCGCCGCCGCCCAGGACAAGCACACCCTGCGCTACCAACTGGCGCCCGGCCCGACCGTCTGGTGCCAACAGGACCAGGACATGAACATGGTCATGAAGATGGGCGAGCAGGAGATGAAGACGTCGATGCAGACATCGACCTGGATGGAAGGCAAGGTCGTCGGAGTGAAGGACGGCGTGGCCTCGGTCGAGCAGAAGTACGCCCGCGTGAAAGCGAAGAGCTCGGGCATGGGCGGCAACTCCGAGTACGACAGCGACGTCGCCGGCAGCAAGCCCGGCGCGATGATGCGCGATCTCGCCAAGCTCGTTGGCAAGTCGGCCACGATGCAGATGGACGCAACCGGCAAGATCGTCGCGGTGAACGTACCCGCCGACGTCGAAGCCGGCCTGGAGAAGGCGGGCATGAGCCTGAAGCAGACGTTCGAGCAGTCGATCATGACGTGGCCGCAGGACCCGATCGCCGTCGGCAGCACCTGGGTCACCGAGTACGACATGCCGATGGGCCAGATGGGCAAGGGCAAGGCGAAGGTCACCAACAAGCTCGTCGAAGTGAAGGACCACGTCGCCACGGTCGAGACAACGACCGAACTCACCGTCGACGCGACGGGCATGCCGCCGGGCCTGAAGCTCGAAGTCACCAAGGCAACGGGCTCGGCCAAGATCGACCTGCGCGCCGCGATGCCGCTGGAGATGGTCTCCGACATGGAGATGAAGATGGTGGGCGGCGCCGACAGCCCGATGAACCTATCGATGACGATGCGCACGACCGTGAAGCAGGTCGCCGCGCCTGCCGCGAAGAAGGCCGACGAAGCACCGAAGAAGTGACCGTCAGCCCGTCGGCGCGTCCCGCATGGAGAGGAAGCCGACCGGATCGCCGACCACCGCCGTCTCGAACATCGTGTCGGACGGCTCGGCAACGATGCCTGCTGCATCGGCCAGTTCGAGGAACCACGCGACTTCCTCGGCGCTCGTCGTGACGAGTCCAGGCCACGACAGGCGCGCGAACAGCGACCGCGCCAACGTGCGCGCCTGTTCGCGTTCGGCCACGAACTTCTCCACGTCGACCTGCACGGGCGCGATGCGGCCGTAGGCGACCGCGCTCAGCACCGGCCAGGTCTCGGGATCGGTGAACAGCGAGATGCAGCCGAGGTGGTCGAAGGTGCGCTCCGGCGCCGCCACCGCCGCGTCGGCAGCGAGGTAGCGCACGGCGACGTCCGGCGCCGCCGCCGCCAGCGCCGCGTTGAGCAGTTCGCATTCGCGCGCCCGCAGGTTGGCGGCGACCACGGTGCGCTCGTGCAGCATCGACTCCGCGAGCAGCACCGGCAACTCGGCGAGACCAGCGCCAACCCACAACGACGCACCGCCGCGTGGCACGGCGCGCAGCAGCGCCTTCGCCAGGCGTTCGCCGAGCGTCAACACCGCCGCTTGCTTCGCGCGCAACAGCGCCGCGCCGTCTTCGTGGAAGTAGACGTCGCCGAGCGCTTGCCAATCGATGCCCCGCAGCACCTTGTCGGCGAGGCGCGTCACGGCGGCGTGGTCCGCACCCGGCCGCTTCACGCGCCCGTCCCGAGCCCCGCCAGCAGCCGCAGCATCGGCCACGCGAAGATGCCCGTCTTGTGGCCGTCGCTCCAGATGAACGAGAGGCCGTAGCGGCCGACCAGTTCGGCGCCGAACAGCAGGATGTCCTCTTTCACGGTGCGTGGGTCGAGGATCGCGCGGCCGGTTCCCTCCTCGATGCAACTGGCGCACGGGCACGCGAGCCGCAGGTCGCGGGCCTTGTAGTCGGAAACGGCACCGTCCTTCCACTGGATGCGGAACAGGAACGGCGTGACGAGGTCGGCTTGTTTCGGGGTCGGCTTGGTCATGCGATGCAGATCGCCGCTTGCGTCCTACGGCCGCAGCGCGGAGAAGAACGCCATGCGGCTGGCAGCGATCATTCTGGCAGGCGGACGCAGCACGCGCATGGGTCGTCCCAAAGTCTCGCTGCCGTTCGGCGACGAGACGTTGCTGCAGCGTGTCTGCAGGACCTTGGCCGGGGCAACGACGACGCTGGTGGTCGTGCGTCGCGACGCCGCCCAGGAACTGGGGCAGCTGCCCACGGCGGCCGCCGTGACCGAAGACCTCGAACCGGGAGCGGGGCCATTGGGCGGCATTGCCGCGGGATTGCGTTGGCTGCGCGATGTCGCTGGGTATGCCGCGGACGATGCCGCGTTCGTGACCGCGTGCGACCACCCGTTCCTGCAGGATCGCGCGGTGCACGCGCTCGCCGACCGCATCGCGGGCTTTGACCTGGTGATGCCGAACGTAGGGGAAATCCTGCAGCCGATGGGCGCCGTCTACCGACTGCGCGTGCTAGATGCCATCGAACGGTTGCTGCGCGCGGGCATGCGCACGCCACGCTCGCTGGCTAGCGCAACGAACGCCAAGATCGTGACCGCGACGGAGCTCGCGACGTTCGACCCGGGCCTTGGACTCGTGCGCGGAATAAACACCCCCGAGGAATACGCGGCGGCCTTGGCCGAACTTGGCCTGCCGCCCGAATCGACCGCCTGATGGCTGGGCACCCGAGGCGAGGTCAAGCCGAGCGACTCCGGTTTCCGATGACCGGCGCATGGGGATGGTTCAGGCTTCGATGCTGCTCCAGTGTGGGTCCGTGGTCGCCTTCGGCGCCGTCGGCACGGCACTGTGCCGCGCCGGAGCTGCTCGGGCGCCTGACGTCCTGCTCGGTGTGGGTCTGCTGGTTGGCGCGTTCCTGACCGCCATCGACTCGCTGACCGTCGACGCCGGCGTGCCGCTCGCTGGTTGGGCAGTTCTCGTGTTCGCACTGCTCGGCCATGGCGATGGCTGCGGCAACGTGGCGCGACAATTGGTTGAGCGCCCGCTGCGGTTGTTCGGAGCTGCGCTCGCTTGCACGTTTCTGCTGCATTGGGTGCACCAGGCAATGCCAGTGCAACCGACGGTGCAGCTGGTCCTGCCGTGGCGGCTGCTCGACCTCGGGTGCGCAGCGGCGCTCGGTTGGTTCGCCTGGACGCGCAACGCACTCGAACACGAGACCAAGTTCTTGTTCGCGGCCACTGCGTTCGGCCTCGCCTCGACGTCGCTGCCGATGCAGGGGCAGGCGACGATCGCGGCCCTGCTGCTGGTCGTCGGCACCGCGCCGTGGTTGCTGCGCCTGCTGCAAACTGGGTTCTCGACGGTGTCGATCGCTGGCACCACCGCCGCCGCCTTCGTGCTGACCTGCGCATTGCGAGCCACGTGTTGGCGCGACGGCCTGAATCCGACGCTGGCGGGTCTCGACGATCCGTTGCTGGTGATCGCGATGCTGTTCTTGGTGCTCGGTTGCGCTCTGCTGCTGCCGCCCGTCGCCACGACGGCAACGCCTTCGGAGTCTGAAGAACGTGCGCATGCCGGAACGCCGACGCCGACGCCAACGGCTGCCGATGCCAGCGACGCAGTTGCACCAACGGCATCACCCGCACCGGGCGCAACCGCAACCGCGACGACCACGGCCGCAGCCACTTCACGCCCATTCAGCGCCCAAGACCTGGTGCGCGACATGCGCACGCCGCTGACCAGCATGATGGCGACGGCGGGCCTGCTCACCGGCAACGCCAGCGAGCGCGAAGCCCAGCTCACTTCGCTGCAGGCCTACGGCCGCCAGCTGTCGGGCATGATGGCCGACCTCGATGACTTCGAACGGCTGCTGCGCGGCTCGGTGGATCTCGCCGAAGACACCTTCGACTTCCCACAACTGGTGCGCAACTGCGTCACCGAAGTCGCTCCAAGCGTCGCCGACCGCGGCATCGAAATCCGAGTCGATGTGATCTCCGGCACGCCGCGTTGGGTGCAGGGCGATCCGTCGCGCGTGCGACAACTGCTCGGCCGCCTGCTCGAAGGTGCCGCGGGGCAATGCACGCTCGGCCCGCTCGAAGTCACCGTGTTCGCGGAGGAAACGCATCTCGGCGTGGTGATCCAGAACCGCACGCAGACGGCCATCGTCGATGTCCACTCGTTCGGCCATCTGTTCTGCCGCCAATTGACGCTGTCCCTCGGCGGGGAACTGGCGGTGGTTGCGCGCGACGGCGGCGGCACCGAAAGTCGCCTCACGCTGCCAAAGCACATCGCGCCGGATTGGGAGATCGACTTGCTGGAGGAAGACACCGAGCGCGCCGGCGGTTCGGCCCCGGCGGCACCGATGCAGCGAGTGCACGGCAAGGTGCTGCTCGTCGACGACAGCACCGACCACCAGCGCCTGATCGGTCAGCTGCTGGCGCGCGCGGGCGCCGAGGTCACTTCGGCCACGGGTGGCGCCATGGCGCTGCAGCTGCTCGAAGAGATGACGTTCGATCTCGTGCTGCTCGACATGCAGATGCCCGAGATGGACGGCTACACCACGATCGCCGAACTGCGGCAACGCGGCATCACGACGCCGGTGCTCGCGATCACCGCCGACACCGGCCAGGCCGACATCGAGCGCGCGCTGGCGGGCGGCTGCAACGGCCACCTCGCCAAACCCATCGACCACGAACTGCTGCAGCGGTCGCTGGCGATGCACCTTCCCATCGCCGCTGAGTGATCGGCGCGCGCGCCGGCCGCAGTTGGGCCGCCGACGCGCGCCAGATCAATGCAGCCGGGCAGTCGCCGTGCCGGTAGAACCAAGGCCCGATGCCGGAGCCGACTGCGTCCCACCGACCGCGCTGCTATCGCTGCCTGCGCCCGGCCGCCATGTGCCACTGCGCCAGCATGCCGACCGTGCCGACGCGAACGCGCATCGTCGTGCTGCAGCACCCGCACGAACGCACGCACCCGTTCGGCACCGCGCGGCTCGTGCGCATGTGCTTGCCCAACGCCAGCGTGCACGTGCCGTACGCCGGCTACACCGGCACGCTCGAACAGCGCATCGAACTACCGCCGGACGCGATGGTGCTCTACCCGCATCCCGATGCGCCGCTGCTCGAAGAACTGCCGGCGAACGCGCGGCCGTCGACGCTGGTGGCGATCGACGGCACCTGGGCGCACGCCCGCCGGCTCTACCGCGAGAACGCCTGGCTGCATTCGTTGCCGCACGTTCGTCTCGCGCCGAAGACGCCGAGCCGCTACCGCATTCGCCAGGAGCCGCGTCCCGACTACGTGTCGACGCTGGAAGCGATCGTCGAGGCCTTGCGCGCGCTCGAACCCGAGACGCCGGGACTCGACGGCCTGCTGACCGCGTTCGACGGCATGATCGATCGCCAGATCGCGCACGCCGCCGTCGTGCAGCGCTTCGGCCGGCACAAGGCGACGCGGCAACGGCCGTCGCGCGCGCTGTCGCACCTGCTGTTCGATCCGCGGCTCGTGGTCACCTATTCGGAGTCGGCGCTGCCCGGCGGCGATCCGATGGCGGTGCGGCAGTTGGTGCAGTGGGTCGCGGCGCGCGTCGACGACGGCGCCTGCTTCGAAGCGATCGTGCGCCCCGAGGGTGCGCCGCCGACCGCGCACCACCTGCGCCACATGCACCTGCAACCCGAGGCCGTGGCCGCCGGCGAACCCCTCGCCGCGGCGGCGGCGCGCTTTCGCAGCTGGCTCGCACCCGGCGCTCCGGTGACGGCATGGACGCCGACCACGCTGGAATGGGGCGATGGCATGTTGCCCGCGGGCACCGAGCGCACTTCGTTGAAGACGAACTGGTGCAACCTGCGCAACCGCCGCGCCGGCTTCCTCGAAGACGTGCTGGCCGCGGAATCGCTGGCGTCGGTGCCCATGCCGTTGCTCGGTCGCGCCCGCGAACGACTCGGCAACGCGCTCGCCGTCGCGCGCTGGCTGCGCACGCAGGAAGCCCGCCCCGCTCGCGCGCCATCCTGACTCGCACCGATCAGCGCTTCGGCCGCAGCGCGTACATGTCCTGGAACAAGTTGAGCCCGCACGGCACGCAGCCGAGGAACTCGGTGCTCGCGGCCCATTGCTCGCGCGCAAACCGTTCGGTGAAGAACGCCTGCCCGTAGTCGTCGGCGACGCCTTCCGCCGATTCGCGGATCGCCGCCGGCAGCACGCGATGCACGAACGGTTCGTGCGCCAGCGCCCGCTGGATCACCCGCGCTTCCGCCGCGTCGATCTGCAGCGTTTGCTGGTGCTCGGGACTGCGCGCACACAACGCCGCGGCGAAGGCACCGTGCGACGACACCAGGATCAGCCCGTCCGGCCGGGTGACGCGCGCCAGCTCGCGCATCCACGCGAGGCATTGGTCGAGCCCCAGGTGGCTGAACACCGACAGGGCGTAGACGAGATCGATCGAGCCGTCGGCGAACGGCAGCGGCGGCAGCGTGCCGTTCGCGACGAACGTGCCGCGCAGGTTCTGCTGGCACCATGCGATCGTCGCCGCGCGCACGTCGGCGCCGTGCAGATGGGCCCCGGGCAACGCCGTCTGGAACCAGCGCAGTACCCGGCCGCAACCGCAACCGAAGTCGAGCACGCTGCGCACGCCGGCGAACGGCCGTTCGGCGTAGGTGCTGAACAACTCGGCCAGCATCGCCAGGTCCTCGGCGCCCGAACGCAGATGCGACCCCATCGCCAGCCCGCCGCAGACCGTGGCCCGCAGCGACTCCGGCGGCAGCGGCGGGTAGCAGCGCGCGACGTCGGGATACTCGAGCACGCCGTAGGTGCCGAGCCATTGGCAGAACGTCAACGAGTCGCGCGGAAACGCCTGCTGCAGATCCGGACGCGCGGCGTAGATCTCGCCCGCGAGGCGTTGCAGATCGGGATCGCGCGGGGCGAGCAGGCGAGCGATGTCCATCGTTCGGCAGCGTAGACCGCGCCGGAACGATGTCACGTCCCGGCGCGCTCCACTCGACGATCAGACGATCACTTCGTCTTGGCCGACTGGCCCGCGGCCTTCAGGCCGGCGAGCAGCTGCTCGGCATTCGTCTTGCTCGGGTCGTACGAGACCTTGATGTCGGCCTTGCCGGCCTGGACATCGCAGCCCGACACGCCCGGCATCTTCTCGACAGCGCCACGCACGGTGGCGGCACAACCGTTTCAAGACGGTGCGGCGTCGAGAACGAACGCAACCTCGGTCACGTTCGCAGCAGCGACCGATCCGCCCGCGCAGGCGGCGAGGCCGAGGATCGAAGACAGAGCGACGACGAGGAGGGCCTTCACGGCTTCACCTTGGCGCCCTTCTCGCCAGCGGCCACCAGCGCCGCGACGATTGCGTCCGTCTTCACCTTCTTGCTGTCGAAGTTGACGGTGAAGTCCTTGTCGCCCGCCTTGATGGCGATCTCGCCGACTCCATCCATCTTCCCGAGGGCACCGCGCACGGCGGTGACACAGCTCCCTCAAACATCCTTGCCGAGTTCGAACACGGCCTTGGTATCGGTTGCCACCGCGGGCGCAGACGGCTGAGTGCCACCTGGGGTCGGCGTCTCCGTCTTCGCGGTGCAACCGACCAGGAACAGGGCGCAGGCGCCCGTCACAAGCAGTCGGATCATGGTTTGTCTCTCTTGGAATTGCGCGGAAACACTCCACGCGCGCCTGATCCTAC
>SXGT01120602.1_pt1 | contig 11698 bp, 11 predicted proteins | sample 3176221 | NCBI WGS metagenome assembly SXGT01 (sample SAMN11356862, study PRJNA531348) | freshwater metagenome | isolation source: freshwater sample F1-120 | place: China: Fuxian Lake, Yuxi | collected 2017-12-25
AGCAACAACAAACGACGACGCACGCTGGCCATCAAAGAATCCCCGGTTGTGAAACATCGATGCCCTTGAGTGACATCTTGAGCGCCTCGACATTGGGGGCCACCGAGAAGGCCGTTTCTCGATCGATCAATTCATCGTCCACCAACTGTTTCAAGCTCATGGTAAAATCTTGCATCCCGTCGGAAACACTCATGCGGATAACATCTGGCAATTTCGAATCCTGTCCTTCGAGGATCAGCTTGCGAATCATGGGGCTGAAGGTCATCACTTCGACCGTGGGTACGCGCCCCACATCTTTCTTGATCGACGGCAGCAGTTTTTGGGCGACGATTCCTTTCATGTTGAAAGCGATGGCACTGCGAATGGCGCTGTGCATGGCCTCTGGAAACAAGTCCAGAATACGACCAATCGTACTGGCCGAACTGGAAGCATGGATCGTACCAAAAACCAAGTGCCCCGTCTCGGCCGCGTGAATGGCCGTCATGAACGTCTCTTGGTCGCGCATCTCGCCCACCAGAATGATATCCGGGTCTTCGCGAACCGCGTGTTTCATGCCGATCTCGAAATCGCGCACGTCCATGCCGATTTCTCGCTGGTTGATCAAACACTTGTCTTCGGTGAAGACAAACTCCACCGGATCTTCCAAGGTCAAAATATGCTTGCGGTATTGGCTATTGATGTAATTCAACATCGCGGCAATGGTGGTACTTTTTCCCGATCCCGTCACCCCCGCCAGGAGAACCATGCCTTGATCGAAATGGCAGAGCGTTTCCACGACTGGGGGCAGGAACAAGCCGGAGAAATCGGGAATGCGATTGTTCACACGACGCGCCACCAAGCCAATCTTACCCATTTGCTGCAGTAGGTTCACGCGAAATCGCCAGGTCACGCCATCGACATCAATCGTATAGGCAAAGTCCGCGCCACCATCCACATCAAAGATCCGCCGCGAGCGCTCGTTCATCATGGGAAAAAGCAACCGCACCATCTCTTCCAAATCGATCGGCGGGTGTTTCAGCGGCATGAGTTTTCCACGCACGCGCACGATGGGAGCCTGTCCGACTTTCAGATGCAAGTCACTCCCCTCGAGCTTAACCAGGGCGCGAAACAGTTTGTCCACCTCACGTTCTTCGTGCTTGCGCAGAAATCGCTCGGCCAAATCCTCTGCCGGCACGGAGGTATCCGCATGGTGGGAACCATTGTCTTTGGTCTTCGGTTTTGACATGGCCGTCCGTCCTCATCTCGCGCCACGGGGCGCATGGTAGGGGTCGCTCCGCTAATCAGTCACCCGACGCTCCGTCTACAACCGTACTGGCACGCCACAGTTCGCCATGGCTTGCTTGGTCTCCCGAATGGTGTATTGGCCAAAATGAAAAATACTGGCCGCCAAAACCGCATCGGCATGTCCCAGCGTGATGGCGTCGACTAGGTGCTGTGGACACCCAGCACCGCCACTAGCCACCACAGGAATCGTGACGGCCTGGCTGACGGCCGACGTGATCTCCAAATCATAGCCATCCTGCGTGCCATCGCGGTCCATGCTGGTCAACACAATCTCTCCCGCTCCCAACCGCTCCACTTCCTGGGCCCATGCCACAGCCTCGCGCCCGGTCGGCAAACGGCCGCCGTTGATATGGACCTCCCAGACTTCTTTCCCCGCGCGGTCCACCCGCTTGGGATCAATATTGACCACGATACATTGGCTGCCAAAGCGGCGGGCCGCCTCACGCACAAAATCGGGATCTCGACAGGCAGCCGAGTTGATGGATACCTTATCACTTCCGGCCGACAGCAGGGCACGGATATCCGCCAATGTCCGCACGCCCCCTCCGACGGTCAACGGCATGAAGACCTGTTCGGCTGTCCGCCGCACGACGTCCAACATGATATCGCGCCCCTCGTGACTGGCGGCGATATCCAAGAAAACCAGCTCATCCGCCCCTTCTTGCTCATAGCGGGCCGCGACCTCCACCGGATCTCCCGCATCGCGCAACTGGAGAAAATGGGTCCCTTTGACGACACGCCCCCGATCGACGTCGAGGCAGGGAATGACACGTTTAGCAAGCATGGGCGGAGATTACACGCGGGCACGGATCCGTGGGGCTGGGAATCCCCAGCAGCTCAACCGGGCAGGCAGATTTCACTCTAAGCGGCCCCCCCGTCGCGGTCAACCGACCTCCAGGAATTCCTCGATCCGCTCACAGTCCGGTAGCGAGTCCAAAAATTGCCGACCGTAGGGGCGTGTGTGCACCCGCGGGTCCAGGACCACAACCATCCCCCGATCCTGCTGGGTACGGATCAGTCGGCCAAACCCCTGGCGGAATTTGAGGATGGCGCTGGGGAGCTGGTAGTCCCGAAACGGGTTCCCCCCCGCCTGCTGGATGGCTTCCATCCGCGCCTCCAACAGCGGATGGTCCGGGACGGCGAACGGCAATTTGGTGATGATCACATTTTGCAGGGCCTTCCCGGGCACATCGACCCCCTGCCAGAAGCTGTCCGCGCCCAAGAGCACGCCGCGTGGATTATCCTTAAATCGTTCCAGCAATCGATGCCGGGGAGTTCCATCCGCCTGGCTGTAGAGCGCCAGATCTTGCTCGGCCAACCAGGCCACCAAACGGGCCTGTACGCCGCGCAACATCTGATAGCTCGTAAAAAGTATGAAGGCATGTCCATCCGTGCGAGCCACATAGCGGCGAATCATCTCCGCGCACAATCGCTCGTAGTTGACCCGATCGGAGCTGGGGTCCGGCAAGCCGCGCACGAGAATCAATTGCGCCTGCCGCCGGTAGTCGAAGGGGCTCCCCACGCGCAGGGTTTGGCAATCGGCCAAACCGACGGATTTTCGAAAAAAGTCAAAGGATCCCGCACGGCCTACGGACAGCGTCGCACTCGTCATCACGACCGTCCGCACCTGCTGAAACAATTGCCTATGCAATTCAGGCCCCACACGTAGCGGCGCCGCCGCCAGGGCCACGCGGGATGGTCCACGACGCGATGCGGTCTGCTCCACCCAATACACCGATTCTGGCAGGCGTTGCTCAATCCACTGATCAAGAGCGCCCGCCACCGTCAACGCCCGAGCCCCCGCCGACATCAGATCTTGCTGTTCGGTCGCTGCGTCGACGTCTTTGCTGCGGCGTTCCAATAATTCTGCTAAACGACGCAACTCGGGGCTGAGCGGATTCTTCGCGACGTCGGGGTGGCGAACCCGTCCGGTACGGTTCGCATCTTCGCTGATCCATTCCCGCATATCGTCGAAGACCTCATCCGCCAACATGCGGCAGCGATCCACCAGTTGTTGCCCTTCCGTCATCTGGTAGTGGACCAGCAGACCCTTGTTGGTCCGATCGTTGTAAAGTTTATTGAGCAGGTATTCCACCTGCCCGGTAGTCACCCCCAATCCCAGATGTTCGCTGGCCACCGCTTCCAAGGTATGGGCTTCATCAAAAATCACCGCGTCGTAGTCAGGAAGCAGTTTGACTCCGGCGCCTCGCAGGGCCAAATCCGAAAAAAACAGGGCGTGATTGACGACCAGAATCTGCGCATTGTGCGTTCTTTGTCGGGCTTTGAAGTAGAAGCACTGCTGGTGCGTCGGACAATGACGACTCATGCAGTTGCCACTATCGCTGGACACTTCGTCCCACACATCGGAATCGGGCCGATATTCCAGATCGCTCAGCGACCCATCGTGTGTCTTGTCCGACCATGCGGCGATGGCCTCCAACTGCTGTTGCTGTTCCGATTGCGTGAACAAGTGTCTGGCACGTTTGCGGGCATTGTCCAGCCGCCGGCGACTCAGGTAATTCCGACGCCCCTTAACCAGCACCGCGGAGAACTCTCGCGGAATCACGCTATTGAGCAGGGGCAGATCCTTGGCCATCAGCTGTTCCTGCAGGCTAATGGTATGCGTCGACACGACTAGCCGCTTCACTTCGCCGGCCTCGCCCCCCTCCCCTGCCGTCACGGCCAGGATGGCGGGGACCAGGTAGCCAAAGCTCTTCCCCACGCCCGTCCCCGCCTCGACGACCTGATGATGCCCCTTTTCCAAGGCACCCTGCACGGCACTCGCCATGTCCAGTTGTTCTGGCCGCATCTCATAGCCGGGCAACCGACGAGCAATGCTGCCGGCTGGCCCCAGGATATCCAACAGCGATAGCTGCATCATGAGCCTGCTTAAAGGGCCGGCCGGTTCACGGCGGCGATATGGCCTTCTTCCGGGCTGCTAGCCGTGGCGTACAATCGTTTGGGAATCCGCCCCGCTCGGTACGCCAACCGCCCGGCCTCAACTCCGGCCCGCATCGCCGCCGCCATGACAACCGGATCGCGCGCGTGGGCGACGGCCGTGTTCAACAGCACGCCATCCGCCCCCAATTCCATGGCGACCGCCACATCGCTCGCGGTCCCAACCCCCGCGTCGATAATGACGGGATACGTGGGGTCCGTCCCCTTGAGATACTCCAAGCAGATACGCAGATTATTGGCGTTCAAGATGCCCTGCCCGGAACCGATGGGACTGCCGGCTGGCATCACACTCACGGCGCCCGCTTCCTTGAGCCGACGCGCTACGACAGGATCGTCGCTCGTGTAACACAGCACCTGAAAACCGTCGGCCACTAGCCGCTCCGTCGCTTCTAGGGTGGCAATTGGGTCCGGGAGCAGGGTCTTGTTATCTCCCAAGACTTCCAATTTAACCCAATCGGCACCGGGGTTTTCGAGTCCCAGCAGGATCTCTCGTCCCAAGCGGGCCGTGCGCACAGCGTCGTCCGCCGTGTAGCAACCGGCCGTATTGGGGAGCAAAATGTACCGCTGCAAGTCAAGATAATCCAGCAAGTTCTTGCCCGCTGGATCGTAGAGACGATCGCGGCGAACGGCGACCGTCACGCAATCGGTCCCTGAAGCTAGCAGCGACTCTGCCATGCACTCTAAGGACTCATACTTGCCCGTTCCCACGATCAGTCGGCTGCGCAGCCGATGCGTGCCCAAGCAAAGTTCGTCCGCGTCCGTGGAAGCCACTGCCGACATTAGGCGATTCCCCGATCTATTTGGCTATAGGGTGTACGGAGCAAGGCGCCCGACCACAACTCGCGGTACCCGCTGACCTCAGTCGGTTTACCCACACCCTAGCCACCTCCGACCAACGTGACGATTTCTAACTGGTCGCCAGGCTGCAATTGACGCGAGTCATGGTGGCTGCGCGGCACGAGTTGTTGATTGACTTCAACTGCCACACGACGTGCATCCACTTTGAGTTCGCCCAACAGCTGGCCAATCGTTGTTCCTAAACCGACGGAGTGAGGCTCGGCATTCAGTGTAATCTCAAACGCTTGCATCACCACCTCGCATCACCACCGGACGGTTCACGAACAACCAGGCCAAGCTAATCGCGGATCGGAATACTACGTGCCGCGCCGATATCGAGCAACGACAACGTGCCCGCCTGAGGTCGACCGATGGCCGCCGCATCACGACGCCACTGTACACCATAGGCACCGAAGCGGCCCGTATTGGTATCAATAACATAGGCAATCGAGGCCGCAGGTCGCGAGGCCCCCGGACCGCGGGCAAAACCCACCATCCCCGTAACAAGCAGAAAGCGAGGCTTCTTGGATTGCTCGATGTTCAAATCGCGCAACACATTGGCCTTAAACAGCCCTGCGAATTTTCCCGTGCGTTGACTGAGCACGGTGCACTGCAAGTCGCCCGTGACGAAGTCGAGTACATAAAAGCCCTCGACATCCTCGTCGACCGGCCCCGTGGCGACTGCCATGGTATCGCTGCTGTCGGTGGCCGTCGCGTGTAGTGGCGTCTCCCAGCCGGAGAGGACCAAGCCGGCGGGTCCATGAACCAAGGTATTCCAGCCCAGCAGCGACAGTCCCGCGAGCATCATCCCAACGGCCCCGAGCGCCACCCCCACGGCCAACACGCCCCACCTGCGTCTGGTCTTCCGTACCAGGGGCCATGGCCAGCGCGATCGCTGCGCATCCCATCCACGATGGTCATCCATAAATCGTGATCCTCTTGATGCTTTCTGAAATGCGTGTTTTCTGAAACTTATCTTCACCCGATGTGCATGCCTGCAAACGGCTCTCCCCAACGGCCGCCGTCGGCCCCCAACTCTTGCATCCTATCGACTTTTCTCAATCCCTTCCAGCTGAAAAGCCCCGCGTGACGGGCTGTCGATAGGGGCCGAATCTGATAGAAATAGGGCAAGCCGAGGGTCTGGGTGGCACCAGTGGCACGCCACAAGCGTCTGCTCCGCCCCCTGCTGCGAGCCACGGATTGCGATCTCGAAACCAGACGAACCAGATTAGATGGGGAACGCGATGGGAACCAATGAGCCGTTGAATCGAAAACTTCGCATGGCGCTCGTGGGTGGCGGCCGGGGTGCTTTCATTGGACGCGTGCATGCGACGGCCGCCGTGTTGGACAATCGAGCGACCTTGGTTGCCGGAGCCCTTTCGTCCGATCCACAGCTGGCCAAGGAATCGGCGCCGGATTACGACATCGCTGCGAATCGGGCCTACGCTTCGTACCAGGAGCTGATCGAAGGTGAGCGGCGTCTGGCAGCAGATGAACGAGTGGATTTCATTTCGATCGCGACCCCCAACCACATGCACTTCGAGATTGCCCGAGCCGCCTTGCTGGGTGGGTTTCACGTCTTATGCGACAAGCCCATGACGTTTGACCTAGCCCAGGCCGAGGAGTTGGCCGCCATCGTGGATCGCACGCAGTCTGTGTTTGCGCTCACTCACAATTACACGGGCTATCCGCTCGTTCGACAGGCCCGCGAGATGATCTTGGGGGGCGAATTGGGGGAAATTCACGCCGTCCGCGCCGTGTATGCCCAAGGCTGGCTGCGATCCCGGCTGGAGAACGCCAAGCAGAAGCAAGCATCGTGGCGAACCGATCCACAACGGAGCGGTGCTGCGGGGTGCTTTGGCGATATCGGATCACATTCGTTCAATCTGGCCCGTTACATGACGGGAGCGCTGCCGGAATCCGTCAGTGCGCATCTACGGACCTTCGAGCAGGGACGGCAATTGGACGACTATGGGACGGCGATCATCCGCTTTCAAAACGGCGCTTTAGGAACTGTGACCGCATCACAAATCAGCCATGGCCGAGAAAACGATTTGCTTATCGAGATCGACGGCACGCTGGCTTCGCTGAGCTGGCGTCAAGAGAATCCGAACGAGCTGTGGGTGCGTCGCAATGGGCAAGCCCACCAGTTGTACACGCGGAATCCCAATGCACCCTACACCAACACGTCGGGGCAAGCGGCTTGTCGCCTGCCAGCCGGGCATCCTGAAGGGTTCTTCGAGGCCTTTGGGAATATCTATCGGTTCGCGTACGACGACATGGTGCGTCATGCCACCGGTCAGGCATTCGACCGCGTGAACACCATTTATCCCAACGTGCGGGACGGGGTGGAAGGAATGCTGTTTATCCAACAGTGTGTGCAGAGCAGCAAGCAGAATGGCGCCTGGTTGCCACTAAAACATGAACTTGCCCGCCCATAATGGCCTCACGTCGCTCTCTAAGACTACCGATCTCTCTCGGCGTGCTGATGATCCTGCTGGTGGTCATGCTGACTGTCGGCTGGATCGTTCTGGGCGTGAAAGGGATTCTCGAGTCCGAGTCGGTAACTTTTTACGTCACCCTGCTGACGCTCGGCACCACGTTTTTGATGCTGATTCTAGTGGGGGTGGCAATCTACTTGTCGATGAGCGTCAAAGCGATCAACCTCAATCAGCGGCAATCGAATTTTATCGACAGCGTCACCCACGAATTGAAGTCCCCCATTGCTTCCTTGAAACTCTATCTGCAAACGCTCGGCCGACGCTCGGTCGATGATGAACAACGAGCCAGCTTCTATCGCATCATGCTCGAGGACGTGGAACGATTGGATCAACTGATCAATCACCTCCTGGAGGCCGCGAGCCTGGAAAAGGAATCTCAGCCCGAGCCGCCCGAACGGATACCGTTGGCACCCCTGCTCGAAGAAGCGGTCGCGTCGCTCTGCACAAGGCACCATGTCTCACCAAACTGCGTGGAACTGGATCTGCAGCCGGTCGCCCTATCCGCGCGGCGCGTCGATCTCGAGATGATTTTCCGAAATCTGATTGACAATGCCATCAAATATTCCGGGACACCACCACACGTCAGCGTCTCGCTCCGCTGGGAACGCGAGCGCATGATCGTCGTCTGCGTGCGCGACAATGGAGCCGGCATCCCCACCCAATTGCGGCGAAAGATCTTTGGCCGTTTCGTCCGACTGGGATCGGAGCTGGAGCGGAAGAAACCTGGAACCGGTCTGGGACTCTACATCGTGCGCACCCTTGTGGAACGAATGAAGGGGCGTGTGCGCGTGCGGGATGCCGATCGTCAGGGAGGAACCGTGTTTGAAGTCCGCTTGCCCGGCGGAGAGGCCGTGACGCCGACCGCCCCATCGATGACGTTGGCCGAGACGGCATCCCCCCCAGAGCCGCCGAGTTCCTTCCCCAGTGAGCCTCTCCGATGAAGCACAAGCACATCGTCGTCCTGGAGGATGAAGAGCATCTGGCGCTGGGAATCAAGTACAACCTGGAGGCGGAGGGCTATCAGGTCACCACCTTCGCCGAAGGACCAGCCGTCGTCCAGTACTTCCAAGAACACCCACATCAGGTGGATCTGTTGATTTTGGACCTGATGCTGCCTGGCATGAGCGGATACGCCGTCTGTGAGAAGCTGCGCGAACAGGGGGAACAAGTCCCCATCCTGATCCTTAGCGCCCGCAGCCTTTCCGAGGATCGTACCCGCGGCTTCGATGTGGGAGCGGATCAGTACCTGATCAAACCGTTTGAACTCGAAGAACTCCTCAGCCGCGTCAAGCATCTTGTCGCCCGCTTTGGATCCCAACCGGATGAGCGAGTCCAGGCCGCACAGGCCAAGATCCGTCACTATCGATTCGGTAACTCCCAAATCGATTTCCGCACCTTTGAAGTCAAGGTGGGAGGCCGGCCCGTGCACTTATCACGACTCCAGATGACGTTGCTGCAATACTTCATCGAGAACGAAGGTCGCGTGATACCGCGTGAGGAATTGCTGGTCAACGTCTGGGACCTGCCGGGGCACCTCAACACGCGGGCACCCGATCAGTTCATGCGGCGTCTGCGCACGGTGTTCGAGCCCAACCCGGCGGAACCGCGACATTTCCTGACCGTACGCGATGCCGGTTATCGGTTCGTCGCCGAGCCCGCACCCGTGGATCCCTAACCCTTCTTGTGCTGACCGTCGACCACATTCCAGGCCAGCCCCAGCTTCTCCAACAAGCGAATCGTCATGAATGTGACGTCGATCTCCCACCAACGGTGACCATGCCGCGCCATACGGGGGAACGAATGATGGTTGTTGTGCCAGCCTTCACCATACGTCAACAGGGCCACGAGCCAATTGTTGCGGCTATCATCACTTGTGGCGTAGTTGCGATATCCCCACATGTGACTCGCCGAGTTGACGAGCCAAGTCGAGTGCAGCACGAACAACAGCCTCAAAAATAGGCCCCAAAACAGAAACGACCACGCCATGTAGGTGCCGCCATACGCCATTCCCGCCGTGAACAAGATCACACCGGTCATTACATGCCACCACAAAAAGGTACGCGAGATAAATCGCAACACGGGGTCACGCATCAAGTCCGGCGCCCAACGCGCGCGGTAGGCATCCGACTGCTCGTCCACCAACCCCTGGCAGAAACACCAAAGGATATGACTCCACCACGAGCCATCGCGTGGCGAGTGCGGGTCGCCATCTTGATCGCTAAAGGCGTGATGGCGCCGATGATGGGCCACCCACTGAATGCTCGGCCCCTCCCCCGCCAATCCGCCAATCCATGCCAAGAGCCACTTGATCGGGCGGTACGTGCGAAAGCTGTCGTGCGTCAACAGTCGGTGATAGCCCAGACAGATACCAATCCCACCGGTGAACCAATGGAGCCCAAGCATCAAAACGAGCCCTTCCCAACTGAAGAAGAACGCAGCCCCCAAAGCGGCCAAGTGTATGAAACCTAGCCAAAACAGCGACAGCGGTTCCAATTCGTACCGACGCGTTTTTGTCTTCACATCGTGCTTCGCGGCCGTCGCCGCGCGAGACGTCGATCCACCCGCGTGACCTAGTGGCCCACCCCCTTCAAGGTTATTACGAGCGGGAGCGGAATGCGTGGAGCGTGCCTGGTTGACTCGTGGGTGCTTGACGGATGTTCGTGTCATTCTGGTTCTCGCGTGGTGTGCCTGACGTCCCGGATATCCGGGTTCCGTCGCAGCGAAGTCTCGTCGTCCAAAGGTTTAGTTTCTCGCCCCTAGATAATACGGTTCTCCCCCCATTTCCTGCGTTACCAGCTAGCGCCAACCATGTAACACTTCTGTAACAATTGGCGACCGCCGCCCATTGGGGGGGGCTGGGCAATCTGCCACAGCCTCCCTCGCCCTGCTGCCGCGGCCAGCCTTGCCCCGCTCCCATTCCCGGGGCCGGCCAAGACCGAACCATCCCGCCAGACGGAAATCTCGTTACGACCAGCCTTAAGGCCCCCGGGACATGCGTGCCCGAAACCCCAGAACCGGGGCCGGTCGGTCACGCGCGTGACCTACGTTTGGAGAGCGATCGGCTTCATCCGTACCGAAGCGGCGCGCCGTCCCGTGGGACGGCAAATGATTCCTGGGGTTCTTGGCCTCTACGGGGCTTGGGGACGTTGGGACTATTGGAGCTTGGCCCCGAGAAAATAGACGGAAGATCGTCATGGTTACGCTGATCGGATTCGCGGTGGTGATGGGCTGCGTATTGGGTGGTTTCACCATGGCCGGTGGCCATATTGCCCACTTGATTCACCCGTCGGAAATTGTCACTATCGGCGGTGCGGCCTTGGGTGCCGCCATCGTGATGTCCCCCATGAAGGTTCTCAAGGACTTGGTGAAGGGAGTGCTGGCCTGCCTGAAAGGGGCGACCTTCACCAGGGCCATGTATGAGGAACTATTTAAGCTCATGTACGAGCTGTTTAAGTTGGCCCGCCGCAATGGACTGTTGGCCCTTGAACCGCATCTCTCCAATCCTCACGAGAGTGATATTTTCCACAAGTATCCGAAGATCTCGTCTAATCATCATGTATCCGAATTCATCGTCGGCGCCCTATCACCGATCATCGAAGGATCGGTAAAGCCCGATCGGCTGCCAGAGTTGCTAGCGACCGAGATCAAAGTGCTGGAAGAAGAACACCACGCGCCCATGGGGGTGCTGGCGAAAACGGCAGATGGGCTCCCCGGTTTCGGAATCGTGGCGGCCGTGTTGGGCATTGTGATCACGATGGCGCACATCAATGGTCCGGTGGAAGAAATCGGACACAAAGTGGGTGCCGCGTTGGTCGGAACGTTCTTGGGAATTCTATTGTCCTACGGTTTCATTGCCCCCTTGGTGGTCAAGATGGAGTTCAACGGGATCGCGGAGATCAACTTTTTTAAGACGATCGCTACGCTCGTCCAGGGCTATGTCACCGACTTGCCGCCGAAAGTCGCCATTGAACAAGCACGCCGCAGCATCACCAGCGATGTGCGGATGTCACGTGAGGAACTTGAAAATCTGCTGAAAGCCGTGGACGCCGCTGGTTAGTCCTTTCCCATTAAATTTCCGCATGTCCCCGTAAGCATCGAATAGGAATGGTCCCATGGCA
>SXGT01222119.1_pt1 | contig 11698 bp, 13 predicted proteins | sample 3176221 | NCBI WGS metagenome assembly SXGT01 (sample SAMN11356862, study PRJNA531348) | freshwater metagenome | isolation source: freshwater sample F1-120 | place: China: Fuxian Lake, Yuxi | collected 2017-12-25
GCGCCGCGGATACTGCGCATTTTGGATCCGTTTGGGTCGAGCTTGACTATATCAACAACCTGGTCGGTCTGCTTCATGTGCAAGTTGATCTCGCCACCGACAATCTTGCCGGGCCGGCTCTGAATCAACCGCATGATCGACATCGAGGTGATGCTCTTGCCGCAACCGCTCTCGCCAACGATGCCCAGCGTCTGTCCGCGCATGAGCGAAAACGTCACTCCGTCCACCGCGCGTACGACGCCTGACTCTAAAAAGAAGTGAGTCCGCAGCGCTTTGACTTCCAAGATCGGGCGATTGGCAGTGCCAGTCTCCATCTGCGTCGGAGTGGGTGTCATTTGAATTGCGGCAACCACTTCTTCTCCGCCTTGAACATTTCGCTCACCATCATACGGATTTGCGGCAGAGTGAGGAGCACGCCGGTAAGCGGATCCATGGCGATGGCCTGGTGCACGGCATCCCTATCGCCCGTGGTCGCACCGAGCACGGCTAGCTCCTGCACGTTGATGTTGGTCCGGTTGATGGCCGCGCACTGGGGCGGCAGCAGGCCATGCAGGATGGGTTGAATGCCATTGCGGTCGACCAGGCACGCTACTTCGACGCACGCGTTGCCCGGTAAATTACCAATGGCCAGCGCGCCTTTAGCGCCGGGCATGCCGTCGTTAGGCACGTTACCGTAGATCACGCGCTTCTGGCCGGTTTCCCTGCTATGGATGATCAGCGAGCCGTACTCCTCGCTGCGCTCGAGCGGACCCGCGATCATGTCCTCGAGCCGGAGCTGCTGATCTGGTGTCTGCCGGCCGCTGCTAATCACGTAATAGTCCCAGCGAGCCTTTATGTACGCTTTAACAGTCTGGGTGTCCTTGCGAAACCACGGAGTGTACTCGCTGCCGTGATGACTGCTCTCGGTATGAAAAAATCCGAATGTGCGTAGGATCTCCGTACGCACCCGCTCGTAATAATATATGTCATCGTCGACGTGGTGATCGGCCCCAGTCTGCATAAACTTGCGCGCCGAGGTCTTGCCTTTCGCCCCAAACTCAAGCGGCGACGGGTTCTGGCGCAGCATGGTCTCGCGGATTTTAGGATAGATGTCTTTGCCATCTTGGTTTGTGAAATGCGTGAACCATGCCTGATGGTTAATCCCGCCGCACTTGAAGGCCACATCGTCGGAGCGGAAGCCAGCGCGCTTGACCAGCATCTGGCTGGTGCCCTGCACGCTGTGGCACAGCCCGACAGTCTTAATACCCATGCCATTTGTGGCCCAGCAGTTCATGGCCATCGGGTTGGCGTATTGCAACATCAGCGCATCGGGGCACAAGACTTGCATGTCGCGGACGATTGCGGTCAGCGCCGCAATGCTGCGCAGACCGCGGAATACACCCCCTGGCCCCAGAGTATCGCCCACGCACTGATCGATGCCATAGCGGCGAGGGATCTCGACATCGTGTTTGTAGGCCTCAATCCCGCCGACCTGGAAGGCCACAATCACGTAGTCGGCGTCCTTCAGCGCCTTACGGCGGTCGGTGGTAATCTCCACCTTCGCAGGCAGCTTGTTTGTCACGACCACGCGCTTGACGCGCTCGGCCGTGCGTTTGACGTTTTCGGCGCTGGTGTCGTAGAGGACCAGTGTGGCGGTTTGAAGTTCGGGGAAGGATAGGATATCGATCGAAAGGCGTAACGGGAAAACATAGCCGCCTGCTCCCACGATTACAATCCTTACCGAAGCCATCAAAGTCACTGTAATGCAACTGCCCTCTTCTTGTCAAGCACCAATTTTCTGAAGCGGCCGCGCCCGCTTCCCAGCGTATGGTGTCATGTTGCCTCGGCTATGTCAACATATTGCACAGCAAAAAGCTCACTATTCATCGCCACCACTTCACCAGCACCCCACAGCCCCAAACACGCACTGCACTATGTCACCAAGTAGAGCCCACTGTTACACAAAAAGGCGCTTGCACGAATACGCAACCAGAAACCCCTGTGCGCACTGCTCGCAGTGCGCGTGCAAATCCGTGCGCTCCAATGCCACACCCAGATAGTTGCGCAGGTCGCGCACTATCTACGCCAGTACCAGATTTATGCATGAACCTTCATCTTAGACCGGCACACCATCTCACCGCCACGCAAACCATGTTTCCAGATTCCTTTGCACCACCAACCGGGCCACAGTCCGCTCAGGCCGCCGGGGTTGGAATACCCTGCCCGCTCCACCGTGCAGCCACCACCCGCTATGCTTGTGCCACGCAGGCTGGCTGTGCTACATATAACTGCGGCGTCAGTTGAAATTCCACCATTAGCGCAGTTATCAAACACAACACCAAGGTCGGTTTTGACGATAGCGCGAATCAAGGTCAACGGCGCGTACAGTCCCATTGATACTGCGTAGCTGCCTGATTACAGTTTTGCAGAACATAACACATGTTACTGCACAATCTCGCCGGTGGCCAACACCGGTGGCGGGGACTTATAGTCGGTATGCCCTCAGAGTCATGTGGGGGATACATTCGCAGCTCAAAACTGTAAGCCCCCGGCTGCACACTGGCGGGGATTTCCAGCACAGTGCTTATGATGAGCACTTCACCCGGCTTCCCGTCATAGGTGTGGTGTGCATGCTCAAGTGGGTATGCATTTACGTCAGCCACCGCTTGGCGCTAGTGGCCCATTAGGTACCTAAACCTAATGGAGTCATCAGTCAGCACAAGCTGGAGAGCCCCATGCAGATCCACTTCAAACGATTTTCCTGGCACAAGCGTCACCCGGCTGTACCCCACTGCTTGGAGGCAAATGCCATTGTTGAAGCAAGCTGCCTGCGGGAACGCCGCAGCCGACCCAAACTGCTGCATAACCTGCCGCGCATGAACACTCACAACGTGGACGAGGCGCACATTATCTTCAATTCCATTTCCGAAAATCACGCTGGTCACATGCAACGGTCTGCCCAACGATGACGCCCGCCACGTAGAAGATTTGCAAAAAGGAATTATGATGTTGGAAACAATGTATTGCGTGTGCATGGAACGAGCAATATCACAATTCATGATGAACTGTTCCTGCAGCAGCGGCAGGCGAGAACCCTGTCCGCATCAAGAGTGTGGGCTTGTGCGGTACGGCACTGCATTAATTTTCAAGGTATGAGATCGGCAATGCGAAGTTGGAACACCCGCTGTTGCTGGGACATGATTTGCGGATGAGACGAAGCATGGTCAATGAGTGGCGATTGACCGTGCGATTCATGGCGAATATTGTGAATTTCATCAATTCGCCGAACCGAATAATGGTACTAACAAGATCTTTGCGGGTTACGCAAGCATGACGGCGTCTCCCGTGACTACGCTCCATTTCCGGTTGGCTGCCTCTATCTGATTCCCGATCCCCTGCCTTACCTTGGCGCCGTTCTACTGGAGCCTCTCGGCGTGGCACTCCGCACAGTTTCGAGGCGCAAACCCAAAGCCGACGTAACGATTGCAGTCTTTGATCACGGTCCGGTCGGGTTCCTAATTTTTCAGGTAGCAAAGTTCTTGGGCGCAGACACTATTTTGGCGGCGAAAAGACTTTTACTACGGGAACCGGAAGCAGAAACACTCAGGGGGACGAAGACTTCTTAGTTACGGGAAGTCACCAGCTCGACTAGAGTTGAACAACGACTAAGGAACGAGAGGCTGCTATGGACACTGAAGCGGCCGGAGTCCAGGCTCCGAGTGATGATGCAGTCGCCACTGTTCGTCCAAGTGTACAGGGTAGTACAACTAAAGTCACAGACTATAATAAGGTGCCATGCTCAACATCTCTTGCACAGCCCAAATAACTAACGATATAACTTGTGCAAGATATCAAGCATACGTACCCGCATGCAATCAAGTTTAAGTCAACAGGTTTGGTAATTAAAATATTATCCGTGACGAATTCTTTTCCATTAGCACAGCCTATGAGGCAATTTGTGTGAGTGAGCGGCACGAGGGTTTGCAAGTAATAGTTAAGTTGCGAAATGAATATTACCCAAAAAGTAATTGAAAACGGAAAGACGGTGCTTGGCATCGAGTTCGGCTCAACGCGTATCAAGGCGGTGTTGATCGGTGAAGATCATATGCCGATCGCAGCTGGAAGCCACGAGTGGGAAAATCAACACGAAAACGGCATTTGGACTTATAGCCTTGAAGATGTTTTTGGGGGACTACAAAAAGGGTATCAAACGCTTAGCGAGGAAGTTTCCGAGAAGTATGGCATTGCACTGGAGACAATTGGCGCACTAGGCTTAAGTGCCATGATGCACGGCTATGTGGTTGTTGATGTAGATGGAAATCTGCTCGTCCCGTTTCGTACGTGGCGCAACACCATTACTCGACAGGCATCGCACCAGCTCACAGAATTGTTCCAATTCAACATTCCCCAGCGTTGGAGCATCGCGCATCTTTATCAAGCGATCTTGAACAAGGAAGCGCACGTCAAAAACATCAGCCATCAAACTACGCTGGCGGGTTACGTCCATTGGAAGCTGACGGGGCAGAGGGTGTTGGGCGTCGGCGACGCATCCGGCATGTTCCCGATTGACAGTAAGACCAACAACTACAATAAAGTTATGCTGGATCAATTCAACGGATTGCTCAAAGCCGAAAAAATCCCTTGGACGTTGCAAGACATTCTTCCCAAAGTTTTAGTAGCGGGTGATGCCGCCGGTGTTCTGACCGAAAACGGAGCAAAATGCCTCGATCCTTCTGGGCAATTGCGAGCTGGATCCAAGCTTTGTCCACCCGAGGGTGATGCAGGCACAGGTATGGTAGCAACCAACAGCGTCGCCGTGCGGACAGGCAATGTCTCCGCAGGGACATCCGTCTTTGCCATGATCGTTTTGGAGAAGGCACTGTCGAAACTATATTCCGAGATCGACATGGTGACAACTCCGACAGGCAAACCAGTAGCGATGGTGCATAGCAACAATTGCACATCTGACCTCAATGCGTGGGTGGATGTGTTTCAGGAATTCACCCAAGTGCTGGGGGTGACTATCAGTGAAACCAAACTCTATGAATTGCTCTACCAAAGAGCACTCACGGGTGATGCAGATGCGGGCGGACTGCTTGCCTACAATTACGTTTCAGGTGAGCACATTACACACATGCAGGAGGGTCGTCCGCTGTTCGTGCGTACGCCCGAAAGCCATTTTACACTTGCGAATTTTATCCGCGCGAATCTTTTCTCGTCGCTCGGTGCATTGAAGATCGGCATGGATATTCTCTTTGAAAAGGAAAAAGTAATGCTCGACCAGCTTCTCGGTCACGGTGGTTTCTTTAAGACCAAGGAAGTCGGTCAAAAGATAATGGCGGCAGCGATGAACGTTCCTGTATCGGTGATGAATACCGCAGGTGAAGGCGGTGCCTGGGGCATTGCCTTGCTTACCGCGTACATGCTTAATAATCAAAATGAACCTTTGGAAGCCTATCTCTCCGACAAGGTCTTTGCTGGAGGAGATGCGATAACCATTGCGCCCGATCAAAAGGATGTGGATGGTTTTGCGGCATTCATGGATCGCTACAAAAAAGGACTTGGCATTGAGCGAGCCGCTGTGGATGGCCTAAGGTAGAAGAACAAAGAATAGGAGGGAATAAAAATTATGAGGACTCAGACTTTGGGAACATCCGATCTACAGGTTTCGCAAATTGGGTATGGCGCCATGTCTATTGGCGGCTCGTGGGACGATACCCCCCCCTTACCGGGTCAGTTCGCAAGTCAGCTTTGCAAGTCTTGCACACTGCACTTTATGCTGGCATTAACTTTTTCGATCACGCTGATATTTATTGCACCGGCAAATCTGAAGAAGTCTTTGCGGAATTGTGGAAAGGCGCTCAGCACCTGCGCCAGCAGATTTTTCTGCAAACCAAATAGGGATTCTTTTTGGTCCGCCGCATCGCTTTGATTTTTCCTACGAGCATATCATTGCCTCAGTGGAAGGCAGCCTGAAACGCCGTGAAACCGACTACATTGACGTACTGCTGCTTCATCGTCCTGATCCACTTGTGGAGCCCGAAGAAGTAGCACAAGCCTTTGACGAATTGAAACATTCGGGAAAGGTACGCTGGTTTGGTGTAAGCAATCACACTGCGGCGCAGTTAGATTTTTAACAGAAATATCTAAATCAGCCAATTGTCAAATCAGGTACAATTCAATCTCGTTCATACTCAAATGCTTGATGAGGGCATTTTGTTCAACCAGAATAATTCCCGCATTTCACGGAATGAAGGTGTAATCGAATATTGTCGCTTGCATAACATTACTCTTCAAGCTTGGGCGCCGCTTGCCAACGGATGGATCACTGGTAACCCCCAACAAAACGCGCCTGAGCATTTTTCAGCAACGGCAGAACTTGTAGCGCATATGGCAAAGGAAAAAAACGTTCATCCTGAGGCGATTATCATTGCATGGATATTGCGCCACCCTGCTCATATTCAGCCTTTACCCGGTACGATCAACTCAAAGCGATTCCTTGCTGTCTTCGAAGCGGAGCATGTCAACCTGACCCGTGAAGAATGGTTTAGTCTGTTTACGGCAGGCCGCGGCGGAACAATGCCTTAATCGGCAGGGTAATTGGGGAAGCAATGTTAGAGAAATTGAAAGAACAAGTATTTCAGGCAAATCTACTGCTGCCCAAGCATGGACTAATCACCTTTACCTGGGGGAATGTCTCTGGCATCGACAGGGAACAAGGGCTGGTGGTTATCAAACCTTCGGGCGTTTCTTATGATGTGTTGAAAGCCGATGACATGGTGGTCGTGGACTTAAAGACGGGAATGGTTGTGGAAGGAAAACTTAAACCTTCTACTGATACAGCAACACATATCGAACTCTATAAAGCCTTTCCCAACATCGGCGGCGTGGTCCACACGCACAGCCGTTGGGCAACAACTTTTGCACAGGCGGGCCGCGGCATCATGGCGCTTGGCACAACGCATAGCGATTATTTTTACGGCGAGATTCCCTGCACAAGAAAAATGACTGTCGCAGAGATCCAGGGCGAGTACGAGAAAGAAACGGGTACGGTCATCAAAGAAACATTTCAGGGGAAAGATGCAGACACGATTCCCGCGGTTCTTGTCTATAGCCACGGTCCCTTTACTTGGGGCAAGGATCCCATGGACGCCGTCCACAATGCCGTGGTGTTGGACGAGGTCGCGTACATGAACTTCCACACCCTGCTGCTTGAGCCGCATATTCCATCCATGCAACAAGAACTGCTGGATAAGCACTATTTAAGAAAACATGGCGCAAACGCCTACTACGGGCAGTGAAGAATGACCACCGACTGCAGACGGCGTAAAGACGCGGCCGGCGGTCGGTCAATTTGCAAAAAGACATCGCATTATAGAAAAACTATAAAAAGGGTGCCCTCATGATCGATCTAAAGCAATATGAAGTCTGGTTTGTGACGGGGAGTCAGCATTTGTATGGTCATAGGACCCTTCATGAAGTTGCTACACACTCAAAGGAGATCGCGGCAGCGTTGGGTGCTTCGGCGCATGTACCTGTGAAAGTGGAATTCAAGCCTGTGTTGACCACGCCCGATGCGATTCGTGATTTGTGCCTCGAAGCCAATTCAACAAAAGGCTGTGTTGGTCTCATCACATGGATGCATACCTTCTCGCCTGCAAAAATGTGGATCGCAGGCTTAAGCCTGCTCAAGAAACCGTTCCTGCATTTGCACACGCAATACGAACGTGAAATCCCCTGGTCAACGATTGACATGGATTTCATGAATCTCAACCAGTCCGCGCATGGCGATCGAGAGTTCGGTTTCATCGGCAGCCGCATGCGCCTCAACCGCAAGGTGGTGGTTGGTCACTGGGGTGAGGATGAGACTTTGCGCGAGATCGGAGTGTGGGTACGCGCGGCGTGCGCGTGGGCAGATGCACAGGGCATGAAGGTTGCTCGATTCGGCGATAACATGCGCGATGTCGCCGTAACTGAAGGCAACAAGGTCACCGCGCAGATTCAACTTGGCTATGATGTCTATGGTTATGGTGTGGGCGATCTGGTCAAGTTGATTAATGAAGCCAGTGATACAGAAGTTGATAAACTTATTCAAGCCTATCAAGATGAGTATGATGTCGTCGCTGAGCTCAGACCTGGTGGCGCGAAACATGCGTCCCTGCAGGATGGCGCACGCATTGAAATTGGTATACGAAACTTCCTAACTGCTGGTAACTTCAAAGCTTTCACTACTACATTTGAAGACCTGCATGGCATGACACAACTGCCTGGCGTGCCTGCGCAGCGTCTGATGCGTGATGGCTACGGCTTTGGTGGGGAAGGTGATTGGAAAACATCTGCCCTAGTCCGTTCCATGAAAGTGATGAACGTCGGGCAGACCGGTGGCGTTAGCTTTATGGAAGATTACACCTACCACTTTAGCAATACTGGCGACAAAGTGTTAGGCGCGCACATGCTGGAAATTTGCGAATCGATTGCGGTCGGCAAACCGAGGCTGGAAATCCATCCACTTGGGATCGGAGGGAAGGCTGATCCCGTCCGATTGATCTTTGACGCACAGACAGGCACTGCCGTCTGCGCATCCATCATGGACGTGGGCGGTCGCTTCCGTCTCGTTGCAAATATCGTGGATGTTGTGACAACCGATGCACCGCTTCCGAAACTCCCCGTGGCGCGTGCGTTGTGGTTACCGCGCCCGAATATCAAAGTTGCTGCCGCAACGTGGATCTTTGCGGGCGGCGCGCACCACACCAGCTTCAGTTACTCGGTCACGCCTGAGCATCTCCGTGATTATGCTGAGATGGCTGGCGTCGAGTTCCTGTTGATCGATGAGCATACAACCGTGGAAGGTTTCAAGGATACCTTACGCTGGAACGATCTGTACTATCATCTGAACAAAGGGCTGTAGAGATTTTCTATTGATCAAATAACAAGGTGCCTCTCGGCAAGACTCAGCAAGGAGCACTTTGTATTTGGTTGGAATATTAAATAAGTTACCGCATTATTAGTAATGGCGATTTGTAAATTGACTTTCTGACCGACGCATTAAACCTCAGTACTTACGCCCGTTGGTAAGCCCAATTTACTGGCTAATCCTAGAATTTCTCCGTCCCTACACCCTAAGGCGTTTGTTATATCCACCGCGAACAGAGATTAAGGCATTCTCCTGAAGCCGTAACACGAACCTAGATTCGAGGCGCAGATGAGTTGAAACCTACAGATTAGCCTGGGGGAATGATCCTAGAAGCGCAAACTGAACCGGTCAACGCATAGAAACCTAAAGGCTACTTTCCTCGTCTCTGTCACAACACGGTACCACACCACTATTTTCACCACCCAATTTTTTCACGACCACGCCCGCTTTCCCAGCAGAAAACATTACGCTCTTTCAGCTCGATCAAAGCTCTCCAGCAGAAAATACCCCTTCTTATACCGGCACTACGCCAGCACCCCACAGCCCAAAGCACCAGATGCTATCTATCACTAACTAGCGCGCACCCTTACACCCCGCAACCCTTACGCGAGCACGCTACCAAAAAGTCCTGTCCGCTCTGCGGAGCGCCGCTGTCTGCATCCGCTTCTCGTCGTACAGCCGCTCGATGTCGGCGACTGTGACGGTGATCGTTCGCGTGAAGCCGTTATGAGCCCGCTCGTACTGGACGTTGCTCGCCTTTTCCGGGTGGCGATGCACGGCGTCGGCCAGCCAGTGCATGTTGGCATCGGCCAGCTTGCCGATGGCGGAATCCCAAAAAGTTTTGGTTTCAATGACCAGCGAATCGACTCGCGGATCGAATTTTTTGAAGTCGGCCATGATGGTCTTCGCGGTGCGGAAAACGAGGGTTTAAGACGGGCGGCAGTATAGTCGCCGGACGTGTGGTTGGTAGCGAATCGAATCGACCGCTCACCAGAGCGTGTAACCGCCATCGATGACGATGGCCGCTCCGGTGACGTAGCGGGCGGCATCACTGGCGAGGTACACGGCCAGTGGGCCGAGATCCTCCGGTTGGCCGAAGTCGCCGGCAGGGATTTGCTGCTTGAATGTCTCGATGATCGCCAGGTTTTGAGCGGCCCAGCGGACGTTCGGCTCAGTCATGAATCCGCCCGGACAAATCGAATTGACGGTGATTCGATGCGGTGCCCAATCGGTCGCGAGTGCTCGCGTGAATTGGATGACGGCCGCCTTCGAGGTCTCGTAGCTGCGTCCGCCGATCCCGCGATTGGCGACCATGCCGGAGATCGACGCAATGTTGATGACTCGGCCACCTTGCCCGCGCTTCACCATCGCTCCGCCGATCAGCTTCGTGCAGAGAAAGGTGCTTGTCAGGTTGATGTCGAGAATCTGCTGCCACTCTTCGAGCGTCTGATCCTCGACCGGCACGTTGATCCGCCGTCCGCCAACGTTGTTGATGAGAATGTCAAACGGCCCGAATTGATCGAGGGCTTGTTGGCACACCTGCTCGCATTCGCTCGGCACACCGACATCCGCCACCAAGATGTTCGCAGTTTGGCCGAGTTTCCGTATGTCGGCGGCTGTCTTTTCCAAACTGTCAAGATCGCGGCCGACCAGTACGGCATCAGCTCCCACGTCAGCGATCGCGAGGGCCATCTCTCGTCCGAGTCCGCGACTGCCGCCGGTGATGAAGAGCCGCTGGCCATCCAAACGAAATCGGTCAAGCACGCTCATGCTTCGGTCTCCGGTGCTGCGATGGGATTCGCGTCGAGAGGCTCGGCGACGGGAGTCGGTTGTTCTTCGAGTGTTGCCGGCTCAGGCGGCTTGGCCTTCCGATAGATGTAGATCTCCATGTGCGAGAACGGCAGATGATGTGCCAGTTCCCAAACGTCGGGCATGACGAATTGAGCTTCTTCTGGCGTCCGTAAGACCAACCGTGTGTCTGGAGAACTGACATCCTCGCGAGCGAGTTGCTTGAGGACGCGAAATAGCTCCGACGTGGGAGACAGCTCCTCGATCATCACGAACGGCGGATCGAAGAACATCCAGTCGAACGGCACAAACTTAACCGAGTTCCTTTTCGGCCGGAACGAGCAACGGAAGATATCCGTTCGCCAGCACAAGCACGCGGCTTGAGCTTCTTCGCCGAGCGACGCGACATTATGCTTCAGCAATTCGACCGCTTTCCGGTCATTTTCGAGAAACACCACGCTCGCCGCGCCGCGGCTGAGGGCTTCGAGTCCAATCGTCCCCGTGCCGGAGAAGATGTCCGCGACGCGCTGTCCTTCAATCCAATCGCCGAGCCTCGTGAACAGAGACTCTTTGACGAAGTCGGTGATGGGCCGAGTCGTCAGTCCGGGATTCGCCAAGAGTTTTCGCCGACGAAATTGTCCTGCAATGATCCGCATGTGCCGTGGCCTTCCGCCTTATTCTTCTCTCTTCAAGGCCGGAATCCCTTTCGGCAACTTGCCTGCTTGAACCAACTCGTAATGCCGCTGAATGATGTTTTAACAGATAGGAAATTCAAACCCGCAACCACCGGCAAACGATAAGCGCTGGGCCCGCACCCGTCAAGCACCACTGTGCGCTAATCTCCACCCCGCCATTGCTAGTGGTCAACGATCGCTTTTGTTGGATATTCCGAGAGGTACGCTCAGCGCAACAGGCGGAAATTGCCCGATTTGGACAGACCAGCATCGGCAGCACTAAACATTCAGTGCGCTCTGCCGGCGGCTGCACCACGCCTACTCACGCTGCGCCGCGTGTGCC
>SXGT01367868.1_pt1 | contig 11698 bp, 10 predicted proteins | sample 3176221 | NCBI WGS metagenome assembly SXGT01 (sample SAMN11356862, study PRJNA531348) | freshwater metagenome | isolation source: freshwater sample F1-120 | place: China: Fuxian Lake, Yuxi | collected 2017-12-25
CAGCAGGGTCAGAAGGTTCAGGGAGAACCCGAACGGCGCCAGAATGATAAAGGTGGACAGCAGACAGATGGGCGCGACCACCGACGGGATGAGCGCGGCCCGCATCGTCCCAAGGAAGACGAAGTTGACCAGCGCCACCAGACCCAGGGCGATGCCGATGGTGATCCACACCTCGTCAATGGCGTGCTTGGTGAAGACCGAGTTGTCGGAGCCAACGACCAGTTCGCTGCCCTCGGGCAGGGCGGGCTGGACTTCTTCGAGAAGGGCCTGCACGCCCTCGGAAATCTCGAGGTCGTTGGCTTGGGACTGACGGGTGATGGCCAGGCCGATCTGATCCAGGCCGTTGCCCCGGAACAGGCGGCGATCCTCGGCGGGCGCCTCTTCGACCCGGGCGATGTCGCCCAGGCGGGTGACATAGGCGCCGTCGCCCGAGCCCGAAGCGCTGACCGGCAAATTGGCGAAGTCTGCGGGGGTCGCATAGTTGCGCGCAACGCGCACCGTGTAGTCCTTGTCCACGGATTCCAGCGTGCCGGCGGGAAGCTCGATGTTCTGGCGCGTCAGGGCGGATTCCACGTCCGTCACGGTCAGACCCCGCGCCCCCAGGGCGGCGGCGTCCAGCCAGATGCGCATGCTGTATTCCTGGTCGCCGTAGATCTGAACCGCAGCGACGCCAGGGACCACCGAGAACCGGTCCACCAGATAGCGGTCCGCGTAATCGGTCAGCTCCAGCCGGTTCATGGTCTCCGAGCGCAGGAACAGGATCATGATGGGCTGGCCGTCGGTGTCAGCCTTGGCCACCTCCGGCGGGTCCGCCTGGTCCGGCAGATTGCCCAGAACGCGCGAGATGCGGTCGCGCACGTCATTGGCAGCGTCGTCGATGTTGCGGTCCAGCGAGAACTCGATGGAGACCCGAGAGCGGCCGTCGCGGCTGGACGAGGTGACGCGCTCGATGCCCTGGATGCCCGCGATGCGCTGTTCGATCGGCTCGGTGATCCGGCTCTCGATCACTTCGGCCGAGGCGCCGGGATAGTTGGTGCTGACCGAGACGATGGGCGGATCCACGTCCGGCAGTTCGCGCACCGGCAGGAAGAAGAACGCCGCCGCGCCGATGACGCACAGCACGATGGCCGCAACAGCGGCGAAAACCGGGCGACGGACGGCGACGTCGGACAGCATCATGGCGCGGACGTCCGGGTGACGGCGCCGTCCTGGGACGCAGCTGGAGCGCCCGCGGTCTGGGCGACCTGAACCGCGGCGCCGGGCTGAATGCGGTTGAGACCCGAACTGATCACCCGGTCGCCAACGTCCAGGCCCTGGATGATCTCGACCATGCCGGCCTCGACGACCCCCGCTTGCACCTCGATGCGCTGGGCGGTGCTGCGCTCGCCGTCCGAAGCGATGCGATAAACGAAGGCGCCGGAACCCTCATACTGCACGGCCGCCTCCGGGACCGCCGGCGCCGAGCGTTCGCCCTGGGCCACCGAAACACGCATGCTCATGCCCGGTCGGATGGACAGGTCGGGATTGGGGAACTCCGCCCGCGCGGTGAGGGCGCGGGTCTGGGGGTCGATGCGGGTGTCCAGATCGGCGATTCGTCCCGAAAACTCGCGCCCCGGATAGGCCTCGGCCCGCGCCGTGATGGCCACGCCGGGCCGCAGCATGGGCAGATATCGCTCGGGCACCTGGAAATCCACGCGCACAACCGAGATGTCATCCAGGGTGGCGATCACCGTCCCCGGGTTGACCAGCGTTCCTGGGGTCACGGTGGTGAGGCCCAGAACGCCCGCGAAGGGCGCGCGAATCATGCGCTCGCCGCGGCGGGCCTGGGCGCCCTCCAGGGCGGCCTCGGCGGTTTCGAAGTCGGTACGGGCCTGTTCGGCGGTCACGCGCGGCGCGATGCCCCGCTCGGCCAGGCTTTCCCAGCGCTCCATGTCCCGCCGCGCCTGACGCAACCGCGCCTCGGCCTCGATGATGCCGGCGTCCTGCTCGTCGGCGCGCAGCTCCACCAGCGGCGCGCCGGCGGCCACCCTTTGACCGTCGGAGAAGAAGACCCGGGTGATCAGTTCAGTGGTGCTGGAGGTGATGTCCACGGAACGGCGGCCACGCGCCACGCCCAGAACCTCGAAACTGTCGCTGAAGGCCCGGTCGATCACGCGAATCTCGGCGACCTCCTGGGCTCCGCGTCCCCCGGGGCCGCCCGGCCCGCCGCCGTCCTCGCCCGCGAAGGCCATGCGCAGGACGACCGCCACCACCATGAGGGCGACAGCCGCGACAGCCGCGAACAGAAAGAAATGTCGTTTCAGCACAATAACCGGTCCGGCGCGTTAGGGAGAAGGCAAGCCCTTATCGGCCTGACCCGTGGAGGCAAGCCCGATTGCAGTAACGTGATGAAGTTACGGAATCCGTCGCGTTCGGATGCGTTTTGTCAGAACCGACGCCAGACCGCCAGTATGGGCCCGCGGGACTCCGGGACGTTGCGGCCCGCCACGGTCTGGCGCCACCCGGCCTGAAGGCTCCAGACGCCGGAGGTGCGCACCACGGAGGTTTCAAGATTCGCCCACTCGCTGCCCTGTTCGCTGCGACCTGCGAACACCTGATTGAGCACACTCCAGCCCGGAGCCAGCTCGGCTCCGGCGGTCAGGTCCAGGCGCGTCTCGTCCGGCAGCCCGTCCCGCAGCCGCCGCGCCGCCTGCAGCTCGACGAAGGCGCCGCGCCAGGCGAAGGATCGCCCCGCCAGCACACGCAGGTCCCAATCGCTGTTCCCGGCGCCCGGCGGCGCATAGACGGCGTTGCGCGCATCGCCGCCCCAGGCGTGACCCGCATAGACGCTGAGCACAGTCCAGTCGCCGCGCCAGACATTGACCCGAACGCCCAGCTCGACAGGCCCGCGCCCCTGATAATCGACGAAGGCGTCCTCCCCGTCCTGCCAGTCCCCTTTGGCCTGCAAGGTGATCCGGTCCGTCAGGCCGTATTCCACGAACAGGCCCAGCACCCGATCGACCTGTTCGGCGGGCAACGGCATGCGCGCGCCGGACAGGTCGAAGCCGTCTTCAGCCCGCATGCTCTCGACCTTGACCATGACCTGGGTCTCGCCCTTGGGCGTCGGCCAGGCGCCCGCGTGGGCGACCTGCGGCGCCAGGGCCGCCAGCGCGGCCGCCGCCCCGCTGACGACCCTGATCAGGCGTCGTATCCCGGTGAGCGCCGGTCCAGCTGGCGCAGGGCGCCAGGCCACGCCAGCGAAGAGATGAAGCCGATCGCCTGGCCCTGTTCCTTCGTTTCGGCCTGAGCCGCGTCCGGGGCGAGCAGAACGCCGTCCCGGCCCGCGCTGAGAGCGCCGATCTGCTGACGGCAGGCCCGCTCCAGGAAGAAGATTCCCACCCAGGCCGCCGCCGCCGTCTCACCCACCGCCAGGGTGCCGTGATTGCGCAACAACATCAGAGATTTGTCGCCAAGATCGGCCACCAGACGTTCGCGTTCGTCATGGTTCAGGGCAAGACCCTCATAGCCGTGATAGGCCACCTGATGCTGAAGCAGGCAGGCGTTCTGGCTGAGGGGCAGCAAGCCCTCCTTCTGCGCGGCCACCGCCACGCCGGCGTCGGTGTGGAGGTGGATGACGAATTTTGCGTCCTCGCGCGCCGCATGGACCGCCGAATGGATGGTGAAACCCGCCGGATTGATGAAGTTCGTGGTCTCCTGAACCACGTTGCCGTCCAGATCGACCTTGACCAGCAGCGAGGCGGTCATCTCGTCGAAGTAGTAGCCATAGGGGGTGATCAGGAAGTGGTGCTCGGGCCCGGGGACACGGGCCGAGACATGGGTGAAGATCATGTCGTCCCACCCGTGCAAGGCGACCAGCCGGTAAAGCGCCGCCAGCTCAACCCGCGTTCGCCACTCGGCCTCTGAAACCTTGGATTTCAGCGAAGGCGATGCGCCGTCGGCCATGACCGTCTCCCAAAGCAACCCTCTGACCAGGCACCGTCGCGCCACACGACGCGAGCGTCAAGGTTAGCGGTGCGTTAACCCCGTTTTCACTCCCCGGACGGCAAAGCTGACCCGTGGCGGTCCGCCGCCGAATCCCGAAAGGCGTGCCGTGGCCCCTGCACTGTCCAGCGTCAAACCCGCTCCCGCAGACCTTCTGGCGCTGGCCCGAAGCCGCGACACCGCGGATCAGCAGCGTCTGCTGCGCGGCGTGGCCGCCCTTTGCGAGGCCAACCCGCCCCGCCCCGGTGACCCGTCACACGCCCTGCTGAGTGAGATCTTCCTGACCCTGGCGGCCAGGGCCGAGCGGGACATCCGCCGCACCCTTTCGGAATGCCTTGCGAAGGCGGACTGGGCGCCGCCGGCCCTGATCAACACCCTGGCCCTGGACGAAATCGCAATCGCACGCCCCGTGATCGCCTCCAGCCCGCTTCTGAGGGATCAGGAGCTGCTGAAGATCCTGGTGGAGTGCACCATCGAGCACCAGATCGAGGTTGCTCGCCGACCGCGCATCAGCGGCCGCATCGCCGACGCCATCATCGAAGGCGGCGAGCCCGCCGTGATGACCGCCCTGGCCGCGAACCGGACCGCGGAAGTCAGCGAGGCCGCCGTCCGCCGCCTGGTGGAGGCGTCACAGCGCATCGCGGCTCTCCGCGCCCCCCTGGTGCGGCACCCGGCCATGAATGACCATCTGGCTCAGGAACTTTACGGCTGGGTCGGCCAGGCCCTGCGGCAAGCCATCCAGGACCGCTTCCGCGTGGACGCGCCGGCGCTCAGCGACGCCATCGACGAGGCGGTGCGCGCCGCATACGCCCGCAAGGGTGAGGCCGCGCCCCCGGATCTGGACGACAATCCCGCCCGCGACGAGATGGAACGACGGCTCGTGGCCAAGATGGACGCCTCGGGCCAGCTCCGGCCCGGCTATCTGATCCGCGCGATCCGGGAGGGGCGATTGAGCCTGTTCGAGCACGCCCTGTCGATCATGGGCGGTTTCGCCGTGGCCCAGGTTCGCGACGCCGTCCGGGCGGACACGCCGGAGCCGCTCAGGCTGGCCTGCGCCGCCGTAGGGATCGACCGAGCCGTCTTCCCGGCGATGCTGGACGAAATCCGCAAACTCAGCGGCGGCTTGCCGGCCGGGGAGTTGCGCAAGCCGAGGCTGCTGGAGCGTTCGGGCGAAAGCGCTGCGCGGGCTTTCCGCGCCAATCGCGCCGCCTGATCGGCAGAGCGCGTTTGACTTCCGGCTCCGCGTCCGCTTGCACTGGGCTGTGAGCATTCTTCCACCCTCCCCGCGCATCGCCTTCGTCGCCAGTGACCGGCCTGAGGCCCTGGCGTCTCGCGACGCCCTGGCCCGGCGCTATCCCTCCGTCACGGAGGAGGACGCCGACGTGATCGTGGCGCTGGGCGGCGACGGTTTCATGCTGGAGATGCTGCACACCCACATTGACCGACGCACGCCCGTGTTCGGCATGAACCGGGGTTCGGTCGGCTTTCTCATGAACGATTATGGCGAAGACGCCCTGATCGAGCGCCTGACCAGAGCCATCGCCACCGTCATTCATCCGCTGGAGATGCGGGCCTGGACCAGCGACGCCCAGGTTCAGGTCGGTCTAGCCATCAACGAGGTCTCGCTGCTGCGCCAGACACGCCAGAGCGCCAAGCTGCGCATTCTGGTCGATGAGCGGGTCCGACTTGAGGAACTCATCTGCGACGGCGTGCTGGTGTCGACCCCGGCCGGTTCGACGGCCTACAATCTTTCCGCCCATGGCCCGATCATTCCGCTGGACGCCAAGGTCCTGGCCCTGACTCCCATCAGCGCCGTCCGGCCCCGACGCTGGCGGGGCGCCCTGCTGCCGCACAGTTCCGAAGTCTGCTTTGACGTGCTCGAGGCGGACAAGCGTCCGGTCAGCGCCGTGGCGGACAATTTCGAGGTTCGACGGGTGCGCAAGGTCGAGGTGCGCGAAAGGCGGGACATCGCCCTGACCATGCTGTTCGACGCCGATCGTTCGTTCGAGGAACGGGTTCTGGCCGAACAATTTACCGCCTGAGTCACCCCTTCTTAAACCTGGAGGTCCAGACTGGCGGTGAACTGCTCTTGGAGTCTCGCCGTGAACAAGTCCGCACAGGTCATCCAGCCCCCCAACACTCTCCGCCAGAAAGTGGGCGGCGGGTTCGGCGGTATTGACGCCGGCGCCATCGCCAAGGCGGAGGAAGCGCTGGCGGCCATGGCGGACCAGTTCGGCGCCTGGCTGCAGGACGAACTCGACAAGATGGACGCGGCCTGGGCCGCCATCCAGGCCGAGGGCTATACGACCGCCACGGCCGAAGGGCTCTATTTCCGCGCTCACGACCTCAAGGGTCTGGGCGGCACCTATCAATATCCGCTGGTGACGCGCCTGGCCGGCTCCATGTGCCGCCTGCTGGACAACGCCGAACAGCGCATGGAGGCGCCGCTGCCTCTGCTGCAAGCCCATATCCAGGCCATCAAGGCGGTCGTGCGCGACAAGATCCAGACCGACGACCATCCGGTCGGCCGCACCCTCGCGGAAGAGCTGGAAGGCCAGGTCGCCGCCTTCAAGGCGTAGACCTCAAGCCGCGTTGGCGGCCAGCATCTCCGGCTCCGGCGCCCGGTCCAGACGCTCCAGCAGATAGGTCAGATCCTCCCGCGGCGTATTAGGCCGCTGGGTGAGGAAGCGTTCGAGCATGCGCTGCTGGAACCGGTCGCCGCTGAGCGCGACGCCTTCCGCCTGCATGCCGCGCCAGGTGTCCACCCCGGCCCGGAACGCCTGGAACAGACGCGGGGGCAGCCCGGCCCGGTCATAGATCGCCTTCAGGCCCAGAGGGCCGGCGTCGTGGATCATCAGCCAGGCCCGGTCATGCGCCACGCCTGCCAATTCCGACAGTCCCTGCTCGAAGAAGGCCATCTGCCCTCGCGCCAGACCGCGCAGCAGCAACGAGGCGTTCAGCGCCTTGCGCGCGTTCAGGGTGGCCACGAAGGTCGGCAAGTCGGTGCTGGCTCCGGCCTGGTCAATCAGGTCAACCGTGGCCCGCTCACGCGTGTACTGGGCCAGTTGAATGGCGGTCTCGGGCGCCAAGGCATGACGGGTGACCAGATGTTCCCGCACAGCCTCGCTGGCCAGGCCGATCAGTTTCTCGGTGATCGCCATGGGCAGCACCGGCCGGTAGGCCATGGCCGCCACGAGCTCGGGTGACTGGCTGAACCTTTCCAGAGCGCGTCCCATGCTCCGTTCCGACAGGTCGGCGTTGTCGTTGGCCGCCAGGGCGCGAACGGCCAGCTCCCCTGCATCAGACGCGATGACATCGGCCACGTCGCGGGACACCTTGGGCCGTGACGCCACCGCCACCTGCCGCGCGGAGGAGCCGCTGCGCACGATCTCGATCAGGTCCTCATCGGTGAAGGCGGGAGAAAAACCGATGATGGGCATGGCCACGGTGTCCACGTCCCGCGCCAGGCGGCGCGCCACATCACGGGGCAACAGGTCTGACGATTTCAGCGTCACCGCCAGGGCCCGACGGACCATTTCGGCCACGTCGCCGGCCAGCACACGCAGAATCTTCTCGGCCGCCTCCCGATCCGCAGAACTGAGGTCGGCGCGGTCGATAGTGCGGCACAGCTTGTGGGCCGCCGTCGCCCGTTCGTCGTCATCCCCGCTCTTGATCAGGCGGTGAAGGTCCAGGTCGGTCAGGCGGGCGCGTGAGGTGGTCATGGGAGCTTCCGGAAATCAGGCCGCGAGAATGTCGCCGTTATCCTTAAGGTCGCGTTTACCCTGACGCTGGGAACGTCATTTCGAGCGTCGCTCAATCAACTCTGCCGCGATTCCTCCGGCGGCGCGAACGCCTTCAGGAATGTGGTCGCCTCCCCTTCGCCCTGGGTTCCCAGCAGCATGTTCAGCAGGCTCTGGTCCTGGGCGAGCCGGTCCATGCGCGCAGCCAGCATGCGGTCCTGGTCGCTCAACGGCGGCGGGGACGGCGCTGAGGGTTGCGGCACGCCCACAGCGGGATGATCGCCCGCCGTGCGCTGCAGATTCGCGTGAACCTCGGCCACCGTCGCCGGGCGGCCGCTGCGGTAGAAGATCGATCGGTTCGCCGCCGCCGCCTGGGGGAACAGCGCCGCCGCCGAAGCGCCGGGCCGCGTGGCCATGGCCTCCATCAGGGTCGCGGCGCCCGCCGGGCCCAGGAAATGCGCCGCATAGAGGTCGCCGCCGCCCGGCTCACGGCCCGTGCGTCCGCGCAGATAGGCCGCGTTGGACGCGGTCAGCTCCGCCGCCATCACAGAAGCGGCGTGCGCGTCGAAACGAAGATCCATGACCACGTTGCGGGCCGAGCCCTGCACCCGCCAGCGCCCGTCCGAACCGCGATGGATCAGATCGGCGTACTGGCCGTATCCATGCCGATGCCCGTTCTGCTTCAGGGTCGCCAGCCAGGTCTGTTCGATGAACTGGAACAGGCCCGCCGCCGTGGATGTGCGTGCCTGGGCCTGGGGGTTCAGCGCGCTTTCACGCCGGGCCGTACGCATCAGGAAGTCGAAATCCACGCCGGTCGCGCTGGAGGCGCGCCGAATGGCCGCCTCCACGCCGCCGGATGAGGGAATCGCTGCGATGCTCATAAGGTTGACGGTCGTTTACGTTGGTTAACGAAACCCTAAACTTCGTTAACGAACACCTACCATCCACAGATGGCTCTCGCAGCCATTACGGTCTGCTGATCAAGCGCCGCCGTAAAGTCGCCACAACCCAGGCGCGACACTTCGTTCGTCGGACGTCGGTCTCGGCGGTCCGGCCTTTGTGAACAAGGGAGTGGACGTCATGATGATGAAGCTCGCAGGCGGAGCCGGTTCGGTTCATCCGCTGGATTTCAACAACCGCAAGCGGCCGGTTCCCCGCTGGGTCTGGCTGGCGGTGGGCGCCTCGCTTCTGGTGCACGGCGCCGCCGGCGTGTGGCTGTACCAGCAAAGATTCGAGCTGCGGGCGCCCGAAGCTACGCCAGAGCCCCCGACCACGATCATCGAGATCATGCAGCGCCCGCGGCCGCCCGAACCTGAGGTCGCCCAGACCCAGCCGCCCCCGACGGCCATCCACCGCCCGGCGCCGAACCCTGTTCAGCCGAGGGAAATCCTGGCGATCCCACCCCTCGACACGCCCTCGGTCGGCGATTTTGATCCTATCGTCGTCGCGCCGACGCTTGGTGCGGTTGTCGAACCTCAAGCGCAGCCCGCCGCGCCCTCGGTTGGACCGCCCGTGATCACCAACCCCCGCTGGATCGCCAGACCAACGTCCGATCAGATGGCGCGGGCTTATCCGGACCGCGCCATGCGTGACGGAACCGAGGGCTCAGCCACCCTGCAGTGCTCGGTCACGGCGCGGGGCAGTCTGACCGGCTGTTCGGTGATGTCTGAAACGCCGGGCGGACACGGCTTCGGACGGGCGGCCATGCAGCTGTCGCGACACTTCCGCCTCAGCCCCCGCACCGTGAACGGCCAGGCGGTGGAAGGCGCCGTGGTCACCATCCCCCTGACCTTCCAGCTCAACTAGAACCGCACGGGATCGAAGGCGGCCGCAAAGGCCGTCTTCGGCTCGCCCTGGACGGCCGCCGTCACCGTCTGGGCCACCGCCGGCGCCAGCAACCAGCCGTTGCGGCGCGGCGCCAGGGCGGCGAACAACCCCTCCCCCAGCGCCCCCGCCATGGGCAGGCCGTCGGGCGAGGCGCCGCGGACGCCCACGCGGGTCCGCCGCGTGCCGATGGACGTCAGGTCAAAGAAACGCGCGGCGGCCTGCAGCATCTGTCGGGCCTGGACCGCGTCGGGCGTCAGGTCGCGGCGATCGAAATCCATGCTGGCCCCCACCATCACGCCGCCGCCCATGGGCGCGACATAGGCCCCCGGGCCCCGCCTCATGCATTCGACGGTGAGTCCGAAGAGTTGCTCCAGCTGGCCCCGGATAGGACGAATCAGGCCGAGCAGACGGGCGGCTTCGGGGGGCAGCCCGGCCGGGGCCGCATGGGCGCCCATCGCCAGAATGACGGCGCCGGCCGACAGCACATGCCCGGTCTCCAGCACCACACGCCAGAATCCATGCTCCGTCTCGAGACGCGCCGCCCGACCCTGAACCAGGGTGACGCCCGGCGCAGCCCTGAGCGCCGTCAGGGCGGGTTCCGCCTCGATGCGCCAGTCTTCCGGCGTCCTGACGACGCCGTTCTCCGCCCTGGCCGCAAACCCCGTTCCCAACAGCCGTTCGGCCACCGCCGCGGCGTCGGGTCCGCGCCACTCCGAGCCCTCGGCTGAGATCATGAGGCTCTGGCGCTCCGCGAAATCCGGCCACAGGTCACGGGCGGCGCGCAACATCTCGGCCCGCTCGCGCGTCGTGTTCTCCAGGGCGCTTTCCATGGCGGGCGCGATCATGCCCGCCGCGACCGACGAGGCGTTGTCGCCGCCGGGATCGACCACGGTCACACGCCGCCCGCGCCGGGTCAGTTCAACCGCGGTGGTCAGGCCCAGAACGCCCGCGCCGATGATGAGAATTTCGCTGGATGATGACACGCGCCGTCATCGACCGACGCGCGTCCTTTTTCAAGCTATTCGGCCGCCATCCGCGCCGCCCGCGCGCGATCCAGCCGTTTGATCAGGGCCTCGTGCTGTCGCCACAGCGCCTTCGGCAGACGGTCGCCGAACTTTTCGAAGAAGGCCGGTATCAGGGCCGCCTCCTCGCTCCAGACCTCGGGGTCCACGTCCAGCAGGGTCTCCAGTTGCGCTTCCGTCAGATCGACGCCGGTGAGATCCAGCGACTCCGCTGTGGGCACGTGGCCCACAGGCGTGTCGACCGCCTCGGCCTCGCCTTCCAGCCGCTGGGTGATCCACTTCAGCACCCGCACATTGTCGCCGAAGCCCGGCCAGATGAAGCGGCCGTCCTGATCCTTGCGGAACCAGTTGACGAAGAAGATGCGCGGCAGCTTCGCCGCGTCGGCCTTCTCGCCCAGCGCCAGCCAGTGGGCGAAATAGTCGCCCATGTTGTAACCGCAGAACGGCAGCATGGCGAAGGGATCGCGGCGCAGCTCGCCGACCCGATTCTCGGCCGCCGCCGTGCCCTCGGACGCCACGGTGGAGCCCATGAACACGCCGTGCTCCCAGTCGAAGGCCTCGGTCACCAGCGGCACCGCGCTGGCCCGACGTCCGCCGAACAGGATGGCGCTGATGGGCACGCCCGCCGGGTCTTCCCACTCGTGCGCGATGGTCGGGCATTGTTCAGCCGGGGCCGCAAAGCGCGAATTCGGATGCGCCGCGGGTTCGCCGGACGCCGGATCGTAGGGCCTCCCCTTCCAGTCGGTCAGGCCCTCGGGCGCGTCCTTCGTCAGACCCTCCCACCACACGTCGTTGTCAGCGGTCAGGGCCACATTGGTGAAGACGGTGTTCTTTGTCAGGGTCGCCAGGGCGTTCTGGTTGGTGTTGCGGCTGGTGCCCGGCGCCACGCCGAAGAAGCCGGCCTCCGGGTTCACCGCATACAGCCGCCCGTCATCGCCGAAGCGCATCCAGGCGATGTCATCGCCAACCGTCTCGGCCTTCCAGCCGTCCAGGGTCGGCTGCAGCATGGCCAGATTGGTCTTGCCGCAGGCGCTGGGGAAGGCGGCGGCCACATAGTGCACCCGCCCCTTCGGATCGGTCACTTTGCCCGACGGTGAGAAGGTCACCAAAGACAACGTGGTCGAGCTG
>SXGT01332262.1_pt1 | contig 11696 bp, 10 predicted proteins | sample 3176221 | NCBI WGS metagenome assembly SXGT01 (sample SAMN11356862, study PRJNA531348) | freshwater metagenome | isolation source: freshwater sample F1-120 | place: China: Fuxian Lake, Yuxi | collected 2017-12-25
CCGTTTTACTACCGGATAATGGGCCTACTACCGCGACAAAATGCGACGATTTGCAACGAAATGCGACAGTTTGCAACAGATTGCGAAAGTGGTAAAATGAGCTAAGTTCTTGTATTTCCTGCCGTTGCAGTTTTTTGGGTATGCGGCCTTCGGAATCGAAGGGTCACGAACGGTCTGGCGACTGATCTTTTTGATTCCGAACTAGCAAAGCTCAATCATGTGGCTCGCGTCGGCCATGTTTAAACGATCGTTGGCGCCGGAGACAACCAGCCCGGTGCAGTGAATGTGCGGCAGCGTGGCTCGCTCATCGAAGCGAAGCATGGCTTGATTTCCACGTGCAACGACCGCGGGAAACGCCTAGGCAGCAAGCCGACTGGAGTGATTGATCTGCCCCGCGCGGTTCAATTGATTTGACCACGGGTGTCGTTTGCTGACGGGTCACCAGAGCTGTGCTGCTTTACGCTCAAATGACCTCACGACCAAGGAGGATTGCGCTCTAGCTCCAGCAGAAAAGCGTGACATTTGAACGTCATATTTCACGGCGCATCAAATATGATGGGCAGAAAAAGAGCCTCGTCAGATATTTGCATCTGACGAGGCTCTTTGGCGAACAATTGAGAAATCGTTACTGACTACTTCACCCGCAAGATTTAGCAGCAGCAGCAAACTGGAGTGCCGTTGAAGCAAACGTAGCAGCTGCAACCGTTCTTGACGCAGCAGGCGACGGCAGCACAGCAGGCTTGAATCATCTCACAGCAGGCTTTGTCGCCGCTGGTGCAGGTGATGCAGCAACCGTCTTCCGTGAACTCACACTTGCAGAAACCACAGGTCAGCTTGCAGTCAAAGACGGTGACGCCGTTGAGCTGGCAGCAGATCGAACATTGGCCAGCGGCCAGTGAGCGACAGAGGTTCTGAAGGGTTGCGCAAGCGACTTCGTCTTCACAAGAACAGGTGATTTTGCAGCCACCCTTGCAGTCTTCAACCTTGATTTCGCAACGCGGGACAACGCACCAGTTTGCGGCTGGGGCGGCCGGTTGTGAGCCAAATGATGGAGAAGAAGCAGAACTGAAAACACTGCGGTCTACCATAACAGACGTGGTCATTAACAGACTCCTTTCGGTCAGGCTACGCTGTAACCAACCAAAGCGTTGATGATGGCCTCCGAGGTCGTCGGTCGGCGTCTCACCGGAAAAGAAAGCCTCCTGAGTTCAGGTCGGCCAGGAAGCAAAGTTGTTTGTAGGATTGGATAAGCTGTATCGAACGTGCGGATCGTATTGCTTTGATTGCTCCTTGACAAGATCAGTTGTGAGAACACGGTCGGATTGTCAACTCGGGCTTTGGTACGGACTTTGCGAAGTCGATGGAAATACTATGAAGAACTTCATGACCACTTCCTGTTGTTGTTGCCCATACAGCGAGCGATCGCGCGTGTGAGACTCAACATGGAGAGTAAGTTCTTCTGTAGTCGAAGACGCCGATGAGTGGCGTCTTTTTTTACGAATAGAGTGTCCGACAAAGCCAAAAGTGAGACGACAGAGACGCTCACAATGGCGAGGAATGACTAAGATGTTTACGAATAGAATTTCCAACCAATTCTCCAAGAACTCAGGCCAGAAAAAAGCCGTCCGGGCTGCAGCGACCGCTCAGATTCCAGCTGGGTTTTGTTCTGTGCCCGCGTCGTTCGGACCGACGTCTTCGCCGTTGAATGACCTGTATCGTCAGGCGATTGAAGCAGCGGTGGAAGAAGTCAAACGACGTAAGGTGTTTCAGAATCGACTGCGTGCGTATCTGAATTAGGTTGGTAGTGATCGACAGGTAAATTGAGAGGAAGTCAGGTTCGCGGACTTCCCTCATCCGACCTCGAAGACTCGGCCACCTTCTCCCCGAGGGAGAAGGGACAGGAATGAAGAAGATGATGGTGCTGATCGCGTTGTGTTAAAGGTCATGAAAATCCTGGCGATGAGAGTTGGGGCTCTCCGCCGGGGATTCGCTGTTGTAAAATAATCGCTGCCATGCTTAAGGCACGATGTTTGCGGTTTGTGCTGCAGTCCGCTTCGTGCGATCAGACACCCTGACCCGGGAAATTTACGTTATGCCTCGTGGTATTACCTTTCCAGATATTTTGGCTACTGTTGGATCGACGCCTCTGGTCATGCTCAAGCGGATCGTGCCGCGTGGACATGCTCAGGTGATGGTGAAGTGCGAGTTCTTCAATCCACTGTCCAGCGTTAAGGATCGCATCGGGCGTGCGATGGTCGAAGATGCTGAGCAGTCAGGAGCGATCAATCAGGAGACGCATATCATCGAGCCCACCAGCGGCAACACTGGGATCGCGTTGGCTTTTGTCGCGGCTGTCAAAGGATACAAGATCACCCTGACTCTGCCGGACTCGATGAGCCAGGAGCGACGTGCCTTGCTCCTGGGTTTAGGGGCCGACTTCATTCTGACTCCAGCAGCTGATGGGATGGAGGGGGCGATCAGGGCGGCTGAAGAACTCGCCCACGCAACGCCCAATGCCTGGATGCCAAAGCAGTTTGAGAATCCGGCCAATCCTCGCATTCATGAGACAACAACTGGCCCCGAGATCTGGGCGGACACGGCGGGACGGGTTGATATTCTCGTTGCGGGTGTCGGAACGGGCGGGACGATCACCGGGGCATCTCGTTACCTGCGTCGTAAAAATCCAAATCTGAGAGTTGTTGCTGTCGAGCCAGAAGAATCGCCTGTGATCTCTGGGGGGCAGCGCGGCAAGCACGCGATTCAGGGAATTGGCGCGGGATTCATTCCCAGAAACCTCGATACGTCTTTACTCGATGCGATCGAAACCGTCAGCAGTGAAGAGGCGAGTGAGTGGGCGCGTCGACTGGCTTGCGAAGAGGGACTGCTGGGCGGGATCAGCAGCGGAGCCAACGTGGCGGTCGCGGCGAGACTGGCGGCTCGTGCGGAGAATCGCGGTAAGCACATCGTCACATTCGCCTGCAGCTCTGGGGAAAGATATTTGTCGACGCCGCTTTACCAGTTGATTGGCATGCCATCGACTCTGGAACGCTATTCACACATCTGAAATTGGAAGGATACCAATGGACAACGGCAAGACGACGGGAAGTGTTCGCGATACGCAGCTTAGCGACGATGACCTTGAAGCCATTAAGGTCTCGTTAAGCGGTCTGCGCTTCGGCTCGGTCAATATCAGCGTTCAGGATGGGATTATCATTCAGATCGAGCGAACCGAGAAACATCGGATTCGCCGGTCTCCGAAACTCAATAGCGAGAATGCCTGAGGTCGATGGTTTGCCCAGCAAATCTTCTTAAGTAGCTGGGAAACCATGACGGGTGACGTCAGTTTTAGTAACGGGTGATTGTGCATATACGACGGCTGTCTTCTCGAAATGCTGTCTATCAGGGCCAAAATGTGCTGTTTTCGCTTTGGCACGCGATTCGCAAAATCTCTCAGTACGCAGCGATTTGCTGAAATCGCTGAAATTCGACGTGCTTCATATGGCTGACTGGACCTCCAGAGGCTTGACCCAGAAACGGGTTTCGCCCTGTCCGTCAGGGCTTCCTTGATCGGAATCATTCAGTTTCAAGAAAGCTGATTAGGTTCTTTCCTCTCCAAGTCATCAATTTACTGAGCGAAGGGAATCACCCATGAAGTCAACGCTGTCCAATGTTTCAACGTCCCGTCAGATGCGATCAGGATTCACTCTCATCGAGCTACTGGTTGTGATCGCGATTATTGCCGTCCTAGTCTCCTTTCTTCTGCCGGCTGTTCAACAGGCTCGTGAAGCAGCCAGACGATCCAGCTGCAAGAACAACCTCAAGCAGATCGGGCTCGCTCTTCACAACTATTATGACTCGTACAATGTTCTGCCTCCTGGAGTTGTCCATAAGAGTGGTAACCAGAACGTCGCTGCTTTGGCGTCCTATGGATGGGGCACGTTCATCCTGCCGTACCTGGAGCATGGCAATATCTTTGATGGCATGCAGACCAACGGATCGGATCTCGATTCCATTTTGAGACTGTCGTCACAGCCTGCGATTCAGGCCCTTCCTAAAACACATATCTCAATCTATCGCTGCCCCTCGGATACTGCTCCTGAGCTGAACTCACGACGCGAGTGGGATAATCCTTACTCAGCATTCTTCAATAATGAGCCAGTCCATCTGGGAACTTCAAACTATGTCGCCAACTGCGGGTCTCGATGGTCAACGCCAGAGAACTGGATCACTGATCGACAAGATCCATACGGCGTCTTCTGGGGAGATAGTGCCGTCCGCTTCCAGGACATTACAGACGGATTGTCAAACACCATTCTCATCGGCGAGCGCGAGTGGGAAGGTGGCTGGGCTGCAAACTGGGTCGGCCAGCGCAACTACAACGGGACCGGTATCTGGGGTGCTCGTCAAAACCTGGCGATTCTGAACGTCAAGATCAACGACCCGCTGGTTCAACCCAACGATAATCCTGCGATCACCCGCGGCTACAGCAGTCTGCATAAAGGCGGAGCCCAGTTTCTCTTCGGAGATGGACGAGTCGTCTTTCTCAGCGAGACGATTCACTTCAACAACGTGCAGCCAGCACAGGCGTCTCCGAATAACAACCTCGGCACTTTCCAGAAACTCGGACGTCGTAATGATGGTCAGGTTATTGGTGAATTCTAAGGAGAACCCATGAAACGCGTTTTTACGACTGCTCTGATTCTGCCGCTTGGCGTTGCGATCACGGGATGTTCACGAGGTCCGGAGATGGGAGTTGTGCATGGCAAGGTGACGCTCAACGGTGAGCCAGTTCCTTTTGCTTATGTTCACTTTCAGCCGACGAGTCCTCCGGGAACTTACAGTGGCTCATACGCCAATGAGGCAGGCGAGTACAAGCTCATCTACACAAAGGATCTCAAGGGTGCACCGGTTGGCAAGTACGAAGTGACCGTAAGGACTGCCAACAAAGAAGAACTTCAAGTAGAGGATAAGACGACCGGTAAGCTGGTTACCCCGACGCTCCCTAAGGGATACAAGGCCAACCTGGAAGCTAACTTCGAACGCGAAGTGGCGAAGGGTGATAACTCCCTCGATTTCGAAATCGCCAGGAAGTAGTTCCTTTTCAACTTCATTCAATTTTCTACAGACGTTTTCTCGCACCCAATAGAAACGGATTCTATCTATGAGAAGGCAGACACTCAGTTTTCGCCCGATCCTGCTAGCGAGCGTGCTCGCAGTGATGGCATACGACGCTATTCCGGTCTTCGCTGATGATGCGAACGACGACAAGAAGCTTGAGTATTTCGAGAAGCATGTTCGGCCAATCCTTTCGGCCAACTGCTTTGGCTGTCACTCTGCTGAGACCAAGCCTGCAGGGGGCTTGCGTGTCGATGACATCAACGGTCTGCTGAAAGGTGGCGGGTCGGGGGCTGCGATCAAGCCTGGTGATGTCGAGAAAAGTCTTCTGTTAAACCGTATTGCTCATGATTCCAAGGGTCCGATGCCTCCAGAATCAGAGCCACTTACTGACGAAGAGATTCAAATCTTGCGTCAGTGGGTGCAGGATGGAGCGGTCTGGCCGAAGGAGGAGGTCGAGGAGACGGATCCGTCGTATGCAGAAAAATATGAAGAGCATCGCAAGAACCACTGGGCCTGGCAGCCTGTCGCTAAGCCGGTTCTTCCGGTGTCGAAGAATACGACCTGGGCAAAGTCGAGCATCGATCAGTTCGTTCTTTCAAAGTTAGAGGAACAGGGCGTCGAGCCAGTGAAACAAGCGGATCGAGTCAGTCTTCTGCGACGGGTGACATTCGATTTGACAGGACTTCCTCCGACGCTGACACAGCAGGAAGAGTTTCTGTCTGACAGTTCATCTGATGCCTATGAGAAGCTGATCGATCGACTCCTGGAATCGCCCGCGTTTGGTGAACATTGGGCTCGTCACTGGCTGGATGTCGCACGCTATGGGGAATCGACGGGACCAAGTCGGAACGTGCCTTACCCGCACGCCTGGAAGTATCGTGACTATGTTGTGGATGCCGTGTCGAAGGATACTCCTTTCGATCAATTCTTGCGTGAGCAGATCGCCGGTGATCTGCTGGAAGCAACCACGGATGAGCAGGCCGATCGTCAAAAGATTGCGACCGGTTTTCTGGCCTTGGGCGTTAAGGACGTTAATCAGCGATTTGAAACTCGCTTCGTGATGGATAATGTCGACGAACAAGTCGACGTTGTGACTCGCTCTGTCCTCGGACTGACTGTCAGCTGTGCTCGTTGCCACGATCACAAGTTTGATCCTGTTCCGATGACCGACTATTACGCACTCGCGGGCATCTTTACCAGCACGGAGAACGCTTCGGGACTACGAAACCAGATGGGAGGAGGGGGACTGGCATACTATGTTCCCAAGCGACTCATCATTCTGAGTGGTGATCTTCCGCAACCTGAACCAGAGGTCCTGGCCAAACTGGAAGAAAACGTTAAGCAGGCTCAAAAGGAATGGGATGCAATCCGTGGGACACCAGAAGGCCTCGCCAAGGATAAGAATGGTCGACCCACGCAACGGAAATTCCGTCTCAAACTCGATAAAGCAACCGCGGAATTGAACCAGTTGACCGATCCAGCTGCTCATGGGCTGGCCGCTCACGGTGTTCGCGATGGCAAGGAAGTCGGCGATACGGAACTGCGCATTCGTGGTGAAGCCGAGGCCCTTGGTCCGAAAGTTCCTCGTGGGTTTTTGACGGCATTTTCAGTTCCGGGCAGCAGCGAGATCAATCCTGCTCAAAGTGGTCGACTGGAACTGGCAGAGTGGTTAACGAGTGCAGAAAACCCAATGACGTCTCGTGTGGCCGTCAATCGTGTTTGGCATCATTTGTTTGGGAAAGGCATCGTCAGCACGGTCGATAACTTCGGGACGACGGGGACCAAGCCGACTCATCCAGAGCTTCTCGATCACCTCGCGAGTGAGTTCGTTGAAGATGGCTGGTCATTGAAACGTCTCGTTCGACGCATCGTCCTGACGCAGACTTATCAGCTCAGATCGGATGCGACCGAGAAGCATCTGGAGATCGATCCCGAGAACCACCTCCTCTGGCGTCACTCTCCACGACGTTTGACAGCCGATGAAGTTCGCGATGGCATTCTCCTGACCGCAGGACAATTGATGCCAGGAACACCACAAACAGCTCCCGTCAGTCAGTACCAAATGAGAGAGATTCAAGACAACGGCGAAGAAGCCAGCGAGATTCACGCGGCTGCCAACAAGGCGACTTACCGCAGTATTTACCTGCCTCAACTCCGCGGCCTGACGCCAGCATCGCTTGCGGCATTCGATCCTGTGGAGCAGACACTTGTCTCTGGTCAACGTGATGTCACAACGGTCCCGACGCAGGCTCTCTTCATCCTGAACTCTGACTTCGTCGGTGATCAGTCGGAAGCACTGGCCAAATCGATTCAGTCCCTGGGTTCCGACGAAGCTCGCATTCGACAGGTGTATCAAGCAGTGCTGGCACGTCATCCTGATGAGATCGAGACAACCCGAGCTCTGGCGTTTCTTGGTGAAATTCAACGCCAGCAGAATTCGATGGCGAAGGCCTCACCTGTCGCCTCTGCTGTATCACCTCAAAGTGATGCCGTGATTCGAACGCTCTCAACGGAGTCGACTTCATCAGCTCAGCCTCGACTCGATAACGCAACCTGGTCAGTCCTGATTCAGGCCATCTATGGAAGCGCCGAGTTCCGCTACGTTCGCTAAACCCTGGTAACAACCTTTATTTCAAATCATTCAAGCACGATGCTCTTAAGGATAGAATCTATGTTACTCCCTCGACTTTCTCTTCCGACGTCTCGACGCGATCTGCTTCGCTCCGCTGGTGCTGGCTTTGGTTATGTTGCCCTGGCTGGCATGCTGGGGAGCCAGTCTCTTCAGGGAGCTGCGAAGACATCCAGGAATCCGCTGTCTGTTCGCGATCCGCACTTCAAACCTCGCGCGAAGCGTTTGATTTTCGTTCACATGAACGGAGCCATTTCTCAGCATGACACGTTCGATTACAAACCCCAGCTTGCTAAAGATGACGGCAAACCTGGCCCTGGCGGCGGCGTGCTTACGGCTTCCAAGTTCAAATTCCAACAATATGGGCAAAGCGGTGCCTGGTTCTCCGAATTGCTGCCGAATATTGCAGGGCATGCGGACGACCTCTGCTTCTTGCGAGGCCTTCATACCGATACCCCCGCTCACCCGCAGGCGGTTGTTCAACTCCACACGGGAAGTGCGAATGCTGCATTGACTCGTCCGAGCATGGGGGCGTGGTTACTCTATGGTCTGGGAAGCGAGAACGAAGATCTGCCGGGTTATATTACGATCGACCCGCCGTCGAATCACGGCGGAGCAGTCAACTACGGGAGCGCATTTCTTCCCGCTCACTTTCAGGGAACGCGGATTGATAATCAGGGGAACCTGCCGAACCTCAATCCCTCGCTGCCATCGTCTATACAACGGAAGCAACTTGATTTTATTCAGGCGTTGAATCAAGACCTGCTGGCCAATCCCGGTGCGCCGCACGAAGTCGACGGGATTATTCAATCTTACGAACTCGGGTTCAGGATGCAGGCGAAAGTCCCTGAACTGCTCGACATCTCGAAGGAACCAGAAGCCACGCAGGAAGAATATGGCATTAACAACCCCCAAACCTCTGGCTTCGCACGTCAGTGCCTGATGGCTCGACGCCTGTCAGAAGCAGGGGTGCGTTTTGTCGAGATCTGCCAGAAGGGCTGGGATCACCACAATAACCTGCATAACGGCTTGATTGATCGTTGTGGATCGATTGACCAACCAGTCGCTGCGTTGCTGGGGGATCTCAAACGCCGTGGGTTGATGGAAGATACGCTGGTCCTCTTCGGTTCCGAGTTTGGGCGTCAGCCAAATGCTCAGGGGGTCGATGGACGCGACCACAACATCACCGGTTATTCGATGTTCCTGGCGGGTGCTGGTGTGAAGAAAGGTTACAGCTACGGTGGTACTGATGAGTACGGCCAGAAAGCGGTTGAAGGTCGCATGCACGTCAATGACCTGCATGCAACTCTATTAGCGTTACTGGGGCTTAATCATGATGAGCTAACCTATGGTTACGCGGGGCGAAATTTTCGATTAACAGATGTCGCAGGTGTCGTGGCGACGGATATCTTTGCGTAGTTGTTGGGCTCATGTTTACTGCAAACGAAACGCCGGTGAACTTTGTTCGCTGGCGTTTTTGCTGTTCAAACTGAGATAAGTTTTTGTGAGCGCCGCAGATAGAGCGGATCATGATATTCGCGAGATTCATTGAAGAGCGCGGCTCTCAAAGCCGTGAGAAAGTTCGCTTATGACAGGCAGCTACTCTCAAACTGATGGAAGAGTCAAAATCTGAGGCCCATGAACGGGATTGATTGCTTAAACTCGAAAAGCCGCTTGGCATTGCCGTTGTCGCGGGAAGCGTTTTTTCGAACTGGTGAGCCTTATCAAATTGTGTAGTCTGGTACGAAAACTCTTGCTTGTCTCCAGAAGACATGGACATCTTCACCAACAGAAAGCATCAGTTCACGAAAACGCTCCTGGCTGAGATCTACCTGGAGGTCTTTGCCATCCGACGTCGTGAGATTAATCTTCGCGAAAGAGCCGGCGGGGTTTATGCGTTGAACGCGAGCCGACAAGCTCGGTACACCATTACGTTGTCGCTCGATGTCGAGTTCGTGCGGACGCATGTAAACCAGCGCATCGCGTTCGGTGAGTTTCGTGTAGTGCGGGGCTGAGACAGCAGCGTCACCTAAATACGCCTGGCCATCCCGCAGTCGACAGTGAAACACATTGACCTGACCCAGAAATTCCATCACGAACTGGCTCGCGGGGTGGTGAAAGACTTCCTCGGGAGTGCCGACCTGTTCAATTTTTGCCTGATTCATCACGACAATCCGATCAGCGACTTCCAGCGCTTCTTCCTGATCGTGCGTAACGAGGATACTGGTGAGATGGATTTCGTCGTGGAGGCGTCGCAACCAGGCACGCAATCCTTGACGAACTTTGGCATCAAGAGCACCGAAAGGTTCATCGAGAAGCAGGACACGAGGCTCGACGGCAAGTGCACGGGCGAGAGCGACGCGTTGACGCTGACCGCCAGAAAGTTGAGAGGGGTAGCGTCCGCCGAAGCCATCAAGTTGAACGAGCTTAAGCAAGTAGTTGACGCGATCACGGATGTCACTACGTGACGGCCGCGTGGCACGGGGGCGAACATTCAGGCCGAAGGCGACGTTCTCAAAAACTGACATGTGGCGGAACAAGGCATAGTGCTGAAAGACAAATCCGACCTGACGTTGACGCACAGAGCGGTCGGTGACCGTTTCATCATGGAAAGCGATTTCACTCTCGTGGTGCGGGTCGGCATGCTCCAGGCCAGCGATGATCCGCAATAACGTCGTCTTGCCCGAACCAGATGGTCCCAGTAAGGCAACGAGTTCACCATCGTTGACTCGCAGGTTGATGTCACGCAAAGCCTGGTAGCTGCCGAAGGTCTTCGAGACGTGTTTGACTTCGATACTCATGCTGACGTTCCCGATTCGACGTTTGATTGTGACAGGGCCTGTTTATGTTCGACAATTGCTTTGGCGATCAGAGTCGCGAGCGCCAGGAACGCTAAAATGGATGCGACCGCGAACGCGGCGGCGAAGTTGTATTCGTTGTAGATAATCTCGACATGCAGCGGGACGGGGTTCGTCTTGCCACGGACGTGGCCGGAGACGACCGAGACGGCGCCAAATTCTCCCATCGCTCGTGCGTTACATAGAATTACGCCATAAATGAGTGCCCATCGCACGTTGGGGACCGTCACTCTCCAGAAGACCTGCCAGCCATTAGCACCCAGCATCACCGCGGCTTGCTCCTCATCTGTTCCCTGTTCCTGCATCAACGGGATGAGTTCCCGGGCGACAAAGGGAAACGTAACGAACATCGTAGCCAGCACGATGCCTGGAACAGCGTAGATGATTTGCAGTCCGTATGAATTCAGTATGGGGCCGAACCAGCCCTGTGCTCCGAAGACAAGGACGAAAACCAGTCCGGAGATCACTGGAGAGACCGCAAACGGCAGATCAATCAGTGTTAGCAAGATACTCTTTCCCCAGAACTCAAACTTGGCGATCGCCCACGACGCAGCCATGCCAAAGATCAGATTCGCGACTACGGAGATACCAGCCGTCAAGAGCGTCAACTGGATGGCTGCCCACGCGTAGCGGTCGGTGATGCTGATGAGGTAGGTATCCAGCCCTTTACGGAAAGCCTCGAAGAAGACGGCCGCGAGGGGAACGAACAGAAACAGGGTCAAGAACAGGTAGGTCAAACCGATAAGAAGGCTTTTGACCCAGAACGGTTCGTCGAGTGCCGAATTGACTGAGGACTTGGCTTTCGATCCTTGTGCGAGCATGTTACAGGGCTCCCCGATGTCGATAACCAGCCCACCACTGCAGCAGATTAATGCCCAGCAGAAGCACGAAAGAAGTCAACAACATCACACTGGCGATCGCAGCGGCTCCCGCGATGTCGTATTGCTCGAGCTTGTCCACGATCAGCAGCGAGGTAATTTCGGTCTTCATCGGCATATTGCCCGAAATAAACACAATCGATCCGTATTCGCCCAGGGCCCGGGCAAAAGAGAGAGCAAAGCCGGTCATCAAGGCGGGCATCACCGCCGGGA
>SXGT01335796.1_pt1 | contig 11695 bp, 8 predicted proteins | sample 3176221 | NCBI WGS metagenome assembly SXGT01 (sample SAMN11356862, study PRJNA531348) | freshwater metagenome | isolation source: freshwater sample F1-120 | place: China: Fuxian Lake, Yuxi | collected 2017-12-25
ACGCGGATGCGCTGGCCGCCGAGCGTGATGTCTTCAAGGCCGGTGGCGCCGGCTTCGATCGGGGCCGCAGCAATCACCGCAGCGTGGGCCGGCTTGCGCGCGGCGGGCGCCGGGCTCGGCTGGAGGGCGGCGGCGGGGGTGGTGGGGGTGTCGTCCCAGGTTAGCATGTCGGTATTCCTCTTTTATTCGTGTGCCCCGGGCGTCTAGGCGTCCGGGTGACAGTCAGGGTGCTGCGGCGAGCGTTTCTGACCGGCTGGATACTGGATCTGGCCTCCGGTCAGGCCCCCGCAAAACGGGCTTCGGAAGAGTGCGCCTGCGGCCCCGGATCGTCAACCCCCACCACTACCCATTGTGGCCAAGGCCTGATCAAAGCTCTACATCTAGTGTTTAAGCACAGGTTATCCGGCAGATATCCACAGCTTGCGCCCAGCTTGGGCGCGACCGCAGCGGGCGGGCGCCGCCGGATCGGCGCGGCCGTTGCGCTGGCGGGGCGGGGCAGGCCCGGGATACGGCCGCGGGGGCGCTTTTTGCAGAACCTGCGTAAAACCCCGTAAATCGTGCGCAAATCGCTGAAAAAACCCTAATAAGACGCACGAAAACCCGAAACCCGAAGCGGTTTGCTGTCACCAAAAACAGGGCGTAGTCTCCGGCCCGCGACCGCACAAGACGGTGGTGGAGAAGCGCGATGACGAACCCGTCGTCCCCGTCGCCGAGGCCGGTCTCGCTGACCGACTTTGGCGACGACGAAGCAAGCCAGTGGGAGAACGTGGCCCTGCGCTACCGCGCGCCGCTGCGCGGCTTCTTTGCCCGGCGGGTGCGCGATGCGGCGGATGTCGACGACCTGATCCAGGAAGTCTTCCTGCGCCTGGTCGGCCGCGCCCGCGGCGAGCCGATCGAGAAGGTGGAGCAGTACCTGTTTCAGACGGCGGCCAATGTCCTGCGCGACAGCGGCCGCCGCAGCGTGGTCCGTGAGGGCGACGCGCACGAGTCCTATGACGAGACCGTCCATGACGTCGGTTCGGAGATCACGCCGGAGCGCGTCCTACTCGGCAGGGAGTCGGTGACGATCGTGGCCGCCGCACTGCGCGAGCTGCCGCAGCGCACGCGCGATGTCTTCGTGCTGCGTGCGCTGGAGCGGCACAAGTACGCGGAGATCGCGGCGATGCTGCGCGTCTCCACGCGAGCCGTCGAGCAGCACATGGCCAAGGCCCTGGCCCACCTCGGGCGGGCGTTGGATCGTTGATCAACCAGAACACATGAAGAAGTTGCCGCCACCGGACACCGCAGAAGACGTCACCCTGGACCTGAGCAGCGTCGATGACGCCGCCGCGGTCTGGAGCGAAACCCTGCGGGAGTCCGGGCAGGACCTGCGCGTACGCCAGTCGTTTGAAAGCTGGCGGGCCCGCGACCCCGCGCATGCACAGGCCTTCGAGCGCATCGAAGCGGCGCGCCGTACCGTGGATGCGCTGGCCGATGCCCCCGAGCTGCTCGCGCTGCGCAACGAAACCCTGTCCCGCGTCGCCGTGCAGCGCGTGCGCTGGACGCGCTATGTCAGCGCCATCGCCGCGACCCTCGTCGTCGGCATCGCCGCAACGCTGATGACCACCGGCCACACCTGGCGTGACCTGCCCGCCACGGTCTACGACGGCATGCGCGCCGCCATCCAGGGCGAAACCCGCTACGAAACCGCCATCGGCGAGCGCCTGGTGGCCAAGCTGGAAGACGGCTCCACGCTCACGCTCAACACGGCCAGCCGCGCGGTTGTCGTCTTTGAAGACGCGCAGCGCACCGTCACGCTGGAACGCGGCCAGGCGCTGTTTGAAGTCGCCAAGGACCCGCACCGGCCCTTCGTCGTCCGCGCGGGCGACCGTCGCGTCACCGCCATCGGCACCGCCTTCGATGTACGCCTGACCGACCAGATGTTTGAAGTCACGCTGATCGAAGGCCGCGTCGCCGTCGAGCCCCAGGCCAGCCCATCGGCGACGGCCGCCGCAGCGCCGGCATCGGCGCGCACCGCACCGCAGCGCGCCGAACTCACGGCGGGCCAGCAGCTCGTCGCGCTCGCCGCCCGCGCGCCCATCGTGCGCAGTGCCGACGTCCGACGCGTCACCAGCTGGCGCAACGGCCAAGTCATATTCGAGAACGATCCCCTCGGCAGCGCCATCGCCGAGATGAACCGCTACGCCCGCAAGCGCGTCACGCTCGCTGACCCGCAGCTGGCCAGTCTCAAGATCAGCGGTGCCTTCGACACCGGCGACACCGCCGTCTTCATCGAGGCGCTGACGCAGTACTTCCCGATCGACGTCCGCACCCAGGACGACAGCACCGTCATCCTCGCCTGGCGCGAGTAGTCGCGCTCGTCATTCTGAGCGCAGCGAAGAATCTAGCCCGTTCAAGAAGCGCACCTGGAACCGTTCCTGTCGAGTGCCAGCCCGCGCGGCGGGCTGGCGTATCGAGACAGGCACCCGCCCATCCACCCAGTGGCCGTGTCGCATCGCAACATTCAAAAAGTCTTAAACATCTGCTTCGGATTCCAGAAATGACTGCGTCCTAACCGTGGGACCAAGCCGAACTCAAAGCGGCTGGAGCACGAGAGGAGACTCGCCAATGTCCGTAGCCCGATTCAAGCCGCTGCACGCGGCAACGTTCGCCGTTGCCGCTGCCATCACGCAGGCCGTCGCCACGCCTGCAAATGCCCAACCAGAACCCGCTGCCGTCGCCACGCCCGCCGTGGCCGCGACGGTGAATTTCGACATTCCCGCACAGGATCTCAGCGCTGCACTCTCCGAGTTCGCGCGCCAGAGCGGGCAGCAACTCCTCTACGCACCGGACATCGTCGCCGGCAGGCGCGCACCGGCCGTCAGCGGCCCGCTCTCGCCGCTGCAGGCGCTGGATCAACTGCTGGAAGGCACCGGCCTGCCGCACTCGCTGACGCCCTCCGGCGCCATCCTCATCGGCGAGAACGGAGCCAGCGGCCCAAAAACCGAAGGCTCCGCCGGGAGTGACGGAGCCGCAGCGGTTGATCCGGCGGATGTGGACCCGGGCGTTTCCACACCGGGCGAGTCCACGACCTCCAGCGTCGAGATGGCCCGCCGCGGTGGCATCGAAGAGATCATCGTCACCGGCCAGAAGAAGGAAGAGCGCCTGCAGGACGTGCCGATCGCGATCAGCGCCTTCAGCATGGACCAGCTCGACAACCAGAAGATCGAAGGTGGCTTTGATCTGCTGAAGGCCGTGCCGAACGTCACGTTCTCCAAGACCAACTTCAGCGGCTACAACTTCCAGATTCGCGGCATCGGCACGCAGGCGATCTCGGCCACCACCGATCCGGGCGTGGCGGTGAGCTTCAATAACACCACGCTCATCGTGAACCGCCTGTTCGAGCAAGAGTATCTGGACATCGAGCGCGTGGAGGTGCTTCGGGGTCCACAAGGCACGCTGTACGGCCGCAACGCGACGGCGGGTGTCATCAACGTCATTCCGGCCAGACCCGAAATGGGTGTCCACGGTGGCGAGCTCAAGCTGGAGACCGGCAACTACAACGCCCAGCGCCTTCGCGGCCACTACAACATCCCGCTCAACGACGATTCGCTGGCCTTGCGCATTGCGTATGCCAGCACCGTGCGCGATGGTTATGTCACCAATGAATTCGATGGGCAGCCGATCGACGGTCGTGATCTGTCCACGGCGCGCATCTCGTTGGGCTGGCAGCCGACCGATCGCTTCAGCGCCAACTTCTCATGGGAGCGCTTCGACGAAAACGACGACCGCCTGCGCAGTGCCAAGAATCTCTGTCGCCGCGATCCCGGGCTTGATCAGATCGGCGATCTGAACGTGGATGATTCGCCGTTCCCGGTCTCCGTACGCCGGACCGCGCAACAGGGCTGCTTGCCGGTGTCCTTGTACAGCGACGAAGCGTTCCAGGTTCCCAATGGCGATGCGGCGCCGTTCATCACGGCCGGTCGCTATACCAGCAGCCGGTACCTGTTCTATTGGGCCGTGGCAGGCTCGATCACCCAACCGGTTCTACCCTTTCCGGTGGGCACCGATCCTTCTCTGCTGACGGAGATCGATGTCTTTGAAAGCAAGGTGCAGTCGCGCGACCTGCGTTCGGTCTACTCGCCGATCGACCCGGTCTATCGCGCCAGCGCCGACCTCTTCGATTTGACCTTGAGCTATGCATGGAGTGACGGCCTGCAATTGACCTCGTACACGGTGTTCAACGACGACTCGGTGTTTTCCACGCAGGACTTCACGCGTTACCCGGCCGCAGAAGGCCTGTTCAGCGAGATCAGCGGTCAGGACTATCTGCCCAAGTGGCAGAACTTCACGCCCGGTGGCGTGTTCTGCGATCCCCAGCTCGGCTGCTCCAGCGCGTTTCTCGCGCAGGACATCTCGCAGGCCGAGAGCCGGCAGTTCAACCAGCAGTTCGAACTGGTCTCGGACTTCGACGGCCTGTGGAATTTCAGCATGGGCGTGAACTTCACCCGCTTCGAAACCACGGCCGATTACTTCTTCTTCTCCAACGCGCTGACGGCGCTGGCGCAGATGCCGCCCTTCGACGGCAACCTGCACCCCTGCACCAACGAAAACAAGGGCTGCGTGTCCATCCAGCAGGAGGGGCTGATGGAGACGGCCGCCAATCCCTACGGCCACAATTTCTTTCTCAGCCGCAACCCCTATAAGCTGACCTCCGCTGGCGTGTTCGGCGAGAGCTACTGGCAACTGACACCGAGCCTGAAGCTGACCGCCGGCCTTCGCTTCACCTGGGATCGCAAGGTCTTCACGCCGACGCCGAGCCAGACCCTGCTGGCGGACTATCGAGAGGCGGAACTCTCGCTGGGAGGGCAAGGGACTCCCGCGGTTCCCGATCCCGAATTCGGCCCCGAGCGTTGCCGAACGTCTCCCCTCTGCAAAATCCTCGGCAACGCCCCTGGCGGACGGGGGTATCCCACCGATCCCGACATCATCCAGACCTGGCGCGAGCCGACCGGTCGCTTGATCCTCGACTGGATCACCGACCTGCCGTTTACGGACGAGACCCTGGTGTATGCCTCCTATGCGCGCGGCTACAAGGGTGGCGGTGCCAACCCGCCGAGCATCGCGCAGCCCGCAGGCTTCTTCATCGAACGCGCCCAGGGCGCGGTGTCGTCGAGGACCTTCGAGCCCGAATACGTCAACGCCTACGAGCTTGGCACCAAGAACACCTTGTTCGGTGGCGCGATGACCGTGAATGCCGCGGCGTTCTACTACGACTATGAGGGCTACCAGGTTTCGAAGATCGTCGATCGCAGTGCGGTCAACGACAACTTCGACGCCGCGATCTGGGGCGCCGAGCTGGAGCTGATGCTGGCGCCGACACCGGAATGGGTCAGCAATGTGGCCGTCGGTTATCTGCGTACCCGCATTGCGGACGGCGAACAGGCCATCGACCTCATGGACCGCGCGCAGGGTGGTCAGCAGTTCTTCATCACCGAGCTGCCGAACCCGAACTACGATCCCGACGCCCCCCAAGTGGCACGGGAGGACTACGTGGCCGCCCGATGTGAGAGCACGGGGCTCGCGACCGATGTTAATTGTTCTCAGCCGCCGGCCGGCCAGGCCTTCCTCGCATTCGACGAGTGGATCGTCGTCAAGCCCATGGAGGCCCAGGCGTCCAACTGCATCGCGCCGGCTGAATTGGTGAAAGCCATGCTGGGGTCGAATCTCGCGGGTAATGAGTTGAGCGCTCGCAACATCATCAACGGCTTCTGCCCCGCGGGCATCCTGAGCGACCAGATTCTGACGCCGCTCGATTACCGCGCGGACTTTGCGCCCAATGGCGGCGCCGGGTTCTTCGACGATCTCAGCGGCCATGAACTGCCGAATGCACCGCGCTTCACGGTGTCGCTGGGCACGCAGTACACCTTCCACCTTCCGGCCGCCTGGGACCTGACCAGCCGCGTGGACTGGTACTGGCAGGACCAGTCGTTCGCGCGGGTCCACAACACCGAGTACGACCAGCTACGCGCCTGGAGCAGCACCAATCTCTCGCTCTGGGCAGAGAAGGTGGATTGGGGGCTGCGCATCGAGGCCTATGTGAAGAACGTGTTTGACGATGCGCCGATCACCGGGGCCTTCCTGAACTCGGATGACACGGGCCTGACGACCAATATCTTCACGCTCGACCCGCGCCTGGTGGGCGTGTCGATCACCAAGCGCTTCTGAGGGAGGGGATAGCCATGAAAGCAAACATACAAAAGCTGTCTCGCGCGAGGAACGCAAAGGACGCCACGATGAACATCGCGAAGCCCGTCATTCTGAGCGCAGCGAAGAATCTGTTCTCAAGCAGCAGCCACGGTCAGCGGCAAGATCCTTCTCTGACGACGCTCAGGATGACTGGGACAGTGCATGCCCTCGCTGCCATCGCCCTGCTGTTGGCCATGCCTGCTGCCCACGCTCAGGTCGATCCCGACTGCACCGGCACCAACCCCGGCACCGTTAGCTGCAACGGCCCGTTGGACACGCCCGCCGGTCCCGCCATCTATGCCGACGGCGTGACCCACAATGCCACCACGGGCGATCTCACCGTCAACGTCGGCAACGGCGTCACCAGCTTTGGCACGGGCGGGTTCGCGACCACGGCCACCGGCGACAACAACATCACGATGACCAAGGGCAGTGGGTCCATGGTGACCGCTGTGGCCACGGGCACGCGTTCGCCGGCCGTGATATCAGCCATTACCCAGGACGGCGATATCCACGTCACCGCAGCGGGCTCAGGTGTCGGCAACATCCAGGGTGTCGGTACGTTGTCGCAGTATGGCGTCTATGCCCAGTCCACCGGACTCGGCAACATCGACCTGAATATCAGCCAACGCGTCACGCAGGCAGAAACGGCGACGGCCGCCGCCATCGCGGCCATCCATGCGCAGAGCAATGGCGGGACCATCCACATCACGGCGGACTTCCCCGGAAGTAGCAGCAGTGTGGCCGGTATTACGGGGCGGCAGTACGGCATCCGCGCGATCGCCGCCGGTGCCGGCAACATTGTCATCGATGCCAATACCGTGGTTCGCCACTCGAACACGGCGGGGGTGGGGATTGCGGCCATCCAGGCCATCGCGGACACCGGCAGCATTACGCTCAACCTCAACAGCAATGTGGCGAACGGCCAGATCATCTCGCTGCAGGCGGAGGGCCTGATGACGCTGAATCTCGGTGCGTCGATCGGCTCCAGCACGGCAGCCGACTCGAGGTCACCGATCCACATGAGCGGAAGCGGCGCGGGCGTCGTGAATCTCATCGGTGCGTCGTCGGGCTTCGGCACCCTGTATGGCGGCATCGATGCTCGCGACAACACCGGCGGCATCACCGTCAACGTCGAGCCGCTCAGCGGCGGCTGGTCGCTCTATGGCAACAGCCTGATGCTCGGCAGCGGCGATGACCACATCAACAATCGGGGGCTAATGCTGGTCTCGAACAATTTTGTAGTGGCCAACGCCCGGTTCGTGCTTGAAACCCAGGTCGAGATGGGCGCGGGGGATGATGCGCTGCTGAATGAGGGCACGATGGTGATCGGTGCGCGTTCATTTTCATTCACGCAGAACAGGGGGCTCGAAGAGGTCTTCCTCGGTCGCTATGGAACATCCGCGGGCGACCGCGAGACCATGCCCGCGCAGGCCACGTTCGACAGCCTGGAGCGCTTCGAGAACCGGGGTCTGATCGTGATGGGCGCGCTGGTATACGGAGGGGGCACTGGCGGCTTCCGGCCGGAGGATCTGGCGGAGATCGGCGATTTCGGCCAGCGCTTCTATCCCGGCGACGCCGCTGGCGAGGCCTTCTGTCGGCGGGTGCTGGGCCGCTTCGGATTGCCCAATCCGCCCGCAAACGGCTACACCTGCCTGGATTCTCCGGTCAGGACGGATACCGACCTGATTCCAGGCTCGGTACTGTCGCTGCCGGGAACGGCCTTTGTCGGCGGGCCGGGCAGCCGCATCCTGATGGACGCCTACTTCGGCGAGGGCATTGCCCAGACCGATTGCGGCGGGACACGGGAAGTTACCTATCCCCACCGCATGCCGGGCGCGGATTGTCTCGATCTGCCGGGCGGGTCGACCAGCGGCAGCACCGCGCTGATCGTCCGTGATGGTCGTCCCTGGGACCAGGGGGCCTACAACCCCGACGGCATTGTCGTCGTTGACGTCAGCGGCGGCACCAGTGCTGCCGGGCACTTCACCTTGTCGCCGGAGTCGGACCACTATCGCGAGTCCGCCAATGGCCTGGGCCTGATCGACAAGGGCTTGTTCGTCTTCCCGCTGATCTACGACGAGAGCACGCAGCAGCACAAGCTGGTCGGCATTCCCGGTACCAGTGCCTTGCAGTTGCCGCTGATGACCCACGCGGCGCAGGCCATCGGCCGGCAGACCTTAGGTGTTGGTCTGGACGGGCGGGTGCGAGGTTGGCAGTCCGCGCTGCGGAGCGGGTCCACGCTGCGTGGCGGCTTCTGGGGTGGCTTGCAGCAGGATCAGGCTGAGCGCGACGTCATCCAGCCGAGGGCAGTGCTCGGCGAAACGCTGGCCTTCAACAACGACTTCGAGCAGGACACCAGCACGATGATGCTCGGTGGCGACTTCATCGTGCCTGCGGAGGGCAAGACGGCGTGGGTGATGGGCGGCTCCATCGGCTATGCCCGTTCGCAGCTCGGCTTCGACGATAGTGGCAACGATGCCGAACTCGAAGGCGTGGTGTTGGGTGTCCACGGCGGCTACCAGACAGAGCGCTGGTATCTGAATGCGGCCTATGGTCAGTCCTTCCTGCAAGTGGACCACTACGCCGAGACCTACAGCCTGTCCACCGCGGGTTCGGTCGCCGGCAACAAGGCCGGCACCCAAGGGCTGCGATTCGACGGCGGCTTACGCCTGGCGCTGGCCGACAACCTGCATGTCGAGCCGCTCGCCACGCTGGCCTGGATACGGGCCGACTTCGATGATCTCGTCATCGCGTCGCCCAACAACCCGCTGGCGACCGGCAACACCGCGAAGTTCGGCAATGCCGTGAGTCTGCGCGGCGCGCTGGGGGCTCGCATTGGCTTCGATCATGCCCTGAGCAGTCTGCGCATCGGTTACGCGCTGACGGGGCGTTACTGGAACGAGTTCGATGGCGAGACCGGCGTCCGCATCGAAAGCCTCGGCTCCGAAGCCGCGCTCAGCGACACCTTCGACGGCAGCTTCCTCGACCTCGCCGGACGCATCAGTGTCAGCGATGCCGAAGGCCACATCAGCGGCTACGTCGATGCCACCAGCGCCTCCGGCGACGACTACAGCAGCCTCGGCTTCTCCGCCGGCTTCCGCTACCAGTGGTGAGCGCGATGAGCCCAAACCAGGACAACCTTATGAATTTCTCACGCTGGATCATGGGCGCCGCGCTGCTGATCAGCGCGGCTGCCCAGGCAGAAGAAGCCAAGACCGAGCGCTACGCCGCCGTGCATTCCTTCAACTGGGAGGTCGGTAACAACTTTGCCGACGGCAGTGGGCTACGCCTGACGCTGGGGCATCAGCTCAGCGAGTATCTGGGCGTGGAAGTGCAGGGTGCGACCGGCGGCGGTCGCGATGTGACGCTTTACACCGCCGACCCGGTACCTGTTCCGTTCACTGCCGAAGCGCGGTTGGACCAGATGCTCGGCGCCTATCTTCGCGCGCAGGTTCCGCTGGGCGAGCGGGTGAAGGTCTTCGGCCTGTTCGGCTACACCAAGGCCAAGCTCGAAGTGGAGTCGGGTGCCGGCGCGATGACCGGCTCCGGCCAGCCGCTGGACCGCACCGCCTTCACCGAGGCCGAGAGCGGTATGAGCTATGGCGGCGGCGTGGAGATCGGCATCTTCCCCGGCCTGCTGAATGACCGCCTCAAGCTCGGGCTCGACTACATGGTGTATCTCGACGGCGACGTCGAGGCCAAGGCGACGAGTGTGGGGCTGCGGCTGGATTTCTGATGGTCTTGCGCGTGGCTTGATCCGCGCACCCGCCATGAACGGTAGGGGCTGAGGTCGAATCCGCTGGCTGGCGCTCAGCATGACGGCAGGGTGTAGCTGACCACGACCGCTGCTCGCGCCGGCCGCCGCGATCCCTCCACGTCTCCGGCCTTGCGGCGATGACCTTCACACCGGTCATCGCCGCTTTCCTGGGTGGGGAGGCTTCGGGCGGTGTGTTGAACTTGCAGGTTTTCCCGGATCGGCGCACCGTGATCGGCCGCGCTGACCTTCGGCGCTCATCGGTGGAGAGCCGTGATGGAAGAGGAAGCACCCCTCAAGGTGGGCGATATCGTGACGAATCGCGACGGCGGCATCCGCATGAAGGTCGCTGGTGTGGACAAGAAGACCGGCAGCATCCGCTGCACGTGGACGCGTGGCCCCGGCAAGTACACGCGCAATTTCGAGACAGGCACGTTGATCCGCGCCGTGGCGCCGCTGGTGATCACCACGCCGCCGTCGCGACGTCGCTAGCGGCTCGTGGCCGCCACCGCTGCGGCTCAGCGGGTGCCGCGCATCAGCAGCATCGCGGCGGTGGCCAGGGTTTCCTGTACGTGCGTGATGTTGACCGTGACCGGGCGATCCGTGGACAGGTTGAGCCAGGTACTCGGCCCTACGGCTTCCACGCCGCCTTCGACAACATCGTGGAGTTGCACGTCGCCTTCGCGGATTTCGGCGATGGCGTATCCCCAGTCATTGATGATGGCGATGCGCTGTGCGTCGCGGTTGATGGCTCGGACTTCAGCCCAGCGCCCCTGACAGCGACTGGCCAGTCGCTGCTGGCGATTGGAGGCAGCGGTATCCATGTGGGTTCCAGTGAGTGTCGGCGGGTGAAGCCAACTTTCCCTGGACCGGACATGCGGCAAGGCTGGCACTGATGCAGTGCCCCGCACACTACGCTGGTTTGCCGGGATGCGCTACGCGCAGCCGGCGCGTTGCATCGTCGCGGAGATCTCGCCGAGCTGTGCGCGGAGTTGTTCGGCCGTGTGTGCGCCAATCGGGCGGCGCAGTTTGGCCTCGATGGTCTGCTGTTCCTGTTTCAACTCGTTGCAGTCCTGCGTCAGCGTCTTGCTGCGGCCCGCGGCCGTGGTGGTGCTGGTGGCGGGTGCAACGGTATGGATGCTGACGTCGCTCGCGGCATCGATCGTCGTGAAGCTGCCGGCTTCCATGCCGCCGGGGCGATCGGTGCCCCGCAGTTCCGGTGACAGCTCGTGCTGCATTGCGGATGACGGGGCCGCGCTGCTGCCGGCGGGGCGGCCGCTGCCGTCGGCCTGCAGGAATTCCTGCGCGTGGCGGTATTGCAGGAACTTGCCGACGCCAAAGGCGCCGATGACGCCGAAGCTGACGATCAGGATCAGCCACAGCACCGGGTCGCGGTCACTGGGCGGGCTGGCTTTCTTCTGGCGCCGCCGGGGGGCGTTGAGAGGGTCCGTCATGAAGGGCTCCGAGGCATGCCCGCGAGCTTACGGCAGGCCCACGCCGGACGTCATGCCGGGTCGGGCTAGAATCGCTGGACTATTCATTATTCAAACCCACGCGAGAACCCCATGACGTACACCACGCTGACCTGGGCCGTCGATGACGACGGCATCCTGACGCTGACGCTCAACCGCCCGGAGCAGTTGAATTCGTTCACGGTGGAGATGGCCAACGAGCTGGTCGCGGCCTTCGAGCGCGCCAGTGCGGATGACG
>SXGT01398785.1_pt1 | contig 11695 bp, 10 predicted proteins | sample 3176221 | NCBI WGS metagenome assembly SXGT01 (sample SAMN11356862, study PRJNA531348) | freshwater metagenome | isolation source: freshwater sample F1-120 | place: China: Fuxian Lake, Yuxi | collected 2017-12-25
GTAGTCGGTCGCGTCGAAAGCAGCGGCGTCGGCCATGGCCGCGAGGTTGAGGGCGGTGGGCAGGGCGGCACCGGTGAAGGCCAGCTGGCCGGCGCGGCGCAGGAAGGCGCGGCGAGTGTGCTTTTCGGGCTGGATGAAGTGCATGGTGTGCCCCTTACTTCTGGATGAGGTATTCGGCCGAAGCCATGATCATCAGGATCGCAGCCCACACGCGTCGGCGCTTGACGGTGTCGGTGCTGGTGGCGACGACGGGCGTCGCATCGAGCGCGGTCACGATCAGCTGCCGCGTGTTGGCAGAGAGCTGGCTCGCGGTGAGCAGGAGCGAAAGGCGTGTGACCAGGGCGTTGGCATCGGTCACGAGCGGGAGTTCTTCCGCATAGCTCGCGACGACGTCGTAGGCGTAGTTGTTGTAGGCGGCCTGCGGCACTCCCGGGTTGGGGCAGTTGATGCCGCGCTCGATGACGCCCTGCATGAAGTTGAGGTACCCGCCCACCGAGGACTCGTTGACGAGCTGGAACTCGGGTGCGGTGGCGCCCGACGCCGACAGCGCCGTGCCCGGCGGCACATAGCCGGGCCGAAAGAAATTGAAGACCGAAGGGGGGCGCAGCGGGCTCTGGCCGAGCTGGTTGGCGGGGTTGACGAGTTCGAAGATCTTCCAGCTCCCGGCGGCCGACGTGGCGCCGAAGGTGCGGGCCCATTGCACGAAGCGCAGCATGGGTTCGCGCAGCTTGCCGAAGGTGGTGCTCTGCAGGTTCTGCGGACCGCGTGCCTCGTCGTCGAGCAGGATGGCCGACCAGACCGCCTTCAGGTCGCCCCGCACCCCCGAACCGTTGTTGTTGAATCGGGAAGCCACCCGCGCCACGTAGGCCGGACTCGGGTCGCTGGTCACCAGGCGCTGGATCATCTGGCGCGCGAAGAACGGCCCCACGTTCGGGTGGTTGAACAACGCATCGAGCCCGAGGCGCAGCGCTTCGCGCCCCGGTGTGTTGGCCGGTATGGTGGTGCCCAGGAAGGTCGCTGCCAGATTGGAATGGCGGCTCGCGTTGAGCGACATCGGCTTGCGAGCGAATTCCTTGGACTCGATGGTGTAAGTCTGGCCCGGCACCGTGTGGCGGATGTTGTCCGATCGATCAAAGTCGTAGCCGGTGAACACACGCGCGAGGTTGGTCACGTCGTCCTGCGTGTAGGTCTCCAGTGGCACGCCGCCGCTGGTCTTGACCGTGCCATCCAGGTTGAGCTGGTACACCCCCAGGCTGAAGAGCTGCATCACCTCGCGCGAGTAGTTCTCGTCGGGCACGCGCCCGGTGGACGTGTTCTCTTTCTGGTTGCCCTTGGTGTTCAGGAAGTAACCCATCGCCGGATGCAACGTCACGTCTTCGAGCAACTGGCGGTAGTTGCCGAAGGCGTTGCGCATGAGCGTGTCCCACCAGCTCGCGTACGCGTGCGCGCGCCAGGTGAATTCGGCGGTGGTGAGCGAGGTGACAAAGAACTCGGAGAGCGCCAGCGCCGCGCGCTTGCGCATCATGTCGGGACCGCTGAGCAGCTGGTTCCAGATCATGAAGTCGGCGGGATAGTGGTTGAAGAAGTAGTTGTTGGTGTCCACCGTGCCGTAGCCGCGAGACTCCAGCCAGTTCCATCCGGTGACGCTGCGGTAATTGGCGAACTGGTTGGCGATCCACTGCGCATAGCTGCCGGCACCGCGCATCTCGGCGATCTCGGCGGCGGTGGAAGAGAACTGCGCCTGCTGCAGGAAGCGCGCAGCTTCGGCGTCCGAGGCGGGCGCGGCGAAGGCAAAGCCGTTGGTGGGGAAGTCGACCGTGCCGGTGGCCGCCGGCGTTTCAGGGGCGCTGCCACCATCACCGCCGCCGCAGGCGGCGAGCAGGGCTGCGGCAGCCGCCGCGGTGGCCAGTGGCGCCAGGTTCATGGCCTCAGGCGCGGGTTCGGGCGTGTCCACGCCAGCGGGTTTCGTGGGCGACTCGATGTCCATCATGGATTCCTCCTCGGTGCAACGAGCGCGAGTCTAGGAGGCTGCTTTTTCTTACAAGCCCGCTTTTCAAGTCGTTACAGATGGGTGTGGCGCAAGCGCGGCACTCGCCGTACCGCTCTGCCGCTCGGCGTTGAGCGGCCGCCGCTGGTCGAAAGTCAGGTGCGCGCGGCGCGCAACTCGTCTCTGGTTTTCTGTGCCGCGCGGCGTGCAGCGGCGGCGAAGTCGGCCTCGCTCGACGCATACAGGATGGCACGCGAGGAGTTCACGATGATGGCGCCCGTGGTGGTGTCGCCCATCGTGCGCAGCCCCGCTTTCACGGTGGCCACCGCATCGCCGCCCTGCGCGCCCACGCCCGGTATCAGCAGCGGCAAGGTGGGGGCGATCTCGCGCACGCGTTCGATCTCTGCCGGGTAGGTGGCGCCCACCACGAGTCCCAGCTGGCCGTTGAGGTTCCACGGACCCTGTGCCAGGCGCGCCACGTGTTCATACAGCAGCGGTTGCCCGTCCACCGAGGCCAGACGCTGGCTCTGCAGATCGTCGCCGCCGGGGTTGGAGGTGCGGCACAGCAGGAAGGCGCCCTTGCCGTGGAACTGCAGGTAGGGCTGCACCGAATCGAAACCCATGAACGGCGAGAGCGTGACCGCGTCGGCGCCGTAGCGCTCGAAGGCCTCGATGGCGTATTGCTGGGCCGTGCTGCCGATGTCGCCGCGCTTGGCATCGAGAATCACCGGCACCTGCGGCGCGGTGCGTCGCATGAAGCCCATCAGGCGCTCGAGCTGTTCTTCGGCACGGTGCGCCGCGAAATAGGCGATCTGCGGCTTGAAGGCGATGGCGGTGTCTGCGGTGGCCTCGACGATGGCGGCACAGAAGTCGTAGATGCGGCTGGCGTCGTTTTTCAAATGGGCCGGGAAGCGGGCGGGATCGGGGTCCAGGCCGACGCACAGCAGGGAACGGTTCAGGCGCTCTGCGCTGTGCAGCTTGTCGAGAAAATTCATGGGGGCAATTCTAGTGGGCGGGTTTCTGCCCCCCCAAGGGGGCTGGCCTTGCTGGGGGCGGCCCGGCGCGACGGCATCGGTGCCCCCACGCTCCACCGCTGCGCGGGTCGCTGCCCCCCAAGGGGGCTGGCCTTGCTGGGGGGCGGCCCGGCGCGACGGCCCCTATAGTTCACCTCATGCAAGCTCTCTCCCGCCGGCAACTCGTCCTTCTCGTCCTGCTCACGCTGGTGTGGGGCATCAACTGGCCCATCATGAAGCTGGGTGTGACCGATTTCCCACCGCTCACGTTCCGCACCCTCAGCATGTGGATCGGCCTGCCATTTCTGGCGCTGGTGCTGGTGTGGCGGCGCGTGCCGTTCCGCATCGAGCGCGCGCACTGGCGAGAGGTGGGCGTGCTCACGCTGTTCAACATGCTGGTCTGGCACACCCTGGTGATGCTGGCCATCCAGACGCTGTCCAGTGGGCGCACCGCGATCCTGGGCTACACCATGCCGGTGTTCTCCGCCATGGTGGGCGCGTGGTGGTTCGGCCAGCAGCTGGCCGGGCGCGCCTGGGGAGGCGTCGCTGCAGCGGCCACCGGCGTGGTGCTGCTGCTGTGGCATGAAGTCTCCCAGCTCTCCGGTGGACCGCTGGGCGTAGCCCTGATGCTGCTGGCGGCGTTGGCCTGGGCCTTCGGCACACAGATGTTGCGCCGCACGAAACTCCCGGAATCGACGCTCACCATCTCGTTCTGGATGACGGTGATCACCATGCTCTGGATGACCGCGCTGGCGGTGGTCTTCGAGCGTGGGGTCTGGAAGTGGCCGACGGTGCCGGTGTGGAGCGCGATCCTCTACAACGCGCTGGGGGTGTTCGCCTTCGCGCAGGTGGCCTGGCTTTCGCTCGCGCGCGACCTGCCGCCGATCGCCTCGACGCTGTCGGTGATGTTCATTCCGGTGCTGGGCGTGTTCAGCGGAGCCGTGTGGCTCGGCGAGGTGCTGCACTGGCAGGACTGGGCCGCGGTGGTGCTGATCCTGTTTGCCATCGGAACGGTACTTTGGCCCCCACGCTCCACCGCTTCGCGGGTCGCTGCCCCCCCAGGAGGCTGATCCAGCTTGGGGCGGCCCTGCGCCGGATCGCTGTGCCCTCAGGCAGAAGGTGCGTTGTCGAGCACGTCCATGGCCAGGCACAGATCGGCCCAGGCCTTGCCTTTGTCGGTGGGCGTGCGCAGCAGGTAGGCGGGGTGGTAGCTCACGATCACCGGCACGCCTTCGTAGTGGTGCACGCGCCCGCGAAGACGGCCGATGGGCTCGGTGGACTTGAGCAGCGACTGCACCGCGAAGCGCCCCATGGCCACGATGACGCGCGGCTTGAGCAGCGCCACCTGCCGCGCGAGATACGGTTCGCACCGCGCCACTTCTTCGGGTTGCGGGTTGCGGTTGGCCGGAGGGCGGCACTTGATCACGTTGGCGATGTAGGCACCCTGCGCCCCTTGCCCGGTGCGGCTGCGACCCACCGCAAGCAGCATGTTGTCGAGCAACTGGCCGGCCGCGCCGACGAAGGGCTCGCCGCTCAGGTCCTCGTTCTCGCCGGGCGCTTCGCCCACGATCATCCAGTCGGCTTGCGGGTCGCCGACGCCGAACACCGTGTTCTTGCGGCTCCTGCACAGCCCGCAGGCGACGCAGGTGGCCACCGTGTCCTGCAGCGTCGACCAGTCCATGTGCTGCACACCGTCGGCGCTGGCCGGTTGCACCACCACCGGCGCCGCGGCCATGGGTGGGCTGGGTGGGTTGGGTGGGCGTGCGGCGGGCGCAGCAGGGCGCACGGTGGCGGGCGGGGCGGCCACGGCGACCGATGACGCCACCGGCACGCCTGGTGCCTCGGCGGAGGCCGCAGGTCGGGGCCGCGGCGCCCACACGCGCACGCCCATCTCGGCGAGCATGGCGCGCTGGCGCGGATCGAGCTGCGGCACGAAAGAGGTGTCCACCGGATCGGTCATGCGGGGCCCGCGTCAGGCGCTTGCAGTTGAAGGCTCATCACCACCGCGTCCTCGCGTTGAATCCGGCCGGTGGGGTAGTAGCCCTTGCGCAGCCCGACCTGCGTGAAGCCGTACCGCTCGTAGAGCCTGCGCGCGGGCGCGTTGCTCTCGCGCACCTCCAGCCACAGCCATTGCGCCTGCTGCCCGCGCGACCACAGGGCCAGCGCATCGAGCATGAAGCGCGCCCAGCCCTGGCGCTGGTGCGCCGGCGCCACGGTGATGTTCAGGAGGTGCACCTCGTCCACGCCCGACATGGCCACGAGGTACCCCAGCAGCTGCCGACCATCGGCGCGCGGGCTTTTCGATCGATCGTCCGCCAGCGTTTCGCCCAGCAGCATCACGGCGGGATAGCCCGCCTGCAGCGAATCGCGAAAGTGCTTGCGCGACCAGGGATGGGCGTAGGCGCTGTTCTCCAGCGCATGCACCGCGTCGAGGTCGGCGGTGGTCATGGGCTCGAACACGACGCGTCGCTCCGCCTGCGCTGCGCTGTCTGTGCGGGTGGTGGGGGTGGACGGCCCCGGCCACAGGCCGCTGGCCCAGGCGGGCAGCGCCACGCCCGTGCCCCCGGCCGCTTCCCCGCCCCATGCGCCGCTCATGCCAGGTTCTCCGTGGTCACCGCGGTGGCCGGCTGCTCGCGCTCGGCCGTGGTTTTCGCGACCTTGTCGCGCACGTAGAGTGGCAGCGCGTCCCGCGCCGCCACCGCATGACCGCCGGCCAGCAAGGACGGCGCGAGCCGCAACAGGGCGCTGGCCGTGGGCAGGGCCACGGTGCGCAAGCCTCGCACGGGGGTGCGTGTTTCAGGGTAAGCCTGCAGGGCGTTGCCGGCCAGCAGCGGTGTGGCACCGGAGGGCAGCACCTCGTCGAGCCACGCGGCCAGATCGGCGGGTGCGCACAGCCGCGCGGGCGACAGCGCGCTCAGCACACCGGCGCGGCAGGCGTAGACCGCCACGTACATCTCGTTCATTCGCGCGTCCAGCATCGCCACGATGGCGTCGGGCACTTCGCCACCGCGCTGCGCCGCGGCGTAACGGGCTTCCTCGGCGAGTGCCAGCAGCGTGTCCACGGGAAGCACCGCAAGGCCCTCGGGGCGTGCGCCATAGGCCAGACCTTGCGCCACGGCACAGGCCGTGCGCAGGCCGGTGAACGAACCCGGGCCGCGCCCGAACACCACGGCATCCAGGCTGGCCAGGGACCAGCCGGCCTGATCCAGCAGCTTGCGCACCCGTGGCAGCAGCGTGGCCGACGCCTGAGCACCGCCCGGGCCGCTGTGCTGCCACACGGGGCTGCCGGGCACGCCCGCACCGAGCGCCACCGACAGGATGTCGGTGCTGGTTTCGATGGCGAGCAAACGCGTGGTGCCGGGCATCGGAGGATTATCGGCCACCGTGTCAGGCTGCACGCTCCGGGCGCAGTCTGTCTCTCCAGCGCCTCACTGTGTCGGCGCAGGCGTCGCGGGACACCTGGCGCGTTCCATAATGAAATGGTCATGCCGCTCCCCCTCCTGTTTGATCGCCTTTTCCTTTGGCCACAGCGCGTGCGCGTGATGGCGCTCGGCCTCCTGATGGGGCTCTGCCTGCCGGCCTGCGCCCAGTTGCCGGGGCGGGGCGACGCCCTGCCACCCGCCGTGATGGCCGCGCTGCAGCGCGCCCAGGTGCCAGCGAGTGCCCTGTCCACGCTGGTGGTCTCGATCGAGCCGGGTGGTCACGAGCGCCTGCGCCACCGCGCCAACACCCTGGTCAATCCGGCGTCGGTGATGAAGCTGGTCACCACCTACGCGGCCATCGACATGCTGGGCGCCGACTTCACCTGGGCCACGCGTTTCTACACCGACGGAGTGGTCGAAGGCGGCGTGTTGCGCGGCAACCTGTATGTGCGTGGCGGCGGAGATCCCAAGCTGGTGCTCGAACGCATCCAGGAAGCCTTCTTCGCACTGCAGGCCCGGGGCGTGAACGTGATCCTGGGCGACATGGTGCTCGACCACAGCGCGTTCGAGTTGCCCCTGATCGACCCCGGCGCCTTCGACGGCGAGGCCCTGCGCCCCTACAACGCCACGCCCGACGCGCTGCTGGTCAATTTCAAATCCGTCATCCTCACCTTCCAGCCCGACCCGGCCAACGGCGTGGCGCGTGTGGTCAGCGAACCGCCCATGGCGCGGCTCGCCATCGACGCCACCGTGCCGCTCGCGCGCGCCGGCAGCTGCGGCGACTGGCGCTCGGCGCTGCAGGCGCGTTTCGACGACGCCAACACCATTCGCTTCGAGGGCCGGTATCCGCAGAGCTGCGGCGAACTCAAGTGGCCCGTGGCCTATCAGGATCCTGGCACTTATGCGGCACGCGCCATGGAGGGTGTGTGGCGCGCCGGCGGCGGCTCCATGACCGGGGAGGTGCGCAACGGACTCACGCCGCCCGGCGTGCAGTTGCTGCACGAAGCGCGCTCGCTGCCGCTGTCGGAAATCATCGTCGACGTGAACCAGTGGAGCAACAACGTGATGGCGCAGCAGCTGTTCCTCACGCTGGGCCAGCTTTCACCGGTGAACTACGTGACGCAAGGCTCCATCGCCGACCGCCAGGCGCTGGTGCGTCCCGGCCGCTTCGAGCGATCGCGCGAAGTGATGGCGGAATGGTGGCAGCGCACGTTCGGCCCCCGGGCCGTCGCCCCGGTGCTCGACAACGGTTCCGGCCTCTCGCGCGACGAACGCATCACGCCCGAGTCGCTCGCCGGCCTGCTGCGCCATGCGGCCCGTCACCCCCAGGGCGCGCAGTTCGTGCAGTCGCTCTCGGTGGCAGGCGTCAGCGGCACAGCGGCCCGCCTGGCGCGCGGTCCCACCAGCGCCGCTCGCGGCAACGCCTGGATCAAGACCGGCACCCTGCGCGACGTGACCGGCATCGCCGGCTACGTCAACGCCGTCAACGGCGCGCGGTACGCGGTGGTGGGCTTCGTCAACCACCCCAACGCGCCCGCGGCCCGTCCGGCGCTCGATGCGCTGCTGGAGTGGGTGGCGCAGCAGCCGGATTGATCAGTCCGCCCCCGTGGTGAACGAGAACGTCTTCAGGAATGAGACGCCGTTGTTCCTGCCGGTGAGCGAGACTCGGTAGGCGGTGTACGCGGCCAGGGGCACGTCGGCGGCCACGTAGCCCTGGTGGGCGGCGAAGGCGCCGAGGTGGTCGTTGGCGCCGGTGACAGGTGGACGCATGGGCACGGTCGCGCCGGTGCCGACGTTCGTGAGCACGGTGCTGTCGATCGTCAGCGTGCGGCCCTCCTTGAGACTCAAGAGTATCGATGTGCCCAGAGGGCTGGTCGAAAGATCCCGGCCCGGCACCGGGTTCGGCTCCTCGTGGTGCAGCGCCCGGGCGACGTTCTGCTCGCCATCGCACGGGTAGGTGAGCACCACGTTGTCGTCCTGGGCGGCCGACTGGCTGCCTGCGCTCGCCTGATAGCCGGTGTTGAACACGATGGCGCGGCGGCCGGCCCCCGGGAGGGTGGCGTCTGGGGCTTCGGCGTCGACGGCGTTGCGGATGGCAATGCCGACGTCGCGGTAGCCGGCGAGCATCCCGTTGGCGTGGTAAGGCGCATTCAGCAGCGTGCGTGTGCTGTGCAGGCCGAACCCGATGAGGTCGTTGCCGTCGGCGCCGCCGGAATACACCGCCAGTTGCTCGGACACCGCGGCCTGCGAAGCGTTGGTCAGGTAGCCTGCCGCGATCATGCGGTCCAGTGGGGCCTTGCCGGTGAAGTGGGTCGAGCCGGGGGTCTGCTCGTGCGCGAACGTGCCGTGGTAGGTGAGCCAGCGCGCATGCCCGTCGGCGGCGGTGTCGAGGGCGCTGTGCTGGGCCAGCTTGCCATGGCCGCACCGACTTCGGATGTCGTTGAGCACGGTGAAGGCCTGCAGTTCTTCCGAGAGCGCAGCGTAGGTGGGCGCGGGGACGCTGAGCTGCAGGCCGGCGTTGGTGGGGGTCGAGGGTTCGGCGGGGCTCGCGTCGTGTTCGTCGTCACCGCCGCCGCACGCGACCAATGCAAGGGCCAGCGCCGCGGCGCTCAGGAGTCTGTGGTTCATCGGGTTCCCTGGGTTCGCGTGCCTTGGCGGGCGCGGCGTTCAAAAGGGAAAAAAGGATAGCCAGGGCACCCGCTTTCAGGCGCTGGCGTCACGGGCTGCGGCTTGCGTGGTCCGTATCAACCAGCCTGGGACACCAGCGACTTCATGGGCTTGTGCGCCGGGTCCCGCGCTGGGGCGCCCGGCGACCGCGTCCTTCAGGCCGCCGCGCGCTGGAGCCGGTCGCGCACCCCGTCCCAGTCGTCGCCGGACGGCGGCGTTTCCACCCAGATCAGGCGCACGCCCGTGGCGTCGAGTTCGCGCAGCACGGCGAACAACTCCTGAGCGCACTGCGCGGCGTCCGGGGGCATGCGGCGCACGCCCACCCCGCGGGCGGCCTTGAGCGGGCTGTGCGCGTAGATGGCGATGTGCCGTGCGTCGCTGCCGAGCACGTCGAGCGCGGCTTGAAGGGGTTGGGTGTCCATCAGGCGCACCTGCGCGCGCGGCGCGTAATGGGATTCGAGCGTGCCCGACGCGCGCGGGGCGGCGTCGTCGCGCGAGCGCACGGGCTGGCCGCAGGCGGCTTCCAGCTGGGCGGTGGTGATCATGCCCGGGCGCAGCAGCACCGGGTGGCCGCGCGTGGCGTCGACGATGGTCGATTCGATGCCGACGGGACAGGCGCCGCCATCGAGGATCAGCAGTTCGTCGTCGGGCAGCGCCGCGAACTCTTCGGCCACATGCGCGGCGGTGGTGGGGCTCACGCGGCCGAAGCGGTTGGCGCTCGGCGCGGCCACGCCGCTCACGCCCTGCTTCGCCGCGGCAGCCAGCAGGGCCTGCGCCACCGGGTGGCTGGGGCACCGCAGTCCCACCGAATCCTGGCCACCCGCTGCCACGGCCGCCACGTCGCTGCGACGCGGCAGGATCAGGGTGAGCGGACCGGGCCAGAACGCCTGCATGAGCGCGGCGGCAAACGCCGGCACCTCGCTCGCGTAGTGGTCGACGCCGGCACGCCAGCCCAACGGCGCCTGGCCGGCCGACACGTGCACGATCAGCGGATGGTCGCTCGGACGCCCCTTGGCTTCGAAAATGCGATGCACCGCGGTCGCGTTGTCGGCATCGGCCGCGAGGCCGTACACGGTTTCGGTGGGCATGCCCACGAGGGAACCGGCGGCCATGCGCTGCGCCGCCGCTTGGATGGCCTGTTCTTCGCCGGCGGGCAGCAGCAGCGGCATCGGCTCAGTGGTCCATGGCCGGCAGGCCGAGCAGTGCAAGCACCTGGGCGGTGATGTCGCGCGCCTGGGCCACGCTGGGAGCGGTGATGTTGAGGTGCCCCATCTTGCGGCCCGGCCGCGCATTCAGCTTGCCATACAGGTGCAGGTTCGTGCCCGGCAGCGCCAGCACCTGCGCCCAGGGGGGCGACGCCGGGCGATCGCTGCGCTGCGTGCGCACGGCGTTGGGCTCGAACCAGAGGTCGCCCAGCAGGTTCACCATGATGGCCGGGCTGTGCTGTCGCGGCGTGGGAAGCGGCAGGCCCGCAAGGGTGCGCACCTGGGCTTCGAACTGCGACAGGTTGCAGGCGTTCTGCGTGTAATGACCGCTGTTGTGCGGGCGTGGCGCCATCTCGTTCACGACCAGATCGACCGCGCCTTGCGCGTTCTCCACCACGAAGTACTCCACGCACAGCACGCCCACGTATTGCAGGTGATCGGCAATCGCGACCGTGCTGGCCTGCGCGCGCTTCGCCAGGGCCGGGTCCAGCGCGCCCTCGTACACCTCGGTGATCGCCAGGATGCCGTCGTGGTGCGTGTTTTTCTGCACCGGAAAACTCACGGTGGCACCGTCGGCGCCGCGCGCGACGATCACCGAGCATTCGGCGCGCAGCTTGAGCATCTTCTCCAGCACGCAGGGCACCTTGTCCATGGCGTCCCAGGCGGCGGCGAGTTCCTCGCGCGTGCCCACGCGCGCCTGGCCCTTGCCGTCGTAGCCCATGCGCGCGGTCTTCAGGATGCCGGGCAGCAGGTCGGCCGGCACGGCGGCCAGCGAGGCATCGGTGGTGATCACCGCGTGCGGCGCGGGGCTCACACCGCTGATGGCCGCGCAATCGACGAAGTGCGCCTTCTCCTTCACGCGGTCCTGGGCCACCGCCACGCAGGCGGCCGAGGGCGCCACCGTGCGCTGCGCGGCCAGCGTGCGCAGCGCGGGCGCGGGCACGTTCTCGAACTCGGTGGTGATGGCGTCGCAGCGCTGCGCCAGTTGCGCCAGACCGGCTTCGTCGGTATAGGGCGTGCGGATGTGGTGGTGGCTGATGAGCCCGGCCGGGCTGGCGGGATCGGGATCGAGCACCGCAGTGGCATAGCCCATGGCCTGTGCCGCCTGCACGAACATGCGCCCGAGCTGGCCGCCGCCCATCACGCCCAGCGTGATGGGCTGGCCGGCGGGCGAGGTGCCGCCGGGAAGGTAGGTCTTGAGGTTCATCGGGGCGGCAGGCTCATGGCGCGGGCGGCTTCGGTCTGGCGGATCCGAAAGTCCTCCAGTTGCTCGCGCAGCGCGGCGTCGTGGCTCGCCAGCATGGCCACCGCGAACAGGGCCGCATTGGCAGCGCCCGCCGTGCCGATCGCGAACGTGGCCACCGGCACGCCCTTGGGCATCTGCACGATGCTGTGCAGCGA
>SXGT01807627.1_pt1 | contig 11695 bp, 12 predicted proteins | sample 3176221 | NCBI WGS metagenome assembly SXGT01 (sample SAMN11356862, study PRJNA531348) | freshwater metagenome | isolation source: freshwater sample F1-120 | place: China: Fuxian Lake, Yuxi | collected 2017-12-25
CGCCTACCGCGACGAGATCCTCCACACGGCCCGGCTGTCCCCGTTCGCGATCGCGGCGGACCTCGACGACGCTGCCGTGGAGCGCCTCGCTGCCGCCGTCCGCAGCGTCCTGACCGGGGCGCTGGAGGAGGCGACGGGACGCCCGGCCGCCGACCTCAAGGACGACAAGCGCACCCGCATGCGCGTCCACGGCCGGGCCGGACAGACGTGCCCGGTCTGCGGCGACACGGTGGCCGAGGTGACGTTCAGCGACTCCTCGCTGCAGTACTGCCCGACGTGCCAGACCGGCGGCCAGAAGCTCAAGGACCGCTCGACGAGCAAGTTCCTCAAGTAGGGCGGTCGCTACCCGAGCGCCACGAACGAGACCGCGAGGGCCGCGAGCACCAGCCCGACCGCCTGCGGGCCGAGGATGCGCTCGCGCAGCACGACCGACGCCAGCACGACCGTCGCGGCGGGGTACAGCGAGGAGATCACCGCGACGACCGACAGCAGCCCGAAGCCGGTGGCGAGCAGGAAGGAGCCGGTGGCGAGCGCGCCGAGCGGGCCCATCACGAGCGCCCACCACGCGGCCGGCACGCGCGGGACCCACACCTGGCGCATGACGACGGCCGTCAGCACGACGCTCACCACCGACGCGGCCTGCGTCAGGATCAGGGGGTAGAGGCCCGCGTCGTCACCGACCTGGCCGACCGCGACGAACAGGACGCCGAACCCGAGCCCGGCGACGGTCCCGTCGATGACGCCGCCGCGGTGGGTGAGGTCGCCGTCGACCATCCGGGCGATCAGCGCGATCGCGGGGAAGGCGAGTGCGATGCCGAGACCGGCGTACAGGCCAGGACGTTCGCCGAGGCCCAGGCCGACGACCACCGGGAGGAGGGCGCACGTCACGGCCGACAGGGGCGCCACGACGCCCATCCGCGACCCGGCGAGCCCGCGGTACAGGAACGCGGTTCCCACCCCTCCACCCGCTCCGGCGGCGGCTCCCCACCACCAGTCGGCCGCACCCGGCGTGCCGCCGATGATCACGGCGGCGACGGCGATGCAGACGGTCGAGGAGGTCTGCCCCACGACGGCGACCTGCCACGGGCCCGCGCGCTTGCTGAAGATGCCGCCGAGGAAGTCCGAGACGCCGTAGGCGAGCGCCGAGATCAGCGACAGGACGATGGCCACCGGCGCAGACTACTGGCGATCCGAGTCGCGACGACCGCCGACCGGCGAGGACCTGCTGACTAGGCTGGATCCATGGAGAAGCGTCGGTCCTGGAGCGAGCGGACGAACGAGACGGTCGGCAACATCGCCGGCCGGGTCGACGGCCAGACCGTCGCCGCCGCGGAGCGCGCGACGCGCGTGCTCGTGCCGGCCGTGCGGCTGCTGCGCATCCCCACGCTGGCGCTGCTCGTGCTGCCGATCCCGTTCATCCTCGCCACCGTCGGTCTCGCCCTCGCCGCCTCCGGCATCGACCGGGTCGTCCTGCTGGTGATCGCCGTGCTCATGGCGACCGTCTCCTTCGCGTTCGGCGCGCGACGCCACCGCATCCTCAGGGCCGTCGAGGAGCCCGACGTGCTCGCCACCGAGCTCGGCATCGCGGTCTCGATGAGTGACCGGGTCGATGAGACCCGCGGCGTCCTGACCGCGATCGGCGGCGGCGGGGGAGCCCGTGTCTTCTCCCGCATGAAGGGGATGTGGAGCGGCGTCACGATGACCGGACGGTGGATCGACGGCGTCGGCGACCTGCCTCGTGCCCGGTACTTCCTGCCGCCCAAGATCGGCACCACCGTGACCGTCACGATCGCCGCGCTGTGGCTCGTCCCCGTCTCGGTGGTCGTCGCGATGTTGTCGTTCATCGCGGTGCTGGCCCGTGCCCTCTGAGCACGCTCCACCCACCGCCGTCGCGCGACGCACAGTCCCTACCCTGAGGGCATGTCCGAACCCGTCACCGTCTCCATCACGCGGCACGTCGATCCCGACCACGAGGACCAGATGCTGGCCTGGTTGAGGGCGGGCACCCAGCTCTCGGAGCGGTTCGACGGCTTCCTGGGCGCCGGGTGGGTGCGGCCCTCTCGCGGCTCGGAGGAGTGGCACATGCTGTTCCGCTTCGCCGACGACGCCAGCCTCGCGGGGTGGGTCGAGTCCGAGCAGCGCCGGTGGTGGCTGGAGTCCGCCCAGGGATTCGTCGCCGAGACGCGCCTCGAGCGCCGCACGGGCATCGAGGGCTGGTTCGACGACCCGAGCGACGTCGACGTCCAGGACCTGCGACCCGCTCCGGTGCCCCCGCCGCGGTGGAAGCAGATGGTGGCCATCTTCATCGTGTTCTGGCCGCTGAGCCTCGTGCTGAACGTGGCGGCGGTCCAGTGGGCGCCCGACGTCTGGCTGCCCCTGCGGGTCACCGTGACCGTCCTGGTCATGACCCCGACGATGACGTACCTGCTGCTCCCGTGGATCACGCAGCTCCTCGCGCCGTGGCTGAACAAGCAGCCGGCGTCGCAGCAGTAGCGCCTGTCAGTCCTTCGCGGGCTTCTTCGACGTCCGCTTCTTCGCCCGCCGCGGCTGGGCGGTGGCACGATGCACGAGCACCGGGCACGTCGCCTGGTTCATGACCTTGTGGGCCACCGACCCCATGAGCACCGCCTGCCGGCGCGAGCTGCGCGAGGCGATCACGATGAGCCCGGAGCCGAACCGGTCCGCCGCGTGCAGGATCTCCGTCGCCGGGGTGCCGGAGTAGACGTGCGTGGTCACCGGTGGGCCCCATCCCTCGAGGCCGGCTGCGATCTCCGCCGTCGCCTGCTCCGCGGCCCGGCGGTAGGAGCGTTGGGCCTTGGGGGCGGGCTCCTCGTCGTCCTTGACGAACGGTTGGGCGGCGAGGGGACTGAGGACCGCGACGACTCCCACCGAGGTCACGGTGGACGGGTCGACGATGGCGCGCAGGTAGGTGGCCGAGGCGAGGGACTGGCGTGAACCGTCGGTGGCGATCAGGACGTGCACGGTGGGCTCCTTCCGGAAGGGTCGGGGACGTGGCCGAGGACATCGTGCCCGATGCTCCACGTGGCTCGAGGAGCGGGCGTACCCAGCGGTCCCGGCACCATCCGCACGGGTCCCCTGGCCCTAGTCTTGAGCCCATGCCCGGCTCCCTGCTCGTGGCCGGCACGACCTCCGACGCCGGCAAGAGCGTCGTCACGACGGGGCTGTGCCGCGCCCTCTCACGGCGGGGTCTGGCGGTCGCGCCGTACAAGGCGCAGAACATGTCGAACAACTCGATGGTCGTCGGTGCCGGTGGGGCCACCGGCGAGATCGGACGGGCCCAGTGGGTGCAGGCACTCGCGGCTCGTGCGGAGCCGGAGGTCGCGATGAACCCGGTGCTGCTCAAGCCGGGCGGCGACCGCCGCAGCCACGTCGTGGTGATGGGCCGGCCCGGCGGTCAGGTGTCCGCGAGCGACTTCGTCGACGGTCGCCGTCACCTGGCTCGCGCGGCGCACGAGGCGTTCGACGACCTCGCGAGCCGGTGCGACGTCGTCGTGGCCGAGGGTGCGGGCAGCCCCGCGGAGATCAACCTGCGGTCGTCGGACTACGTCAACATGGGACTCGCCCAGCACGCCGGCATGCCGGTGGTCGTCGTCGGCGACATCGACCGGGGCGGGGTGTTCGCGTCGATGTTCGGCACCGTGGCGCTGCTCGACGCCGCGGACCAGGCGCTCGTCGCGGGCTTCGTCGTCAACAAGTTCCGCGGCGACCCGAGCCTGCTGGCGCCCGGGCTCGACCATCTGGAGCGGCTCACCGGGCGACGCGTCTACGGCACCGTGCCGTGGGACCCGAGCCTGTGGCTGGACTCCGAGGACGCGCTCGACCTCGAGGGCCGTCGCAGTGCCGGGTCGGGGCTGCGGGTCGCGGTCGTGCGGCTGCCTCGCATCAGCAACTTCACCGACGTCGACGCCCTCGGCCTGGAGCCGGGCGTGGACGTCACGTTCGTCTCCGAGCCGCGTGACCTCGCCGGTGCCGACCTCGTCGTCCTGCCGGGCACCCGCGCCACCGTCGACGACCTCGCGTGGCTGCGCTCGCGTGGGCTCGACGCCGCGATCGTCGCCCACGCCCGGGCGGGTCGTGCCGTCCTGGGCATCTGCGGCGGGTTCCAGATGCTCGGCCGACAGGTGCTGGACCCCGCAGGTGTCGAGAGCGGCGAGTCGGCCGAGGTCGACGGGCTCGGCCTGCTCGACGTCGTCACGCGCTTCGATGCCGACAAGGTGCTGCGCCTGCCGTCCGGCAACGCGTGGGGGCACCCGGTCGGCGGGTACGAGATCCACCACGGCCGCATCACCACCGGGGGCGACGAGCCGTTCCTCGGTGGCGCGGTCCGCGGACTCGTGCACGGCACGATGTGGCACGGGTCGTTGGAGTCCGACGCCTTCCGCCGGGCGCTGCTGGCGCGGGTCGCGGATGCGTCCGGGGTGACGTTGCCTGCCTCCGACGTCTCGTTCGCCGAGCGGCGCGAGGCGAGGCTGGAGCGTCTCGGCGACCTCGTCGAGGAGCACCTCGACGTCGACGCCCTGCTCGCCCTGGCGCACGACGGCCCCGGACGCCTTCCGGTGCTCCCGCCGGCCGGAGGTGGCGCATGATCCTCGTCCTCGGCGGCACCGCGGAGGCTCGGGCGCTCGCCCGCCTCCTCGATGCGGACGACCTCGCGTTCACGACGTCGCTCGCCGGTCGGGTGGCGAGGCCGCGCCTGCCGGTGGGGGAGGTGCGGGTCGGCGGGTTCGGTGGCGTCGAGGGGCTGCGCGACCACCTCCGGGCGACCAGCACGATCGCGGTCGTCGACGCGACGCATCCCTTCGCGGCGACCATCTCCGGCCACGCGGCCGAGGCCTGTGCGGCGGCGGGGGTCCCACTGCTGCGGCTGGAGCGTCCCGGCTGGTCCACTCATCCGGACGCCGGCCGGTGGCACTGGGTCGACGACCACGACACCGCTGCCCGCACCACCGCCGAGCTCGGTCGCCGGCCGTTCCTCACCATCGGCCGACAGAGCCTGCACCGCTTCGCGGGGCCGCTCGCCGAGCACGCCGCGCTCGTACGCGTGGTGGACCCGCCGGAACAGGACCTGCCGGCGACGTGGACCGTGCGCCTGAGCCGCGGCCCCTACGACCACGACGCCGAGCGTGCCCTCGTGGCCGAGCACGGCGTCGACGTCGTCGTCACCAAGGACTCCGGCGGCGAGCACACCGTCGCCAAGCTCGACGTCGCCGCCGAGCTCGGGCTGCCGGTCGTCGTGGTGCGCCGGCCCGCGGGTCCGGACGGGGTCGAGACCGTCGGGGACGCGGAGTCGGCGCTGGCCTGGGTGCGGTCGACGCTGACCTGACCGAACGAAGGACCGAGTGAAGGTCAGGCGGGACGTGCGTCGGCGTCGCGCCGTCGTCCACGGCTGATCGCGACGACCGCGGCTACGGCCAGGGCCGTGAGGTCGACGGCGTAGGCCAGGCGGGTGGACCGGTCGACGTCGGCGAGCTCGGGAGGGCGCCCGTCGCCGAGGGTGTGGCGGTCCTCGGTGCGTCCCTCGTAGACGTTGACGCCACCGAGCCGGACGTCCAGCGCGCCGGCGAACGCCGCCTCGACCGGTCCGGCGTTCGGGCTCGGGTGGCCGGCCGCGTCTCGTCGCCACGCGCGCAGGGAGCGGGCGGGCGATCCGCCGACGACCGGCGCACACGTGGCTGCCGCGACGCCCGCCACCCGAGCGGGCACGAGGTTGAGGAGGTCGTCGAACCGGGCCGCCGCCCACCCGAAGTTCCTCAGCCGGGGCGTGCGGTGCCCGACCATCGCGTCGAGGGTGTTGGCGGCGCGGTAGGCGAGCAGGCCGGGGACGCCGGCGACGCCGCCGGCCAGCAGCGGGGCGACGACGGCGTCGGAGGTGTTCTCCGCGACGGACTCGACGGTGGCGCGGACGACGGCTGTCTCGTCGAGCCGGTCGGGATCGCGTCCCACGAGGTGGGTGACCCGCTGTCGGGCCGCCGGCAGGTCGTCCGCCTCCAGCAGTGCCGCGACGACGAGCGCCTCCCGCTCCAGCGACCGGCCGCCGAGCACGGTCCACGTCGCGGCGGCCACCGCGGCGGACTCGCCGAGGGGGCCGAGGCGGCGGGCCGCACGGTCGGCGGCTAGCCCGAGCAGGGCCGAGCCGCCGACGAGCACCGCGACGTGGACGACGCCGTTCGCCCGCCGGTCGGCGTAGGTGAGCCTCTCGAGCGCGCCGGCGACCCGGCCGAACCCCGCGACCGGGTGGAAGCGAGCGGGGTCGCCGAGCCGGCGGTCGAGGGCGAACCCGACGACGAGTCCTGCCGCCCGGGCGACCCCGCGTCGTCCAGGGGATGGACTCCCGATCGGTGCCTGAGCAACCCGATGAAGCCTCTTCCGGTTGCTCAGGCACCGATCAGGGCCCCGGAGCGCCTTTCGGTTGCTGAGGCACCGATCAGGGGTTCCGTCCGCCGGGGTCACAGCAGGTCGGACAGGAGGGCGGTCTCGGCGAGCAGGAGGGCGGCCGAGCGCAGGAGGGGGACGGCGGCGACGGCACCGGACCCCTCGCCGAGACGCATGCGCGCGTCGACGAGCGGCTCCAGGCCCAGCTTGTCCAGGGCCAGGGACTGCGCCGGCTCCGTGGAGCGGTGCCCCGCCACGAACCACTGCGTCGCCCCCGGGGCGAGGTCCTCGGTCGTCAGCGCGCACGCGACGGAGATGAGCCCGTCGAGCACCACCGGCACCCCTCGTTCGGCGGCGCGAGCGAGGAAGCCGACGGTCGCGGCGAGATCGGCCGAGCCCAGCGCGGTGAGCCGCTCGACCGGGTCGTCCACCCGGCCGCCAGCACGCTGCAGCGCCTCGCGGACGACGTCGGTCTTGCGGTCGAGGCCCTCGTCGTCGACGCCCGTGCCGCGACCCACGACGTCCTCGGCCGGTAGCCCCAGTGCCGCCGCCACGAGAGCGGCCGTCGGCGTGGTGTTGCCGATGCCCATGTCGCCGCCGATCAGCAGGTCGGCGCCGGCAGCGATCTCCTCGTCCGCGACCGCGGCTCCAGCGGCCAGTGCCTGCTCGGTCTCGGCCCGGCTGAGCGCGTCCTCGACGTGGATCGCCCCGCTGCCGCGCCGCACCTTGTGGGTGGTGACCGCCGGGTCGATGCCCTCGAGGTCGTCGTCGACGCCGAGGTCGAGCACGCGCAGGTGGACGTCGTGCTGACGGGCCAGGGCACACACCCCGGCAGTCCCGGCGGCGAACGAGCGGACCATCGCCGGGGTGACGGCCGCGGGGTAGGCCGACACGCCGTGCGCGGCGACGCCGTGGTCGCCGGCGAAGACCACGGCGCGGACGGCCGCGGGTGGGCGTGGGGGCACGACGCCCTGCACCGACGAGAGCCACACGCCGAGCTCGCCCAGGCGACCGAGAGCACCCGCGGGTGTCGCGAGCGCGGCCAGGCGGTCCTCGGCCGCGGTGCGGGAAGCGGCGTCCGGAGCAGTCACGGTGACCTTCACAGCGCCGCCACCTCCGCGCGGCGACGCGCCTCGGCCAGCGTGCGCTCCTCCGAGCGGGCGGTCAGCACCGACAGCAGCAGACCGATACCCAGCCACATCGTGCCCTGCGTGAGCAGCGCGCTCACGCGGAAGTCGTACAGCGTCGCCGCCGGGAAGTCCGTCGGTACCTCCTCGATCGGCGGAAGCGCCACACCACCGACGATCATCACGGCGACGTAGACGACCACGGAGACCGCCACCGCGTTCGTCGCGCCGATCCGGCCGATCAGGCGGGCGGTGAGCATGACGACGAACAGCGCCACCAGCACCGACAGGCTCACGAAGGAGAAGAACAGCGCGGTCCGCTCTCCGAGGGTCTCCTCGCTCCCGACGGCGGGCGGGTTCGGCGGGTATTTCAGCCACGGCACGAGCGTGTAGGAGACGAACCCGGCCCCGGCGACGAGGGCGACGGCTCCGACGGGTCGGAGCCGCCCGAGCCTGCCGGCTGCGAAGGCGGCACCGATCCCGGTGATGCCGCCGAGCACGACGCCGAAGATCGCCAGAGCGGTGAGCAGGCCCGGCCCGGCCTGCTGCCCGCGCGTCACCTCGGTGGTGTGCCCGGGCTCCGTGGTGGGCTCGTCCTCCACGACACCGGCCGAGGTGGTCTCCTCCAGGGCGATGGCGTCGTCGATGGGTGGCTCGCCGACGAGGAAGGCGACGGTGAAGGCAAGCAGCCCGGCGACGAGGCCGGCCACCAGGCCGTTGACGAGGTAGGTCCGTGCGGTCATGCGGGGTTCCGTTCCTTGTGCTGCGGAGTGGTCTCGATACGTCCGGACCGGCTCCTTCGTCGCGGTCCGGCCTACTCGACCGGCGTGAGGTGGGTGGTCGCGGTCCGGGCTGCTCGACCGGTGCCGTCGTCGACTCGCCCTTCCCTCGGTGGTCGAGTGCGGGCGCGAGCGCAGCGAGCGGGCGTGTATCGAGACCACTGCCGAGCCCGGATGCTCACCGGACCGAGCGGCCGCGACCGACCACCGACCGCGACCGGAGGCCGCGGGTCAGTGGCAGGGGAAGCCGAGCAGGTGGCGTCCGTCGTGGACCCACTCGTGCACGACGTCGCCGGACAGCAGCGTCAGCGCGCCCTGCTCGGTGCCGATGAAGTACAGCGCCACGGTGGCGAGGAGCACCGCGAAGATCGCCCACGGGGCGAGGTCCGCGATGGGGACGGTGATCGCCTCGAGGTCGGCGTCGATGCCGGGTGACGCGGCGGGGGTGAGCTGGCTCATGGGTGCCTCCTGTGGGATTCCTGCGTCCCTGAGTTGGATGGGCTGTCCACGTGAGGGTCTGACTCCACCCGACGAGCGGGTGTCACAGTAGCGCGACTGTGCCGGATTCCCACCGGCTTCCTCGTGCGCGGACGAGCGTCAGCATAGGGCATCGAGGGCCCATGCAGGAGTGCCTTCTCGAGGGACGAGCCGGACGGCCGAGGCATTGGCGGGCAGGGGCAGCACGACGTCGGCCAGCAGCCGGGCCGCGTGGGCGATGACGTCACCGTGGGTGACCAGCAGGACGGGCCGCTCGGGGGCGGCGGCGAGGACGTCCTCGACCACGGCCAGGACGCGTCCGGAGAGTCCGTCGAGCGTCTCGCCGCGGCCGAGCTCGACGAGCCGTGGGTCCTCGGTGAGCGGCAGCGACAGGACCTCGGCGACGATCTCCGCGCTCTCCGCGGCGCGCGCTGCGGGTGAGGTGACGACGGAGCCGACGAGTCCGTCCAGCACGGCGGCGGTCGTCGTGACCTGGTCGCGTCCTCGCTCGGTGAGTGGCGGGTGCGGGTTCTGGTACTGCATCCGACCGGCGGCGTTCCAGGTGGACTCGCCGTGCCGCATCAGGACGATCACGGCAGTCCGTCGATGTCGGCGACCGCACCGATGACGGCGATGGCCGGTGGGCCGACGTCGGCGGTGCGGAGGCGCTCGTCGATCGTCTCGAGCGTGCCGCGGACCCGCACCTGGCTGGGCAGGCTCGCGTCGGCCACCACGGTGACCGCAGTCGTGGGGTCGAGGCCGTGGCGGACGAGCTCGGCGGAGATGGCCGGCAGCGTCCGCACGCCCATGAGCACGACGATGGTGGTGCCGAGCCGGGCGAGCGCGGCGTAGTCGAGCGTCGACGACTCGTGCCCGGGGGGCACGTGCCCGGACACGACCGTGAATCCCTGCACGAGGCCGCGGTGGGTGACGGGGACGCCGGCCAGGGCGGGTCCGGCGATCGAGGACGAGACGCCCGGCACGACCGTGACCTCCACGCCGGCGCCGGCGCAGGCGATGGCCTCCTCGCCGCCGCGACCGAAGACGAAGGAGTCGCCGCCCTTGAACCGCACGACGTGCTTGCCGGCCTTGGCGTGGTCGACGAGCAGGCGGTTGATCTCGTCCTGCCCGGTGCTGCGCCCACCGGGGATCTTGCCGACGTCGATGACCTCGGCGTGCTCAGGTGCCCACCGCAGCGCGGCGAGCGGGGCGAGCCGGTCGGCGACGACGACGTCCGCGGTCTCGATCGCGGCGCGGCCGGCGAGCGTCAGGAGCCCGGGGTCGCCGGGGCCGCCGCCGACGAGGGTGACCCGGCCGGGGCCGTTGCGCAGGGGCGCGTCGCGCCGCCCGCGCGGACGCACGACGACGTCGAACGTCGAGGGGTCGACGTCGGACGCGTCGACGACGCGGACCAGGCCTCGGGCGGCGAGGTCGTCGACGATGGCGCAGGTGCCGTCCGCCGAGTCGGTGGGCGCAGCGACGGTCACCGCGGCGCCGGCGTCGACCAGGGCGCCGACCTCGGCGGCGGCGTGTGCATCGGCACCGAGGACGAGCGCGGTGCGTCCGGTGAGGTCGTAGCCGGTCACGTGAGCTCCATCCTCAGGGTCGCCAGCAGCTTGCGGGTGACGTCGGGGCGTCGGACCGACAGGCGGAGCCAGCTGTCGTCGAGGCCGGGGAACGTGTCGGCGCGTCGCGCTGCGAAGCCGGCGGCGTGCAGCCGGGCGTGCATGCCGGGTCCGGTGCGGGCGAGGACGAACGGCGCCGGTCCGTCGACGTGCGGGATGCCGAGCTCGGTGAGGCCGTCGGTCAGCACGGCACGGTGACGGGCGAGGGCGGTGGCTCGGACGGCGGTCTCGGCCCGTGCCCGTTCGCTGGAGCACGCGATCGTGGCAGCGACGGCGGCAGCGCTGACCGACCACGGCGTCTGCCGGGCGCGCAGGGCAGCGACGGTGTCGGCGTCGCCGAGCACGTACCCGGCGCGGACCCCGGGGATGGACCACAGCTTGGTGAGGCTGCGCACGACGAGCACCCCGGGCCGAGGGGCGTCGGCGAGCGACTGCGGCTCCCCGGCGAGGCCGTCCATGAAGGCCTCGTCGACCACGACGAGCCGACCGGGCCGGCGCAGCTCGTCGATCGTGCGGGCAGGGTGGAGGACGCCCGTGGGGGTGGTCGGGTTGCCGAGGACGACGAGGTCCGCCTCCTCGGGGACCCGGTCGGGCTCGAGGCGGAAGCCGCTGCCGGGGCTGCTCAGCACGTGGCGGACCTGGTGGCCCTCGCGCGCGAGCGCGACGTCGGGCTCGGTGAACTGCGGGTGCACGACGACGGGACAGCGCCACGGACGCAACCCGGCGACCAGGGCGAACGCCTCGGCGGCGCCGGCGGTGGCGAGCACCTCGGTCGGGCGTCGGGCGTGCCGCCTCGCGAGGGCGTGCTCGGCGGGCCCGGCGTCGGGGTAGGAGCCGACGTCGGCTGCGGCGAGGGCCTGCTCGAGCCAGTCCGGCCGCGGTCCGTCGAAGGTGTTGACGGCGACGTCGACGCGGCTGGGGTCGACCTCGCGGTCGCCGTGCCAGCGCAGCGGGTCGGCGACGGCGTCGTGCTCGTCCGTGACGACCAGCGTCAGGGACGGGGTCTCGACGGGCGTCGGACGCGCCGTGGTCGTGGCCGCGGTGCTCCGACGGACGACACCCTTGGCGTTCTTGGCCGCGGCGACGAACCGATGGGCCATCTGGGGGTGTCCGGCCCAGTGGGTGTGCAGGTAGGAGGCGTGCAGCCCTGCCGTGGCGAAGCCGGCGGGTCCCTGCGGTCCGGTCCACGCGGCGGACCAGTCCCTCTCCTCACCGGGGAGCCCGGCGGGGGTGCCGGGCTGTGGGCGGCGATCAGGCCCGGCGGGGGTGCCGGGCTGTGGGCGGCGATCAGGCC
>SXGT01355175.1_pt1 | contig 11693 bp, 3 predicted proteins | sample 3176221 | NCBI WGS metagenome assembly SXGT01 (sample SAMN11356862, study PRJNA531348) | freshwater metagenome | isolation source: freshwater sample F1-120 | place: China: Fuxian Lake, Yuxi | collected 2017-12-25
TGTTAAACATTCCCGCGTTTTATGCACATTTTGTGAGTCAACTTGTAGGCTTGAGAGCTTCACGTGTTTCGTAGTGCTCGCCTCAGTTGGTTTGAATTTGACATTGTACTTCGTTGCACTCGGCTCGAGATACGAAGCGAAAAAGTTGCTTCCCCAGCATTGTGTGAAGCAAAGTGCTTCCCCAGCTCAGTGTTGGGTAATCTCACGGTTAAGTTGCACACACACTCCCAACGGCTCAGCTCAGACAAATCCGAGCCCAAGAGACCCATCGACCTGGACCTAGTCCAAACGCAGGTTATCAGCCGTAACAAAGCTGTTGCGGAGAGTGTGTCGCCATGGCGAATCAAGCTGCTATCATGGCGCTTGCGGATGCTCCGAGGTTGATGCCGAGGGCATTGGAGCGGAGCTTTCCACCGACAATGTCGCAACCAGTGCAAGGCCCTGGAGCCCCAGGTGCCGTTGGCCAAGGCCCCGTTGACACGGGAGCCGGTCAACATGCCTTGCCGTTCACGTCAACCATCCCACGAAGTTATGGCCCAGTGATGTCGTCGAGAGCGACCAGGTCGTCGCGATCGGCAACGTCATCACGGACAGAAGGCCGTCTTCGCGGAATCCCGGAGAGAGTGACGCCGATGGAGCCTCGAACCCCACCGGCGCGATTGATGATTGGCATGGGCTCGGCCATTCGAAGCGCGAGCCGCAGTGAACGAGGACGAAGGCCACCAGCACAAAGTGATGGAGTAAGAAGAGCCTTGCCGTTTGAAGGCAGTGCCAGTGGGCATCAGGCGTTGGTACCATTTATTCCGGATCAACTGATGGAGTATGTTGCTCCTGGGAGGCCGGAGCCAATCGTTGAATCGCCCCCAGAGCACTTGGCAATCCGTCGCTACGAGGTGCACGTCGACATCCTGCGAAGCGAGCTTCGAGCCGCGACGCACTTGATGGAACGACGGGAACAGTGGTGGATCAATGGGTTACGACATGCAGAAATGAATGTCGGGATGGAAATTGATCGGGTGCGCGACAGTGAACTACACTCTGCGGAGGATATGGAGCAGCAGATGAAGGTGATGATGCAAGCGCTGTACGCCACCCAGGCAAAGGCGAAAAACAGTTCCTTGGAGGCTTTGGATCAGCAGAGAATCTCGAGGGAGCTGGAAGCGTACACCAGAAGGCTGGAGCAGCAAGGAAGGGCGATGATTGAAAATGCTGATCATCAATGCCGACAGGTGTTCGCGGAGGCGAACTCTTTCAAGATGACGGTGATGCAGCAATCGTCCGAACTTGCCCGAGCGAAAGCCGAGGCCGAGCGATACAACCATACGATTAGGTTGGAATGCGAGGCCAATGATAGGAACAACAGGAAGGTCGCGGTGTTGGAAAGCGAGCTTGCAGCTGGACGAATGGAATGCAGCGAGCTCAGAGAACATCGTCTTCAAGTTGCATTGGAGCAAGAAATTTCGATTGCAAAAGCAATGGGTCAAAAATCTGACCTTGAGAGCACTGTGCTGTCACTCCAAGGGAGAGTCCAAGAGTTGCAAAACTTGGTTAATCACTTCTCCCAGGAAAGGGACGACGAGCAGCGGAATGTGCTTCAATCAACCAAAACGTTGCAGGAGCTACTTGCCCAGTCACAACAAAAATGGCAGCAATCGACGGAGGAAACCCGGAGATTGACATTGGAGCTGCAGAATCAGCGACAAGAAGTGAGCGCGCAGCTTAGGACTATTAATAGGCTTAGTGTCGAATTAGAGGAGGCCCGTCGCACTTCTGCGTCGACCCAACAGGGGTTTGATGCGGTGGCGTCGCTTCGGTCGGAATTGGAATCCGAGCGAGCCTCGAACGCCAGTGTACAGGCCGAAATTCGGGCACAACGGGCCGAGGTCTCCAAGCTAACGGATCAGGTGAGAGATCTCAAGCATCAGCTGAAAGAATGGGAAGATCAGTACGACTTTCAATTCGGAGTGGAGGCTGGCCCGAACCAAAAGCCGAAGGAGGAAAAGCGACGAGGAGATTTTGCTCCTCCGGAATGGGACGCCGACGACGGAGATTACGATGACAATGGAGGCGCACCCCAAAGGGGAACGGGGTCACGCGAAGCACCATCTGCGCCATGCACGGCGGCGAGGCAGACGCCAGCGTCGCACGAGCCCAGTCGAGCAGGAGTCGACTCGAGACTCAAGGAGGCAGAGCGCATCAAGGTGGGAGGCTGGCCCAAGCCGACGATGTATCGGAAGTGGCGAATGGATGTCACCGATGATATGGTCGCGGCGTCGACCCGACCGCAAAAGACGTTCGAGTGGATGATGAAAGTGAGCGACCCTGGTGTGACCTATGATGATCTCCGGTATCCCGGGGACGATATGGCCACCTTGGACGCCAAGTTGGCTTCGGCCTTGGCCCACAACGCGTCTCCCGAGTTTCAGAAAACGCTGCAGACTCGAAAAGCCGAGGCTCTCCGAGATGGTCGGATGGTAGCCGGAAGGCAGATTCTGTTCATGATTGACCAGCATTTCAAGATGACCGAGGCCGACGGCTCAGTGTTCGACACAGAGCACCTCTTCAGCGTTAAAATGCGGGGAGAAAGGTTGGCAGAATTCCTAACAACTTGGGATCAGGTCATTGCTGGACTACGGAACGTCCCAAACGATGAGACTTTGTTGGCTCTTCTCATGAGAAATCTGCGGACGTGTAGAGCAATGGAGTCTGACATCGCTTACTTTGATAGGCTTGCCGTTGGACATGCGGACAAGAGTTACGAATACCTTCTTCGCTGCGCAAGAGCCGTTGTTGAAAGAAATCGGTTGCAATGGTATCGAGACGAGCTTTCCCGCTCGCTTACCGGTGGATGGGTGAATGTCGGAAAAGGCAAAGAATCCAAAGGTAAGGGCAAGGGCAAGAAGGGGAAGAGAAGCTCGAGTGGAAACCGAGACGGGAAAGGCAGCGAGAGGAAAGGAAAAGGTAAAGGCGGAAGACCGACGCAAGGAGACAGATCACCGTCGAGAGACTCTACGAGATCTAGTCCGGTGAACGATGTGTGTAAGATGCACTTGAAGGGTAAATGCAAGGCCGGCAAGGATTGCTCGAAAAGGCACAATCCGCCGTGCAGGTTCTTCCAGCGGGGCGATTGCCGACACGGTAAGGATTGCGCCTTTCCGCATCACCAACCGGCAGCGGCCGCCACAGAAGACGACTCGAGCAAGGAGGCCGGTAGTAAGGATAAGAGGGCACGCGGAGGATCTCGTGGCCGAAGCCGACAACGAGAGGAACATGGAAGGAGCCAAACGCCAAGTAAGGCGTCCGTGTGCGTGCCATTCTCCTGGGCGACCGGAGCACGTCAGAGAAACATGACGACTTTGGTAACAACGCCCCTCGGCGAAGAAGATTCCTATACGGTGAACCTTGGGGTCACCGGAGGACGATCGCGGAACATTGTGTTTGGGGAAGTTTGCACTATTGAGCGGCCGATAGGCAGAGAAGGACATCTGTATCGAAAGGTCGGCCCTGTGATAAGAAACCCCGGATATCGGCACGATGAAAAGATCAGGAGGCTCAACAAGCAAGTCGCGGTCGAGGCGGCCGTTGACCGGGCTCAGGATCTCATCGAGGAAATCGAAGAGGAAGAGTTCGAGGAACAAGGAACCTTTACCCGTCGGGCACAGGAGTGGGCCGACAAAAAGGGGGAAAAGGAAAATGACAAACCCTTCAGTGCGCTTCCGGTCAAAGGTGGAGAGTGGATTGTCGATTCGGGCAGTTCATTCGACATCATTTCGCCAAAAGACATGACAAAGCGAGAATGCAAGGAAGTTTATGCACTTGATGACTCAGTGCCGTTGTACACGGCCCAAGGAGAGGCGGTAGCGGAGTCGGCCGTCGCACTTACGCCGTTCAATGATGGTACGGAGGTGGAGTGCTTGGTTTTGCCCAACTCACCTGCCCTGTTATCACTGGGCCGACTGTGCATGGAGACCGGATGTGGCTTCCACTGGAACAAGGGAAGCATGCCAACTCTCACATTGCCGACCGGCAACGTGGTGGAACTGCAGGTGGTTAACCGAGTCCCCATTTGGCCCATGGAGCGGGCAATTAACGAGGCGTTTGCAGGCCGGGTCTGTCCAACCATGGAGGGCGGCTCGTCATCGTCGACGGGTATCGCACCAGGTGGCCCGGTGCCGACGACAGACGTCGCGAGTGGACAAGGTAAGGAAGAAGATGTGCTCCTTGAGGGTGAGGTACCTCCCGAACACTACCTAACGCATCGCCCTAAATTGGCGAAATGCGAGGCATGTCAGGAGGCGAAGCTATATCATCGGCAATGCAGGCGTACGTCCGGGGAGACCCGGGCCGACGAGCCACACAAAGCGAAGAAATTTGGGGATGCAATTACCATGGACCATCTCTCATCAGACGGCGAGGCCGGGCTATCCCGAAGTGGGAATAGTACCGCACTCGTCGTGCGCGATCTCTTCACTGGATGGATTGATGCCTACCCGGCGGGGAGTAAATGTGCAGATGAAGTGGTGCAAGCTCTTCTTAACTTCGTGGCCGTCGACGAAACAGTCGGGTACGTCGCGTCCGATGGCGCCGAGGAGTACAAAGCGGCAATGAAACAGCTGGGATGGCGACATCGAACCAGCACACCAGGACGCCCGCAGACCAACGGAATTGCGGAGCGCACGGTGCGAAACGTGCTCGAAGGAACGCGAGCCGTTTTGCATCAAGCCGGTGCATCACCGAGATGGTGGTCTAAGGCAATAAGGCACTACTGCTTCTTGCACAACGTGAGCAAAAGGCCTGACGGTGATGCGTCTCCTTGGGAGAAAAGATTCGGTGAGCCGTTCACCGGGCCTCTTCATCCGTTTGGAAGCGAAGTGTCTTACAAGCCAGCAATTGATGATGGATCGTCAAATGGCCGAAAGTTTGAACCTTCGGGAAAGAAGGGCATTATGATGGGATACTTCATGAATCCTGGAGGCAAGTGGTCGAAGGATTTCATCGTTCTGGATTTGGATGCAGCAGTGTCGAACAAAGACCTCCGCAGAATCAGAACGAGAAGAGTGGGTGAGGTCGTCCGAGCAAGAGGAGGACCGAAATTTCCATTCCGAACCCTTGCCCAGGTTCCCCTGGAGCCGATTGTTGCAGAACCGCAGGGCATCCCGGAGGTGCTGCGGGTTGAAGAACAGGCTGCGGGGGGCGCAGAAGAACCGGCAGAACCAGTGATGATTCCAAATCCGGCACCGAATACACCACCAGCGGAGCCGCCGTTAACTCCGAAAACGGAGCCGGCGAAAGCAAAGCCGTTGCCGAAGTATACGCCGGGACAATTTGTGGATAAGGAAGCGCTCGACGAGAGTCGCATGCCGGCTGGTTGCCGATGGGAAGAAGGTCGAATAACGCGGGTTCGTGCATCGAGCCGGCCTGCCGACGTTTGGCCCGAGATATGGAATTCACTCACGCCGAAAGAAAAGCGAGAGTTGATCGCTGCCAGAGCAGTCGATGCGACCAAGCCCGATGCTAGCGCAGGGCCGCCTGCTCCCGTGATGCCAGTGCTGAAAACAGGTAAAATCGGCTGGCCGCACCGAGAAAAGATAGGTGATGCTTTTGGTCTCGATGGATTGGCAATGGTTGCTCGTCCCGTGAGGCCGAAGGAGATCAAGGAGAACAAAGGGGCACAGGCGGCGATGGACAAAGAATGGAAGGCACTTCGCGATCTTGGGACATGGAATGAATCCAAGGTGTGCGAGTGGAGTGACGTGAAAGCATCGGCGAAAGTGAAAAACGTCAGGGTGCACATCGGAATGGTGTTCGGAATCTGCGTTGAAAAGGGGTCCGAACTTCCGGAGGGTAACCCTGGACGCAAATACAAAGGCCGCGTCGTCTTCAGAGGAAATGACGTGCGCGATGAGTCGCATTTCTTGGCAACTTTTCAAGACTTGGGTTCGGCGCCAGCTGGGATGTCGTCAGGTAAGATGATAGACTTCTTGGGGCTCCTTGAAGGGTGGACGTTGGAACAAGCCGACGCCACCCGAGCATATACCCAGGCGAAGTTGTCCGGAACACCCACGTGGGTGCGCCTTCCTCGCGAGCAGTGGCCGCAGGAATGGGCGCGGAAAGGATACAAGGACCCAGTGTGTCCGTTGGAGTTGGCATTATACGGCCATCCGGACGCGGGAACTTGCTGGGAGTCCCATTGCGACGCCGAACTGCAGAAGATCGGATTTCAGCCCATCGTGAATTGGTCTGGATGTTATCGACACACCAAGCTGCGAGCAGTGCTGAGTGTTTACGTCGATGACTTCAAATTGGCATGTCATAAAAATGACGTCAAGAAGGTTTGGGAACAAATTAGGGCCAAGGTGAAGCTCGAGGATCCGACAAAACTGAAGCAGTATTTGGGTTGCGGACACGAAGTGCAGGAAGGATGTCTTGCACCGGATACCCGGTTGCCGGGAGGTAGTTTGCCGATTCCCGGATACAAGGATAAAGCCGAGAAACAAAAACACGACAAAAGGTCCATCCGCAGTATTGAATACAACATGGTATCGTTTGTGGACCAATGCGTCGAGGCTTATCTTAAACTCACCGGTACCCCGGTGACAAAATTAGTAAAAGCAGCCACACCGTTTGTGGACGAGACCAACGCATATTGCAAAGATTTACCGGAGGGTACTCTTGCTAATATCGCGCTTAAGGTTTTGATGAAAATTCTATACGTGGCAAGAATGGCAAGGCCAGATCTATTACGTGCCACTTGTAGTCTGGCAAGACGAATCACCAAATGGACAACCGAGTGCGACCATCGTCTTCACAGACTCGTCTCGTACATGCACCACACGAGAACTTGGATGCAGTACGCTTATGTTGGCGACAAGTTCGAAGACTGCGCATTGGCTTTATTCGCAGATGCTGACTTTGCTGGCGATAAAACCGATTCGATCAGCACTTCGGGTATCATGGTGGCAGCTGTTGGACCACGAACATTTGTGCCCATAAAAACGATCTCGAAGAAACAAACATGCACATCACAAAGCACGTGTGAAAGTGAAGTCGTTGCTATGTGCTTGGGTCTCAAAGAGACACTTCCCTTGTTAGACTTTTGGGAGACAGTGGCGCCAATATTTTGCCCCACTCACGAGGGAGCCGATCACCAAAAAGGCTCCGGTACCCCAGAGGCCGTTCGTGCCCTTTCCCCGTCCGCGGGGGGTGGTCGCGGCCGGCGCGGTTCATTCGAAAATCCTCCGGCCGAGAAAAGGACACAGCTTCAACCCGACATTCCGATTGCGGGGGGTTACCAAGTTCAGTTGTACCTCTTCGAAGACAACATGAGTACGATTACCGTGTTAGAGAAGGGTGCGTCCCAAAAGTTAGCACATCTGACTCGCACGCATCGAGTGAATTTGCATTGGATGGCCGAGGTCGTTAAACAACAAAATGTCCACATCGCTTACATCAAAAGCGAAGCTCAGGCGGCCGACATCTTCACAAAAGCTTTCACCAATCCTATGCAGTGGGTGAACTTGTGTTCATTGGTCGGTGTCTATCAAAAGCGAGTCATCAATAGCATTTCCAAGCCCACAGCGGCAGTGTGCCGCGCTTGTGTGGCCCAGTTGGTTACTGAAAAGTGCGAGATGGCTGAGAAAAAGAAGGCCACCGCCTTGGGTTCTACTTTTGCTGGCCCTGTGGGAACAGGTGCCGAATGGCAAGATGAGTCAGTGAAGCGTCTGAAGACGAGGATCAGCCCCGATGACCCGGGAGCCGAGAAAAAGGAGCTTCAGAAGCACTGGCAAGAAGACAAGTCGGACCAGGGCATGTTCGCGCAGCACGAGGTCGGAACGGTTCTGAAGGAGAACAAGGACCGTTTGTGCTACGTGATCCGAGCGACGTTGCAGCGCGTGGCGTACTATCAGGGATCCCACGAGCTTCGCAGCGCCGTCTCCAACATGCCGTTCGAGTTAGTTGCGCTTGCTCGTCAGTTACAGGTGTTTCTCAAGCTGACGGGTCGCAATTTTGGCATCAGCAATAAGCTGGCGGACGAATTGGCCCTGGGAAACCAGGAGCCGTTCGGAGGATGCGGCGTACCAGACCAAGAAGTCGTGAAGATCGATCTTGTTGGAGATTCGAGCCTTTTGGGGCACCCGGGGCTCAATTACCCGGGTGTCCGCAAGGCCAAGGACGGAGCACACTTGCCCCCAGTGGGGTGGACACCTGAAGTGGCCACTTTGAGGCAAGAAGTCCGACGGCACTTGTTGAACGATGGGGCCATATTGGACGTGCTTGCAGAAGGGGGTGCAACGTGCGAGGGTCTCACTAGACTCGCCACGGAAGCTTGGCTGCGTAAGCCGACTTCCGGTGGCGCTCACGACACCTTTGAAAAAGTGATGGGCCGCCGTGTTACCCGCGTCGCAGTCATCAGTTGGATGGGCAACGACGTGGCTACTTGGAACACGAACAAGAACACGGGAAAGTACAAGGCCAAGGCCGTGACTCAGGAAATGCGGGAGTCAGCCAAGAAACTGCACGATGTCTTGGCGCAGTACTCCGCAGGCATCATTGTTGGCCCGGCCCGTGCCAAGAATTGGAGTTTGGACGGCTCCTGGGAAACCGGAGCCGATGAGTTGCTTAAGATCTTGAAGCCGCGCCACTTCCATTACTGGAACAGTAAGACGTTCTGGAGCTTTCTGAGCTACGCGCCGGACGGCTGGCATTGGGAGTTGGTGGCAGAAAACTTGGAGCTGATGGCCCGCCATTTTGCGGCGGCTATCAACTACACACTCTGCGTTGACTATATCCGCAGAAGTCTCGAAGTCCAAGAAAAGGACGGAGACGAAGTCGATGAAGTGGACGACGAGATCGTGACGCACGGCATCATGGTGAAGGAGATCCAAGATTCTTGGCCAGCGGGGGTGACTACCCCACCTACAATGCCTTGCCCCCTGAAAAGGGGAGCCGCGATATCGTGCCTGCAGGATCGTCGCAAGCATCGTCTTCAGGCCTGACCCCGAGAGCGACCGTGGCGTTGCCCGTTGTCGCGCCGGAGGACAAGCCGGAAGTTGAAGCGACTGGAATCCAACAAGAAGGAGATTCCGTGGCTTACGCAGTGGAGTTGTCGTCGCGTGTGGTGGACAGTAACGCCATCCCGGGCGATCCCACCGACAAGATGGGTGAGCGAATCACTCGGCTCACCGTCGCGGCGTCCGCGGATGTGACGAAAGATAGAAATGTTGTGGCCCCGGGGCACCGGGTGCCGTTGAGCTCGAGCTCGGAGGACGAGGTCGAGAGAGTTGTCGATGAGAAGCCGGTGGAGAACCGAGATTGGTATCGACGACTTGAGGCTCGAAGGATCAAACCGTTCGTGAGTCCTGACGAGAACCCCGACGAGAAGGGCTACATGGAATGGGCGCCGTACAAAGTGCTTGGCGTTCGATTGCCCAAGGAGCAGTTTGACGACTTGCGCCGGGCAAGTAAGCACCTTACAGTGGTCTTGCGCCACGGGAATCAGAGAGCTCCCAAACGACGCGATTCAGACTTGAGTTTGTCAATCGTGGACATCATGAATTTGATGCATGAGTGGGATGCAGGATTCTTCAAGAGATGGTCGGTTGAGGATTTGTTCGCCCTCAGTAAGAAGGATGAGAGCAACCCGAGGTACGAATTGCTCGTGCGTGAGCCGAGCCACGAGGAACGTGAGAAAGGCCGTTTCATCATGAACCACGGGGAGCACGCGGGATGGATAATCAGTCGAGTCCGATGTATCCAAGGACACTCGGGACGAGGAGTGCTGCAGGCAGAGACCAACAAGAAGGTGTTGCTTGAGTCAGAGCTCCCGTCGTATTTGATCCATGCCACGCATTGGGCCAAATGCCCCAGCATCCTGGCGAAGGGAATCTTGCCCGGGGGAAACCAGGGCCGAGATCATCGACCGGAGAGCTATTTTTGCAATCCGACGATGCACGTTTGCAAGGTGTTCGAGGATGGTTGGTCGAACCCTGCAACAATGTGCCACATTCGAACCGGCGCAGACGTTGTGCTTATGATCGACTCGCGTGCGGCTATGAATTGTGGTGTTCTCTTTCACCTCATTCCGTCAACAGGAGTGATAGTTACGAGCGACAACGTGCCTCCCGAGGTGATCGTGTCCATTCGCACAAGTGATGGCGGAGACCTCACCTATGTGCACGAGGGCTTGATCGAGAACGCCGACGATGGGTCGCCGCAGTTGTTCTACCTCACGGGCATGAAGTCTAAGGACGAAATCCAAGTGAGAAAGAAGGACAGCAGAATACACTGCGAGAAAACTCCAAGGGCTGCACCGAAGTCCATGGTGAGGGTGACCGAGGAGTTGGGAGATCTTGCCCCACCGAAAGGGGGGCCGGACGATGAGAAGATGACAGGCGGATCGACAGGCAGTCAGCCAGAGCCGATTCGACTTGTGCCAAGGGTCGAGCGACCGAAGATTGTCTCGCCCAAGGTTGGCCCGTCCAAACTCACGTCCGCTAAGATTGAGACAAAGAGCGAGGTCTTGCGACTTGTGGAGCGAAAGGACGACTACATGGGCATGACGGACTGTCGTTCATGCGGAGCCATGGTCGCGCGCGGTCTCATTACTTGTCCTCGCTGCGATGGACGTGTTGATGGAAAAGTCAACCAACAAGCACGAGATCGAGCAGCGACGTATGCAGTGGCGCCGGTCGTCCGAAAATGGGTCGATCGTGGCCCGAGATCCGCCGCAGGCGATCGTCGAGACGACGCTCGTAAGCGATATCGTCGCGCACAACAACTGGGGTACACGTCAGTAGCAGACAGGTGGGAATTCGACGATAACAACAACTACGAATTCCGCCGAAATATGCAGGCGGAGGGTTGGACCCTGGAAATGGTGAAAGAAGTCGACGAGATCGCAGAGTCGAAGGGTATTGCTCCTCCGAAAGCGGGAGCCGGACGGACGTTTCAACAGCGCGAGGCCTACGAGGGGTACTTCTCGCGCGTGTCCGAGAAAGGTAAACGGCCGGACCAGCTCCGCGAAGACAACGAGATCCCGCACTACGTGCACGTTCGCAATGCAAGGCGAGCGGCCGAGACGGCCATGGCACGTGGTGAGGTGCCCACTGGTTTAGGCGCCAAGGGATACGGAAAGAAGCGCCCCGAGAAGTCGGGAGCCGACGACATGGACGAAGATGGCCAAGACGCTGGCAAGAGTCAGGGCCGAGGCAATTGGTACGCCGGAGCCACGTCGTCGTCGGCAACGGAGCCCCCTTGGCGAACAAGTTGGTCAAGCACTTCAACTTGGGGATCGTCTTGGGGGAGAACTTGGGAGACCAGCACTTGGAACAAGTGGGACGACTGAGTAGGCTTGTGAAGCGTTTTGTTTTGCTGCCTTGTCGTTATTGCTGGTGCTCAGATTAAGAAGAGGACTTGTTCAACGAAAGATGAAGCCGAGTTGCGCGAAGTGTCGTAAATGGCAAGCATTGATGCTTACCATGGTTTTGTAAATGTGCCCGTTGTGCCATGCACGTTGTATTTGCTTGCAGCGAGATGCTGCCGCAAACGGGGGGTGTTAAACATTCCCGCGTTTTATGCACATTTTGTGAGTCAACTTGTAGGCTTGAGAGCTTCACGTGTTTCGTAGTGCTCGCCTCAGTTGGTTTGAATTTGACATTGTACTTCGTTGCACTCGGCTCGAGATACGAAGCGAA
>SXGT01788525.1_pt1 | contig 11693 bp, 8 predicted proteins | sample 3176221 | NCBI WGS metagenome assembly SXGT01 (sample SAMN11356862, study PRJNA531348) | freshwater metagenome | isolation source: freshwater sample F1-120 | place: China: Fuxian Lake, Yuxi | collected 2017-12-25
CTCCCCCTTCCCTCCCAGGGAAGGGGGCCGGGGGGTTAGGTTGAGGAGCCGCAGTGCCCCCAGAACCACCCACCCCTGAGCAACTGGCCGCGGCGAACGCCACGCGCGCGCTGAAGCTGGTCGCGGCCACGCTTCCGCACCTGTCTGGGCTGGTGCATTCCGTGCGCGTGAAGGTGACGCGCAAGTACCCGGTGGCGGCCATCGGCGCGAGCGGGCTGATGCTCGTGAACCCCGCCGTGTTCGCCGAAGCCCCGCTGCCCGATCTGGTGTTCGTCGTCGCGCACGAACTGATGCACCTCGCACTCGACACGTTCGCCCGCGCGGGCAACGCCGAGCCGTACCTCGTCAACGTCGCGCACGACTACGTCATCAACGACATCTTGTCCGTGGAACTGCGCCGCGAGGTGCCGTGCGGCGGGCTGGTGCGGCACGGCGCGCGGCAGGAGTCGCTCGAATCGCTGGTCGCGGAGCTGGCCCGCAACGAGGGCGGCGATCGGCCCGACGGCTGCTGGTCCGTCGAGCGGAAGAAAAAGAAGAAGCGCAAGGGAGCGAAGAAGCCCAAGACCGCGATGCAGGAGGAGCTTGAGCGCGCCGGGCTGCTTCCGCCCGAACCGGAGGAGGCGGAAGACGACGAGCCGGACGACTACCCCGACGGCGACGCGCTCACGCCCGAAGACGAAGCGGAACTGGAACCGGAACTGGGGCCGAAGGAGCGCACCGCGAGCCGCGACCGCGTGCGCCGCGAGGCCGTGCGCGCGGTCAGCTTGAAGGAGCTGCGCGAGCAGATGGACAAGGCCACCGGGCACGGGCAGGGCACCGGCGACGGCGGCGCGACCCGCACGCTGATGGAGGCGGTCGCCACCGCGTACCAACCGCCCTGGCAGCTCGCGCTGCAACACTGGCTGGACGCGGTCTCGCCCGGCCCGCGGAGCTACGCCAAGCCGAGCCGCCGCGGGGCCGAGCGCGACGACGGCGTCGTGCTCGCCGGCCGCAAGCGCGAGGGCTGGGCGCTTCATGTGGTACTCGACACGAGCGGGTCGATGGTGAACACCCTGCCGCGCATCCTGGGACTGCTCGCGTCGTTCTGCGAATCTGCGGGCGTGAACCAGGTTCACGTGATGCAGTGCGACGTGGGCGTGACCGCCGACGAGTGGCTCGACCCGGCCGAGCTGACGAGCTACAAGATCACGGGGTTCGGCGGCAGCGACATGTCGCCCGCGATGGACGAACTGAGCGACGACCCGGAGGTGAACGCGGTGCTCGTGCTGACCGACGGCATCATCTCGTACCCGCGCGCGGAGCCACCGTACAGCGTACTGTGGGGCCTCGTGGACGGCTCGCACAGCTTCCGCCCCGGCTATGGCACAGTGGTTCACGTCAAAACGTAGCGGTGCGGAACGCCCGGTCGCCCCAGTACAGGCCCATGCGCACCACGGTGTAGATCGTCGCCGCAGTGCCGAGCGCGGTGAACGCGATCGCCACCTTACGCGGCAGCGCGGCCAGCGCTTTCGCCAGCACCGGGATCGCGAACGGCACCAGCTCCACGAACCCGCGATGGCCGAAGCCGCAGCCCAGGCTCCACGTCCACCAGTGGCCGTACAGCACGACGTACGCCGCGACCACACCGACCAGCACCACACCCGCGAGCCGTGTGCCGCGCGCGACCAGCGCTGCGACCAGCGCGACCGCGAGCACCGGCGCGTAGCGGAACAGGCCGTTCAACGCGCCGCCGAGCACGAGCAGCATGTGCGGGTCGTGCCAATGGAACTCTTCGCCGGGGTAGGTGTGGAACGTGAACCGGCCGAACATCGCGCGGTTCACGGCGAGCGTCAGCGCCAGCCCCACGGCGACGCCCAGCGCCGCCGCGCCCGCGGCCCGCACGCGGTTCGCGCTCCCGTTTAGGGCGAGCACGCACGCCGCGGCCCAACTCCCGATCAGGACGATGTTTGTTGTGCGCACCAGCAGTAGCAGTGCGACGAGCGCGACGACGGGCACGAGCGGGACCGGCTTCTGCGTGTCGGCGGCGCGCACCGCGAGCCACACCAGCGCCGCCGCGAGCAGCGCCGAATAGACGTGGCTGTACCCGGCGTCGTAGGTGGCGTAGTGGAACAGGCCCGTGCCGAACGTGAGCATCAGGATTGAGGCGTGCGACCAGATCAGCGGCACACCGGCGCGCCGGCACGCGCCCAGCCCCAGCGCCACGGCTCCGATCAGCGCGGCCGCGCCGAGAGCGAGGCAGGCCCAGTGTTCCGCCGGCGAGAACGGCGGACCGGTGCGCGCGGGGTCGGTGGCGAGCGCCATCACCGGCAGCCGCAGGAGCGCGACGCCGGGCGGGTACTTGCAGGTGAACCGCCGCACCCCGGGGTCGGGTTGGTGGAGCGCGACCGGTTCCGGGTCGCCGTCGAACCACGCGAACGACAGGTCGCCCTTCAGGAGCGCGTAGTTCCAGATGTGGTAGCCGGCCCCGTCCGAGCGGATCGGCGGCCAGTTGGCGTAGGTGGGGTACACCGTCACGACGGTCGCCGCGACCGCGACCACCACGACGGAACACCACCGCCAGAGCCACGCGAGCGCCGCGCGAATCATGCGTCCGGCACCAGCTTCAGCGAGCGCGATGCGTTGACCTTCGCCAGCAGCGCGACGAACTCCGCGATCGGCTTCTGGCCCAGGTCGGTGCCGTCGCGCAGCCGCACCGCGACCGCATTCGCTTCCATCTCCTTGTCGCCGATGACGAGGATGTACGGCACCTTCATCTTGGCCGCGTCGCGGATCTTCGCCTGCATCCGGCCGTGGGTCAGGTCGGCCTCGACGCGGAAATCCTGGTCGAGCAGGTCGGCGGCGAGCTTCTGCGCGAACTCGAAGTGCCGGTCGCCGATGGGCACGATGGCGACTTGCACCGGGGCGAGCCACACCGGGAACGCGCCCGCGTGCAGTTCGATCAGGTACGAGGTCATGCGCTCCATGGTGCTGATGACGCCGCGGTGGATCATCACCGGCCGCTTCGCGGTGTCGTCGCTGTCCTTGAACTCCAGCGCAAACTGCTCCGGCAGGTGCTGGTCGGCCTGGATGGTGCTCAGGGTCTCCTCGCGGCCCATCACGTCCTTCACCTGCACGTCGATCTTCGGCCCGTAGAACGCGGCCTCGTTCCACGCCTCGAAGAACGGCAGCCCGGACTCTTGCAGCACCTCGCGCAGCATCTTCGTGCTGCTCTCCCACATCTCCGGCTTATCGACGTACTTGCCCGACGCGGGGCCGCTCGGGTCGGCGTTCTTCGATAGGCGGAAGCGGTACTCGGTGATGCCCAGGTCGGCATAGGCCTTCTTCATTAGTGCGAGTACGCCGGCGATTTCGGTCTTCACCTGATCGGGGCGCACGAACAGGTGCGCGTCGTTCAGGGTCATGCAGCGCACGCGCGAAAGCCCGCCGACCACGCCCGACCGCTCGAAGCGGTACATGTTGCCGAGTTCCGCGATGCGGATGGGCAGGTCGCGGTAAGAGCGCGCCTTGCTCTTGTAGACCTGAATGTGGTGCGGGCAGCACATCGGCCGCAGCACGAGGTCTTCCTCGCCCGGGTTCTCGCCCATTTGCATGAACGGGAACATGCTGTCCGCGTAGTGCGGCAAGTGCCCCGACTGGTAATACAGTTCCTTCTTGGCGATGTCCGGGGTGAAGACGTGCTGATACCCGGCCTTGCGCTCGTACTCGGTGATGAAGCCTTCGAGGACGCGGCGGATGGTCGCGCCCTTCGGGAGCAGCATCGGGAACCCGCTGCCGAAGATCGGTTCGTTGGCGAACAGCTCCAACTCGCGGCCGAGCTTGCGGTGGTCGCGGCGCGCGGCCTCTTCGACGCGCTCGAGGTGCGCCTTGAGGTCGTCGCCGCTGGCCCACGCGGTCGCGTGGAACCGCTTGAGCATCTTGTTGTCGCTCTTGCCGCGCCAGTACGACCAGGTGACTTGCTGAATCTTGAAGCCCTTGCTGTCGAGGTCCGCGGTGGTTTCGACGTGCGGCCCGCGGCACAGGTCGACGAAGGTGTCTTGCTGGTAAACGGTGATGGTCGCGGCGCTCGCGGCCTCGTTGCCGTACTCGTCTTTGCCCTTGGTCAGCCCGTCGATCAGTTCGAGCTTGTAGGGGTTGTCCTTGAAGATGGCGCGGCCCTCGTCGGCGCTCACCTCGCGGACCTTGAAGGCGTGCTTACCCTTGATGATCTGCCGCATCCGGTTGGCGATCCATTCGAGGTCGCCGTCGGTGGGGTTCACGTCGAGGTCGAAGTCGTAGTAGAACCCGTACTCGATGGGCGGGCCGATGGTGGGAATCGCCTGCGGGAACTTCTCGACCACGGCCTGCGCCAGCACGTGCGCGAGCGAGTGCCGTAACTTGTAGAGTGCCGGGTCGTAGTCTTTGGGGATGTACTTCTCGCCCGCCGCCTTCAGCTCCGCTTCGGTCGCCATGAGATGGTGTCCTGTAGTGGCGGCGCGTGGCACGCACGCATACAGGTGCAACCTCCCGCGCCGCCAACGTGCATGTTACAAGAGACAGGAGAGGCCGACAGGGGCCGAAGGTTCGCGGGGCGAGCGATCAGGAGAGGCGAAGGCAGACGCGGAAGCCGTAGGTGGAGTAAAGGAAGCTGGGTCGAGCCCCCCAGCGAGACGCGGCGTGGCAACTCCGCGAACTGTTAGCCCAGCCACCGCCACGCTGAACGCGCGGATAAGTGTCTAATTGTTCTTGATTGTAATCTGGTGTGCTCACCGTATCCATGCCAAACACGTCTGCGCACCACTCGAGAACGTTCCCGTGAACATCGAAGAGGCCCCACGGATTCGCCGAGAACGAGCCAACGTCGGTCGTTTGCTCACGGTATTGGCCCTCTCGCGAACGTAGATGCGAAGCCATTCCAGAGTAATTGACGAGATCCGTGTTGATCAGGTCGCCGAAGTGGTAAGCCGTTGTTGTTCCGCCCCGGCACGTGTATTCCCACTCTGCTTCGGTCGGCAGTTCGGCTTGACGCACGGTAAGTTGCGAGAGCTTCGCGCAGAACTCCTGACAGTCGTTCCAGGACACCTGCTCCACCGGTCGAACTGCACCTTTGAAATGGCTTGGGTCGGTGCCCATCACCGCGAACCACTGAGCCTGCGTCACGGGAGAAATGCCCATGAAGAATCCTCGCCGCACCTCGACGCGGTGAACCGGTCCTTCGACATTTGATAACTTCTCGCTGCCCATCAGGAACGCGCCCGGCGGGATGAACGAGAACGTCATCGGAACGCCGCCGGGGAGCGTCAGCGTTTCTTGCGGCACGCAGGGGCGCACGCCGGCGACGAGCAGTTCCGTCATGCGCGATTGCCACGCGGCGCGCTCCGGGTGCGCGTCCGGTTCGCAGCAGGTCGCGAGCATGCGGCGGTGCAAGCGTAACAGTTCGGCGCGGCGCGGGTCGTCGAACTCTTCCAGCCAGTCGGCCAGAACGAGCCAGCGCGTCTCTTCGAGTGGGTCGGCCACGATCCCCGCGAGCAGAGCGTCACAATCGGTCATGGCCCGCCCTCTCGCAAGTCGTGTGAGTTCGGCTGTTGTACCAAGTCTGTTCGCCGCGTGAATCACTTGCGTTTCGCGCCCATATTCCGCACAATTAGGTTCCTCCGTACCCTCCCGCCGGTAGGCCCCTCATGCAATCCCACTGCCCCGGTCCGATGCTCTCCCGCCGGCAGATGATCTCTGCGGGGGCCGCGTCGTACCTCGGCCTGTCGCTGCCGCAGGTGCTCGCCGCGAAGGAGTCGCGCAAGGCCGGCGGTTCCAGCGCCGACGCCTGCATCGTGATCTTCCTGAACGGCGGGCCGAGCCACCTCGACATGTGGGACCCGAAGCCGGACGCGCCGCCGGAGGTGCGCGGCGAGTTCAAGCCGATCCAGACCAGCGTGACCGGCGTGCGGTTCGGCGAACACATCCCGAAGTTCGCGCAGCAGATGCACCGCTGCACGGTGATCCGGTCGGCCCACCACAGCGTGAACAACGCGCACGCGGCGGCCGTGTACTGCGCGCTGACGGGCCACGACCGCGGCGAGATCGGCGGCGGCGCGCGGCCGGACGACTACCCGTGCATCGGCTCCGTCGTGGGGACGCAGCGCCCGCCGCGCGGCGCGGTGCCGCCGCACGTGCTGCTGCCGTACATCACTAAGGAAGGCGCGGGCGGCCCGCCGCAACCGGGCTTCTTCGGCGGCTGGCTCGGCAAGACCCACGACCCGCTCGTCATCCTCCGCGACCCCAACGCCGCCGACTTCGCGCTCCCCGAACTCACACTCGGGCCGGACATCGACCCGTCGCGCTTCGACGCCCGCCGGCAACTCGAATCCAAACTCGCCACGGCGCGAAAGGGAACGAGCGCCGACGACCTGGACGGTATCCGGGCGAAGGCGTTCGACCTGCTGACCGCGCCCGCGATGCGCGAGGCGGTGCGCATCGACCGCGAGCCGGCGAAGCTGCGCGACGCCTACGGCCGCAACATCTACGGCCAGAGCGTGCTGCTCTCGCGCCGGCTGATCGAGGCCGGGTCGCGTGTGGCGTGCGTGTCGTGGGCACCGGACGCCAACGCCACCTGGGACACGCACGGCAACAACTTCAAGACGCTCAAGAGCACGCTGCTCCCGCAACTCGATTCGGCGTTCTCCGCGCTTCTCGACGACCTGTCCGCGCGCGGGATGCTGGAGCGCACGCTGGTGGTCGTGGTGGGCGACTTCGGCCGCACGCCCAAGATCAACACCAACGGCGCGGGCCGCGACCACTGGAACTTCTGCTACTCGCTGGTGCTGGCCGGCGGCGGGGTGAAGGGCGGGTACGTCCACGGCTCCAGCGACAAGATCGGCGCGAAACCGGGCCTGAACCCCGTCAGGCCCGCAGACGTGATCGCCACCGTGTACGAGTGCATGGGCGTGCCGCACGACCTCGAGCTGCGCGACCGCCTCGCACGGCCGTTCACCCTCTGCCCGTGGGGCCACCCGATCCGCGACGTGCTCGTTTAGAATCACCCCTGCTTTGTACCGCCCCCGGACTTCGACCATGGGGCGCATTGGCTCGCGCACAACCCGACATCGGTTGACCTTGCCCCGTTTGACACGTCTTGGCATCCTCCGCCGCTTGTGCGGTCGCACCGCGCGGGAGGACTCGCCATGAACACCTACGGCTGGATGCTGCTCGGACAGACGCTGCTCGCGCTCGCCGCACTCGGGCTGGCCGGGGGTTGGGCACTATGGCCGTTCCGCCGTGACGACCGGCCGTACCTTTGGGCCGCGGCCCCGCTGGCCGGGGTCCTCGCGCTCGGCGGCACGATCGCGCTGCTGTACTTCTTCGCGTTCTTGCCGCTCCGCTGGTGCCTGTGGCTGGGCCTCGCGTTCAACGCGGGCGCGACCGTCGCGGTACTCGTGCGCGGCCGGCCCGCGCTGCCGGCCCTACGCTATCGGGCGGTCGGGCTGCTGGTCGTGCTGGGCGCGGCCTATTGGGGGACCGTATCGTGCAACAAGACGGCCATCGACGCCCGCGAGCCGACCGTGGCGTCACTCGACGGGAGCGACATGTTCGGGTACGCGATCGTGGCCGACTGGCTCCGCGCGCACACCTGGGCCGAACCGCCCCGGGCCGACCGGCCGTTCGAGGTGATGGCCCACTCGAACTTGTTCCGCGACGGCGGCCGGCCGGTCGCGCACCTGCGTGCGGCCGCGGCCGGTGAGGTGCGCGGCACCTCGTCCCTGTTCTCCTATGACTGGGCCAGCGGCATCATCCTGGCGGCGGCGCTGTTGGGGTTTGGTGGGGTGTTCGCCTCCGGCTCGCTGACATTCGTGCTGTTGGTGTGCGGTGCGGCAACGTGCAACTGGCTGGCGAACGCCCGGAGCGGGTACTTCGGCCGGTCGATCGCCTACCCCGGCACGATCCTCGTCGCGGGGCTGTTCTTGCTCGCCGCCGACCGGCTCACGTGGAAACGGGTCGCGGCCCTCGCGGCGCTCGGCGCGGCGGTCGCGTTCTCCCTCGCGCCGGTGTTCGCGACGGTCGCGCTGGGCCTGGTGGTCGGGTGCTACCTCGGCGCGCTCGGTGCGGTCTACCTAATGAACCGGTGGTGCGGCGCACCGGTTCCGCCCGAACCGGTTACGGCCGGGGTCGATTCGTTCCGCACGTCGGTGCTCAAGCCGGGCGCGGCCGCGGTGCTCGCGTTCGTCGCGGTCGTCGCGCCGGCGTTCGCGGCGCACTACATCCCGCGCGAGACGGTCAAAGTCCCCCGCGCGCCCACGAACTGGCCGGTCGTGATCCCCGTCTCGCTCGATCTGGAACCGCCCGCGCTGGCGCTGCTGACGTCCGCGACCGAGAAGAAACTGCTGTACGGCTGCGCCGCGCTGCTGCTCGTGTCTGCGGGTATCGCGCTGCGGCACCGCCAGCCGGTCGCGCTCGCGCTGGTGTGTTGCGCGCTGGTCGTGCCCGTCTCGTGGCTGCTGGGGCAGAACCTGCTGTACACGTTCCAGGGCGTCGTCTACCCGCTCACGCTGGCCGGGCTTGCGGTGCTGGCCGGGCCGCTGGCCGCGGCCCGCTGGGGCCGGGCACGGGTCGCGGTGCTCGCCGTACTGATCGTCGGCGCGGTCGGGCTGCGCGTGCCCCAGGTGCGGGCCACCGCCGACCGCTACCTGTACGAGAAGAAGTCGTGGCGCTCGGTCGTCCGCCAGAGCGACACCGAGACCATCCGCGCGATCGTGGGCACCGACCCCGTGGACGTCACCCTGGGCTACTATGTGGACAACCATGTGGCCCTTTCCGAACTGGTCGCGCGGGGCGTCGAGGTGCGGCTCCGGGCACCGACCTGGGAGCGCTCCGTCAAGAACTGGGCCCGCCCGTTCGCGTGCCCCGCCCCGGACCTGATGCTCCCGAAAGCCCGGTACAGCCTCGTGGACAAGCACGCCTGGACCCCGCCCGGCACCGAGCGGTTCGTCGGCACCCGGCTCAAGTTGGTCGAGGACCGCGACGCGGTCACGGTCCTGGCGATCGAGGACGTGCAGGACCTGACCTGGGACATGGACTGGCGACCGGGCTTTTGGGTCGGGAACACCCCGACGGCGCTCGTCCTCCACAACGGCACCGGGTCCGCGCGGTCGGTGGTGTTACACGCGAACACCGCCGTCGGCCCGGCACACCCGGACCGCGACCGCCGCACGCTCCGCTACGCGCTGGGCGCGCAAGTCGGAACGCGCCCGGTGCCGGGGGCGAACACGGTCGCGATCCCGCTGCGCCTCGAGCCGGGGTTCAATCGGGTCGAACTGTCGGTGCTCGAACCGGCCGATCCCGCGCCGAAGCCCAAGCACCCGGTGCTGCTGCTGGAGCTGCGCGATTGGCGCATCGAGCCGCTTGCGGAGAAGTGACGGCGAGAACTGGCGCTGCCAACATTTCGTCCGCGCACGGGTTCCGCCGTGCGCGGTTCTGTTCCTGGAAGCGAGCCATGCTCCCACTTTCGGAACTCGGCCGCCGACCCGCGCACGTGACCGCGGACGAGCACTACGCGGTGTGGTTCGGCGCGCTCGCCGACCGGCTGATGAACGCTTGCGATCTCGTCATCGCCGGGGCGCGATACCGGCTCGCCGAACTCGAAATGTACTATTCCGGCGAAGCGCACCCGGACCCGTTCGCCCACCGCGACCCGGTGCAGCTCGAAGACGGCCGCTGGTACTTCCACCGCACGCGCGGCGAGTACCGCGGCGGTTCGTTCAAGGGGCTGGACCTCGCGCTCGGCAACGGCACCGACTTCTTCGGAGTCCTGATCCGCACCGTCGTCGCACTCGACGGCCCGATCCTCGACGGCCCGTGCGTCACCGTCGATCACGTGCTGGCCCGGACGAAGGCCACGAGCGTCGCGGTGCTCGACGGCATCATCAACGGGCGCAAACTCTGGGACACGAGCGCACCGCTGCACGTCGTCGACGCTGAGAAGCCGCGCACCGCGCCTCTGTACCCAAACTCGCGCGTCGGGCTGTCACTTAAGAAGGCGCAGGGCAAGACCGATGTGACACGGTTCGTGGCCCGGCCGTACCGGTTCCTGACGGAACCACGAGTTATCTCGAAGGGCCGCCCGCACCTGGTCCTGGCGCTGCACCGCACCGGCCGCACGCCGGAAGACATCGCGACCGTCACCGGTGTGGCGCGAAAGGTCATCGACAAGTACGTCGCCGACTTCGCACGCGGCACGCCGGTGGAGGACTTCGACGCCTACATCGGCACCGACCTGGGCACCGCGGACCTGTGCCAACTGCTCGGCACCTGGCACGCGAAATACGGCGCGGGCGGAACCGGAAGTGGCAAAAGTTGAAATCGATGCACAACGTTCGCGCGTCTGTCACGCGGTCCGGTGTCGAATTGGTAGTCTCGCAAAAGTGTTGCACAAAGCACCTCGGGCAGGTTCCGCCCCGTTCCGTTGGTTCCCGCGCCAGATGGGAACATGTGTCCATGATATACTTAAGAACAAAATCGTCAAGGCCCGCCGCCCACTTTTTTCGCGCCCGCCGGCGCGCGCTCCCGCGGCGGGACGCCGGGCCAACGGCCGCGCGGAGCGGGTTCCGTTCCCCGCCCCGTTCGTGTAACATGGGGCGCTCGCACGTCGCCGAGGCTTCGCCCGAAACCCGATACGGCCGGACCCATCATGCCACGAAAGGTCATCCTGATCGCCGACCCCGGCATCGACACCGCGTTCGCGGTGGCGCTGGCCCTGAACGATACGAACCTGGACGTGGTCGGGCTGTTGCCCACCGCGGGGAACGTGTCCGCGGAGCAGGCCACGGCCAACTGCCACACGCTGATCGACGTGATGGACCCGCTCAAGTGGCCCAAACTGGCCGCGGCGCTCCCGGCCCGGTACGGGACCGACGGCCTCGCGCTCCACGGCCCCGGCGGGTTGGGCGGGGTCACGTTCCCCAGCGCCATGCGGCACACGCTCCACCCTGCGGACAAGATGCTGTGCGAACTGGCGCACGAGCACCCGCGCCAGGTTACGGTCATCAACCTCGGCCCGCTCACGACGCTCGCCGCCGCCCTCGACCGCGATCCGACCCTGCCCGCGGTCCTCGACCAAACCGTCGTCGTCGGCGGTTCGTGGCGCGAGCCGGGCAACTCCGGGCCGGTCGCCGAGTTCCACATGTACCTCGACCCAGACGCGGCCAAGCGGGTGTTCGCCGCGGAACTGAACCCGCTCCTCATCACGCTCGACACCACGCGCAAGCTCATCTTCTCACCGTCGGACCTACTGGAGCTGCCGAACCCGGACTCGCGAACGTGCCAGTTCCTGCGGCAGATCGTACCGTTCGGCATCCGCGCCAGTTCCAACCTGTACGGGATCGAGGGGTTCCACCTGAAGGACGTGCTGGGGACGGCCGCGGTCGCGGTGGCCGGGTGCGTGAGCAGCGAAGCCCGGTTCGTGGACGTGGAAACGCGCGGCGACCTGACCCGCGGTATGACGGTCATCGACGCGTGGCCGGGCACCACCGCCGCGCCGAACGCCCGCGTTGCCACCGGCGTGGCCGTGGGCGAAGTCCGCGCTTACATCCAGCGCACGCTGAAGGCCGCGCACTGAGCGCGGCGCGGTTTCACCTCTCCCCCATGCTCTGTTGGGGGAGAGGTCGCCGCCGGCTTTGCGGCGGCGGGTGTGGGGGCGCTGAACAACCCCATCCCGTTCCGTGTATCTC
>SXGT01837297.1_pt1 | contig 11693 bp, 10 predicted proteins | sample 3176221 | NCBI WGS metagenome assembly SXGT01 (sample SAMN11356862, study PRJNA531348) | freshwater metagenome | isolation source: freshwater sample F1-120 | place: China: Fuxian Lake, Yuxi | collected 2017-12-25
CTCGGCCTCGGGGGCGAATAACGCGGTGTCGGCGATGCCGGTCGAGGCGAGGTACTTCTCGGACATCTAGGCGACCTGGCGCGGGTCGCGACCGTAGATCTCACCGTTGCGCGGGTTGTAGATGTCGAAGACCATGATGAGCGTGCGCTCGGTGCGGAAGGGGTCGACGTAGGCGGTCGACACGTCCGGGATGAGCTGCAGGTCGGATTCGTGAATCGACTGGAAGCCACGGATCGAGGAGCCGTCGAACAGCTGCCCGACGGTGAAGAACTCTTCGTCGACGGTGGAGGCGGGGATGTTGAAGTGCTGCTGGACACCGAGGAGGTCGGTGAAGCGGATGTCGAGGAAGACGACGTCCGTGTCCTTGATGAACTTCAGCACCTCGGAAGAATCACTGAACATGTGACAGATCTCCTGAGCTTGGTACCGGATGACTGCAAGCGCAGCCTCGGGGTCGACACTACGGGCAGGGCATTTCCCGTCAGTGTCTCTTTTGTTTCCGGGATGTTACGGCGACGCTGTCTCAGTTCATGATGCGGGCAGTGCCCCGCGGATGCTCAGCCGACCGCTTGCGCGAAACCCTGAGTCGTCTCGGCCAGGGCGCGCATCGATTCCGGGATCGGGCGCCCCTTCGCGACCATCGACTGCGCCCACAGTCGGCCGGCGCGGTAGCTCGAGCGCACGAGCGGACCGGCGAGCACCCCGAGAAACCCGATCTCGTCGGCCTCGGACTTGATCTCGACGAACTCTTCGGGCTTGAGCCAGCGATCGATCGGGTGGTGTCGCGAGGTCGGCCGCAGATACTGCGTGATCGTGACGATGTCGGTGCCGGCGTCATGCAGGTCGCGCAGCGCCTGCGAGACCTCGTCGCGCGTCTCGCCCATGCCGAGAATGAGGTTCGACTTCGTGATGAGGCCGTAGTCGCGTGCTTGCGTGATGACGTCGAGCGAGCGCTCGGAGCGGAAAGCGGGCCGGATGCGCTTGAAGATGCGCGGCACCGTCTCGACGTTGTGCGCGAACACCTCTGGCCGCGAGTCGAACACGATGCGCAGCAGCTCGGGGTTGCCCGAGAAGTCGGTCGCGAGCAGCTCGACGCCGGTGCCCGGGTTGAGCTCGTGGATCTTGCGCACCGTCGCGGCGTGCAGCCACGCGCCCTCGTCGGGCAGGTCGTCGCGGGCGACACCGGTCACCGTCGCGTACCGCAGGTTCATCTCGACGACCGACTCGGCGACGCGTCGCGGCTCATCGGTGTCGTAGTCGGCGGGCTTGCCCGTGTCGATCTGACAGAAGTCGCAGCGCCGCGTGCACTGGCTGCCGCCGATGAGGAAGGTCGCCTCGCGGTCTTCCCAGCACTCGTAGATGTTGAGGCAACCGGCCTCCTGGCACACGGTGTGCAGCTGCTTCTCGCCGACGAGCGCGCGCATGGCGGTGTACTCGGGCCCCATCGACGCACGCGTCTTGATCCACTCGGGCTTCTTCTCGATCGGCGTCTGCGCGTTGCGCACCTCGAGGCGCAGCAGCTTGCGACCCTCAGCGGGATGGGTGGCGGGTGAGGCGGTCATACAGAGACTCCTTGGGGGAGAGGCGAGCGGGCAGCCGACGCGGTCGCGCCGACAGCATCGTGCACGAGCGGCGGGAAGTGCCGTTCGATGAGCGGGATGACCTCCGAGGGGGTCACGGTGCGCCCCAGCTCGCGGCTGATCGAGGTGACGCCTGCATCGGCGAGGCCGCAGGCCACGATCGAGTCGTAGGCATCGAAACTGTTCGAGCAGTTCAGCGCGAAGCCGTGCATCGTCACCCCTTGCGCGACGCGGATGCCGATCGCGGCGATCTTGTCGGTGCCGCGCATCCACACGCCGCTGCGACCGGCCACGCGATCGGCGTCGGCGATACCCAGGTCGGCGAGCACCGCGATGAGCATGCCCTCGAGGCTGCGCACGTAGCGCACGACGTCGACGGGCTCGGCGAGGCGCACGATCGGATAGCCGACGAGCTGCCCGGGACCGTGCCAGGTGATCTTGCCACCGCGATCGACCTCGACCACGGGTGTGCCGTCGGAGGGCCGCTCGTGGGGCTCAGTGCGCTTGCCCGCCGTGTAGACGCTCTCGTGCTCGAGAAGCATGACGGTATCGGGCGCCCGGCCCTCGACGACGGCAGCGTGCAGGGCACGTTGCTGCTCGAGACCCGACAAGTACGGCACGGAGTTGGCGCTTAGCCCCGTGACGACGAAGTCGATCACGCGTTCAGTCTACGCGCGACGCCGACTCGTAGGCTGAGGGCGTGACCGACACTCCCTCTCCGCCTCCTCCTGCGTGGCCCGGCGAACGACTCGGCCTGCCCGAATCGGGCCCGCGCTCGGTCGGTCGTTTCGGTCGGCGCATCGCGGCGATCGCGATCGACTGGGCCATCGCCGTCGTGCTGTCGGCCGCGTTCTTCTCGTACGAGCCGCTCGTAACTCTGGCCATCTTCGTCGGGCTGCAGGTGCTCATGACGGTCATCGTGAACGCGAGCATCGGGCACGCCCTGCTGGGCCTGCGCGTCGTGCCGATGGAAGGCGGCCTCTTGGGCGTGTGGCGACCCGTCGTGCGGGCACTGCTCATCGCCCTCGTGATTCCCGCCATGGTGTGGGACGACAACAATCGCGGGCTGCACGATCGCGTGTCGCGCACCATCCTGCTGCGGCGCTGAGCGCGCCCTGCTCAGCGCGGCTTCGGTGCGCGCGCCTTGAGGGGGTCGATGCCCTTCGGAATCGGCAACGTGCTCGACTTGCTCAGTGACGTCAGCCGGTTGCTGACCGCGTACACCTCGGCCTTGCTGAGCACCTTCTTGAACTTGTTGAGCGTCTTCGCGAGGTTCTCGAGCTTCGTGCTCTCGACGTCGGGGCCCACGTGCACGAAGTGGATGGGCACGTTCGGCACGATGCGACCGACGTTGCGCCGCTCGTCCTCCATCATGCGTCGCGTGCGCGACTGGGGGCCTTCACCGATGATGATCACGCCGGGCTTGCCGACCGCGCGGTAGACCGCGTCTTGCGTCTTGGGGCTCACGGTGATGGGCATCTCGCTCGCCTGCCAGGCTCGGCGCAGCGACGACTTGAGCACCGCGCCGACGGCACCGGGCTGCCCCGAGATCTGGCGATAGGCGACGCGCTCCGCGCGACGCCCGAGCACGATGAGCACGAGCAGAATGCCGAGCAGCACTCCCGTGACGACCCAGAGGATTCCGGCGAGCACGTCGCCGGGAGTGGCGAAGACGGCGAGCAGGACGCCCGAGAGGATCGGCAGGAGGAACGCCAGCAGCATGACCCAGACCGCCAAGGGGTCCATGCGGCGAGTCATCTGGAAGACCTGCCACATCTGCTTCATGCGACCGGGTTCTTTGGCGGGTTTCGGAGCGGAAGAGCGAGCCATGCCTACCAGGATACGGCTCAGCGAGACTCCTCCCCGCCGCACCGGTCGACCGGATGATGCACGATCAACACCGTCGCGACCCGGCGCCGCACGACGGGTCGCATGATCGTCGCGTGCGTGCTGACCTCGACACCGAAGGCGAGCCCTTGCGCGAAGTCGGAGGCTATCGCGTCGTGCGTACTCTCTCGTCGAGTCGCCACGGCACCCGCCTGCTGGTGCATGCCGACAGCCAGGCGTGGGTTGCGCGCGTCTTCGCGCACGACTGCCCCGATGCAGTCGTCGATCGCGAGGTGTCCGTCTCCGACGTCGTGCGGTCGAGCGCGGGTGCGGTGAGGGAGCATGTGGCGGCCGCTCACGATCTCTGCACGACCGACGACGGCCGCGTCGTGCTCATCGAGCCGTACCTCGCGGGCCCACGCCTCGACACGCTGCTGCGCACCCGTCGCGACAGCCTCACCCTCGGCGAAGCGGTCACGATCCTGGCGCCGCTCGCGAGCGCGGTCGACCACGGCCATCACCTCGGCATCACCGGCTTGCTGGCAGAACCTGCGGCTGTGCGGCTGACGGCGTGGGGCGCACCGGTCATCACCCGGCGATCGGGCGTGCGCCTCGGTCCCGCGCTGCCCGATCGTTTCCGCGATCGCGAGCCCGGCTACGCCGCCGACCGCGATGCCGTCGAGCGAGTCGGCGCTGCGGTGGCGGCCGCCCTCGGCGGCGACGAGCAGACCGCGCTCCTCGGCGCGCTGCGACGCCGCGGTGCAGCCCTCGACCTCGCACTCTTCGATCTCGCGCCGCCGCAGCCCGTGAGACTCGACGCAGAACCCGAGCAATCGGTCGGCCGGTCCGAGCAGGCGCCGTCTCCAGAGAGCACCGTCGTGCCGGCTGCCCCGGTCGCCGCTGTGGAGCGTGGGGGAGCGAGCGAGCGTGCGTCGCTGCCGCTGCACCGCCTGCGCACAGCTCTGTCGGCCTCGCTGAGCTCGCTCGGCCTGCCCGAGGGGGTGGTCTCGGCAGTGGACGACGCCGGGGCTGTGGTCTGCCGCCATCTGTCTCGGGGCAGCGAGTGGGTGGGGCGTCTGACGGCACGTGATGGTCGAGCCGTGCGCCCCCGATTCGTGGTCGCGGGCGCCGTCGGTGCCGCCGCACTCGTGGCGGCGGTCGTCGTCAGCACTCAGTACGGATCGGGAGTGCCTGGTCCTGCAGATTCGCCTCGCGAGATCGCAGAGTCGCCGTCACCGGCGGACGCTGGCACGAGGGTCGAGCCCGGCCTCGCTGAGATTGAACTGCATCCCGCGCCCGAGGTGTGGCCGCCGCTCGTCACAGAACTGCTCGAGCGCTGGAACGACTGCGCTCCCGCGTCGCTCAGCAACGACGAGACTCGAGATGTCACCACAGGCGATGCGGGCACCTCGCTGGCGGCCTGCGCCTCGGCCGTCGTGCACGAGGGTTCGGCCGCGGCCGCACTCATCGTCGTTGACGACCCGCGCCACGACCTCGTGCACGACTGGCTGCGGGCCGAGGGCGAGGTCGTGGTGGTCGAGCGCATGGGCGCGGCCGTCTTGCTCGACCTCGTCACCGACACCACGACAACGGCCTCGCTTCTCGTGGTGAGAAGCGAGGCCGGTTGGCGCATTCGCGATGTAATCGGCTGATGCGCCTGACGTGTCAGATGCCGAGATCGCCGTCGAAGTCGGCCTCTTCGAGGCGAGCCTTGACCGCGCTCAGGAAGCGCGCCGCGTCGGCTCCGTCGACGATGCGGTGGTCGTACGACAGGGCGAAGTACACCATCGACCGCACAGCGATGACGTCAGAGCCGTCGACGGTGATCACCGAGGGCTTCTTCGTCACGATGCCGGTGCCGAGAATCGCGACCTGCGGCAGGAACACGACCGGGGTGTCGAACAGCGCGCCGCGCGAGCCCGTATTGGTCAGTGTGAACGTGCCGCCGGCGAGCTCGTCGGGCTTCAGCTGGTTCTCGCGCGTGCGGGTCGCCAGGTCAGCGATCTCGCGCGCCAGATCGGCGATGCTGAGGTCGCCCGCGTTGCGGATGACCGGGGTCAGCAGCCCGCGCTCGGTGTCGACCGCGATCGAGAGGTTCTCGGTCTCGGGGTAGACGATCGAGTCGTCCTCGACGGTGGCGTTGATGATCGGGAAGGCACGCAGAGCCTCGGTCGCCGCCTTCGCGAAGAAGGGCAGGAACGAGAGCTTCGTGCCGGTCGCCTTCTCGAAGTCGGCCTTGACCGCCGTGCGCAGTGCGGCGACGCGCGTCACGTCGACCTCGACAACGGTCGTCAGCTGGGCGGTCGACTGCATCGAGATCACGGCGCGCTCGGCGATGACCTTGCGCAGGCGCGACATTGCGACCGTCGTGCCGCGCAGCGGCGAGGTCTCGAGTTCTGCACGCGGGGCAGCGGGAGCGGCCGCCGAGCCAGCGCCGCTCGAGGCGGCGAGCACGTCTTGCTTGCGGATGCGGCCGCCGACGCCCGTGCCGGAGACAGTGGCGAGGTCGACGCCCTTCTCCTGCGCGAGCTTGCGCACGAGCGGCGTGATGTAGCCCGACGAGGTGGACTCGGCCGCTACCGCAGGAGCGGCAGGGGCCGCAGCCGGCGGCGCCGAGGCCGGAGGCGCCTCGGGAGCAGGAGCGGGGGTCGACACCGGGGCAGGAGCGGCCGCAGGCGCCGGTGCCTCTGCAGGTGCCGGCGCCGCGGAGGGCTCCGGAGCGGCTTCAGCGGGGGCTGGCGCGGCAGCAGGGGCAGAGGGCGCTGCCTCGGCGGGCGCTGCCTCGGCGGGAGCCTCGGCCGGTGCGGAGGCAGCAGGCGACGCTTCTGCAGGAGCGGACTCAGCCGGAGCAGGAGCAGCAGGCGCCGCCTCGGCCGGTGCCGCCGTGGCAGGAGCAGCTTCTTCAGCCGCCGGTGCCGCGGCAGGAGCATCCGCCCCGTCACCGGTGCCGATGCGCACGAGCGGCGTGCCGACCTCGACCGTCTCGTCTTCCGCGACGAGGATCTCTTCGACCACGCCCGCGACGGGCGAGGGGATCTCGGTGTCGACCGTGTCGGTCGAGACCTCGAGCAACGGCTCATCGACCTCGACGCGGTCGCCCACATTCTTCAGCCATCGGGTGACCGTGCCCTCGGTGACGCTCTCACCGAGCGCCGGGAGGTTGACGGATTCGCTCATCAGTAGTGCTCCTTTAGAAACCTGTGGTGGGTCTTCAGCCTAGTTGCGCGAACAGGGTCACATCGCGTGCAGTGGTTTGCCGGCGAGAGCGAGGAAGGCCTCGCCGAGCGCCTCGTTCTGAGTCGGGTGCGCGTGCAACAGAGGAGCCACGTCTTCGGGGTGGGCATCCCAGTTGACCGCCAGCTGCGCCTCGCCGATGAGTTCGCCGACGCGGGCACCGATCATGTGCACGCCCACGACGGGCCCGTCGACGACCCGAACGACCTTGATCGATCCGGCCGTCTCGAGAATGTGGCTCTTGCCGTTGCCGGCGAGGTTGTACTCGTAGCTCGCAACAGCGGCGTCGCCGTACTGCTCTTTCGCCTTGGCCTCGCTCAAGCCGACCGAGGCGACCTCGGGCTCGCTGTACGTGACCTTCGGAATGTTCACGTCGTTGATCACGACCGGGTTGAGGCCCGCGATCTCTTCGGCCACGAAGATGCCGTGCTGGAACCCGCGGTGCGCGAGCTGCAGGCCCGGAACGATGTCGCCGACGGCGTAGAGGCCCGGGATGCTCGTCTCGAGCCGCTCGTTGGTGATGACGAACCCGCGGTCCATCGTGACGCCGACCTCTTCGAAGCCGAGCCCGTTCGTGGCGGGGCCGCGACCCACGGCGACGAGCAGCAGGTCTGCCTCGATGGTCGCACCGTTCTCGAGTGTGACGACGACGCCCTGGTCGTTCTGGGTGACGCTCTGGAAGCGCACGCCGAGCGTGAACTCGATGCCGCGCTTGCGGTAGGCGCGCTCGAACTGCTTCGAGATCGACTCTTCCTCCATCGGCACGAGGTGGGGCAGGGCCTCGATGATGTGCACCTCGGCACCGAACGAGCGCCAGACGCTCGAGAACTCGACGCCGATCACGCCGCCGCCGAGCACCGCGACCTTCTTGGGCACGAAGTCGAGCTGCAGCGCCTGCTCTGACGTGATCACGCGACCCCCGATCTCGAGACCGGGCAGCGTGCGCGAGTAGGAGCCGGTTGCGAGCACGACGTTCTTGCCCGTGATCGTGCTGTCGCCGACCTGCACCGTGGTGGGGGAGGTCAGGCGGCCTTCGCCCTCGATCGTGGTGATGCCGCGAGCCTTGATGAGGCCTTGCAGACCCTTGTGCTTGCTCGAGACGATGCCGTCGCGGTACTGGTTCACCGCGGGAACATCGATGCCCTCGAGGGTGGCCTTCACGCCGAACTTCTCCGAGTCGCGGGCGGCGTCGGCGACCTCGGCGGCGTGCAGCAGGGCCTTGGTCGGAATGCAGCCGACGTGCAGGCAGGTGCCGCCCACTTTCGACTTCTCGATGAGCCCGACGCTCATCCCGAGCTGACTGGCTCGCAGCGCTGCGGCGTAGCCGCCGCTTCCTGCTCCGAGAACGACAAGGTCAAAAGTCTGGTCTGACACCGGCAGAGGCTCCTTCATCCGTCAAGGATCGTCATGCGGGGCCCGAGCTCGAGGTGGCGGGCCGACCCCCTGTGCGGCACGACTGTTTCGTGCCCGCAGTCGAGCCTACTCCTTCGTCGAGAAGGCCTCCGCGACACGGACGAGCAGCCGCACCATGACTCCCGAGGCCCCCTTCGGGGTGTAGCCGAACGGCGCGGTGGCGTTGTTGGCCGGCCCCGCGATGTCGAGGTGCGCCCACGGGATGCTCGGCGCGTCGTCGCCTGTCCCGCGGCGTCCGACGAACTCGCGCAAGAACACGCCCGCCAGCAGCATGCCTGCCGCGGTGTTGCCCGGCTTCGCGTTCGCGATCGTGGCGACGTCGCTTTTGAGCAGGGGGCGCAGTTCGGCGGGCAGCGGCATCGGCCACACCAGCTCACCCGTCTCGTCGGCTGCCGCGCGCACACGGGCGATGACCTCGTCGTCGCCCATGACGCCCGCGTAGCGCTCGCCGAGCGCAACCCTCGCGGCTCCTGTCAGGGTCGCGACGTCGATGATCGCGTCGGGGTTCTCCTCGCTCGCGGCGACGAGACCGTCGGCCATCACCAGTCGGCCTTCGGCATCGGTGTTGAGCACCTCGACGGTCTGACCGCCGCGGATGGTGATGACGTCGTTGGGGCGGAGTGCTGCACCCGACGGCATGTTCTCGGCCAGGCACAGCCAGCCCGTCAGTCGCGTCTCGATACCGAGCTCCGCCGCGGCGATCACCGTCGCGAGCACGGTCGCGGCGCCGGTCATGTCGTACTTCATGCCGACCATGCCTGCGGCGGGCTTGAGCGAGAGCCCGCCCGAGTCGAAGGTGATGCCCTTGCCGACGAGGGCGAGGTGCGGGTTCGCGGAATCCGCCCGATACCGCAGTGCGACCAGGCGCGGCGGGCGTGCCGACCCCTGCCCCACACCGAGAATGCCGCCGAAGCCTCCGGCCTCGAGCTGCTCGACATCCCAGACTTGCAGCTCGATCGGCAGGTCGCCGATCGCCGCGCGGGCTCGCTCGACGAACGACTCGGGGTGAAGCTCGTTGGGCGGGGTCGTCACGAGGTCGCGCACCAGGGTCACGGCGCGCGACGTGGCGGTGGCGGCCTCGACTGCGCCCGCTGCGTTCTCGACCGCAGTCGCAACGGTCACGGTGGTGGTCGAGGTCGTCGGCGGGGTCGGACCCGTCGCGGGCACATAGCGGTAGCCGCCGAGCGCGGCGCCTTCGAGCACGGCCTGCACCTCGCCGGGAGACGAGGTGGGCAGGGCGAAGACCACGTGCTCGACGCTCGAGAGCACCCGCGCCGCGGTGCCCGCGGCGTACCGCAGGGCGTCCGCCGTGACGGGACCGCGACCCAGGCCGACGACGAGCAGGCTCGACGCGGCAACACCCGGCGGCGCGGGGATGCGGGACGTCTCGTCGACCGCGCCGGTGAGACCGAGCATCCCGAGCTGATCGCCGATCGTGGCGAGCGCGCCGTCATCCGCCCCGACCAGACGCAGGCCATCAGGGCTCGGGGCGATGCCGATGACGAGAGCACCCGCCTCCATAGTTGAGGCGGGTGCGGTCGAGACGCTGAGGCTGGCAAGAGGCATGGCCGCCATGCTAGCCCGGCGGGTCGGGCACGCCGGTCAGGGGAGATCGACGGCTGAGGCCCGGGCTGTTCGCTCTCGGCGCGCGCGGAGGCGCGGGTGCCCGCACGTGCTCGACCTACCATGGAAGCATGCGCAACCCAGCTGACCTCTACTCCGTCGTCGTGGCGGAGACCGAGGTGCCGCGCGGGCTGCCCCTCGTGATCGGCCTGACAGGATTCGTCGATTCCGGGGGAGCCGTCGCGCAGGTATCGCAGTACTTACTGGACGAGCTCGAGCACCGCGACGTCGTGGTGTTCGAGAACGATGAACTGCTCGACTATCGGGCACGCCGCCCGATCATGGTGTTCGACGAGACCCGCATCACCGAGTACCGGCGACCCTCTCTGGCGCTGCGACTGGCTCAGGACGAGCTGGGCGAGCCCTTCCTGCTGCTCACCGGCTACGAGCCCGACTTCCAGTGGGAGCGCTTCGTCGACGCCCTGCTCGACATCATCGAGCGCTACGGCGTCGCGACCACCACCTGGGTGCAGGCGATTCCGATGCCCGTGCCGCACACGCGCGATCTCGGAGTGACCGTGAGCGGCAACCGGGCAGAGCTCATCGAAGCGCTGTCGGTCTGGCGCCCGCGCACACAGGTTCCCGGCAACGTGCTGCACCTGCTCGAGCATCGGCTCACGGAGGCCGAGCACCCGACAGCAAGCTTCGTACTGCTGGTGCCGCATTACCTTGCCGACACCGAGTTCCCCTCCGCTGCCGTCACGGCGCTCGAGAGCATCACGTCGGCGACGGGGTTGCTCTTCCCGACGGACCGCTTGCGAGAAGAAGGCCGCGAGTTCCTCGGCCGCATCGAGGAGCAGGTCGAAGGAAATGCCGAGCTCGCACGCCTCGTGGGCACCCTTGAAGAGCGCCACGACAGCTACATGGAAGACAACCCGCTGCGCTCGCCGTTGACCGACGAAGACGGCGAGCTGCCGAGCGCAGACTCCATCGCGGCCGAGCTCGAGAAGTTTCTTGCGCATCGGCAGCCGAGCGATGACGATACGGTCTGACGCGGCTGGTCGGCCGCGTGCGGTGTTCGTGCAATAATTGACCCTCACGACCCAGTCGGTCGCGTGGTTCCCGCTCTCTCGGCCAGCAGTGCTCGCCGGGGTTCACGAGTCGGTGAGAGTGCCTCGCAACTTGACATGGGTCGTTGCACTGCCCGCAGAACGCGAGATTGAGGGGCCCATGGCTACCCGAGCGACCAGCACCGAGACCGCTAAGAGCACCACCACGAGCGCCGCGGCCAAGAAGCCTGCGGCGAAGAAGCCCGCGTCCACGAAGGCCGCTGCGCCCGCGAAGGCCGACTCGACGAAGGCGGCCGCGCCCGCGAAGGCGGCGTCGACCAAGACCGCCACGGCACCCGCGGCGAAGAAGGCTGCTCCGGCGAAGGCCGCGGCTGCCAAGACCACGGCCGCGAAGACGACAGCCGCGAAGGCGGCGCCCACGAAGACGGCCGCCACCAAGGCCTCGACGACGACGACGACGGCCGCCAAGAAGCCCGCGACGAAGCGATCCACCGCCACGAAGGCGAGCTCGCCCGCGACGGACGGACCCGACGGCGACGAGAGCGACGAGCCTGTCGAGCCCACGGCCGAGGCGATCGCAGCCGACGACGACACGTCGACCACCGAGATCACCATCGTGGTCGCCGACGACTCCGACGACGACTCTGACGATGACGACGACTCCGAGGGCGACTCGGGCTCGGCCGGCCCGCTGCCGACCGGCGCGATCGTGCTGTCGAACACCGAGGACGACGAGGTTCCGGTCTACTCGACGACCATCACCGGCGCGACGGCCGACCCGGTCAAGGACTACCTGAAGCAGATCGGCAAGGTGCCCCTGCTGAACGCCGCCGAAGAGGTCGAGCTGGCGATGCGCATCGAAGCGGGGCTCTTCGCCGAGGAGAAGCTCTCGACGATGACCGAGAAGGAGAAGCGCACCGCCCTCGGTCGCGATCTCTCGTGGGTGGCTCGCGACGGCCAGCGCGCGAAGAACCACCTGCTGGGCGCGAACCTGCGTCTCGTCGTC
>SXGT01885903.1_pt1 | contig 11693 bp, 10 predicted proteins | sample 3176221 | NCBI WGS metagenome assembly SXGT01 (sample SAMN11356862, study PRJNA531348) | freshwater metagenome | isolation source: freshwater sample F1-120 | place: China: Fuxian Lake, Yuxi | collected 2017-12-25
CGGGGCTGTTGAGGAGTCTGGCCACGCCGTCGGCAATCGAGGCCGCAGCCGGTGCCGTGACGGTGCCGGTCTCGCGGTCGATCACGACCTCGAGTGGCCCACCCGCGTCGCGCGTGGTGACAACGGGTTTGCCCGACAGGAACGCCTCATAGGGCACCATGCCGAAGTCCTCGTCGATGGGCGCGTAGTAGACGCAGCCGCACGTGGCGTAGAGATCGGCAAGGCGCTCGTCGCTGACACGCCCCTCGAACGTCACCTGCTCGGCAATGCCGAGGTCGCGCGCCTTCTGCTCGAGTGCCTGGCGCTCGGGACCATCGCCGGCGACCACGACGCGGAAGCTGCCGACCTTGGCGGCCTCGAGCAGCAGGTCCACGCGCTTGGTGCGATCGAGGCGGCCGACACTGAGCACGAAGTTGCCGATCACATCGAAGCGGTAGGCGAGGGTCTGCGCCGGGTGGGGCATCACCTGCGCGTCGACGCCGATCGAGTCTTTGATACGCCCCGCCACATTCTGCGACGTGGCGAACACCGCCTTGGCCTCGCCGAACGCTACCTCGTCCAAACGACGGATCGCCTCGATCGTGGCGCGATCCTCGGGCGACTCGGAGAACTGCCCGAGCTCGGTGCGATCGAAGTCGTAGGCCTGGCGGAACTGATGCACGCACCAGATCACCTTGTTGGGGTGGCGCACGGCATATGAGGGGAACTTCGTTCCGACCACGAGGTCGATCTTGCGGCCGTTCGACTCCTCGAGATCAAGCAGACGCCAGAGGAAGGCCTGCGTCAGCACGCGCGTACCGGGATACCACTTGAACGGGATCGTGACGAGTGTGGCCTCGTGGTCGCGCTTCTGCAGCTCCGAGACGAGAGTCTCGGTAAACAGCTCAGCGCCACCGTGCTCGAACGGCACCTGCGGTGCGCAGACCGCGATCCTCATCGGTCACCCGAGGACTTGTCGCCCTCCAGCTCCGCGATGCGGTGCTCGAGCTCGGCGATGTACCGCACTAGCGTGAGGTTGAATGAACGTTGCTGCAGAACGAACGGCTCGACGTACCAGCGCGTGAGCTTGAACATCACCTTGCGAACGATTCGCGCACCAGAACCGGTGCGACGACCGCCGACGCCAGGTGCTCCAGCGCACACGAACGCCGTGCGCTTCAGGTCGAAAAGCGTCACATCGGATCGCCCGGAACCCGACCCGCGCAGCCCGAGCTGTCGCTCGAGCTCCTGTTGGATGGAACGCGACTCTTCTGCTTCGGCGCTGCTCATGTTCGAGTCCGATCGTAGCGGTCGAGGGACGCAATGCCTCATTTTTGCAAATTCGCGCTCCGCGACCGCTAGCCTGCTCAGGTGATCCGCGTCGGCATCAGCGCTCTCACACTCGTCCCCGGCGTCGTCGGCGGCTCGGAAAACGCTTATCGCGCACTCCTGCGCGAGTACCACAGGCATCCAGAGATCGCTCCTCGCGTCTTCCTGCCCAAGATCGCACCTGATGCTGCCGAAGGCCATGCCTACAGCGTGATTCAGTCGTATCCGGCCAGCACCTCAACGCCGGGCCGGTTGTATGCGATGGGGTCGTCGCTCGCCCTCGGCGGGCGCATTCGGCGGGAGATGCGGCTGGACGAGCTCGACGTGCTGCACTTTCCCTTCAGCACGATGATCCCGCGGGTCACGTCGGTGCCCACCGTGACGTCGATTCTGGATGTGCAGCACGAGTACCTGCCTGAGTTCTTCTCGAAGCCCGAGTTCGCCTATCGCAAGCTGATCTACGGCCGCTCGGCGCGCGACGGCGACCTTGTGATCGCGATCTCGGAACATGCCAAGCAGACGCTCGTCGAGCGCCTGCACGTACCGGCAGATCGTGTGCGCGTGATCCACCTCGGGGCCGATTTGGCCGTGTTCACACCATCGGATGAGCCGCGCGAGGAGTTCCTCTTCTACCCCGCCAACCGGTGGCCGCACAAGAACCATGAGCGCCTCTTCGAGGCGTTCGCGATCCTGCGGCGCACGCGCCCGGACCTGCGCCTCGTGCTGACGGGATCGGGGCACGAGGGGCATACGGTCCCGGACGGGGTCGATGTGCTCGGGCGAGTCCCGACCGAGCAGTTGGTGCACCTCTACCGAACGGCGGCTGCGCTTGTGTACCCGAGCCTGTTCGAGGGGTTCGGCATTCCTGTCGTCGAGGCGTTCGCCACTGGCTGCCCGGTTGCCGCCGCCGATACAAGTTCGATTCCCGAGGTCGCCGGCGACGCCGCGATTCTGTTCGACCCCACATCGGCCGAGGCGATCGCCGCCGCCGTCGAGTCACTCCTGGCCGCTCCTCAGCCGTACGTGGCACGCGGCCTTGCGCGAGCATCGCGATTCACCTGGTCGGCCTCGGCTGAGGCGCATATCGCGGTCTACAACGAACTCGCTCAGCGCTGACCGGACATGCCGCGAAGCATGTTGAGCACGAACCGCTGCACACGCTGGTCCACGTGCGAGGCGGTGCCGCTCATACGGGCCGCGACATCGTCGATCCCGTTCACGAACTCCAATGAGCCGGCGCTGAAGATCCGCGCACCGCTTCGCGCCACGTAGGTGACCGCACGGGCGTCGCCCAGCGTCTCACCACCCATGTCTCGTCGGAACAGCACGGTCACGGGTCGCGTTGGGCAGGTCTCGCCGATCAGCTCCTGCCAGCGTGGCATGGTGTCGACTTCCACACTCACGAGACCGGGCAGTTGGTCTCCGGACTTGAGTCCCGTGCCGCGCATCCACTTGTGCTTGGCACCCACCGGGTCCACGGTGTACGGCCCGGGCAGCCAGTCGAGCGCTCCCGCCTGATGCTGCACGCCAAGCAACTGGCACTCCGGGTGCGTATCGCGGTAGTAGCCCGTCACGCCCAAGGGGTCGCGCGCCGAGCGCTTGTAGATCACGATCGACCGGCCGTCGTTCTCGAGCCGCGTGCGCCAGTAGCCGATGTTGGCACCGAAGAAGCCGAGGTTGACACCTTGCTTCTTGGCTTCGTAGAAGGCGTCCGACGTCGACTGCGTCCAGTACTCGTCGTGGCCGCCGACGAGCACGACGCGGTAGTCGAGCAGAGACGTCGGGTCGACGGCGGTGTCGAGGTCGGTCTGCACGTCGAAAGCGAAGCCGTTGCGCATGAGAAAGCGCAGCAGGGCGTACTCGCCGCCGAGCAGGCCGTTCTTGAACGGCCGGTCGAGCGAGACGACCTCGCTCCACGGGCCGCCGCTGTAGGCGCTGAGCCCGCCCCATTCGTTGTAGGCCGCCGCCGTCGACATCGGGATCTCGAGCAGGATCCTCGTGGGATCCGCGCGTGCCGCGCGCTTCACGATCAGCGGCGCGAAGGCCCCGCTGCCCGCCTGCGGCCCCTCGGTCAGCACGGCCTGCACGAGGTAGTAGCCCGACGGCCAGTCGCGCCCGACCACGAGCCGCTCGGTGGCCGACCACGGCGCCCGGATCTCGTTGGTAATTGGCGCGATCGTCGCGGCCGGCTGCTGCACGCCTGCTCGCCCAAGGCAGCGCGCACCGCAGGCGAGGCGGGTCGCCCCACCGAGGCTGCCGTCGAGGCACTAGAGGCGCAGCTCGTAGCGTGCTCCGCCAACCGAGTTGACGAACAAGTCGACGCTCTGGCCGGGCGTCGCACTCAGACGGCTGCCGTAGAGCTCGATCGCGCCACCCGCATGGGGCACCGACCACCACGGGGCGCTGCTGCGCACCGTCGTGTAGTCGAGCGGGCCGATGGTCGGCGGGGCGGCCACCGCCGTACCGGCGAGCAGGCCGCCGGCGACGAGCGCGATCGGCAGGGCAAGGAGGCGGAGGGCGTGCTTCACGGCGATACCACCCGCATCATCGCAGCCCGACGGCTCGCCATCCTCGGCGGCAGGGGACTTCAGCGGCCGCTGGCAGCCAGGTCGGCGTCGACCATCAGCTCGATCAGCTGCCGGAACGACACGTCGCGATGCCAGCCGAGCTCGCGCTCGGCCTTCGACGGGTCGCCACAGATACTGATGGCCTCGTTGGGGCGGTTGAACTGCTCGTCGACCACGACGTGCTCGCTCCAGTCGAGCCCGACCCGGCCGAAGGCGACGTCGAGGACCTCACGGATCGAATGCGTGTGGCCACTGGCCAGCACATAGTCGTCCGGCCTATCGCCCTCGAGCATCAGCGCCATGCCACGCACGGTGTCGCCGGCGAAGGTCCAGTCGCGCGCGGCGTCGAGATTGCCGAGGCGCAGCTCGCTCTGGCGCCCCTGGCTGATCTCGACCGCGGCGTGGGTGATCTTGCGCGTCACGAAGCTGAGCGGGCGGCGCGGCGACTCGTGGTTGAAGAGGATGCCGGTGGAGGCATGCAGATCGAAGCGCTCGCGGTACATGCGCACGAGGAACAGGCTCAGCACCTTGCCGGCGCCGTATGGCGTGATCGGCGCGATCGGCGTCGTCTCCGACTGCGGCGACTCGTTCGGGCGTCCAAACACCTCGGCGGAGGCCGCCTGAAAGAAGCGAATCGAGCGGTCGATGTTGACGATCGCGTCGAGGAAGGCCGAGGTCGAGGTGGCGGCCATCTCGACCGTGGGCGTCGGGTGCAGCCAGGAGTCGGGGACGAAGGAGGAGGCGGCGAGGTGGAAGATCATCGTGGGACGGTGGTTCTCGACCGCGGCAACGACGGAGCTCGCATCGCAGAGGTCAAGCTCCACCATCCGCACGCGATCCTGGAGTCCGGTGAGGTTCGGATACGCAGCCGCGTCCCCCGGACGCTCCACGCCGAGCACTTCCACACCGGCGGCGATCAGGTGCTCGCAGAGATACGAGCCGTCCTGCCCGCCGACCCCCGTGATGAGTGCTCGAGCGGTCACGTGGCTGCAGGATACCGATGTGAGCACCACGCGAACCCCGCGGCGTCTGTGGGTGGATCGACGATGATGACGCTTATGCCCGACCCTGCTGCCACCGCCGACACCCCGCAGGACGACATCCTCCGCAGCGCCGAAGCCGGCGGGCAGGTCATTCGCGGCGGGATGGTCCGCGCGGGCGGATACGGCATCAGCATCCTGCTCAGTGTCGCGATCTCGGCGATCCTGCTCCGCCATCTCGGCGTCGAGCAGTTCGGCCAATACGGGACCATCGCGGCCATCGCCGGGATCGTCCTCGGCATCACCGACGCCGGACTGACGTCGATCGGTGCCCGCGAGCTTTCGCTCCTGCCCATCGGATCGCGGCGCGAGCGCCTCGCATCGACGCTGCTGGTGGTGCGGTTCATCACCACCACCTTGGGCGTACTGATCGCCATTGCGTTCGCGTGGATCGCCTACTCCAGCACGCTCAGCCTCGGCATGGCCCTCGTCGGTGTGTCGGTGATCCTCATCAGCATCCAGTCGATGGCCACCGTGTCGCTCTTCGTCTCGCTTCGGGTGATACCGCTCACGGTGTTCGAAGTGGCTCGGCAGGTCATGACGCTTGTCGCGATCGCCGCTCTGGCGTTGGCGGACCTGGGTCTCGTGCCCTTCTTTGCCGTCCAGATTCCGATCGCGGCGCTCCTGCTGGCCGCCACGCTGATTTACGTGCGCCAGACGTTCGCGCTCTCGCTCGTCGTCGACTGGGGCATGATCCGCGACGTCGCCCGCAAGACGCTACCGATGTCGGCCGCCGTGGCCATGAACATCCTATACCTCGGAGCCATGGTGGTCGTGGTATCGCTGATCAGCACCGACTACGACACCGGACTGTTCGTGACGTCCGCGCGGATTATGGAGGTCCTGATCCTGCTCCCGGGCATCACGATGAACCTCGCGCTGCCGATCCTGTCGGTCGCGAGTTCCGAGGATCACGCACGTCTGAGCGCGGCGTTGCAGAAGATGGTCGAGGTCGGTTTCCTCGTCTCCGGCACGATTGTGATGGGAATCATCGTGATGGCGCCGGCGATCGTCACGCTCCTCGGCGGCCCTGCGTACGAGCCCGCCGGTTCCATTCTGAGAATCCAAGTGCTCGCGATCATCGGAGCGTTCCTCACGCAGACCATGCAGTACGCCCTGATCTCGCTGCATCGCCAGCGTGTCCTCGTGATCACGAATGCCGTGGCGCTCCTCGCCGTCATCGGCGTCGGCGCGTTCCTCACCCTGCAGTTCGGGCCGCATGGGGCTGCCGCCGCGGTCGTCATCGCCGAGGCCCTGCTCGCCGTGTCGATGTGGATCGCGCTCCACCGCAGCGCACCGGATGTGCACCTGAACCTGCGGTTCCTCCTCCGACTCAGCGTCGCCGTTGCAGCCGGCCTCACGGTCGGGCTGGCTATACCGATCACCCCGTGGGTCACGGGACCCCTCGGTGTCACGACCCTGCTCGCCGTGTCATTCGTGCTACGCGTGTTCCCGCCCGAGCTATTCGTGGTGGCCTTCAGTCCCGTCATGGGTCACGATGGGGCTCGCGCATTCGTCACCAGGAGGTACGGCGCGTGAGCAAGCCCCGAGTTGTTGTGGTTCGCGGCCATCAGGCCAACCTGATGGAACTGCGCGCGTGGGAGCATCTGCGGGACGAGTTCGACATCACGGTACTGGCGACGAAGCGCGGAGCCCGCGATATCGCCGGTCTTGACGTGCCGCAGCGCATCGTTTCCACGCGCCGAGATCTCTTGCCCACGGGCGGCATCGGCGATCTGGCCGTCCACCTTCCCGGCGACGGCTATCGCGACCTCGAAGCTGCCCTTACGGGGGCTGACATCGTCCACAGCGCCGAGCTCGGGCCGTGGCTCAGTGCCCAGCCGGCGAAGCTGAAGGCGCGCTTCGGCTACCAGCTGGTGCTGACGTACTGGGAGACGATCCCGTTCCACCACGCCTATCGCACGAAGCGTGCCGGCGTGAACCGGGATCTGACGTTGGCAGCCGCCGACCTCTTCCTGCCGACGACGGAGCGCTCCGCGCACTGCCTGCGGCTCGAGGGCGTCGACGATGCGCGCATTCAGGTCTGCCCTCCCGGGATCGACACCACGCGCTTCCAGATTCCGCGCCTCCCCACCGACCCGACCTCGCCGGTGATCCTCTCGCCCGGTCGCCTTGTCTGGGAAAAGGGCCACCAGGACGTCATCCGTGCAGTTGCGGCACTGACCCGCGGCCTCGTCACGCGCACCGACGGATCGCGCCTTGCACCGAGGCTGGTGATCGTCGGCGGTGGCTCGGACGAGAAGCGCTTGCGCCGCTACGCGGCCGATCTCGATCTGCGGGATGCCGTGGAGTTCCGCAACCACGAGCCGTACGCGGAGATGCCTAGCCTCTTCGCGGGAGCTGCCTGCATGGTGCTCGGCAGCCTCCCGCTGTGGCACTGGGAGGAGCAGTTCGGGCTCGTACTGGCGGAGGCCATGGCCGGCCAGACGCCGATCGTCGCGGCGCGATCCGGTGCCATCCCGGAGGTCGTGCAGGACGCCGGCGTGTTCTTCGACCCCGGCGACTGGATGCAGCTGGCACGGGTGCTCGCCGCCGGGCCGCTCGCACATCCACCGCTGAACACGGCCCCGCGCCCCGATCTCGTCGAGGCGTTTTCGTCGGAACAGTACGCTCGGCGCATCGGCGAGGCCTACCGTCGCGTGCTCGCGAAGTAGCGTCGACTACTGGAAGTGCGCAGGGCCGCGCCCGCGCAGTCGATCGAACGTCGAGCCCCACTGGGATTTGAGCCCAGTGCGGACATCGACGCCCACTGGCGTGGTCGCGGTGCTCTGGGGCCGCCCCTTGCCCACCGCGACTCCCCGCCGTCGCGCGCGCAGAGGGGCGAGCTCGCGTCGCGCCACTGCGTGGACGGCGAGCGCCGGCCAGTCAAGCATGGCCGTGGCCGCGGCCGTGACCGGGCCTCGACGCATCACGGAGTACTTCCCGACGATGAACCCGCGTCCGAAGGCATCGAGCTCGCGCATCCTCGGCGACATCGCCCCGGTGGTCACTCCGTGCGCGTGAATCGCCCGCGCCTTGGGGGCAATGGCGCATCGCCATCCTGCAGCGTTGAGTCGAACGGCGAGGTCGACATCCTCCCAGTACGCGAAGAACGTCTCGTCGAACCCGCCGACTCCAAGAAAGGCCTCCGTACGGTAGGCACCCGCCCCGCCACACGGGCCGAGCGGCGGCGTCTCCAACCCGTCGAGTACTGTCACATCGCAATTCCCGAGGTAATCCCACGAGCGCAGCGTGCGATCGAGCACCAACCCCGCGGTATCGATCCGTCCCGGATCGGCCTCCTGCAGCAGGACGCCGGCGACCATGCCAACCGTGCTGTCGTGAAGAGGCTCGGTGATACCCGTGATGAACTCCGGCTCGCACACGACATCGTTGTTGATGAAGACCAGTACGTCTCCCGTCGCAACGGCCACGCCAGCGTTCACGGCTCGCCCGAAACCCAAGTTCTCCGTGTGCGTCGACACGATCGCCTTGGGAAATTGCTCAGCAAGCACCTCGAGCGTGCCATCGGTAGACGCATTGTCGACGACGATCACCTCGTCGGGCACACGCGTCTGGGTCTCGAGACTTGCCAGCGCGCGCGTGAGTCGCTCCCTGCCGTTGAAGGTGACGATGACGACCGAGATGCGCACGCGCCCATAATACGGGGATGACGATTCGCCTTCGGACTGGCACGCGTTGAGAGTCGCATTCGATTCCACGCCTGAGCGGCTCAGCGGTGCCGGTGTAGGCACGTACGCACGCGAGCTCCGCAAGGGACTCAATGAGCACCCCGACATCACGCTCCTCGATGCTGCACATCAGTCCACCGGCCATGGCGGCACCCCGCGCCGCATCGCTGCGGGCCTGGCGCGCGAAGGATGGTTTTACCCCCGCGGCCTCGAGCACGCGGCCGCTGCACTGCACGCCGATCTCATCCACACGCCAGCCTCCGTGCCGGCGGTTTCGCGTCGCATCCCCCTCGTCGTGACGATCCACGATGCCATCCCGTGGCGCAACCCCGAGTGGTTCACGCGCGCCAATTCCACACAGCAACGCCTGCTAGTCACCCATACGGCCAAGCGCGCGACGCGGGTGATTACCGACTCCCACGCGTCGAAGGCCGACCTGATCGAGTTCGTCGGCCTGAACTCCGACCGCATCGACGTCATTCACCTCGGCGTTGCACCGGAGTTTCGCCCAGCGTTGCGTGATACCGACTGGCTCCGTTCGAAGTACGGCGTGACGGGGCCTATCGTCCTCTCAGTTGGCACGCCCGAGCCTCGCAAGAACATCATCGGCTCGCTCGAGGTGTTCGAGCGCGTACGCCGCGAGATTCCCGAGGCAACGTTGGTCCTCGTTGGTGACGCAGGCTGGCGGTCCGAGGAGCTTGATGCGCATTTGGCGCACGCCGGCTCCTCCGTGATCCGCGCCGGGCGCCTCTCCTTCGAGGATCTCACGCGTACCTACGCGTCGGCCGACTGCTTCCTTTTCCCCTCGTTCCGAGAGGGCTTCGGATTCCCGCCGCTGGAAGCCATGGCGAGCGGGCTTCCGGTGGTGTGCTCCAACCGCCCGAGCCTGCCCGAGTTGGTCGGCGACGCGGCGCTGACCGCTGAGCCCGACGACCACGACGCGCTCGCTGCCGCCGTCGTCTCCGTGCTGCACGACCGCACCCGCGCAGCCGACCTGCGCACACGCGGGCTGGTCCAGAGCGCCGGCTTCACCTGGTCCGCCACCGTCGAGCAGACGATCACCACGTACCGCCGAGCGCTGCGATAGCGGCGCCACCCGCCACCGTGGTCTCTAGAATGCGTGGCATGAAGACAGTGGTGACAGGCGGCTCGGGCTTCCTCGGCTCGCACCTCGTCGAGCTCCTCGAGGCCGACGGGCATGACGTCCACATCGTCCGCAGCAAAGACACGGATCTGACCGACATGAACGCCGTGGCACGGCTGTTCGAGGAGCAGCGGCCCGATCGCGTTTACCACCTGGCCGCCGAGGTCGGCGGCATCGGCGCCAACCGCGACAACCCCGGCCGCTACTGGTACGCGAATCTGACGATGGGCGTCAACATCCTCGAGCAGGCCCGCATTCACGCAACGGACAAGCTGGTGATGGTCGGGACGATCTGCTCGTACCCGAAGTTCGCGCCGATTCCGTTCCACGAAGACACCCTCTGGGATGGCTATCCCGAGGAGACCAACGCGCCCTACGGCGTCGCCAAGAAGGCGCTGCTCGTCGGCGCGCAGTCCTACCGCGAGCAGTACGGGCTCAACTCGATCATGTTGCTGCCCGTCAACCTCTACGGCCCGCGTGACAACTTCGACCTGCACTCGTCACATGTCATCCCCGCGCTGATCCGCAAGATGGTCGAGGCGCAAGAGCGAGGCGAGTCGAACGTCACGCTCTGGGGCGACGGCAGTCCGACGCGCGAATTCCTCTACGTGGAGGACTGCGCGCGTGGCCTGTTCATGGCCGGGCGCGACTACAACGATCCGAACCCCGTCAATCTGGGCACGGGCTTCGAGATCTCGATCAAGGATCTCGCCGAGACCGTCGCTGCTGCGACCGGGTTCGAAGGCGAGATCGTGTGGGACACGACCAAGCCGAGCGGCCAGCCGCGCCGAAAGCTCGACGTCACGCGCGCCAAAGAGCGCTTTGGCTTCGAAGCCGAGGTGTCGTTCGCGGACGGCATGGCGCGCACCGTCGAGTGGTTCCGAGCTTCCAGCCGACTAGATTGATGGACGCAACTTTGTGACCGTGTCGGAAGAGGCGATCGTGACTACGTCACGCCTGCAATCGATTCAGTCACGTTGGGTAGAGCTCCTTATTCAACTTGTACTTCCGATTGCTGGCCTAGCGGCGGCCTACTGGCTTATTGCGAGCCCAATTCTCAGTAGCCCCTATTGGGGTGACGACCACGGGAGCTCTCAGCTGCCAATGCAACTTGCAGCGAACCGCGAAGCGTTCCTTCACTGGTGGATCAGGCTCAATCAAGATTGGTCTGACACGACCGGACGCTTCTTCCCATTGGATATCCTCCGGGCAGGCGCAATTTTTGTTCTGTTTCAAGATCGAGCGGCGTACAAGGTCCTCCAATTCTTGATGCTTGCGTTGTCAATCACGAGCCTCGGATTTCTCATCGGAGTTGTCTTGCGATCGAGGTGGGCAGCGTATTCAGCGGTTGGGATAGCCCTCATGACAATTCAGATGAAGTCGTGGTACGACCCGTTCTGGCAATTCGGAGGTCAGCAAGAGGCTGTGAATCTCTTGGCATGCTGCAGCCTTGCCTTCGCGGTCCTCGCTGCTCGGGCAAGGCCCGGTTGGAGAGCATACGGAGCCGCCATTGCTGGGGTCATCGTGTTTTGCGCCGCGGCCCTAACTTATGAGTCATCGGTTTTCTTGGTGCTCGCAATCCCGTTGCTGCTTGTTCGAGAGAGCGTCACAAGTAGACGCCGGTTACTGATCTTCCTCAGCTACGGGGCAGCCAGTGTAATCCTCCTCGCGAACCTCTACTGGCAGCGCTCGCATGCTGTTGTTACCCATCCCGGATGGCAGACGTCGTTCGACCCAACCTTGGTGGTGAACACACTCAGAGCGCAGATGGGCGGTGCGATACCCTTCTCCTACCGCTGGAATACACAGGGCTCTATCTTCCCGGAGGGCGCTTCGTGGCCAACGAACGCGCTCTTGACGATCGCTATCTCTGTAATTTTCGCCGGGGTTATGACTCAGTCACTCAAACATGTCTTCGCAACCACGCGACGCGGACTGTTAC
>SXGT01561536.1_pt1 | contig 11692 bp, 15 predicted proteins | sample 3176221 | NCBI WGS metagenome assembly SXGT01 (sample SAMN11356862, study PRJNA531348) | freshwater metagenome | isolation source: freshwater sample F1-120 | place: China: Fuxian Lake, Yuxi | collected 2017-12-25
GATAACGAAGGCGCCGATGAAGTTACTGACAATGCCATGCCCAGCGATGTCGAGCCCGATGATTTGGTTGACGGTGATGATGATCTGATACCCGAAGATTTGATCGAAGTTGAAGACGAATTAGAGATCGACCCCGACGTGCTCGTTGTGGATACGCCGATTATCGATGAAGGCTCAACAATCGCACCCGTAGATCCGTCGAAGCCAAAGTCGAGCGACGAAGAAGACGACGACGAAGACCTGCGCACTGAAGACGATGTTGAAGCCGACCTGTCGTCGATTTTGCAAGAGAAACTAACGTCACCCCAAGAAACTGCGCCCGAAGAAGAAGAAGTAATTGGCGATGACCGAACTGACGGCACTGAAAGATTGCAGCCAAGAAGGATGGATGAAACTCAGTGCACTCTTTGCTTTTTGCTTGTTCGACAAGCTGCACCAGGTTGCCCTGTTGAAGACGACGCCTGTCCGCTATTTGCAAATCAATCAGACTAGGTTTGTCAGAATATGCAGATCTTTGTTCGTCGAGGATCTAAATCAGATTGCGAACTACTCGAACTACTCGAGTCTGAAGGTCGTTCATCGTTGGACAAGTGGCGTGGTGGAAGTCGTCTGGCCAAGGATGTTCCCGTAGTCGCACCCAATTGGTTGGCGGCGCTGAGCGATGAGTCCCTGGGTATTTTCGTAGCAGGCATTGATCAAACTCTGATGGGTTTTCTACTGGCGCGATTGAGCACCACCGTGATTGGTGAGATCGCGACGATAGAACAAGTTTTTGTAACCAAAGATGCGCGCAACCTTGGCGTCGGTGATGCCTTGATTTCTGCGACCGTTGATTGGGCAAAAGGGCTAAAAATTGTTGCATTGGATGCTTTGGCTTTGCCAGGTGACCGAGAAACTAAGAACCTTTACGAACGAGCGGGACTAGTCGCACGTTTGATCACTGTTACGACTGATTTGCACGACTGATTTGCGCGACTAAATTTTTATTTTCCCTGCCAGTTAGGCGGACGCTTTTCGATGAACGCCATGAGACCTTCTTTTGTATCTTCAGAAGATAGGACGCCTCCAAAGGCTTTGTTGGTCATATCAATAAGTGTTTCGTCTGACTCGGTGGCTGCAGCGAGCACAATTTTGCGACTTGCCCAAACCGCAAGCGGCGCAGCCATACAGACTCGGTTGGCGAGTTCAATTGCAGCATCGAGCACCAAATTGGGCTCAGCGAGTTTGTTGACCATGCCAAGTTCGTAGGCTCGCTGAGCGGTGAAAGGATCTCCCGTCAGAATCGCCTCCATTGCTACTGCACGACCTATCGCTCGAGGCAATCTAAACAAACCGCCAGCACCGGCAATTAAATTTCGCTTCGCCTCAGCCAGTCCAAAAGCCGAGCGTGTTGAAGCCACGAGCATGTCGCAAGCCAGAACAAGTTCGCATCCACCGGCTGTTGCCAGACCATCGACCGCGGCGATGACTGGTTTTTTGCGATCACGATAGACGAATCCTGCGAATCCGCCACGAGAAGTATTGAGAGCAGCGGCCTGTCCCGAGTTGATCGCTTTAAGATCGGCACCAGCGCAAAACACTGGACGTTCTTGACCAGCGGTGTTCGCGGTCAGTATGCCAATCCATACATTTGAGTCTTGCTCAAGTTTGTCGATTGCTGCTTCAAGACCACTGGCCACATCGCCATTGACCGCATTGCGAGCCTCGGGACGATTGAGTGTGATGATTGCTATTTTTCCACGGACTTCATATTCGACGATGTTTGACATAACGCGAGACTAATTGATCAGTTGGTCTCACTAGTAGGCGAGGCGTCGGTGACTGGTAATTGCTCTGCTGATGCTTCATCAATCGGCTTTGGCGCGGTCGCTAGGTCGATAGTTGACGAAGGCGTATTTGTATCTATCGGCACACTTGCATCTAACAGTGGGCTCGCGGGTTTTTTGTTTTTTGGCTTGCGTTTGAACTCGGGCTTCGGGCGAGGCGGTCGCAATGGGCGGGGCGTCTGTGCACCAGGCTTGACTTCGATCGCGAAAAGTGAGGCAATCTGTGGAACTAAAGGTGCCAGGCGCTTAACGGTTTGTCGCAGGGCGTCGGTTGTGGCTTGCGGCGCACCGAGTGGTTTCACCGCGGTTCGAATCGGCGAGAATGCAAGTGCTTCGAGTATTGCAATCCAACGGTCTGAGCTTGCTTCGTTCGACAACGAATCTGTCGCCGCCTTCGCGAGTTGCTGACCGAGTTCAACGGGAAATAATACGCCGGCTTTTGGTGGTTCGCCAGAAAGTTTGATCGCGCGCAAAACTCGCACAGCGGCGAGTGAAACTTTGATGTCTTCGAGCCATTGAGACATTTCAGACTCTTGGCGTTGTTTGAGAGCCAATTTCAATTCTGCGGCGAGTTCGCGAGTTGTCTCGTCACGCACCACCATTGGGTCATCAGCACCGGCGACGACTGCTCTCAGATCACGCAGATCGAGTTGAAGCAAATCTTTCTTGGCGGCTTCGGCCTTGTCAAGCCACTCGGCGACCTTAAGCTTCGGCAGAATGTCTTGGGCCATCGAGATCAAACCGTCTGCCTTGACTTCTGGTTTTCCGTCGGCTTTTAACTGAACGTTTTGTGTCTTGATCGCTTCGCGCACGGCTCGCAGACCACCATCAAGCACTCGCTCGGCGACGCTACGTTGCTCTTCAGGTAGTGCGGCGAGAACCGCGCGACGATGCGTGCGTTGAGGTTTGATGCGTTTGGCAGGTGGACGAACTTGAAGTTGAACGATGGGTGGCGCGGATGCGTCGCTCGGTGAACGAGGGACGCGCGGTTTGCGAGGTGGGCGTGTCGCGCTGTCACGACGCGGCTTATCGCTCGTTTCGGATGTTGATGAACGATCGGTGCGTGGACCACGTTTGTCGCGACGCGGTTTGTCGTCTTTGTTTTTCGGTTTTCGAGACAGTTTTTCAGTGACCGCCGCAAAGGGTTTGTCGTCAATAATTTGAAGAAAAGTTGCTTTCTGAGATTTGTCCCGCTGTTGAACGACGCTGAGCACGGTGATGCCGTCGATGTCAAAATCGGCTTCGATCTTGAGCACATCGCCGACCTTGCTTGAATTTGGAAGCAGGGTAGCCTCAACGACACCCTTTGGAACTTTCGCCCCTGCTGCCCGCCAAGTCCACGTGCCGTCTTCGCGTGTACTGGTCAACTCGACATCAAGACGCCTGGACATGAGCCCTTACGGTATAGGCAAATCAATGAATTGCCATCTTTGAGCGTGATCAGCATGTTGAAACTATGAACACTTACGAAATTTCGCGAAGAAAGACTACGGTGAAACAATGGCGATTTACGCACTTGGGGATCGAGTACCCAAAATTCATGAGACAGCGTTCGTGCATCCCGAAGCCGTCGTGATTGGATCGGTCGAAATCGGCGCCGAGTCAACCATCTGGGCTGGTGCCGTGTTGCGCGGAGATGACGGGGAAATTCGAATCGGCGCACGAACCAGCATTCAAGACAATTGTGTATTGCACACGATGCCCGACACACCGACGATCGTCGGCGACGATTGCGTAATCGGACACATCGTGCACCTTGAGGCCTGCACGATCATGTCAGGAGCTCAAGTTTCCTCAGGGGCAATAGTTTTACATCGAGTCGTGGTCGAATCGGGGGCGATTGTCGGGGCGAACTCGGTCGTTCTAAACGACACGATTGTGCCTGCTGGAGCCCTCGCAGTCGGTTCGCCAGCAGTGATCAAAGAGGGTCGGGCTCGAGTCGAAGATATTCAGCACGGCGTGAGTACATATGTAGCAAAGGGCAAAGTTTTCGCAGCGAAGTTGCGCAAAATTCGGGATTAATTCAGCGAAGTTCGTATATCCAGTCAGCGAATCGCCGACAATAGCGGACCCAAATCAAGACGTTCTGACTCGATCAGATAATGATGCGCGGCATCACGACGAAATTGGGAGCAAAGATCCGGTCTGAAGAATCGCGCCCCCTCTCTGATCACGTAATTGAGAATAAAAAATCGATAGGCGAACGGTAGAAATCGAATCTCGATCTCGCTAAGTGGATAGATCAAATGATAAGCGGCGATGAATTTCACAAATCGTGGTTCGGTGAGTGTGTGGGCAGAGTAGGCAAATTGGGTTTTGTCGCCCGTGCGCGAGGACACTCGACTAAGGAAGTAGAAATCAAGTAGGCGAGACTCAACACGAAACCAGTCGTAGTCCCAACGGGTCGAAAGTGTGAACGAACGTGCTGTTTGGTGGGCGCTTGGACCAACCGAAAAATTGCCCAAGTTCCAATCCACCAAAATTGGGATGCGCCGCCATTCGTCGTAATGAACCTTTTCAAGATGCAACAGAAAGTCGTGCGTGAACCGTTGCAATGTCGAAATAGAAAGTGAATCAAGTCCGAAATGTTTATCGGCTTGTTCGTCGCGCAGCAAATCGTAAAGATGAACGGCGTCACTCTTGACCGAATTCGACGTCGGTGGCAACGAAGGCGCAAGGGTTGCACAGGCCAGATGGAACTCGGCGATCTCGCTGGCGAGCGCGATGACGTCGTCGTCATCAAGAATTTTCGGCAGGCCAGCTTGTCCTTGGACATCCGAATAAAAGACCGCCCAACAGTCGCCGTCGTACCAGGTAAACGGCCGGCCATTTTTCGTGAGTACCTCGGCCAGAAAGCCCGACCAGCGACCGCCCTTTAGTTCGGCACTGCACCGCGCGAGCCGGTCGTGGTCTTCTGCGAACTGAAAATATGAGCCATATGAACTGACTTTTGCAATCAGCGATGAGCCATCTGAGAGAGTGAGGCGAAAAACTCTGTTGGTCGAGACATGCGCCGAAACTTCATCGAATGCGAGGATCCGACGTGAGTCGGCCAAACTCGACCAGGCGTCGAGAACATTTTGCTTGGCATTCGGCAGGGCTTCCGATGAAATATTTTGCGATGAAGCCATGCTTCAGTCTCGCAGAAAACTTGTCGCGATCTAATTAGATCGAGCGCGAATACCGATCGGGGCGATGAGATGAAAACCGGCTTGATGGCGTTGCTCTTCTGATTCGCCGCCCCAAAAACCGTATTCGTGATGATCGCGGGCAAAAACTTTGCAAGTAGCCAGCACTGGACATGCTTCGCAAACTGTGCGCGCTATTTGCTCGCGTCGTTCTCGCGCTTGTGGTCGCTCGGCGGCCGGCGGGAAAAACACATCGGTCAGGCCACGACAGGCGGCGTCGTTCATCCATTTGTCGTCTGTCTCGACTCTTCGTTGATAGAAGTCATTCGCTGACACAGTCAGCAGGATAGGGCATAATCAACTGATCAGTCAATTAAATCTTGAGCGCTTGTGAAACCCCTTCGGCAAAAGTTTCGATGTCTTTGACTGTCATGTCCCAGGCGGTCATCCAGCGGTATTGATGTTTGGGCAGGTCCCAGTCCCAAAAGAACGTCCAATCTCGCAACGCGGTGGCGGCTGGCTCGTGAATCGTCGGAAACAGACTGTTGACCACAGGGGGAGTGATCAGCCCAAGCGACTTGTGGTGGCGGGTTTGCTCGTAGAGGGCGAGCGCCATGGTGTTGGCATTGCTGGCAAGTTTGAACAACAGGTCATTTTGCAAAAATTCGACATATTGCGCCGAAACAAATCTCATTTTTGAGTTCAGTTGCGCTACTTGTTTACGGACGTATTCGACCCGCGAGGCGAGACTCGTGTTGAAAAACACAACTGCTTCACCGAACATCAGACCAGCTTTCACCCCACCAAAACTTAAAACGTCGACCCCTGCATCGATTGTGAAACTTCGCAACGCTTCGGCTGTGCCCCCGAGAGCTGCGGCGGCATTGGTGATGCGAGCGCCATCCATGTGCACGAGCATGCCGAGTTCGTGAGCAGTATCGCAGATTTGACGAACTTCTTCTGCCGTGTAGATCGTGCCGAGTTCTGTTGCTTGAGTGATCGAAACCACGGCAGGTTCGGCGTGGTGAATGTTTCCACGCAAGTGCGCGACACCTTGAATATCGTTTGGTCGAAGCTTGCCGTTTACGGTTGGAATGTCGATTAGCTTTGCGCCAAGAAACTTTTCGGGTGCCCCGGCTTCATCCACCGCAATATGCGCACTGGCGGTGCAGACGACTGCTTGAGCGGGTTTGAGCATGCAGGCGAGTGCCAGAATATTTGCTCCCGTGCCACCAAAGACAAACTCGGTGACGACATCGGCGTCGAACAATTGGTCGAACAGCCTCTTCGCCTGCGGCGTATATTCATCGTGACCGTAACCAAGTGCGTGAAAATTGTTAGCGCGGTTGATCGCCGCAAGAATCTCGGGGTGGATACCCGCGGCGTTATCTGAGGCCATCAGGCGTTGCGGCGGTGGCAGTGAAATCTTCACCGAATAAGTATGCCTTTGAGATATCCACCAACAATCGGTCGATTCGGCGTAGGTTTTCGTCATGACAAAATCACTTGATCCGTCAGGAATCTCTAGTTTGACTACCGTTGATGCGACGCGTTGTCAATGGTGCCGGTCGCCAATTGCCCAGCGGTCTGGGGCTGGACGACCGAGGCGGTTTTGTTGCCAGTCCTGCCGCCAATGGGATTGGGTGGCACGTCAGCGGGCGACAGAGTTGGCCCTGAGCGAAGACGAACTGGTCATCGCCCGAAAAGAATTAGACGCTCTGCGCGACCAGGTTTATGTTTTGCGATGTGCGATAGCCGACGTTGAGGCCGACCTAGACCCGTCAGTCGACCCGACAACGCGTGACTTCAAAGCGGCACTGAAATGGTTGCTGCAGGCAGCCAAACCTCTGGCGCAAGATCAGCTGCATCCCAGCCCAAGCCGAGCGGCATGATGCGATATTTAGCGTTCTCTAGATCTATTGGTCCCCAGGGTTTCGCCCATAATGTTAGTTATGTAAAGTTAATCTAGACCAAAACAAAGCGAATAAACCCCTTGACCATCCCCCCAGCGACGCCGCCCGAAAATTTGTTACCAATTTCTGGCTGGTCGGCGACTGAAGTCTTTGACAGCCTTGAGGCGATGCGTAGCGGCGATGTGCGCTGGCGCGAAGGTCGAGCCTTCAGTCTCGCCTACAACGCCGGACCCGACGCCCTAGCCGTGGCTGAAGAGGCTTACAGGCGTTTCAGCGGCGAGAATGCACTGAATACCAACGCCTTCCCCAGCCTCAAACGAATGCAATCTGATGTCTTAGCAATGTCTGGTGTCTGGCTCGGTGCAACACCCCAGTCGGCCGGGTTCATGACCTCAGGCGGCACTGAGAGCATCCTCATGGCGGTTAAGTCTGCCCGCGATCGACTGCGCGCCGAGCGTGGAATCAGCCACCCGAATATGGTCATGCCAACTTCGGCTCATGCCGCGTTCGCCAAGGCTGGTGAATATTTCGGTGTCGAAGCTCGTCGTGTTGCGGTACTCGCCGACTGGCGGGCAGATGTTGCTGCAATGCGCGATTTAGTGGATCAAAATACGGTGCTGATTGTTGGCTCGGCGCCACAATATCCGCAAGGCGTCGTCGATGACATCGTCTGTATCGCCAAGATTGCAACTGATGCAGAGATCAACTGTCATGTTGACGCTTGCATGGGTGGCGTCACGCTCGCCTATCTGGAACGGCTCGGCGAAAAAATTGCCCCGTGGAATCTACAGGTGCCAGGTGTCAGTTCAATTTCTGTCGACCTACATAAGTTCGGCTACACATCGAAGGGTGCCTCGGTGATTATGTATGCATCCAAATATTTGCGTTCGTTTCAAGGCTTCGTCACCGACGATTGGCTCGGCGGTGTGTACGGATCATCGGGCGTGCTCGGCACGAAGTCTGGAGGTTCTATCGCGAGTGCCTGGGCTGTGATGCATTTTTTCGGCGAAGACGGCTATCTACGACTTACGCGTCAGGCTCGCGAAGCCACGCTCCAACTCGCGGATGCTATTCGTGCTTCTGGTGAACTGATCCTGCGTGCCGAGCCCGAATCGACTCTGCTTTGCTTCGGAGCGCGCGATCCAATTGCCTTAAATGTCTTTGCCGTCGCAGATGAACTCGCAAAACGTGGCTGGTACGTTGATCGCCAGACACCCCCCGACTCGTTGCATTGCACTGTCAACGCAATTCATCATGACAAAATTGAATGGTTCGCCCGAGATCTGCTCGAAAGTGTTGCAATCGCAGTGGCTCAGCAGTCGTCTGCCACAGTCGGCGCCTACGGCACCGTCGAGTAGAAAATTGCTGGTCGTCTAGGCCGAAACAGCGCTGCAGATTCGAACTGTTTGTTCGGCTAGCTGTTTCATTTCGGCGTCGGTCAAATGAAGCTTGATCAGTCGCGCCATTGCGTCGTTGGTCGATTTTTCGACAAGTTCACGGATTGGTTTCAGAGTCGAGCAATCTGCGTGAGGTCCTGCCCAACCGTGCAACTTTGCCATGCCCTCACCTGACGACAGCAATGTTGCATCAAGTCCGGATAATCCGTATGTGGTACAGGCGGCAATGTGGAGACAGCAGCGCAGTTCGCGAATCAGCGTGACCAATCGATATGCCCGTGCGGTGACATCAGCCGGCAATGCCTCCGCTCGCAGACCGGCGAACAAACTCAAACCAGACGAGTCGACAGTGTTTACCAATTTTTCAGCAGGCGCAACAAATTTCTCAAGATCCGAGACCCCTGCCAGATGTTTGCGACCCCAGACATCACAACTCTGCATGTAACGCTTGCCTGCTGCTCGTGCACCTTCAACGGCGATACCCGCCTTCCACAATTTGTCGATCAAACTTTGCTCGAAGAACATAAACGCCGAATACACGACATCGCTTTCGACTTCGCCGAGCACTCCCCCGCGACCCGCGACATAATAAGCAAAACCATTCGGATAACCAGCCGCTGCGCCGTGGGCCATCGTTTCGGGGTCGAGCATATATTTTGCGCCCAACGAGCCAATCAATGGTGCAATGGTCGACGCGACTTGTGACTCGTTCATAAAACCTAAACGGCCGTCGATTGATGAGCGCTTGACTTCGAACCCACAACCGGCTGCGTGCTCGACATCGTCAACTCGTCGCCGAGAGTGACGATCATCGCGTCTACGTCAGATTTGATGTTTGCCAGGGGCAGGACGTTCAGCACGCCTTGACCGTTGCGAACGACGTCAACTAGTTGATCGCCCTGACACAGCACGACTGCTTTGCCGCTAATCACGATGTGTGCCGCAGCAATCTCGGTGTCGACATGCGATCGTAAATAGCTAAAAACTTCGCGAACGGACTCAAGCTTGATGCCCGCATCGAGCAACTGTTTGATTACTTTTAACTCAAGCAAGTCTCGATACTCGTAACTACGACGCGATCCACTTCCTTTGGCATCGCTCAAGGACGGTCTGATCAAATTTGTGCGTGCCCAATAGTCAAGTTGACGATATGTGATCCCTGCGATTTGCGCAGCCTGACTACCACTGAAACTTTGTCTCGCCATTGCGACTCCCCAGATTGAAACCCTCAACGCCCTGTTCACAGGCTACGGCTATCAACCGAGTTAAAAACTCAGCTTTGAAAATCCTCGGGCTTGATTGAATCAATGAAATCACGAAAATCATCGATGATCTCCTCGGCATTTTCTGGCTCGTCGGTCGGCAATACTTTGCCGACTGCGTCCAATAGTTCGTCTTCGGCATAAATCGGGATACCCGCTCTGACGGCAACTGCGACACCATCTGAGGGTCGACAACTTACTGCCAATACCTTTCCCTGTTGAAGTAGATGTAGATCGGCAAAATACGTGTTGTCTTCAATTTTGGTAATCACCAGTTTCACTGGTTGGGCGTCCAAAGCTTCGGTGATGTTGATCAGCAAATCGTGCGTCAGTGGACGATCAGGTTTCAAACCCTCGAGTGCGTAATGAATCGAAGAAGCCTCGGGTGCACCGATACAAATTGGCATTATTCTTCGAACGCCACCCTGCTCTCGCAAGATCAGCACCGGCATGTTCTGAGGGATCTCAAGGCGGATGCCCTCCAATCGCATTTCAATCATTTGGTTAGCGTATCCTCGTCGTCCAAACTAAATCAGTGCCTAGCGATTTTCGATGTGATCTCTGGCCTGTGCAGCGATCAAAGCAGCACGAAGTTTGGCGCCCTGCTCGACAAGCTCAGAAAACATCTGCACCGCTTGTTGACGGGCTTCTGGGTTGCGTTGCCGCATAAGCGGAACAACCCGACTTTCGAAAAGTGCCACTTCGTTGTCGGCTGCGGCCCGCCATGCTTTCAGATGCCTCGCGTCAATACCCAACTCAATGAACTTTGCGGACACCTGCAAAATTTGCAAATCTGCGTCATCGTAGATATCTGTCGACCCGATTCGATTTGCCCGAACTATGCTGAAGCGCTCAAGTTCTGCCAGGATTTTTTCGGTGATATTGGCAGCCGCGATTACTTCTTCCCGGTTGAAAGACGACGTGCTTGCATTCGGCTTCTGCTTCAATTTCGACACAGAAGTCGGAGCAGCAACTTCTGGGGCCTTGGCGGCCTTCTTCAGACCTGCAGGATGACCCTGTCCTCGCGGTGCAGGAATATGCCGCAAGCCTCGTGGTGCAGTTATCTCATCCTCGCGCAACATTCCGTCACTTGTGTCGCCTTCTAAACGAGTTCGAATTACCTTCAAGGGCAAATAGTTTTCTTTTTGTTCACGCAGAATGAATTTCAAACGGTCGACTTCGGCCTGTGAAAATTTGCGATATCCGGATGCCGTGCGCTCAGGATCGATCAGCCCTTGGCTTTCAAGGAACCGGATCTTCGAAATTGTGACATCCGGAAACTCTTCGAGCAACAATGCCAAGACTTCACCGATCGACAGATAACTGCGTGCCGTATTCATCGAACTAGTCTTTCTTTTTTCGTCATGACAAAATGTCGGCCTTGCTGAAAAATACCATACGATATTTGCCGACTTGGATCTCGTCTCCATGTTTGATGGTGAATTCGTCGACCCGACTCTGATTGACGTAAGTGCCGTTCAATGAACCCAAGTCTCGAATGATCAACGAGTTGGAGTTTTTGACTATTTCGGCGTGGTGGCGAGAAACCGTAATGTCATCAAGCAAAATATCGCTACCCGCATGTCGACCGATCTGCGTCAAGTCCTTGTCCAAAGTGAAACGACTGCCCGTCAACTCACCCGAGCGAACGACGAGTACACCGTGGCCGCCAACGTCGCCCAAGCGGATCGTCGCATTGTCGGATGCACCTGGCAAATCTTGCATCGGGTCGACCATAGCAATCACAATTGTTCTCTCGTCGGGCAAATCCAAAACCGCACCACACGATGAGCAAAAAGACGAGTTCGGTGGATTTCTATGACTGCACTGATTGCAAAATACATATGACATAAAGTCTCAACCCTCAATCAACTGTCGATACGACTTGGCATCCAGCAAATCCGAATTCTCTGATTGGCTGTCTAGCAGCAGTTCAAAAATCCAACCTTCGCCGTACGGATCAGAGTTTACGAGTCCAGGGACGTCTGAAAGAGTTCCGTTCACCATAACGATCTCTCCCGCAAGCGGGATATAAACATCCGAAACGCTTTTGCTGCTCTCAATCTCACAGCATGCGGATCCCGCCGTAAATTTGTCACCGACATTCGGCAGTTGCACGAAGACCACATCACCGAGAGCATCTTGGGCATACTCGGTGATCCCCAC
>SXGT01913809.1_pt1 | contig 11692 bp, 8 predicted proteins | sample 3176221 | NCBI WGS metagenome assembly SXGT01 (sample SAMN11356862, study PRJNA531348) | freshwater metagenome | isolation source: freshwater sample F1-120 | place: China: Fuxian Lake, Yuxi | collected 2017-12-25
AAGGGCGTTCAGCAGGTGCTCGACGCGGTCGTCGACCTCTTGCCGAGCCCGTTGGACGTTCCGGCGATCGAGGGCCGCAACCCCGACGACGACAGCAAGGTCTGCTGGGACTTGCTGCCGGATCAGCCATTCGGCGCGCTCGTCTTCAAGACGATCAGCGATCCGAACGGCGACCTCACGTTCTTGCGCATCTACAGCGGCACCATGTCGCAGGGCGAGAAGTACTACAACGGACGCACGCGCAAGTACGAGCGAATCGGTCGCCTGATGCGCATGCACGCCAACCAACGTGAGCCAATCGAGATGGGTCGCGCTGGCGACATCGTGGCGGCGGTCGGCATCAAGGACGCCATCACCGGCGACACGTTGTCCACCAAGGACATGCCCGTCGTCTACGAGGCGATGCACTTCCCGGACACCGTGATCAGCATGGCGATCGAGCCGAAGGTCGGCGCGGATCGTGACAAGCTGTCGCAGGTGATCGGCAAGCTCGTTCGCGAAGACCCGACATTCAAGGCGCGCACTGACGAGCAGACCGGTCAGACGGTCATCAGTGGCATGGGTGAACTTCACCTCGAGGTGAAGTGCAACATGATCATGAATGACTACAAGATCCAGGTGACGGTCGGGAAGCCGAAGGTCGCCTACAAGATGACGCTGGCTGGCCCGAAGGACGTCGAAGCACGTCACATCAAGCAGTCCGGTGGCTCGGGTCAGTTCGCCGTCGCGCGAGTTCGATTCTCGACCGACGAGTCGATCGAGGACCTCGAATTCGTCGACGCAGTGAAGGGCGGCTCGGTGCCCCGCGAATACATCCCTGCCGTCGAGACGGGCATCCTCGAGGCGGTCACCGGCGGCGGGCGTCAGGGCTTCCCCTACGTCAAGGTCAAGGCGGAGCTCTACGACGGGCAGTCGCACGACGTCGACTCGTCGGCGATGGCGTTTGAGTCCGCAGGCATCCTGGCCTTCCGCATGGCGGCCGAGAACAACTCGCAGCTGCTCGAGCCGATCATGAAGATCGAGGTCGAGTGCCCCGAGGACCGCACCGGTGACGTGATTGGCGACCTGTCGTCGCGTCGCGGCATCATCGAAGAGATGACGGCCAAGCCAGGCGGCATCTCGGCGGTCACCGGCAAGGTGCCGCTTGCCGAGATGTTCCAGTATTCGACATCGCTGCGCTCCATGACGCAGGGCCGCGGTCACTATTCGATGGAGCCGGCGAACTACGTGCCGGTGCCGCCGAACATCGCCGGCAAGGTGCTCGAGGAATACGCGAAGTGATCGCGTGACGAGACGCGCGGGCGGGCCGGAGATGGCGCCGCCCGCTGCGTTTCACGGAGGCCCACAGTCATGACGTCCGGTCCGCGCGAGCGTTGGTCCATCTTCATCGAGAAGGACTACCTCAAGTTCAGCGCAGCGCACTTCTTGATCTTCCCGGACGGCTCCGCGGAACGGCTCCACGGCCACAACTACAAGGTGACCGTGATGGTCGAGACCGAACTCGACAAGCACGGCCTCGTGGTGAACTTCAAGGAGATCAAGCCGATGGTGCGCAGGCTCTGCGACGAGCTGGACGAGCACTTCTTGATCCCCGGCAAGCATCCAGTGCTGCGCTGCCAGGAAGTCGCTGACGGCCAGTTGGAGATCCGCTACCTGGAGCGTCGCTACCTGATCCCGAAGGGCGAAGTCATCGTCCTGCCGATCGGTAACACCAGCGCAGAGAACCTCGCCACTTGGTTTGCGCGCGAACTGCGCGGGCGGATGCGCGAGCAATGGCCTTCGTTGCGCGTGCACCAGTTGCGCGTCAGCGTCGAGGAGACTCCTGGCCAGCAGGGCATCTACGCGATGTGCGACGCCTGAGCGGGAGCCGCGGTCAGGCGGTCAAGCCTTCGAGACGGTAGCCGTAGAGCCAGCGTGCGGAATTGCCGCCGACGTTGCGCACGGTGTGGCGGACGCCAGCGGGCAGCAGCACCTCTTGGCCCACTTCGAGTCGCAGCGTGCGGCCGGCGATTTCGATGGTGACATCGCCATCGAGCAGCAGCACCAATTCGTCCGCATCGTGAACGAAGTCTTCCCAGATTGTCTCCGGTGGGTCGACCCAGAGTTCGCACGAGAAACCGCGCTCGCGCCACCGGCCCTGGACTTCGAGCCGCAGCCGATCCTGCACCACGCGACTCGTAGCGTCGGTCATGCTTGCGATGCTCCGATCGCTCGGAAGGCGGCCGAGGCCGTGCGTGAACAGCGAGTCATGTGGCGCAACTCGGTATCCTCGAGCAAGTCGGAGCAGACACTACCCGACCGACTTGGGGCAGAAAGGTGTCGTGCAGGATTCTAGGCTCACCCTTCCGGATGCTTTGGAACGGGTCGGGAGCGTGGATCGGCACCGGAGCAGAGCCAACAGGAGTCGCGGAAGAGGAATCAAGCAGTCAGCACAGGCGCCCGGTCCAAGCCAACAGCCGGTCCAAAATGGCGGCCTGCCACGGAATGGCGACCTGCCCAGCAAGGCGACCTGCCCAAGAACGCATCCGGATAAAAAGGAGCGGAGCGCGCCTGCATGAGTAGACGCGCTCCGCCGGGAGATGGCACGGGCGGGGACGCCGCGCACCGCAGGGACGTTTGCCTGTCCTCGAACCTCGCCGGGCCGCCAAGAGCTTGGTCGACTCGCTGACCGACCACAGGCACCTGGGCTATGCACCCTGGAACAGACCCCTCTGATTCGCGGCACCCTCAGGCAACCGGCAACCTGGCAGGAGTCCAAGGACAGGCAAAGAACGCAGGCCGAGCGGCATGAGCCCGACCAGCGTCACCCTGACGCGGGGGAAGGGGCTCCAGGTTCCGTTGCGGCCTGGCTTTTTCCGGCGCGACCCCACTGGCGCGGCAAACGGAGCTGGTCCCGCACCGAAGCACCGAGCCGTGGGGTGGCGACGATTTCCCTTTTCCGCAAGCCAGCCTCACTTCTGGCAGGGGACACGGTTCCGGCAAGGGACCCGGTGCTGCACGGGGGACGGTTCCTCAGGTGAGTTCCGGTTCCGCAATGGCCTGGTGACCGCGCGCGGAAGGGGGCGATGCGCGGCCGCCGATCCTGCCAGCCATTGCCGATGCCGCGAACGCGCCCCGATCCCTCGCGAGCGCGGCCGGGGTCAGCGCCAGGTCGGTCGTGCCGGCGCGCCTGACTTGGCGATCTCGCGGACGTGCGCGTGGACTTCCATGGCGCGACCGACGCATTGGTCGCTGTTGTGGTACTCGTATCTGCCGAAGCGACCGAACGTGATGTAGCCCGACTCGTCGAACCACTTCCTGACTCTGCCCACGCGATTGGCGAATTCGTGGTCCTGGTCGATGTAGGCAAAGGTGTTGTCGCACCACTCAGCGAGCACGACCTTGTCGCGGCGCAGGATGCCGGCGCGTTGCAAGCCGTCGAGCACGTTGTCCATCCAGGCCTTGTCGGGCACGAGATGGCCGCGGTAGGTGACCTCGGCGAGGAATGACCCGTGCCCCTGCGGCGCGTTATGCGGCGAGTAGTTGCTGTAGTAGGTGACTCGGTTGGTCGGGCCTTGGTCCGCAAACGGCAGGTAGATCCACGACAAGGGCGGCAGCGGCTCGTCGAGCTTCACGCCGATCATCACGTTGATGAGCGAGATCGGCACGAGCGCACGGATGTCGGCGCGGATCGCATCAGGGATGTCGGCGATCGCACGTTCGATCAAGGGCAGCGGCGCCGTGTTGACGACCAGGTCGAAACTCTCGCCGTCGACCGTGAACTTCGAGCCGACCTTGCGCACGTCCTTCACGCGCACGCCGCATTGAACATCGAAGCCGCCACCCTCGACGGTGCCCTTCACGACGGTTTCGAAGCCGCCATGCTTGGGGAACCAGAACACGGACTGGTGGGTGTAGCCCTCGGTCGTTTGGCCAAGCGCCGCGCGGAGCACGTCCTCGATCGGGGCCTCAGGCACTCGGCCCGCGACCCAACTGCTCGCCATCGAGCGAAGGTCGCATTTCCAGATCTTCTCGTTGTAGGGGACCATGAAGTGGCGCGCGAACCCTTCGCCCATGCGCCAGTCGATCCAGTCGCGAAACGTCTGCGGGCAGGGCTTGCCGACGCGACGCTCGACCAATGCCTCGATGTAGCCCTTCATGCAGTCGAGGATCGCATCGGGGGTGAGGTGGCCGACGCCGTTCTCGAAGGGATAGGGCACAAAGCGGTCGTGCCAGCGGATCTTCGTGTTGCGCTGGACGCGCACCGTGCCGGCCTCGCCGCCGCAGCGGTCGATCTCCCACTGCAGCGCCTGCTTGTCCTTGCTGAACAGGATGTGGCCACCCGCTTCGTCGAAGGTGAACTCGCCATACCTGCGACTCTTGCAGAGGCCCCCAGGACGCGACGAAGCCTCGAGCACCGTCACGCGGTGTCCGTCCTTGGCAAGCATGTGGGCGAGGGCGGTTCCGGAGATGCCCCCGCCGAGTATCGCGATCTTCAACAGACCTCCACGGCAGTTCGGCCCAGCAGTCTACCGGCACGTCAGAGCAGCGGCGCGGGTGTTTTATGACGCACGCGATGTCGCCATGATGTCGGGCCTTGCAGCCCATCGACAGTGCCGCCGCGTCGGACGCGGAACTCCCGCGCGCGACGGAACGGCTCGCGATCTTCGCGCTCGCGATCGCCGCCTTCGCGTTGAACCTCAACATGCTCGTGTTGGGGGCACTGCTGCCGTTTCTGCCGGCAGAGGTCGCGCCCGAAGGCGATGCCCAATCGACGTTGCTCGCTTCTGCTGCCTTGGCGTCGGCGCTCGCTGCGCTCGTCGCTGGCCCGGTCGCCGACCGCGTCGGCAGGAAGCGGATGCTCGCGTTCGGGCTGGTGCTCTTTGCTGCGGCCAGCGCGGCGCAGGCGCTGGCATCGAACTACGTCGCGCTGCTTGCAGCCCGTGCCCTGTCCGGTGTCGCAGTCGGCGCCGCCTATGCGGCTGCTTCAGCCCTCGCGGCGGCCGTCGTGCCCTACCAGCGACGCAGCGCCGCGATGGGAGCCTTCACTGCCGGCATGTTTCTCGCGTTTCCCATCGGCTTGCCGCTGGCGACATGGTGCGGAACCGCCGGGTCGTGGCGCGCGATTTTCTGGGCGCAGGCCGGCGTCGCGCTGCTCGGCGCAATCCTCGCCGCGCGCTGCGTGCCGTTGCGCGATCGCCGGAACGAATGGGTCGACCCGCGCGATGTGTTGCGCCAGCGACCGGCGGCGGCGGCCTTGGTCGCCACGATGCTGCACAACGGTTCGTTCATCCCCTTGGTGCTGCTGAGCGGCCTGTGGCTCGATCGCGAGGGCCTCGTGCCGAAATCTGAGCAGGGCGCGTTGTGGGCTTGGCTGGGCCTCTGTTCTGCGGGCGGGAGTTTCCTGTTCGGCCGTGTCGCGGACCGGATTGGCAAGCGCAACTTCGTGCTGCTGACCTCGGCCTTGATGGTGGGCTGCCTGCTTGGCGTCGCTCGATGCCGCACGCTGGAGGCGCTCGCGCCGCTCGGGCTCGCGCTCGCGGCGATCGCATCTGCGCGCACCGGGCCGCTGCAGGCTCTGACATCAGGCCTCGTGCCGAGTTACCAGTTGGCGACGTTGATGGGCCTGCGTTCCTTCGCGATGCAGTTCGGCGTGTTTCTGTTCGCCGAGTCGATGCCGAGCACTGGCGATGGTTGGTACACGAACGCGCTCTACGCCGCGGTGGGATGCCAGGCCGTCTCCTACGTGTTGATTCGCTGGTTCGTCAAAGAGGGGACCGCATGAGGGGTCATCTCGCGATCTGCGTCGCTGTCCTTGCGATGCAGACTGCCGCGGGTGCGCAGGACGTTTGCGTCGCGTTGCCGCAACCCCTTGCCGATCGCGTGGCGGAGGCGTTGCGGGCGGCGTGGCCGCAGGCTCTGGACCGCAACGTGACGGTGCGGGTCGTAGCGCCGACTTCGCCGCTCGAAGGTGCAGCCGGGCGCGCCGCGATCCTCGTCGCGGACGGGCCGACGCTCCACCAGCGCAGCCTGGTCGCCGCCTTGGCCGAGTTGCCGCCTGATGCCGACATCCCACCGTCGATGCGCGTCACGTCGGATCGCCGCGTCGCGTTGCCGTGGAGCCTCGGCTACTCCGTCTGTGGTGACGTGGCGAATGTCGCGCAACGCGAAAGGCCCGAGGTGAGTTGGGAGGATCTCGCGTTGGCCTTCGGTCTTGGTGACCGCCTGCGCATCGCTCCGCCAACTTGCGATCGCGGCCCTTGGCTGCTGGCGATGCACGAAACGCTGCGGCGCGGCGGCGGCGACAACGCGGTGTTTGGCGTCTGGACCGCGCTCGACGCACGCATCGCTGCCTACGAGCCTGACTATGTGGCGCTGGCCGCAGCTTGCGCGCGAGACTCGAGCCTCACCGTGGCAGTGCCGACGCCGGTTGCTGCATCGACATCGTTCTCTTCTCTGGCCAGGGTTCCGCTCGCTGGCGCGTTGCCTATTGGGCTGTGCGTATGCGACGGTGTCGGAAAAGAAGGCGCATTCGCGCTGCTGCTGGAAATCTTGCAGCCATCGATCGAAGTCGCCGTGCGCGAGCGGGTCGGCTTCGTTGCCGCGGACATCGGCGACGCCGAGGTCCCGTCTGATTCCATCGAAAAGGCGTTCTCGCATTTCGCCCTCCGCATCCAGGGTCAAGGCCGCCATGTCGAGAGAGTCGCCGACTGGCTCGACTTCGCGGCGCTCTCCGCGATGGCCCTAGTCCTGGTCGTGATCCTCGTTCGCCAACGCAAGGGAGTTCTCAAGTGAATCACTGCCTGTCGTCGCGCGTTTGCAGTCTCGTGCTCTTCGGTGTCGCAATGTCGACAGCGTCGTGCACCTCGTACGTCTACGTGAGCCGCATCCCGAACGATCGATTCGAAGCCGCTCGCCACGATCGTGGCGATGGCGTCACGGAGTCCTTCCTTGTCGAGGCGCGGCTCGAAGCAAAGCTCGAGGCGGTCATCGAAACGGATCGCCTGCATCCGTTCTTGGGACTGCAAGCGCAGGACCTCGATCGGCACGCGGCGGGGCGACGAGGTGTCGAGCCGTATTGCGGCTTGCTGGTGGTTCTGGTGGAAGCGAAGTCAGCAGCGGCCGTGGCTGGAGTCCAGGTCGGCGACGTGCTGTTGTCCATTGGCGATCAAAAGACCGTCTACGCCGATCAGTTCCAGACCTTGGAGTCGCGGCTCTCGATCGGCGCCGAGGTCGTCCTGCAGGTCCTGCGTGGACAACAACAACTCGAACTTCAGGCGACCGTCGGCAGCAAACGCCATCGTCAGACCGAACGGTCGGCCGTGCCGATGCAGACCGTCAACAGTGACCACCCCTACGCTGGATTCATGTTGCAGGGTGTGCGCGAGGATTGGAGCGAGCGCATGCTGGGCGAGGGCAAGAACGGCGTGCTGCTGATGTCGGTCGAGGTTGGTTCGCCGGCGTGGCTCGCTGGGTTCCGAAGCGGCGACCTCGTCGAATCAGTCGACGGCAAGCCGACGCCGACAGCGCAGCGGATCGCCGACCTCGTGGCAGAACGCGGGCCACAGGGCGGAGCCATGGCAATGGAAGTGCGCCGCGCCGTCGGGGACCACTTCTCGGCAACGATCCAACTCAGCGACTACACGACGACGAAGCGGATCTGGGCCCCGTTCCTGTACTGCCGACAACGCGAGGCGCACGAAACTAGCTGGAGCGTCGGGCCGCTGGGCATCCTTGCGAATGGAGCTTCAGAGCACGTCAGCGATCCGCGAGGTCGTCAGCCGGACACGCGCGATGTGTTTCGTGCGTTGCTCAGTCTGGTTCGCTACGAGAGCACGCCTCGCGGCGACCATCTGCGGCTCCTGTGGTTCATCCACATCGACGTCTGAGCGGGACTCAGTGTTGGCAGCCGGCGCACCAATACGTGCTGCGCCCGGCGTCCGTGGTGCGGCGGATGCGTTGCTTGCAGCGCCGGCATGACTTTCCCTCGCGCTCGTAGACCGCGAGTTCGCGCGCGAAGTAGCCCTGCTCCTCGGCGACGCCGACGTAATCGCGAAAGGAAGTGCCGCCGGCGTCGATGGCGCTCTGCAGCACAGACTGCACGCTTGCTGCCAGCTGGTCGCACTCAGAGCGCTTCAGTGTTTTCGCCGCGCGTCGCGGTCGCACGCGCGCTCGCCAGCAGGCTTCGCTGGCGTAGATGTTGCCAACGCCGACCAGGATGTGGCCGTCCATCAGCAGCGACTTGATGCTGGATCTCTTGCCGCGGCTTTGCGCGTGCAAGAACGCGCCATCGAAGCCGGGCTCGAGCGGCTCCTGGCCGAGCGATCGCATCAACTTGTGCCCCGCGAGTTCGTCGGCGCGGCAGCAGTCGAGCATGCCGAAACGGCGCGGGTCGACGAAGCGCACGAGGCGTTCGCCAAAGTCCATGCGCCAGTGTTCGTGGAGCCGCCATGGTGGGCGCGGCGAGGACTGGTCCAGCAAGTCGACCAGCATCCGACCGCTCATGCCGAGGTGCACGATCGCGACCGGCGCGTCGTCGCCGTCGAATCGCAGCAGCAGGTACTTGGAACGGCGCTCGATGCCAAGGCAGCGCCGCTGCTCCAGTGCCTGGATCGCGGCCACCGGGATCGGCCATCGCAGATCGTGGCGGCGCAACTCGACGCGCTGAAGTCGTCTGCCTCGGAGCAGCGGCTCGGCGCCGCGGCGGACGGTCTCTACTTCGGGGAGCTCCGGCACTGCCGCGCTCCCTCGTCACGCGCGCCACGTGCCAAAGGCGCGTGGCGATGCATCAGAGATTGACCGTGCCGATGCCTGCATTCGTCGCGATGAGGCCCAGGGGATTGCCGGCGTCGCTGCAGAAAGCCTGGTTGACGACGATCTGGCCAAGCAGGCCCTGATTGGTCGGCACCGTCAGGTTGAACTGGGCCGTCCCATCCACGTGAAAGCCGAACATCGTGACTTCAACTGAACCAAGGATCTGGCAGCCGGGAGCGCCGAGCACGGCCAGGTCGATCGGCAACGCGCCGAGTTGCGGGTCGAGCGTCGTCGAGGCCCCCATGGTCATGATGTAGAAGCCGCCCGCTGGGTCCATGCTGCTCAACTCCAGCACGAAGGGATCGCCGAGCGTCGGGCCTGATGCCGAGAACAGCGACGGGACCCCGGAGAGTCCGTTGCAACCTTGGCCGAAGGAGACCCACGGCTCGTAGGCGGGGACGTAAAGGTCCGTGAGCACCCAGTTGGCAGTGTCCGTGTCCGCCTTGATCACGATGCGATCGAAGGAGGCTGGCGAACGCAGGAACTTCGTCGCGATCGAAGTGAACAACGAAGTCGTATGCGACGCGACGAGCGAGTCGTCGTCCTTGTGCCGGAACTCGACGACCATCGAGCCGCTCCAGTCGCCGACCGAGAATCCCATCTCGGTGGTCTCGAGTTCGAGGTCGATGGTCAGATCGAAGGCGTTGAAGAAGGACGCTGGCGGGATCGTCGACAGCTGACCACTCGGACTGAGGCCGATGCCGTTGCCGCCGCCGATGTTCCAGTTGTAGAAGCCTTGCGCCGCGATGTTCGGCGCCAGCACGAAAGCCTCGATCTGCGCCACGTAGGGCAGGCCAGCCGCGCGAATCGCATTGAGCGTCGTCGCGCCGGCAGCGCCGTTGTTGATGCGGTCGGCATCGACGCGCGTCGACAGAGTCGTGAGGGCTGGGATCTCGACGACCTGAGCGCACAGCGATGCACAAAGGACGCCGAGCGCGAGGACCGTGCGCATCGGGTTCATGGGTCTTTAGAAGACGGCGAGTCTGACCGGGGACTCAGAAGGATAGCCGCCGCTGCGCAACCCGCCAGCCGCCCGCTAGGCGCAGCTTTGGCTTGCGACTGGCTTTGCGCTGCGCCGTCAGCCCAGTTCGCGCAGGCTCTGTTCGACGCCAAGGAGCTGTTGGCGCATTGCCGCGAGGCTCTCCTCCTGCTGCGCGATGACCTGGGGCGGCGCCTTGGCGCGGAAGCCTTCGTTGCCGAGCTTGGCCTCCATACCTGAAATCTGCTGCTGCAGCTTCTCTCGCTGCTTGCCCATCTTGTCGCGTTCCTTGTCGAGATCGACGACCCCGAGCAAGAAGGCCTTGCCCTCGCCCACGACGACGGTCGCGCTGTCTTTCGTGCGCTGTTGGTCCGCGCCGATCGTGATCGACTCGGCGCCGCACATCTGCGCGAGCAACGAACTGCCGCGTTGCAAGGTCGCTGCGAGCGCGCCCGTCGCCTGGATGCGAACGGGCACTCTGGTCTTGGGAGCCACCTGGTAGCTCGCGCGCGCTTCACGAATCGCGGCGCACCATAGCTGCACGGCCGCGACCGCCGCTTCCGCGTCGGCGTCGAGCCACTGCGTCGAAGCGGCAGGCCAGGCGGCGTGCACGATCCGATCGCTGTCGGCAAACGGAGTCTCGACGCCGCGCCTTGTTGCGAGCGTGCGCAGGCTCTCCCACAAACGCTCGGTCAGGAACGGCACAAAGGGGTGCAAGAGGCGCAGTGTCTGATCCAGCACTGCAGCGAGCGTTTGTTGCGCGACCGAGCGGATCGCCGCATCGGTCTCGGGCCGGAAGCGCGGCTTGACCAGTTCGAGATACCAATCGCAGAGTTCGCCCCAGAAGAACTCGCGCGCGGCTGCGATCGCGGCGGCAGGGTTGTAGGCGGCCAGCGCGCCGTGAACGCTCGCGCGCGCCTTTGCGAGTCGCGACAGGATCCAGCGATCCTCGAGCGGCAACTCGGTCGGCTTGCGCGCGACGAAGTTCGACCCTTCGAGGTTGAGGAAGGCGAATCGCGCCGCGTTGAACAGCTTGTTGCAGAAGTTCGCGCCGGTAGCGAAGCGGTCGCTGGTTGCCTTCGCCGGCGTGATCCCTTCCTTCGCGTATTGGCCGATGAGGTCCATCGGCTGCTTCGTCATCGGGTCGAAGAAGGTGCCGAGGTAGGGGCCAGGCTTCGCGGTCGCAAGGTCGATGAGGCGCTCGGGTTCGCCGGGCTTCGTGAACGGCGAGATCGCCTGCACCGGCAGGCGGATGTCCTGCGTGCCCGTCTGCAGTTCGCAGACGACGTAGCGCAGCGCGTCGGCGCCGTAGCGCGAGATGATGTCGAGCGGGTCGATGCCGTTGCCCTTGCACTTCGACATGCGCTCGCCCTTGCCGTCGAGGATCGTCGCGTGCAGGAACACGTCCGAGAACGGAACGTCACCGAGGTTGTAGAGCCCGGTGATCACCATGCGTGCGACCCACAGCGTGATGATGTCGCGGCCGGTCACGAGACAACTCCCCGGATACCATGCGTCGAGCGCGCTCTTGCCGCCGTCCTTGCCGCCGAGGGCGGGTTGGCCTGCATCGGTCTTCGCGGTCGTGGGGTGCGGCCAGCCGAGCGTGCTGTGCGGCCACAATGCCGAACTGAACCACGTGTCGAGCACGTCGGGGTCGAGTTCGAGCCCTGCGCCTTGCAGGATCGGGCCCGTGCTCTGGTCCGTGCTTTCATCGCGGAAGCAGATTTGCAGTTCGACCTGCTGCGGCGCGTCCGGCTTTGCAAGGTGCGTGAGCGCGTCCGCCATCGCCATACGCGAGCCGTCCGGCAGCACGATCCATGCGGCGACGTCGTCGCGCGTGAGTTGGCTCCGCAGCATCGGTGCGAGCATCAACAGGTGTTGGGCCGGTATGTCGCCGCGCCACACCGGAATGCGGTGGCC